>Ga0207707_10000186_pt1 | contig 65484 bp, 46 predicted proteins | sample KBSC83BmetaG_FD_184336 | JGI IMG/M metagenome (GOLD analysis project Ga0207707, IMG submission 184336) | Corn rhizosphere microbial communities from Kellogg Biological Station, Michigan, USA - KBS C8-3B metaG (SPAdes) (version 2) | ecosystem: Host-associated > Plants > Roots > Rhizosphere ... | reverse complement strand
CCGCTTCTGTTGAAAAAACCGGACCCAGCAGATGGGCATTGCCTCCCGCAGGATCGGCATCATAAAAGGATACTTGTAAACCGGCGGGGATGCTGCCGCGTTTAAAATTATTGCAAATGGTGAAGGATGCATGCAGACTATCGCTGCCGGCACAATCCAGTTTATTCATGCTGATCTGAAAATCATCTGCGGGAGGTATATGCAAAACTGCGAGTGAACTATCCACACAGCCATAAGAACTGGTTGCAATCAGCTTTTTGCTGACATCGTAAACTTTTTTATCCGCTATAAAATAGGGATCAGCGCAGTCAGTGCAGCTCAGGCCTTCTGCCGGGCTCCAAAGCCAGGAAGAGATGATTCCGGGTCCGGCCTGTTCGCCCAGCTGCAGGGTATCCCCAGGCTGCAGGATTGCGCTGGGGGGAAGTGCGCTCACATGAAACTGAAAATTGGTTTTTGATGCGGTATCATTTGCATAGTTTAGCTCCGGCAGTTTTGTTGCGGGCAGGTTGAAAGGACCGCGACTGCCATTATCATTAAAGACTGCGTATAACTGATTCAGACCTGCCGTATCAGCATCGATGATCGCAGTATAGGAATGACAGCACCTGCCTGCAATAATGTCCGGAATCAGAAAGACGGGCGATAATTTTTTAGCCGTTTCTGTAGCAGGATCAGCATTGTAAAATGTTACCGGTATGCCGGCAGGGATGGAAGCATATCCGTAATTGCAGACAGACATTTTTACCATGATCTTTGTTTGCTGATAACACTGAACATCGGATAAACTGACCGTTCCGTCAACCGTTGGATCATATACCGGGAAATTAAATTTTTCCGTCGTGTCGCTGCAGGCGCCATTTTTCGCGACCAGCCATACGGAATAATTACCGGATGCTTTGAATGGCTTATTTAAATCAAATGCAGTGCTGACTAATTCCGGAGCCATTCCTGCATCATTGCTCATCCACCATTGGTAAGACGTTGCATTGACCGACCGGTTGCTGAATAAAATACTGTTCAGTAAAATGGGATCTTTGGATGCAATCTGCCTTACATCCGGAGTAAATCTTGCAGTGACGCCGCAGTTCACAATAACAAAATCCGAGTAGCTGGCATAACAACCGGCGTTTCCATTGTAAACTTTCAGCGTGATTTTATATTTGCCTGCCGCAGGAAATGCCATAGAGAAAGCGGGACTATTACTCCCGGTCACCTGGTCATTTATGCTCCATTGATAGTTTGCTCCGCCCGTAGAGGTACTGGTAAAATGAATAATATCTCCTGTTTTGGCTAACCAGCTATCTCGGGTAAAACCGGCAACAATATTTTCAGCACAGGGAGGATTGCATTTATTACTGCTTAACAGGCTGCTTCGGACGGATTGAATATTGTTGCGCATTTTGGCTCCCTGGCCACCGGTGAAGGAGCTGGTGCATGCGCCGCCCAGGCTCATGAAATTGGAATTCAGATCGGGCATATCGGTGCCAAAACCACTGGCTGTGTCTGTGCGGCAGGAATTCTGAACGGTTGCGCAGGAGGAGGCTGGCCCGGAAGCAGGCGGCGTATCACAAACGCCGTCTCCATCCGTATCGCAATTGGTATTGGAGCAACCGCCGGTAAAAGTATATTTAAGGCCAAGCCAGCCACCCATCAGGCCCGCCAGCACCGGACCAAAGTCCGCAGTAACAATACCATCCAGGGAATCCGGACCGGTATTGAAAGTGGAATATCCGATATCGTGCCGCCTCGACCAGTTTCCGCAGGAAAAACTTGTCATATATTCATTCTTCACCCCTTCCACATACCAGATATTGCAATATTCCTTACTGTTCCAGGAAATCAAATTCTTTAATTTGTCATTTTCAATGTCACTGTCAAAATCCCCTAAAGGCGATTGGGTTCTGGTAATACCCGTGGAATTGCCACCATCCGGATCAATTTTTGCCAGGCAAAAGCTAATTCCGGTGTTTGCGCCCGGGCCGAGCGCAGCATAGGGACCACTATGTGCAAAGGCATTGTTAAGATCCGCTATGGAATCGATGATCTGCTGATCGGTGATGGCCCCCGGATTCTTACTGATAATGTGAACAACCACCGGCACCACTATATTCCCTGACAGAGGCGCCTGGGAAAAGGAAATCGTACCGGATAAAATCAGCATCAGGAAAATCAACGACTTACCGCGAAAAAATTGTCCTTTTCTCAATTATCTGAACTGAAGTTGGTGAAAAAATATCCCGCCCGGGTCATTTTACGGGGAAAGCACCCATTCATACTCAAAAGCTATACCGTTAATTGATAATGGAGAATGGACAAGGGACAATTGACAATGATTAAACCTGCCAGGGGAATTCGGGGTCCTGTGAATTTCCCGGATATATTGACAGAATACCTATTTCCTTGTTTTCCGGTTCCGGTGGTATATCTTTTTTGCCTGCTCGATCATGAGGAGATATTCTTTCTGCGATATATCGTTGGGGTCATAGCTTGCCGCAGACATTTTAAGCAGTTCATCCCAGGAGACCTTTTCCGTGAACCGGGATTTCTTCAGCATGCTTCCGAACAATGCAACAGTTGTGGCAAAGCGATAAGATTTTGGCAGCTCCGAAAAACTGCAGGATTGATTGGGTACCGTATATTCCTCCACACGCGGAATGGTATCTGCCGGCAATTCAAAATGTAAGGCTACCCGGGCAATGGCAGCCGGGTTCACTACCGAATCCGTTTCCGGATGAACCGGTTCAATTTCTATCAGGGCCATCAGGGTATGTCCCGATCCGATTTCGCCACCCTGAATAATATTGCTGGTATCGGATAATGCATTCAGTTTATTTTCAAATCCGATTAACCGGTAACTTTTTACAATGTCCGGGTCGAACCGCAGGTTCACATACGCATCCTTCGCAACCGCGTAAATAGTTTGCGCAAATTCTTCCATCAGCACTTTCTCAGCTTCTTTCTCATTGTCCAGGTAAGCGAAATTTCCCTTTCCGCGGTTGGCCAGCACCTCGAGTTTGGAATCTTTATAATTCCCCATGCCCACGCCCAGGCAGGTGAGGTAAATATTGGCTGAACGGTAGCTGCTGATGAGCTGGTTCAGTTCATCTTCCGACTGCTGGCCGACGTTGAAGTCTCCGTCTGTTGCCAGGATCACACGGTTGGTGCCGCCTTTGATAAACTGACTTTTGGCCAGCTGATAAGCCGCGCGGATTCCGCTTTCACCCGGTGTTGCCCCGCCTGGTTCCAGCTGCGCAATGGATTCCAGGATTTTTTTCTTTTCTTTTCCGGATGTTGGCGTTAACCAGACTCCGTTCACTCCGCCGTAAACAACAATGGAAACAGTATCCTTATCCCGCAGATTATTTACCAGGAGACTGAAAGCAGACTTCAGCAGGGGCAGGCGGTTGGGCAGGTCCATAGACCCGGATACATCAATCAGGAACACCAGGTTTGCAGCCGGAATGCTGTCCATAATTGCTTTTTTCGCGCACACCTGAAGAAAAAGCAATTGATTGCTGCTCCAGGGGCAGGAAGAGGTTGCGGAGCGGAAGGAAAAAGTACTGTCACCGGTGGGAGGCTGATAATCGTAATGAAAATAATTCAGCATCTCCTCGATGCGGATGGCATCGGGCGGCACCGAATTATTCATGTTCAGAAATCTTCGGATATTGCTGTAGGAAGCTTTGTTGATATTGATTGCAAATCCGGTTTCCGGATATTTTTTTGCCGGGAGAAATTCATTTTCCACCAGCGAACTATAAGTTTCGGCAGCAACTGTCCAGCGGTTCAGCTCTTCCGGAGAAAGGTTTTTTGTGAGGGACATTAACCGGTTCTGCGGCTTTGGTGCTGCTGCAAACCTCGGTTTCATCAGGATCGTTTGGAATTTGCTGGCGTCCACCGCAAGAGAGGAAGAATAGTAACCATCCGCTGATATGGTCAGCGAATCCGTTTCTTTCGTGAGCGTAATTCCGAATCCGCCGAGACTTCCGGAATAATACAGGTATCCGGTTGAATGCAGCATGATCCTTACATTGCTCAGCGGATTGCCGGAATCATCTCTGATCTCTCCGCGTAAATAATACTGGGCCCTGCCGGAAAGACAGAAAAGAGAGGAATATAATATAAGCAGCAGGGTCTTCAATCAGATTGTTTTGGATTTCGGTTAAGGGTGCCTGAGAAGAACGGTATTTATTCCAAAAGCTGATAGATGGCGGCATTATTTCTGCCCAGGCCATTGTAGTCCAATCCATATCCCACCACAAATTTATCCGGAATTTCGAAACCGGAATAATCCACTTTCATCGGGTAAACCGTTGCCTCCGGCTTGTGGAGAAGAGCCACAATTTTCAGGGAAAGCGGTTGCTGGTGGCGCAATTGTGGCAGGAATACATTCAGCGTCTTCCCGGTGTCCACAATGTCCTCAATGATCACCACGTGGCGACCGAATATTTCCATATCCAGACCGATGGAGCTGATCACCTGGCCGGATGATTTCGTGCCTTTATAGGAAGCCAGTTTGATAAAGGAAATTTCCGCGTCGATGCTGAGTGCCCGGAACAGATCAGCGGCAAAAATGAAGGAACCGTTGAGAATCGCAATGAAAACCGGATGTTTATCCTGGTAGTCCCTGTTCAGCATGCCGGCCAGTTCGGCTACTTTCTTCCCGATCTCCTCTGCGGAAATATAGGGTCTGAAGTTTTTATCGTGTACACGGATGTTGGACATGTATTGGTTTTATGAAGAAGGCATGACTGTTTTTTTATATCCCAGATTTCTGAGCGCCGGCCGGGTAGACGAAGCGGTTTGCAGGTAAATCTTTTCCCCCGGCGCCGGTTCTTCACCTGCGTTCATCCTGTTGAACTCCAGTACGCTTTCGTAGCGGATACCTTCGGACTGCGAAATGGAATACAGGCTTTCGCCCGATTGTACGATATGAACCGGGCTCATTCCGGTCTTTCTTTTTCTTTGCAGAAAAATCAGCTGATCGGTCGCCAGCACATCTTCCTGCTTCATATCATTGAATTCCAGCAGTCGCGCCAGGGGCACCTGGTATTGGTTGGAAATGGAAAGCAGGGAAACGCCGGCTTTTGCAAAAATCACCCGGGCTGAATTGATGCTGAATAATCCTGTGGGATAAGCGTTATTTGCGGCAACCGGAATTTGATCTGTACTGTCTGCAAAACCTGCCAGGGTATCCCGCCGCAGTTCACCTGCGCCCGGATTTGCAGCGATGTTTTCTTCGGGAGGCAGTTTGCCCAGTGCGATAAGACTGTATTTTTCCAGATCATAATCCCTGATCAGCCGGATCAGGATTTCCGGATACTTTGCATTGGTGGCATATCCGGCTTTTTTTAATCCGTGTGCCCAGGATGCATAATCTTCCGGATTGAGTTTGAACAGGAAAGCATATCGCGGGCTCTTCACCAGGAAATCGGAATGATCGCGATAGGAGTCTGCCGCCGTGGCGTAGCTCCGGAAACATTCTCCGCGGGCGTCATCGTCATGATGTACGGTCGGGCCCGTCCAGCTGCTTTTGCATTTTATGCCGAAATGATTGTTGGAACTGAGCACCAGTTCGCTGGTTCCGGCCTGTGTTTCATGAATTCCCTGAGCCAGGATGATAGATGCGGGAATACCGGAACGCTGCATTTCTTCTATGGCCAGTTCCTTGTAGGTATTGATGTATTTGAGAATTTGTTCGTCGTTTTGCGCGTGGGCCATAACCGGTCCCACCAGCAAAATCCCGAATATCCACTCCTTTAATTTCATCCGCTGGTTTTCTCTGTGTTCGTAATGGAGCACAGACCCTCCGGTCTGCCTTATTTTTTTCTTATTAACAGGAGGCCGTCTCTTATTGTAAGCATCACCTTGTCTACGTTTTCGTCGGCCCGCACCATTTCATTAAAAGCCTGAATAGCGTGCGCATTCTTCCCTTTTAATTTTTCTTCCAACACCTCGCCGTGAAACAAAACGTTGTCGGCCAGGATCAGGCTGCCACTCTTCAGCCTCGGAATCAGCAGCCGGTAATAGTCGCTATAACCTGTTTTGTCTGCGTCTATAAAGACCAGATCCCAGGGTTTGTCCAGCCCGGCGAGCACCTCTAACGCATTTCCGGTGTGCAAAATTATTTTATGGGCTGTTTTAGATTTCTTAAAGTTTTCCCTTGCCACGGCAGCCGTTTCCTCCCGCAGCTCCAGCGTATGCAGTTCCCCTCCCGCTTTAAGCCCTTTTGCCAAACATAAGGTGCTGTAACCTACGAAAGTACCTATTTCCAGGATATAGGCCGGCTGAACAATCAGGCTGATCATTTCCAGCAGTTTACCCTGCCATGCCCCGCTGAGCATCTGTTTTTCCGGATGCACCCGTGTCTCTTCTTCAATCCGGTTCAGCAGGGCATCATCCTGGGGGGAAAAATGTTCTGCATAAGATTGCGCTTTTGGAAGAATGAGATCCATGGGGCGAAGGTAGGGAAGGTTGATGAAAGGGTTGACGGTTGACAGTTGACGGTTAACGGACTTTTGTGTGTGATAATCTTTTTTTTCCTGCCCAGTGGTTGCTGTAAAAGTTCCAATTGGTTTTGGTTGTAGAAGAATCAGGGTTCTCTGTCAACCGTCAACTGTCAACCGTCAACTCTTCATTACGCCGGTAAGAAATCAAATACAACCCGATAAAAGTCGCCACGCCGTTAATCACCAGCAGCTCCAGTCCGATATGGAATTTTCCTCCGAAAAGAAAGTCCTGATAGGTTTCCAGCAGGTAGCAGAGAATAGGAGAGAGTATACAAACGAGGGGAACAAGCCTGTCCCGCAGGTTTCTTCGGGTCAGGATGGAAAAAGAAAACAGACCCAGTAAAGGGCCGTAGGTGTAGGCGGCTACCTTGAGGATGATGCCGATCATGCTGTCGCTGGAGATCCATTTGTAAACGATCACAAATACCAGGAACACGAAAATAAATGCCAGGTGAACCCGCTGACGGATTTTTTTTCTGCGCGCTTCTGCAAGCGACTGATTCCGGTTAATGCCGAGGATATCTATGCAGAAGGATGCCGTCAGGGCGGTGATTGCACCATCCGAACTTGGAAACAAAGCCGAGATCAGGGCAATGATGAATATGATGGAAATATATTTCGGCATGTGATGGAGGGCGAGCTCCGGGAAAAGTTTATCGCCTGTCAGGTTCAGGTGTTCAGCCGAAGCAAAAAGATGCAGGAGTCCGCCGAGAAAAAGAAAAAGGAATATTACAAACAGCATGATGAATCCGAGCACCACCATATTCTTCTGCGAATCTTTCAGGGTTCTTACAGAAATACTTTTCTGCATCATTTCCTGGTCCATTCCCGTCATCGTAAGTGTGATGAATACGCCGGCCAGGATCTGTTTCACGAAAAATAATTTGCTGTCGGGATCGGTGAAAAATATTTTCGAATAGCCCTTCCCTTTCATGGCATCCAGGGCTTCTGGAAGGTTCAGGTTCAGGTGCTGCAGGATAAAGACCACGCAGACCACCATGCCGCCAAGCATGCAGGTGGTTTGCAGCGTGTCTGTCCATACAATGGTTTTCACGCCGCCTTCATAAGTATATAACAGGATCATCAGCAGAATGATCAGGGTAGTGAGCCAGAACGGTACGTGAAAGCTGGAAAGAATGGCTTCCTGCAGAATATTCACGACCAGGTACAGGCGGGCGGTAGCGCCCAGCACGCGCGACAGGATAAAAAAGCCGGCTCCGGTTTTATAGGATTTCGTGCCCAGCCTTTCCTGCAGATAATTATAAATGGAAGTGAGCTTCAGCCGGTAATAGAGGGGCAGCAACACAAAAGCAATCAGGATATAACCGATAAAATAACCCAGGGTGATCTGAAAATAGGCGAAGGATTCCCGGGATACCGCACCCGGTACGCTCACAAAAGTGACGCCCGACAGCGAAGTGCCGATCATGCCAAATGCCACCAGCATCCAGTTGGAGTTGCGGTTGCCGATAAAAAAAGATTCGTTATCCGACCCTTTTGAAGTGCGCCAGGCAACAAACAGCAGCAGGACGAAGTATGCCAGGACGAATGTAAATAATAGTGCCGGAGACATGTATAGATGCTAAATTAGTGATTGAAAATTAGGAAATGCAATATTAAATTTTCAATTTAGTTTTTATAAAGGAACAACATCTTATGAATACCGGGTCGGTAGCGGTTTTTTGCGGGTCTCATCTCGGGAATCAACCGATCTATGCAGAACACGTAAAGGAGCTGGGCAAACTATTATGCATGCTCAACATCAAAGTGGTTTATGGCGGCGGACACAAGGGCCTGATGGGTGTTCTCGCAGATTCCGTGCTGGAGCAGGGAGGCCAGATCATGGGCATCATTCCGCAGGTACTGATTGAGGCGGAAATGCAACACCGGGGACTTAGTGAAATAGCCGTAGTACCGGACATGCATACCCGAAAAAAGATGATGTATGAACGCTGCGATGCCGTGGTCGTATTGCCCGGAGGTTTCGGAACCCTGGATGAACTATTTGAAATCCTCACCTGGAACCAGCTGAAGATTCACGATAAAAAAATATATATCCTCAACACGGAAGGATATTATAACCACCTGCAAAAGCACATTCTCTTCACAAAAAAGGAAGGTTTCCTGCTGGATGAACCGGTGGAGAGGATTTTTTTCTGCAATTCGCCGGCTGAACTGTTTAACCGGATCAGTTAAAAACCCATATTGTATCCAAATGCATAAATGGCCTGGTGATAATAAGGCGACCACTGGTCCTGCACCACGTCGTACAGGATACTGATCGTGATGGCGCCCGGGCCGGCGGGTATGGCGGCTCCGCCTCCGAGTAAGAGAGAAGGAACGAAATGCGTGGGTATTTTGTCTTCCTTGTCGCTGTTATCCCGCGCTTTCCCCCAGATATAATTCAACTCCGGTTGCGCCTGAATAAAAAGATACTGAATGGGATAGAATCTGCCGAATACATTGAAGCCCCCATAATTCTGGGAGTATTTAATATCAGGGTAGGTAATGCTGTAGTGAATATAATTCAACCCAAAACCTGCGGCAAACTGATCCGTAATATGATAGCCGACCTGCGGCGAAACATTAATGAGCGAATAGCCGCTGCTGAAATTTAGTCCGAAATTGCCGCCGAAGAATAGTTTCGACTTGTCAAATCCCGATGGCGAATCCATCTGCTGTGCAGAAGCGATCTGCAGGAATCCCAGTGTAACGAACATTACAAATACAAACTTTTTCATTTAACGGAGTTTAAGTAAAAAGTAAAAAGTTAAAAGTAAAAATTCCGTATAGGCAGGGTTTGTTGGTTGAACAAGAGGACGCGGATCCGCGTTAGTTCCTGAAGCCAAACGTTTAATTTCTGAAAGTCGGACATAAGGATTGATGGCGGTTCCCGTTATATTCTGAATAATCGCCCGGCCTGATAACGGCAAATTCCCAGGCGCCATTTCCATTATTGTATTGTTTCAGGGAAGAAGTGGTGACATCATAAGTGAACATCAGCCGGATGTTTTTATATACGAAACCAACCATGGGAATAACAGCTTCACTGACGCGGTAATAAATTCCGCCGATTACCTGCTGATCCCCGTCGCCGGATAAATTATACTGAACATTCAGACCCGCAACTGCTTCGGATGCCCCGGCCTGTTGTGTATAATAAGCCATCGGGTTGATAATGACCAGTGGGCTGGTCTTAAAACTGGAATTGATGAATCCGATATACCGGGGTTTTATGCGATTATCATATCCCGTTGCCTTGGCCGTAAAAAAGCTTTCCCTCGCCGAATTGATATGCTGAACGGAGAACCCGACATTGATATATTTATTCGTATTCGGAAAATAGGCGTAGTTCATACCTACCTGCATGTCGAAATAATTCACATTGGGCTGATCAATGATTACGGAAGTCGGCATTTTTGCATCGAAAAACTTTCCGTCGAACTGATCGGGAAATTTCAGGTTGTCGTTATTAATGCGCTTGTTCACCCAGCCGGTATTGAAACCGATGGAAAGCAGGCTGGAATATCCGAGCATCTGATGATAGGCGATGGAAGCGTAGACCTGGGTCGTGGTAAGGCTTCCCGTGCCGGCCACATCATGCAATATGACCCCGCCAAGTCCTAACCAGCCGGACTGGATCTTATCCCTGCCCACCTGTGCATCTCCCCAAACGCTCATGGTTTTATATGGCTGGGCCATAATGGAGGACCATTGATTGCGGTAATTCGCACCCAGGCGGTAGTCCGCATCAGGTATAAAACCTGTATTTGCCGGGTTGGTGGTCAGGGGAGAATTAAACCATTGGGAGAAATGCAGATCCTGTGCCTCAGGGGATTGATTCAGAAACAGCTGAAGCATCGAGAACAGTAATAATTTCCGGATCCGTATCATCTGGGCAGAATTAATCGAATGGCGTTGATAAAGATACATCTTACCTGATTAACGTAATATCTCCTGTACGGGTTGTTTTTTTACCATCACTAAGTGTTGCTTCCAGGGTATAAGTATACACACCCATAGGTTGCGGAACGCCCTTCCAGTTGCCGTCCCAGCCGTAATAAGGATTATTCGACCGGAACACTACCTGGCCCCACCGGTTGTATATCTTCCAGTCCATGCTTTCAATACCAAATCCCTTGACCATAATCGTGCTGTTTTGCCCGAACCGGCCCGGTGTAAAGGCATTTGGCACGTCCAGGAGGGGATTGATCAGCACGTCCACATTCTGACAGACCGAGTCAGCGCATCCGAACTCGTTATAAGCAACCAGGCAGGCGCTGTAAGTGCCGGTTTCGGTATACTGGTGTACAACGGTATCGGCATTGGTTTTATCGGTTGAATCCCCGTCGCCAAAGAAATAGGTATAGCGGACCGCGCCCGTGGAATTATTTTCAAACACGGTGGGAACATTATATTCCGGAGGAATCGGCCGGGTAGTGAAACCAGCTACAGGTTTATCATGCACCTGGATGGTGCGGGTGGTTGAATCCCGGATATTACAGGTTCCGTTATCAATAGCCAGCAGGGAAATGGTATAGGTGCCGGAGGCAGCATACACATGGATCGGGTTCACCTCGGTGGAAGTGGATCCATCCCCGAAATCCCAAAAGAATTGCTGCCCGGCGAGGCTCGTATTATTGAAATTTGCCGAATAAGGTGCGCATCCATCCGGCACTTCAAACTGGGCTTTTACTAACGGGGAGACACGAAGGTTCTTGACCAGGCTGTCCGGGTAATTGCAATAGGCCGTATCCAGCAGAACGAGCCGGACAGGGTAAGTGCCGGGAGATGCGTAAGAATGCGTTATGCTGCCCGCACCGGGAACCCGGGTCCCGTCTCCGAAATCCCAGGTAAAATCATTTGGTCCGAAGGGCTTGCCGGGGGGAGCAGTTGAAGTATTATCGAACTGGTAGTTAAGGGACTCGCAGGGCGGGAGTTTGTTGATCGTAAAATCAAGTATCGCTTTATCCGTCCGCACCCGGATATTCAGATAGGCCGTATCGCTTACATTACAGGAGTTGGAATCTATGGCAATCAGCCGAACATGGAAAGTGCCCGTCGTGGTATAAGTATGATTAACCTGGTAGGCGCTTGTACTGCTGTCGGGTGAACCGTCCCCAAAATTCCATATATATTGTTTGGCATTCCGGAAAGTATCAACAAACAATACGTCCAGCGGCACGCATCCCGAACTATCGTAACGACCGTTGATGATGGAACGTGGATCCGCCGCCACACCGGCAAAGTCAAATGCGATCTTTACGGCTGCCATATTGCAGCCCTCTCCGCCGGTACCGTTACGCGGCGACCACACGCCAGGCGTAGTGGGAAAATGTTTGAGCTCGTGATCCCCGCAGTTGGCACAGATAGCCTGGTAAATAATTCCATTCTGATCATACCGGCTCGTACCGCCGTCCACATGTTCACTCACGCTCTCTGGTCCATCCATTTGTCCGAAGAAAGTTGCATATAATAAAGCGGATGCGTTTTTCTGAATTACAATAAAATAAAAATCCCTGCCGTCGGTTGTCTTATACAGGGCATTAGGCGATACCGGCATGCCGGAAGTGCCCATAAGACCATAAGGATCCTGGCTTGCAAAAAGCCATCCACCCCAGCCGGAAACATATACGTTCTCGCAGCGGTCTACTAAAAAGGCCACCGGCGAAATATTCGGATTGGGGCCGGCTTTGCCAAAAGTGGTGGAATATACATAGGCCGACAAATCCGGTTTTAGTTTTCCGACAAACTGTTTCGCCCCGGGGTTGATGAACCCAACATTGGGCGTGGTGGTCCAGTTGCCGGTAGTGGAGCCCATTACATAGGGGAATCCCTTTTTGTCGAATTCGATCCCGTAGATGGCGTCGAATCCCGTGGTTCCCAGAAAAGTGGTTTTGCGGCGCTGGGTTCCATCGTTGCTGACGATGGAAATAAATGCATCGCAGACGCCGCCCGCATAAGCGGGCTGAAGAGTGCCTGTTTTATCTCCCGGAAAATCTGCGCTGGCTGTAGCTCCCGCAACATAAATATCTCCGTTTACGGGATTGAGCTTTAACACAAAACAGGCATCCTCCTTAGTGCCACCCATATAGCTTGCAAAAATCAGATTTTTGCAGTCTGGTGACAGTTTAACCAGCACGCCATCCTGGTCTCCTCCGCCATAAATGGGCTGGAACACGCCGGCTGTAATCGGAAAATCCTGATCCGACCGGGTGCTTGCAGCAACGTAAATATTGCCGGCAGCATCCTGGATCACTTCGCTGCGCGAATCATCGCCATAGTTCTTGATGAGCGACATAGCCTGCTCCGGCGCTTCCCCGTTCAGCTGATCCTTCACATTCACACAGTCGTATTTACTGCCTCCGATCCTTGCACATCCGATCAGGTTATTCCCTGCGGGGTTCAGCCTGGCCACAAACATCTCACAGCCTCCGGCTTTTCCAAATGTAGTCTGAAAAGGGAAATCCGTCGAATAGGTTCTTCCCATAACCACCAGGTTCCCCTGGGCGTCGGAAATCATACTGTGCGGACATTCTTCCGCATTTCCCCCGATATAGGTTGCGTATAAGCGGCTCCTTCCGTTGCTGCTGTACCGGATGATACCCACGTCATATTTACCACCCCGGAAATTATTGTCGAAAGCGCCCGGAGAAGTCGGGAAGCCATCCCCGAAAACAATACCTCCCGCAAAAAAAGTTCCGTCGGGCCCGGGCGTTGCCGTAAACCCCCAGTTCGTTGCCCTGCTCCCCGAAAATGTGGAAAACACCAGTGTCGGGTCGATGACCAGCACCCGTTTGCTGTTATAATTTTTTACGTCAAACCGGACCACGCGATCTTTGGAAACACGGTATCTGCAGGCAACTTCTTCCCGGCCCTGATCGCCGGACTGATAAGAATAAGGTTCCATCTCCTGCACATCCCCGACAGACGTCTTTACGGTCAATCGGTTGTTCCTTACCGTTAGACCGTCAACACCCTCGTATTGTAATGCGATATTCCGCGGATCAGCTCCGGGATGTATGATGATGTCGTATTTCAGTTTCCCGTTGGCAGTATAATAACGCAGGTCTATTCCCGGATAAACATTTTTATAGGTAACGCCCTGGAATATGCGGCAATTCCTGGCCCATTTGCTGGAATCATTTCCGATAAAATAATTGTTGTAGGTGTCCAGGGGTTTGTCGGGAATGACCTCGGTAGCTTCATTCATATTCAGGAAGTTCACCGAGTAAGCATGGGAGTGAATGGATTTCGGCCGGCCGTTATCGATACGCTGTGCGCCGGTCGTTTTGCCGGCGGCAGAACTGTCCACGGCACGGTAGGAATGGGATTCACTGTAACGTGCCAGCTCTTTAGGATTATGCAGCACCACGTTAAATCCCTTTCTTCCCAGAAACAAGCTCCCGTTGCCCAGCTGGGCCTTCAGGACTACCCGGGAATCCCACTGGCCTTTATTTTCGATGAATTCCAGATTGGCGGGTTCGGTCTGGGCAATAATCTCCAGGCAGGGGAGCAAAAGACAAAATGCAAAAAAAATCCGGAGCCGTATCAATATTTTTTATTTTAGAATTTACGCAAATCAATGCCGTTCAGATCAAAGGGATTTGTTAAAAATAATGCAATCCTTTTTTAATGGTCCTTCGGACCGTTTCTGATTATCGGATCAGGGTAATATCCCCTTTCCGTTTTGTTTTGGTTCCGTCAAAGAAGTCAGCTTCCAGTGTATAAGCATATACGCCAAGCGGCTGGGGCACACCCTTCCAGGTGCCGTCCCAGCCATTCGCCGGATTATTGGATTGAAAAACGATTTGCCCGAACCGGTTATAGATCTTCCAGTCCATGCCGGAAATGCCGAATCCCATTACCCGGACGATGCTGTTCTGTCCGAACCTTCCGGGTGTAAAGGCATTGGGAATATCCAGGAGCGGATTGATCAATGCTTCCACCGGATGACAGCTGGTATCGGAACACCCGGACTGATTGAAAGCAATCAGGCAGGCATTAAAGCTGCCCGTTTTCCGGTATTGGTGAACCGCAGTATCCGTTGTGTTTTTTACCGTGGAATCGCCGTCTCCGAACAGCCAGGTAAACGTCGTGGCGCCCGTGGAATTATTGTAAAAGACGGTCGGGGTATTAAATTCTGCAGGCTCCGGTGTGGTTGTGAAGTCAGCCGTTGGTTTCGGATTTACCCGGATGGTGCGGGTAGCGGAATCGATAATATTGCAGGTATTTGAATCGATCGCCACCAGTAAAATAGTATAGGAGCCCGGAACAGGATACAAATGGGTTGGATTTATATCGGTAGAACTGCTGCCATCTCCAAAGTCCCAGCGGAATTGCTGTCCCGCGAGACTGGTATTATTAAATATCGCCGTGTAGGGCGCACATCCGTCCGGCACTGCAAACTGCGCTTTCACAACGGGCGATACCCGCAGCGAAATAGTCAGGCTGTCCGGCGAATTACAATAATTCGTATCTGTCAAAATCAGGCTTACCGGATAGGTTCCTGCTGCTGCATAGGAGTGCTGAATGGGACTGGTTCCGGGAGCGCCGGTCCCATCTCCGAAATTCCAGCTGAATGAACCCGGCGCAAAGGGTTTGCCTCCAGGCGGAGTGGATTTATTTTCAAACTGATAATTGAGCGACTGGCAGGGGGGTAGTTTGGAAATATCAAAATCGAGCATGGCTTTATCGGTCCGGACCCGGATATTCAGATAGGCCGTGTCGCTGATATTACAGGTGCTGGAATCAATGGCGATTAACCGGACCCGGTAACTACCGGTTGACTGGTAGGTATGAAGGATCTGGAAAGCGCTGGTGCTGCTGTCGGGCGTACCATCGCCAAAACTCCAGATATATTGCTTTGCATTGTGGATTGTGTCTATGAACAACACCTCGAGCGGAACGCATCCCGAGCTGTCGTAGCGGCCGTTGATAAGGGACCGCGGATCTGCGGCAACACCGGCGAAATCAAAAGCGATTTTCACTGCTGCGAGATTACAGCCCAGATCTCCGGTTCCATTCCGGTTGGACCAGGCACCCGGCGTGGTTTCGAAATTGGTCATTCCATAGCATCCGGCACAGATGGCTTCGTATATTATCCCCTGTTTATCGAAACGGCTGGTACCTCCGTCCACATGGTCTCCCACCGATCCCTGGTCCTGACCAAAAAAACTTCCGTACAACTGACCGGTGGCATCTCTTTTCATCACAAAAAAATAAAAATCACTCCCGTCGGTTTTACTCTTGATAGCATCCGGAGTAACCGTCAATCCGGTTGTTCCGGAGTTATGATATACCGCCGAACCGCCGCCTTCCGATTCAATTCCTCCACCCCATCCGGCCACGTACACATTCTGACAGCGGTCGACGAGAAAAGCCGTAGGAGAAATATCGGGATAAACGGCACCCTTGCCAAAGACGGTAGAATAGATATATGCCGAAATATCGGGTTTCAGTTTTGCGATAAACTGTTTCCCGTTGGGCTGACTGAATGCTGCGTTGATTACAGGCCAGGCGCCGGTTGTTGTTCCCATGATATAGGGGTTTCCGAGGTTGTCGAACTGTACGCCGTACAGGACTTCGGTGCCGGCGGTTCCGAAATAGGAAGTCTTCCGGAGCGTTCCGCCATCGTTGCTGATAATGGATAAGAATCCGTCTATTCCGCCCTGGTTGACGGCCGATACAACATTATTTCCCGCACCCTGTAAATTGGTACTGGATGTACCTCCGGCTACATATACATCGTTGTTTACAGGATTCAGGGCCAGGGCAAATGCCGCATCATCCCCATTGCCGCCAAGATAAGTGGAAGCAAGGATGGTTCCCAGATCGGGGCTTGCCTTAATAAAAACGCCATCCTGCATACCGGCGCTCGTTTTCTGAAATGCGTTCGCCGTTACCGGGAAATCCGTCGATTCCGTACAGGATGCCAGATAGATATTGCCCGCATTATCGAGAATCACTTCGCTGCGGCCATCATCTCCGTAATTCAACCTCAGGGAGGACTGTCCCATCGGAACAATATTGGTAGAATATTTGGGAGCGATATTCACACCGTCGTTCAAACTGCCTCCGATCATCCGCGAGCCGATCAGGGCAGTACCCGTTGCATTGAGTTTGGTCAGGATGATGTCGTATCCGCCCTTAAGCGCATCCTTGCCTGTGGTCGCGCTGACCACCGGATAATCGGGCGAGCTGGTCCTTCCGGCAATCACCAGGTTGCCGGCCTTGTCTACGATCATACTGTGCGGTTGTTCATTCCCCTTCCCCCCGATATAAGTGGCATACATCCTGTTAACACCATTGCTGCTGAATTTCATGATGGAGATATCGTATTGAAAATTGCCATCTGTTTTATCACCTCCCTGAAATTTGGACTGAAACGCTCCCGGACTGGCAAGAAAACCATTGCCTGCATCATTGCGGATGGAATTGAGCACAATGCTGCCGGAATAAAAATTTCCTGCATCATCATAGGTAGCCGTATAACCCCAGTTATCTGAATGACTGCCGGTAAAACTGGAAAAAACCAGGGTGGGATCAATCACAATGGTTGCATTTTTTGAATAACCCTCTACCCTGAAACGAACGGTATTGCCGGGTCCCGCCACATATCTGCATTCCAGGTCCTTATTGCCGTCCTTGGAAAACTGATACGTATGCGGAATGGTTTCTTTCACGGAGCCGACCGAGGTAAACACGGTGAGCTGATGACTTTTTACGGAGAGCCGGTCTGCACCCTTGTAGCGGAGAACGATATCACCGGGATTGCCACCCGGATGAATGACAAGATCGTATTTTAAATGGCCGTTTTCCGTGTAATAGCGTAAATCGATGCCGGGATAGATACCTCTGTAGGTTACCGCCTGGAAAATTTTACAGTTTGAAGTCCACCTGGCAGCATCATTCCCGATAAAATAATTGTTGTAGCTGTTCAGGGGCTTGTCGCCGGTAATAGCCACCCCGTCCAGGCTGTTTACAAATTCCACCTGATAAAGGTGCGAATGCATGATAAGTTCCCGGGTTACCGCCGGATTTTGTCCGTAATTGCCGCTTTTTTTTACCGGAGTAAAAATATTCACTGAAGTTGCCGGAGATGTGGCTTCAGATGCTGTTGCGGCAGTTGCTGAAGATGCTGCTGAAGTTGCCGAAGAAGCTGTCGCGCCAGTTGTTGCCCGAGAAGAATGCCCGTGCATAAAGAGACGAAGGGCATCCATGTCCGCAGCATTTTGCAGGAGAACAGAGAAGCCATGGCGCTGTAAAAAAAAATCGGCATTGGCCATATCTGCGCGGAAGTTCATGGCTGTATCCCACTGACCTTTGTTCTCAATAAATTCCAGGTTGCCCGGAATCACCTGGGCCTGGATCTGCAGGAGTAAAGCCGCAAACAGGATGAGAAAAATGAAGAGCCGTTTATTCAATCGGTTTTGTTTTGATCGAACACTTATAAGATGCTGCCCGGGAGCTTCCGTTTTTCTGCATCAGCCCGGAGATCCTCTTCCGGGGCGCGCCTTCCTTTGCGCATCAGCTCCGGGCCTCCCGGCCTTATCCGCCTTCAGGAAATCCTGCTCCAGGCCGTTTTGCCTTTTTCCTGCATCAGCTGCTCCCGGAGGGCTGCGTGGCCGGGTAAGGACAGTTCAGGATCTTCCTCCAGGATCTTTTCTGCAGATCTGACTGCGAGTTGCAGAATTTCCCTATCCCGTACAATATCAGCCAGCTTAAAATCCAGCAGACCGCTTTGCCTGGTTCCGGATATATCGCCGGGACCCCGAAGCTCCATATCTTTTTCCGCAATCCGGAATCCGTCCGAGGTTTCGGTCATAATCTTCAAACGTTCGCGGGCGTCTGCTCCTGATTTGCTTCCCGTTAATAAGATGCAATAACTCTGATCATTTCCCCGGCCCACCCTTCCGCGCAACTGATGGAGCTGGGAGAGTCCGAATTTCTCTGCGCTTTCTATTACCATCACGCTGGCATTGGGAACATTCACCCCCACTTCGATCACGGTGGTGGCAACCATAATCTGTGTATCCCCCGTCACAAACCTTTTCATATTGGTTTCTTTTACTGCTGATTTTTGCCTTCCGTGCACCATACTCACATAGTATGCCGGTTCCGGAAAATATGCTTTTACGTTTTCATAGCCTTTCAGCAGGTTTTCATAGTCGAGTTTTTCGGATTCTTCAATCAGGGGAAAAATGATATAGGCCTGTCTGCCTTTTTTAATTTCTTCCTTAATGAAATCCATCACTTTAGGCCTGTCATATTCATAACGCTTCACTGTTCTGACGGGTTGCCTTCCGGGGGGCAGTTCGTCAATTACACTGTAATCGAGATCATTGTATGCAGTCATGGCCAGCGTTCGGGGAATCGGGGTAGCGGTCATGACCAGCACATGGGGCGGAATAGCTGCCTTTTTCCAGAGTCGCGCGCGCTGCGCCACTCCAAACCGGTGCTGTTCATCAATAATAGCGAGGCCCAGGTTCCGGAACTGTACCGGATCCTCCAAAATGGCATGGGTTCCGATCAGAATATCCAGGGATCCTTCCGCCAGATCTTCGAGAATCTTTTTCCTGTTCCTGGATTTTACGGTACCGGTTAACAGGGCTGTCTTAATGGGTAGTTCTTTCAGGAGGTCCCGGAAATGATCCGCGTGCTGCCGGCTCAGGATTTCTGTCGGCGCCAGCAAACAGCCCTGAAATCCATTGTCTGCCGCCAGCAGCATCGTGAGGAGGGCAACCATGGTTTTGCCGCTGCCTACATCTCCCTGCAGAAGCCTGTTCATCTGCCTGCCGGTGGCGGTATCCCGCCGGATTTCTTTCAAAACTCTTTTCTGGGCGCCGGTAAGCTCAAAGGGCAGAACTTTGGAATAAAATTCATTGAACAGCCTTCCCACCTCTTTAAACAGGGGCCCCCGGGAATGTTTCTGCCTTTCACTTTTGATCATGCCGGTCCGCACCTGGTTCAGGAAGAGTTCATCAAATTTCAGCCGTTTCAGCCCTTTTTCGTAATCCGCGGTGTTTGCCGGGTAATGAACAGTCTTATAGGCCTGGAAGCGGGAAGCCAGCTTAAGCGATTGCAGTAGGGTTCCAGGTAAAAATTCAGGAATATCTTTTTCCCTGAGCTGCGAAAACAGCTGTTGGGTGAATTTAGCCAGCTGACGGCCACCCAGACCCCGGGCTTTTAGCTTTTCCGTACTGGGATAAACAGGCTGGAGACTAAATCCTTCCGCCGGTTTTTCAGCTGTATAAACTTCCAGTTCCGGATGCGTTATCTGCATTTCCCCGTTAAAAAAACTCACCCTGCCGTAAACCAGGTACCGGAAGCCGGGATTCAGGGCCTTTTGAATCCACGGTATGCTTTGAAACCATACGAGCCGGAGGACGCCGGTTGCATCCCTTAAATCCGCCACCAGCCTTTTTGCCCTTCCCGTGCCCAGTAACTCCAGGTTTCCCAAAACGCCGGTCAGCTGGATGAATTCGGTTTGGAAAGAAATTTCGCTGATGCTGTTAATCCTGGTTTTATCAATATGGCGATAAGGGTAAAATTCCAGCAGATCCCGGAAACTGCCAATCTGAAGTTCCCTGCGAAGCATTTCCGCGCGGTGAGGGCCCACGCCCTTCAGGTACTCGATCGGGCTGTCTAATATCTGCGGGGAAATACTGCTCATGCGGCTTATAACAAATTTAGTTCAAATCCGGTTGGGATGGGTTTTCCTGCCTTGCTTTAAACCGATTATGGTTGTACCTTGGCTGCAGAATGCACTGATGAAGTATTACTTTAAACTACTCAGGCCCAAACACTGGGCAAAGAATCTTTTCCTGTTTATTCCATCGTTTTTTGCGGGTCAGTTTTTCAGCTCCTCCCGGATGGGGGAATTAATCACTGGTTTTTTTGCTTTCTGTTGCTTTGCCAGCAGTGTGTATATCATCAATGATTGCCGGGATATAGCGGAAGACCGCAGGCATCCGGTGAAATCCCGCAGACCCCTGGCTTCCGGGGAAGTGAAAAAATCTTTCGCCATCGCCCTCAGTATCGGTTTGCTGATCCTCGGTACGGCACTGGCCTATATTGCCGATCCTAATTTTAAATTCCTCTTCATTGCAGGCATCTATTTTTTCATGAACCTGACCTATTCCCTCGGAATGAAAAATATCGCGATCCTGGATATCCTGATACTTTCTACCGGTTTCGTATTAAGGGCAAAAGGGGGGGCGATTCTGGCCCGGGTGGATATTTCGGAATGGCTGGTCATTATGACTTTTCTGCTTGCCCTCTTCCTGGCTATCGCCAAGCGAAGGGACGATCTGCTGCTGAAAGGAACAACGGGGACAGATATGCGCAAATCAATGAGCGGGTATAATCAGGGTTTCCTGGATACCATGCTGGGCTTGTTCAGCGCCATCATTATTGTAGCCTATATAAACTATACCGTGTCGCCGGAAACCATTATCCGGCTGGGAACTTACCGCCTGTATTATACCAGCCTTTTTGTGATTGCGGGAGTAATGCGGTATCTGCAGATCACCTTTGTGCTGAAAAAATCCGGCTCACCAACCGAGATCCTTTTTAAGGACTTCTTTATTCAGGTGACCATTATCTTATGGGTGATCAGTTTTTTTGTGATACTCTATTTAAAAGACATCAGAATTTTTAATCAATGAGGAAACGGATTGCAAACTGGGGAAATTTCCCGGCGCTGGAGAGTGATGTGGAAAGTTTTTCCTTTCCCGATCAGCTGGATCAGCTGCTGAAAGGGGAGAATTCCTTTATTCCCCGCGGCAATGGCCGCTGCTACGGGGATGCCTCCCTCGCCCCCCGCACGATTTCAACATTGAAATTCGATAAGATGCTTGGCTTCGATCCGGTGGCGGGGATATTTGAATGCCAGAGCGGGCTTCTGCTGGATCAGATTCTTACCGTGATTATTCCCAGGGGCTGGTTTTTGCCGGTTACCCCGGGCACGAAATTCATCACTGTCGGGGGGGCCGTGGCCAGCGATGTGCATGGAAAGAATCATCATATCGATGGATCCTTTTCCAATCATCTGCTCGACATGGACCTGGTGCTGATTTCGGGCGAAACCATTACCTGTTCCCCGGAAAGCCATACAGATTTGTTTCAGGCGACCTGCGGCGGCATGGGCCTGACCGGCATCATCACCCGGGTGAAATTCAGACTGAAAAAAATTGAAACATCCTTCATAAAACAAAAACAGATCAGGGCGGAAAATCTCGACGAACTGATTCAGTTATTTGAACAATACCATCAATATACTTACTCTGTTGCCTGGATCGACTGTCTTAAAAAAGGCGCGGGCTTCGGGCGCAGCATCCTCATGCTCGGAGAACATGCGCGGATAACGGAGCTGGACGCGAAACAACAGCAGGATCCGCTGTCAGTGCGAAAAAAAAGGCCGGTAAATTTTCCTGTTAACCTGCCCTCCTGGGTATTGAACCGCTTTACAGTAAAAGCATTCAACCAGCTTTTTTATACGAAAAATTTTAAACGGGAAATAAACAGGCTGATCTATTTCGAACCTTTTTTTTACCCGCTGGATGCCATCCTGCACTGGAACCGGGGATATGGTAAAAACGGGTTTATTCAATATCAGTTTGTGTTGCCGCTAAATGCCAAAAGCGGTTTGGTTGAAATGATGAACCGCATCAGTGACAGTGGACTGGGATCATTTCTTGCTGTATTGAAAGTTTTTGGTAAACAGGAAGGCATTATTTCCTTTCCGAAAGAAGGGTATACCCTGGCGCTTGATTTTCCTGTTAAACCCGGGCTCCTGCCTTTTCTCGATGAACTCGACCAGATCGTGCTCCGCCATGATGGAAGATTATATTTGTCCAAAGACGCCCGCATGAAACCGGAAGTGCTCCGGGGTGGTTATCCGGGTCTGGAAAAATTTAAGGATATTGTCCGCAAGTATAATCCCGGCGGGAAAATTCATTCGATGCAGTCCGACAGATTATTTTTAACTTCTAACTGATTTTCATGGCCACTGTTCTTATTCTGGGGGGCGCTTCCGATATTGGAATGGAAATTGCCAGGAAATTTGCTTCTGAAAACTTTGATGTGCAGCTGGCAGCGCGCAGACCACAGTTGCTCGATCCGGCACGTTCCGACCTTTCCATCCGCTATGGGATTAAAGTGGATACTTATGCATTTGATGCATTGGAATATGGGAAACATGCGGGCTTTTTCAATTCCTTATCTCCGGTCCCGGATATTACGGTTTGTGTTTTTGGTATTCTGGATGAAGAAGCACCGGCGTTTGAAAACTGGTCTGTTGCGGAGCGGATGATCAATACCAATTATACAGGCGCCGTCTCCATTCTGAATGTGGCGGCAAAAGAGTATATCTCCCGGCGAAATGGCACGATTATAGGGATCAGCTCGGTGGCCGGCGACCGGGGTCGCGCCAGTAAACTGATTTATGCCAGCGCCAAGGCGGCTTTTACAACCTATCTGTCCGGACTCAGGAATCTATGTTACCCGGAAAAAGTGCATGTGATGACGGTGCTCCCCGGATTTGTTGATACGAAAATGACAGCGGGGCAACCGTTGCCGGGGTTAATAACAGCCCAGCCGGCCGAAGTGGCAGATATTATTTATTCAGCATACCGCAGAAGCAGGAATATCGTATATATAAAATGGTACTGGCGATATATTATGTTCATCATTAAGATGATTCCTGAATTTCAGTTTAAAAAGATGAATTTGTGAATGATATGAAAAGGATTGCTTTTTTTGATTTTGACGGAACCATTACATCGAAGGATACCTTGCCGGAGATCATTAAATTTCAAAAAGGGATTCTTTCATTTTATACTGGAATCCTGTTGCACCTCCCCTGGTTGCTGGGTTATAAACTGGGTTTGATTTCCAATGATACAGCAAAGCAGAAATTGCTGAAATATTTTTTCGGGGGAATGCAGGAGGAAGTTTTTCAGCAGAATTGTGATGCATTTGCGTCAACCAGGCTGGACCGTTTGATCCGCCCGGAAGCACTGCAGGAAATCGGTAAGCTGAAAACGGACAACACGGAAATTGTCGTGGTTTCGGCATCGGCAGGCTGTTGGATCAGGAAATGGAGCGATTTGCACAGGCTGGAACTGGTTTCCACTTCGCTGGAAATAAAGAGCGGACGGATCACCGGGCGGATAGCTGGGATAAATTGTCACGGTCAGGAAAAAGTGCGCAGGATCCGGGAAAGATGGAACCTGGAGGAATTTGACGAAGTATATGCTTACGGAGATACGAAGGCAGATAAACCCATGCTGGCGCTGGCAACGAAATCATTTTATAAACCGTTTGTAGCCTGATGAATGCGCTGCATACAATATTATTTTACCTGAGTGCCGTCGTTTTTATTTATCTGGCTGCCAATGCCGTTTATCTTTTTATTATTGCCCTGGGCGGCCGTTTGATCCCGAACAAAAAATTCGCCGTTCATCCGGAGAAAAAAAAGATTCTGGTACTGATCCCCTGCTTTAAAGAAGACCTGATCATTCTGGATACCGCTTCCCGCACCGCCGAACACGATTATCCGCAGGATAAATTTACCATCCTGGTCATTGCAGATAAATTAAAACCGGCAACGCTAAGCACGCTCCGGAAGATACCCGTAAATGTTCTGGAAGTGGATCTCAATATGAAATCGCGTTCCCTGCACGCAGGGCTGGAGGCTATGTCCCGACCGGAGGCGGAAATCGTTATGATCCTGGATGCAGATAATATTATGGGCGCCGGTTGCCTGGAGAAAGTGAATGATGCATTTCAACAGGGATATACTGCGGTTCAGTGTCATCGCACAGCCAAAAATAAGAACACGTACATCGCGTGGCTGGATGCCATAAGCGAGGAGATCAATATCAATCTCTTCCGCAGGGGGCCGGCTAAATTAGGCCTTTCTGCTGCGCCGATCGGATCCGGAATGGCGTTTGACTATAAACTGATCCGGGATATTTTTTCATCGGAAGAGATCCTGCAGAACCCGGGGGAGGACCGGGAAATTGACCTGCAGCTGATGCGGCGAAAAATAAAAATGGAGTTTATAGATGATGCGCTGGTTTATGATGAAAAAGTAGCGAATGCGGGAGTATTTGAAAAACAAAGAGTACGCTGGCTGGAAGCCCAGATGAATCATGTAAAAAGATTTTTTCACGGGGATATGCGGGATGCACCCAAAACCTTTTTGTATTTTAATAAATTTTTCCAGAACCTGCTGCTTCCCCGTATTCTGACCATACTGGCATTTTGTTTCTTCGTCCTGATGCTGATTATTCAGACGCTCTTCAAAGCTGATATAATTTTTTCCGGCTGGGCCGCCTGGACAGCCCTGATCGGCCTTTATCTCCTGACTCTTTGCATTTCCGTTCCTTCAGCCTATTACAGCGCGAAAACGGTGAGAGCCCTGAGCCAGGTTCCGGTTTTGATGATTGCCATGATGCGGGCCCTCCTGCAAATGAAGAAAAAACGTGCGGAGTTTTTACACACGCCGAAGACTTTTGGGGCGGAGGAGAAGTAGGTTGATGGTGGATGGTTGATGGACGAGGTGGCCTATCAACCATCCACCAGCAACCATCAACGAATCTCAGATTCAGCTGAATGTACGAGATTATAGCCCACGCCTCTTAAAAATGCCCTGAGCTGAAGAAACTGACTCCTGAACAGGTGCCGGATAATTGCTTTCGGCATGCTGAAGAAAGTGAAAAAGAGGGTGAATACGGCGAGTTGCACGGGATTGCAGTTGCGCCGCATAAATAAGATCCGGTTCCGGGTATGATAATATGTTTTTACCGGATTCTCCTTCCCCACGCTCATGGAATCCTTATGATAAATAGTAGCCGCAGACTGGTACCAGATCGTATAACCCGCTTTCCGGATCCGGGCCGACAAGTCCCATTCTTCATAATAAAGAAAAAATTTCACCGGGAACATGCCTGTTTTTTGAATTACCTCTCTTTTAAGCATCATGGCACAACCATGCGCGGCAGCAGTGGGGCCTGAGACATGGTACCGGTCCGAATCCGGTTGTCCGTCGCCAATGGTGCCTGTTCTCCCCGTAAACATGTTCATGGGCTTAAATCCGGCATACTGAATGATTCCGGGATGCTGAAAATATTTGATCATGGGACAAACCACGCCAATGGCGGGATCCCGGGAGAAAGGCTCCAGCAGCAACTGAATCAGACCTGCTGTTAATTCTGTATCGTTGTTGACAAGGAAAATAAATTCAGCTTTGCTGTGCTGCATACCCCAGTTATTGCCTCCGGCAAAACCCAGGTTATTGTTGCTTGCCAGCAAGCGAGTCTTCGGATAGGCATTAACGTTAAAAACAGCAGCCGGCGAAACGGCGGATGCCATATCGCAAACGAGGATTTCGTAGTTCGTGTAACCCAGCTTTCCGGCGGACTCAAGAAATTCCCGGGTAACCTGCGCCTGATTATAGTTCAGGGTGATTATCGATACAAATGGTTCGGTAACCGGTGAAATCGCGTTCATTCCCCGAAAGATACTGTGTAAAGATGAAGCCCGAAAGCCTAAACGTTGGATTTCTGGATCAGCGCTGAAGGGGTATTAGCCATGATCCACAGGTCGTACATGAAATTAGACTTACTGGCATAGTCAATATCCAGGTTGATCCTTTCTTCAACCGACATGTCCTCCCTGCCTCTTTTTGAAATCTGCCAGAGTCCGGTCATGCCGGCAGGTGCCAGGAAACGCTTTGCATTCTGGTCTGTGGTCAGCGTGGCAGCTTCATATAAGGGCAGCGGGCGGTTGCCGACCAGCGACATGTCGCCCAGTAAAACGTTCAGCAACTGCGGTAATTCATCCAGGCTGCTATTCCTTAAGAAAGCACCGACCCGGGTAGTCCGCGGGTCATCGTTGATTTTAAAGAAAGAAGCATCTTCGCCCGGAGTTTTTGCCCTGTACTGATTCAGATGGGAGAACTCCTTCATTTGTTTGTCTGCTCCGGCAAACATGGTTCTGAATTTGTAGAATTTAAAAATCCGGTAACCTTTTCCGGCCCTTTCGGAGATATAAAAAACAGACCCCTTCGATTCGACGCGGATGGCCAGGGCAATCAGCAGGAAAAGCGGACTTAATAACAACAAGGCGGTTGCGGAAACCAGTATGTCGAAGCTGCGCTTTAACAGAGCGTGGATATTCGCCGGCGGAAAAAATCCTTCTTCCTCTTTGAGTCTGCTGTTCATTTCCACCGACCTGGCTTTTACCTTATTGAGAAAACGCACTTTGCCTGTGAGCATGCCTTCGGCAGTTGCATCAATTTGCATTACTTCGTCTGCCAGCATGTGTTTCTTATAGAGTTCCAGCTCCATATTGCAGAGATCGGTGGAGTCTATAACGAAAGGAATGGTACAAAGCGCCTTACTGCTGTTCAGAAAATGCACAAAGTTTTTTACGGCCGCAAAGTCAAAACTGGATTCGCAGAATATTACTTCCGGAATAATATTCCTTTCCTGCGCAATGGAACGTTTCAGTTCTGCTTTTGCATTTTCTATTTTATCAGACGCATAACCGCGCTTGTATAACTTAACCAGTCTTTCTATGTTGGCGGAGTTTCTGCCAATATAGTAAAACCCGCTGCTGATGTAACCGGGAGCGATTGCAATTTCTTTTGACCGGATGCTGTACCGGACAAAAGCCTTTTGCTGATAAGATGAGGTTTTTGGTAAAAATGTAAAATCCATAAGTAGGTTCTGCTTTAAATCTTCATAAAATACGACAGCAATAATTAAACTGCTTTCATCGGGTAATAGGTATCGAACATTTTATTTTCTATCAAATGTTGCACCGCATTAACCAGGTCAACCGGGTTAAACGGCTTCAGGAAATAACGGTGAACATTATACTTTGAACAATTCTCTTCTGTTTCTTCCTTTCCAAGACCTGAAAGCACGACCACCGGTATATTTTTATAAATTCCACTGGTTGCCAGCTGTTGAATTAATTCCCAGTTTTCCAGATCGGGTAATTGCGGATCTGCAATGATTAAATGTGGAAAATTTCTTTTGGATAACCAGTGCATCGCAGAGCAGCCATCCGGGACCGTGATGACATGATAAGATTTTCCAAGTACTGTCTGAAGCAAAAACCTGATGGCCTTACTATCATCTACTGCTAAAATTTGCTTTTTCATAATGGGCAGAAGTCATTTTTTTATTTAGACTCTGTTCCTCAGTAGGTTGGAATTTTTGTTCGGGACTAAACAAAAGATATTGGCATAAACAGGATAACCTGAAATATGGCTCAGCGATCGCTTTTATAAGTAAATCTGAAAAGGGGATTTCAAGGATAAGAGGCAATTTATTAAAAGCCTTTCTTAAGGGATTTGAAACGAGGTGTTCCAGAGGACTTGAACAGGATGTTTAGGAATTCTACGATAAAAGTAAGTATTTTTTCCTAAGATCCAAATATTGGCAAATTTAGTTTCAAGAGATTTAATAAGGCGTTCCACAGGAATAATCAAAAATCGGGCTAGCCCCGGGTTTTCCCCGTTGGTCCGGCCTGCCGCAGGGCTTTTTCCCAAACAGCCGTCTGCCGTTTCCGGATGAACCTGTAAAAGCCAACAAAGACGGATAAATTCATAAACATGAAATAATATGGCACGTACAGGGCCTTAATCCGCAGGTTATGGTTGGCAAACTGCCATCCCACCCACGCCATTGCATAAAATACGGTCTGAAAAAATAATGTCATGAGATAAAAGCGATCAGCTCGCTGCAATATAATCCCCAGATTACTGATGAATAAAATAAGCAGGCAGACCGGACTTAAAGTCCACCGGAGTACCCGGTGCGATATAAACTGAAAAGCCAGTAAAGGGTATTTGAATGGGTTGAAAATGTCTTTCAGCATAAACATTGCCTGAAATGCCCCTGCCGAGATCCGGATTTTCCGTTTTTGTTCCTCCCGCATGGATATCGATGCGGTTTCCGTTGCGTAAGCCATTGGTTCATAGCGTATTAAATAACCCTGCTTGCATATTTGCAGAGACTGTACCAGGTCTTCTATTATCGTATCTTCCGGGGCTTCATGGAACAGGGCCGTTCTTACTGAGAAAAGCTCTCCCGCCGCCCCTACAACGGTATTAAACCCGGAGTCCAGTTTTTTCAGCAGGGATTCATATTTCCAGTATAATCCCTCCCCCGCGCCTGCTGCCTTATCCCCGTTGCCGGAGAGGATCTTTTTTTCGCCGGCAACACCCCCCGTTTTCGGATCGGCATAATGTTTAACCATTTCCTTTACACAGGCCCGGTTGAGGAGTGTGTTCGCATCGCTGAAGATCACAATTGGAGTCTGGACATGCTGCATAGCCCGGTTCATCGCGGCAACCTTGCCTCTTCGCTCGGCCTGATGCAGGAGTTGAATCTGCGGGTAATTCCGGATGATGGCGGCTGTTTTATCATCTGAGCCATCCGTGATAATTATAAGCCTGAGTTTTTCAGCCGGATAATCCAGATCCAGGCTGTTCAGGATTTTTTCTTCAATGAAATTTTCTTCATTGTACGCCGAAATAATCAACGAAAGTTCCGGTTCAAAATCCGGGACAAAAACCGGTTGATTATTTTTTGAGAATAGCTGTTTAAGCCTGATCAGGGAATATATCAGTATCCCATAACCGAGATAACTATAAAATAGAATAAAAAGACTGAACCAGAATAGAGGCTTCCACATTGTCCCGCGGTTGGCTGATCCGCTAATTTAGAAGATTCATTCCATGACGACCGATAAAAACGGTAATTCTTTAAAAAGTACCGACAGCAGGGCACCCGGATCGTCTAATAAATTGTAGTTTCTGAAATTAATTATTATTTTTGAGCCGTTTGGGGAATACTTTTCCATTAAGCGCAAAAGCTTACCCAGGAGATCAGGATGCGTTTTTCTTCTTGTACATTTTCACTATTCGTTCCGGGATCTCCAATAATCCTTTTTCATCCCTGCTAAAAATGAAATATCCTCCGAATGACCGCGGTGTTGGTAATGCCTTTTAAAAAAGAAAGAAATTGTAAAAAATCTTACCCATGGATGTTATCTATCTCTTAAAGGTACTGATCAGAAGGAAATGGACTATTTTATTCTGCCTCGTACTTGGCCTGGCCGGGGGATTGATTTTCAGACTCTTCATGCCACGTCAGTATGTGTCCACCGCACAGTATTCAACCGGGTTCGCACAAACGCAGAAAGTGAGTCTTCAGTTAAATGAAATCTTCGATGTCAGTCAGATCGATTTCCGGCTGAATAACGTGATAGAAACTTTTAAGTCGCCGATTGTTGTGGCCATGGTTTCCTACGACCTGTTGCTGCATGACCTGGATTCGGATCATCCGTTCCGCATCCTTACCGAAAGTCAAAAAAAAGACGACGCATTCCGGAAAGCAGATTTATCCGGAGCAAAACTGATTTTACGAGAGAAGTTATCGTCGCTCAAACTCCTGACTACCTATGATCCGCAGGATAAAATGGTTTGGGACCTGTTGGTTTTATACGATTATGATGAACCCAGCATATTGAAAAAACTCACGGTGGAAAGGGTTCCCAAAACGGACTATATCAATGCATCGTTCAGCTCGGAGAACCCGGAATTGTCCGCATATGTTTCCAATAAGATCGGTGTAAAATTTAAAGAGTTTTATACCGCCCTTACCTCCATCAATACGAAGGAATCCCTGTTCAAGCTCGACAGCCTTCGCGAAAGCAAGCGAAGAGAAGTGGATACCCTCCGCACCCGGTTGCAGCATTTCAGGGACAAAATCGGCACGCCCAATCCCGGGGACGCGGCAACGGCAGCTATGAGTGGCTTGCAGGAACTCACTTCCACCCTCACGGCCCGGCAGGCAGACCTGAACAATTATAAGCAAAGGCTGATCAGTGTAACGAATCAGCTGCGCGACCTGAATGATAATCCGTCTTCCGTCCTGGGTTCAGCAGGCAGCAGTCATTCCGATGAAATTCTGGCGCTGCGAAGAACCAACGAAGACCTGGCGGGCAGGCTAGCGCAGAAAGGAGGAGTGGATGCAACCCTCCAGCACCAGATTGACGACAACATCAATAAAATTACCCAGCTCAGCCGTTCCAATCCCAATGGCGCGGGAATCAATCCGGTTTTGAAGGCTGCCGAATTAAAACAGGAACTGAGTAGGGAGAAGCTGAATCTGCAGTCTGCCATCGCTGCGACTACAGAAAATATTGAAATGTATAAGGGCCGGGTGGAACAGTTCCGGAAGATTGCTTTTTCAGGCGGAGGTCAGGAAGTGATCGCCAATGCCTATGAGAATGATCTGTCGATTGCCCAAAAGGATCTGGAAAAATATAACAGTAGTCTTTTTGCTTCCCAGGACATCGACGTATCGCCGGATTTTAATTTCAAGCAAATCCTGCTGGGTCAGCCTCCCATCAAACCGAAACCGACCAAGGGGGCATTGATAACCACCATTGCCGGTTTGTCCATGTTCTTCCTTTCCTGCCTCATCATTATTATCCTGGAGTTGCTGGATTCTTCCCTGCGCACGCCAACCATTTTTCAGAAAGAGACCCAAATGCCGCTGTTGACAACTTTGGGAAGGATCGACCTGGAGAAGAAACCGCTGGGCGATTATTTTGATTTCAAAAACCGGGACAACCGGGAACAAGGCACTATCCCCTTTATTGAAAGCCTCCGGAAACTCCGGTATGATATCGAGAAAAGCGGGAAAAAAATCATTCTTTTTACGAGTGCCAGACCGAAGGAAGGGAAAACAACTGTTATTGAATCCCTGGCCCAAACATTCAGCATGAGCAGAAAAAAAGTTTTGCTTATCGACGCCAACTTTTCCAATAATGCGCTCACCCGGGATTATTCCGCGAAACCAGTGCTGGAAACTTTTAGCATGGCAGGTCAGCCCGAAACAAATAAAGTACCGGACATCAGCAGCGCCACCACCGTCAGCCATGTGGATATCATCGGATGTGATGAAGGGAATTATACCCCCTCTGAAATTTTACCGGCTGGTCATTTGCTGAATAACCTGCATAGGCTGACGAAAAACTATGATTTTATCCTGATGGAAGGAGCTGCATTGAATCACCATGCAGACAGCAAAGAGCTAAGTGAATATGCAGATGGAATTGTTTTGGTATTCTCCGCTCAAAACAGCCTGGGAGAGCAGGACCGGGAGTCCCTGGATTTTATCAGGGAACACAAAGATAAATTTATCGGCGCCGTTTTGAATAATGTTGACGAACAGAACCTGGAATATTGATCCTGATCATTTCATAATGGAATACCGTTTTATAAAAGACAGGGATATCATCATGTTTAGCCTGCAGTCCTGGGATACGGATATCGCTTTTAATTTTAAGGATATGGCGTATGAGCTTGCCCGTTATAACCGGGTCCTGTTCATAGACCGGGCAACGGACCGGAAAACGACTTTAAAAAGCAGGTTCGCGCGGACGCAAAAAAATCCCGATGGAAGGAAGGGGGAATATATCGAACAGCCCGGCGTTAATCTCTGGCTGCTTCGTCCAAAATCGGTCCTCGAATCGGGTGGCTGGTCGCCCAATTATAAACTGTTTGATTTTTTTAACAGGATCAATAATAAACGGCTGGCAGCTGAAATAAAGGAAGCAATCCGCTCCCTGGGATTTTCCAACGGTATATTGCTGAATGATAATGATTTTTACCGGGGTCTGTATCTTAAAGCCCTGTTGCCGGTACGGGAATATATTTTTTACCTCCGCGACTTTCTGACCAGCCAGCCTTTTTTTGAAAAATTCGGTCCGCGCTGCGAAAAAGAAATGATCGAAAAATCCGATCTCGTCGTTGCCAATTCCAAATGGCTGGCGCTGTATGCGAGTCAGTGGAATCCCAACAGCGCAGATATCGGACAGGGTTGTAAGCCGGACGAATTCACGCGGGAAGATCTTCCGGTTCCTGCCGATTTAAAGGGAATTCCTGGCCCAGTGTTCGGCTATTGCGGGGCGGTTACCAGCCTGCGGCTGGACGAAGAATTGCTGTTGCATCTGGCTTTGTCTTTCCCGGAGTGCAGCATTGTGCTGGTTGGACCGTCTGATACCGGGCTGGACAGGGGCAGGCTGAAAGATCTGAAGAATGTTTATTTTCTGGGCGGTAAAAAACCTTCGGAAACGGCTTCCTATATCCGGCATTTTACGATTTGTCTGAATCCGCAGGTTCTCAATCCCCTTACCATCGGGAACTATCCCAGAAAAATTGACGAATACCTGGCGGCGGGTAAACCGGTACTCGCAACAGCAACTGAAGCGATGGAGATGTTCCGGGGTTATACTTTCCTGTGTTCGACCCCGGAAGAATATGTGCTGAATGCCCGCAAAATACTGGAAGACCCGCAATGGACCTCGGCTGCAGAAATGAAGAGACGAAGGGATTTTGCCCTGACCCATACCTGGGAGAATTGTATCGGAGAACTTGGAAATGCATTTTATCATTCGGGAAAATAAAACCGCGACCTGGGATATGAACAACAAAAGAGATGACAATTCCGTATTTTTTGAAGTGATCAGCACGCTGGTGCTGATTGTATTTGTCATTTTTATTTTCGTAAAATTCCTGTATTTCTGAAAATATGGCGAATGAACTCTTTATAAAACAAACTTTCGGAGAATGGTTGCGATATCATTTTCTCCAAAAGAAGTTAAATACCCCGTTCGGATGGCTCTTCCTGTCCCTCCCGGGTATCATTATGCTGTATTTTACCGTGCTGGTGGATTACCGGATCGGCCCGGCCGTGGTCGTTTCTTTGGGATTCCTCCTGGTATTGATTCTTATTTTAAAATATCCCTATTTCGGATTTTATTTTCTCATCTCTTTTTCTTCCGTCACCACAACCATTGACCGGCTGGTTGACCTTCCCCTGGCCTCCGGTGTGTTTGTGGACATCCTGCTCTGCTTCGAATTGATAAGCGTTATTTCGAAGCACGGGCTGAAAAAAAATATTGATCGCCGGTTCTGGTCGAATCCCATCAGCATTGGCCTGATCGCCCTGTTCGCCTATTACCTCATAGAGCTTTTTAATCCGGCTATGCTGGGGCCGCTGGGATGGCTGAGTTTCATGCGGCAACAGATCAGTTATTTAATCTTCTTTTATATCTGTTATGCCTTACTGGATAGCAGGGCGCGCATCATGTATTTTGTGCGGTTTATGCTGCTGCTCACCACCCTGCTTGCGATATATGCCTGTAAACAGCAATGGTTCGGATACGCCGGTTTTGAATTACGCGCCATCGGAACCGGAAGCGGTCTTGCGCTTTTACTGCAGGGCGGCCTGCTTCGGAAATTTTCTGTTTTTTCCGATCCGGCTACATCGGGAATTCTTTTTGCCAGCATCTCCATGGTATGCATTATCCTGTTTATACGGACAAATAAAAGGAAAGAAAAATTCTGGCTGGTTCCTGCTGCCATATTCAACCTGCTGGCTTATAGTTATTCGGGTACCCGTACAGCGACCATGATGATCATTGTCGGTATTACCCTCTATTGTCTGTCTACCCTGAACGAAAGGAAAACCATCCATTTCCTGGGCTTCTCTGTTACCGTATTTGCCTTTTTGTTTTTATTGCCCTATCAGAATCCGATCACAAGCCGTATCCGGTCAACTTTTGAAGGAACCCGGGATGAATCTGCCGCTTTGCGGGATTATAACCGGCATCAGGTGCAGCCTTATATTCAGGATCATCCCATCGGCGGGGGAATCTATACCTGCGGATTTGAAGGACCTAAATATAATGAAGGACATTATCTGGAATTCCTTCAGCCGGACAGCGGCTATATGAAAACGCTGGCCGAGCAGGGGGCTGTGGGCCTGGCTCTGCTGCTGATATTTTATTTTGTCCTGATGCGCTACGGGTTTTATTATTTTTTCCGGGTGAAGGATCCGGAAATCCGGAATTATTATATTGCCCTGCTTGTGATGATGTTTACCCTGATTGTGGCACAATATGCCCAAATGGCGATTACCCAAAGTCCCGTTGCCCTGTTCTTTTATGCCGTTTTGGTCATTTTTATTAAGCTGGCCGATTTTGATATTGAACCCCGCCCCATAAAAACAACTCTTCAAAATTGAATCTATGAAATATTTATCAGTGGTTTTAATGTTATGCGCGGAATGCAGTTTTGCCCAGACGCCGGGCCCTCTTTACCGGACAGACAGCAGCCGGAGCCGGAATACGGATATCCGGGAAAGGCTGGTGCAGCTGGCGCTTCAGAATCCCCAATATGAAATGGCGGATCATGCTTCCCGTGCGGCCTCCTATCAGATCAATATTGCTAAATCGGCCTACCTCGGCCTGTTAAGCGCACAGGGTAATATAAATGAGTTTACTATCAATAAAAATGCAGCAACAGTCAATAATGTAACGTACCCGGTTCTTTATCCCAAGTATAATTTTTCGCTGAATGTGCCTTTTGATATTTTCACCAGGACAAAGAACTCCACCAAAATAGCGCAGGAGAATTACTATATGGCAGAAGCGATGAAAAATGATAAATTCCGGGAAATCAAGGCAGACGTGCTCACCCGCTATGAGAACTATCTCCTGGCAAAACAGCTCGTGGAATACCAGAGCAGACTAACCCAGGGTGAATATTCCTCACTGAAAAGAGCCGAAAGCGATTTTGCGGAAAACCTGATAAAACTGGATGACCTGGAGCTTGCCCAGAAAAATTATATTACCGAACAGGTCAAAAGCCTCACCCTGCAGAAGGACCTGAACCTGGCCAAAATTGAGATCGAGCGGGTCATTGGCGTAAAAATTGAAGATGTAGAAAGGGAACTGAAATAAGAGAACCGCCGCTGTGGGCGGAGTTTTGTAATTTTGAAAAAAAAAGGTATATTGTATGTCGGGTCTTTCATCCGGTAACTTATGAGGAATGTCTACTTAGTCGTTTTACTGGTTTGTTGTTCGGTTATCCAGGTTAAAAGCCAGGGCCGTGCTCCGAATTTCCCTGAACCGGAACCGGTTGCGGTACGCTTTTATCCCAACCCAGCCACCTCCTATATTACCTTTGACCTGGTCAGGGACTACGGTAAAAACTATTCGATACAGGTATTTAATTTTCTGGGGAAGAAAGTTTATGAATTTTCTGCCACTGAGCAGAAAACAATAGTCGACCTGACCGATTTTTTCCGCGGTATTTACATCTTCCAGCTCAAAGATCCGAATGGGAAGATTGTAGAGTCGGGAAAGTTTCAGGTGAATAAATAACGGGTATTTAATCCCGCACTTCCACAATCAAAAATTTCAGGTACTCGGTGTTCTCCATTTCCCGGACGATGGGATGATCGGGAGATTGTGTATTGAAGGCCACCTGCCTTAATTTTTTCCCGGCGTCTTTTGCTGCGGAGCGGATCATTTCGAGGAATTGTCCGGGAGATACGAGGCCCGTGCAGGAAGATGTTACCAGGAAGCCTCCGCTGCGCAATAATTTCATTCCTCTCAAGTTGATTTCTTTATATCCTGCAATAGCTTTATGAATGCTGTTGCGGCTTTTTGTGAAAGCCGGCGGATCCAGCATAACGACATCATACTTTTTCATTTCCCGGCTCCATTGCTTCAGCATATCAAATGCATTCGCCGCCTGAAATTCCATCTTATGCAGCAAGCCGTTCAATGCGGCATTCCGCTTTGCCTGGCTGATGGCATTTTCGGATATATCGAGCCCCAGCACCGACTTCGCGCCATACTGCGCAGCATGGATTTCGAAGGTTCCCGTATAGCAGAAAGCACCCAGCACTTCGGCATCCTGCACAATATGCCGGATGGCCCTCCGGTTATCCTGCTGGTCAAGAAAATAACCTGTCTTCTGTCCGTTTTGCAGATCCACCCCAAAATGCAGTCCGTTTTCCTGAATCGTTATATCGGTCTCAAAAGGATCGGCCAGGAATCCCTTCCGCTGAGCCAGGCCTTCCAGCTCCCGGACCGGTACATCGTTTCTTTCATAAATCTTATGCGTTTGAAAGAGGCTCATCAGCGCCTGCACAATGGCGGTCTTCCACCGGTCAATGCCCAGGGCAAGCGTCTGCAGCACAAAATGATCGTTGAATTTGTCGATGATGAGGGCGGGAAGTCCGTCGGCCTCACCAAAAACCAACCGGCAGTTTTCCGTATAACCGATCTTTTTACGATAAGCCCAGGCGGCCGCGATGCGGTCATGAAAGAACTGATCGTTTATCTCTTCTTTTTCATTTCGGGTTAGCAGCCTCACTGTTATCTGAGAACGCGGATTGAAGTATCCCCTGCCAAGAAATTTCCTCCCTGCCGCAAAAACAGAAACGATTTCTCCCGGCTGAATCGCTTCATCCACCCGGTCAATTTCACTGGCGAAAACCCAGGGATGACCATTTTCGATCCGGTTCCCGATCCCCTTTTTTAAAATAACAGCATGCATGGCGCAAATGTAACAGAATAGCGGTTGCAGGCCGGTTCAGCAGGAAGACAATTTGTCTCAAAACTGCACTTGGCAGAGTAATTGACAAGCTTAACTTTGCCACAATTTCTACAATATGCAAAAGAACCATGAAAAATTTACAGACCGGGAGGATGCGGACGCTGTAAGTGAAAGAGAATCAGCAGTTGATATCAATACGGACGAAAATGTAGCGGGAACCACGCGTTTGCACGGGGAGGATCTGGAAACCGAAGATGAACTGGAAAAGCTCAGCGGGGAAATTCAGGAACAAAAGGACAAATACCTTCGTTTATTTGCTGAATTCGACAATTTTAAGCGTCGCAGTGCCAGGGAAAGGATAGAGCTTATTCAAACAGCAGGGAAGGAAGTGATTATTTCCCTGCTGGATGTGCTGGATGACTGCGACCGGGCCGAAAAGCAGTTGCAGCAAAGCCAGAACATGGATGAGGTCCGGGATGGCGTACAATTGGTGTTTAACAAATTGCGTTCTGTACTGCAGAACAGGGGACTGCGCCCGATGGAAAGTATGCACACCGACTTCGACGTGGAGAAGCATGAAGCGATCGCCGAAATCCCTGCTCCATCTCCTGATCTGAAAGGTAAAGTGCTGGATGAAGTAATCCGGGGTTATTATTTGAATGATAAAATCATCCGTTTCGCAAAAGTGATTGTCGGGAAATGATTTGAATTGGTAAAAGAACAGAAAATTCATGAAAAGGGACTATTACGAGATTTTGGAAATTTCCAAGAGCGCATCAGGCGATGAGATAAAAAAAAGTTACCGCAAGGTGGCCATGAAATTTCACCCTGACCGGAATCCGGGAGACAAAGTTGCGGAGGAAAAATTCAAAGAAGCGGCAGAGGCTTACGAGGTTTTGAGCGACAGTGACAAGCGCGCGAAGTATGACCGGTTTGGCCATGCCGGGCTGAGCAATAACGGCCGTGGTGGCTTTAGTGGTGGTGGAATGAATATGGAGGATATCTTCAGCCAGTTCGGCGATGTTTTCGGAGATGATATTTTCGGGAGCTTTTTTGGCGGTAGAAGGGGTGGCGGACATTCCCGGACCCAGGGAGTTCGCGGCAGCAACCTCCGGATCAAAATAAAGCTCAGTTACGAGGAAATCGCCAAAGGAGTCAGTAAGAATATCAAGGTTAAAAAATATGTTTCCTGCAGCACCTGCCATGGCAGCGGTGCAAAAGATAAAGGAAGTGTTCAGAACTGTACGACCTGTGGCGGCAGCGGCCAGGTTCGACGGGTAAGCAATACTTTTCTGGGGCAGATGCAAACAGTTACTACCTGTCCTGCCTGTAACGGTGAAGGAACCGTCATCACTTCCAAATGCAGCGCCTGCAAGGGTGAGGGCAGGGTTTACGGGGAAGAGGTAGTGAATATTGATATCCCGGCCGGAGTACAGGAAGGCATGCAGCTGAGTGTGGGCGGAAAGGGAAATGCAGGGGAAAGAGGAGGCCAGGCCGGAGATTTGATCATACTGATTGAAGAGGAAGTGCATGCAGAATTGCACCGCGACGGGCTGAATGTTGCCTACGAATTATATATCTCCTTTACCGATGCTGTTTTTGGTATGCAGCTGGAGGTGCCAACTATCGACGGGAAGGCTAAGATCCGGATTCCGCCGGGTACGCAAAGCGGGAAAATCTTCCGGTTGAAGGGCAAGGGCTTTCCTTCCGTTAATTCATACGAAAAAGGCGATCAGCTGATCCATGTAAATGTCTGGACGCCGCAGCAGGTATCTGAAGAGGAAAAAGCCACGCTGGAGAAATTAAGCACATCTCCCAACTTTCAACCCAAACCCGATAAAAGCGAAAAGAGTTTCTTCGATAAAGTGAAGGAAATGTTTAGCTAGAACCGCGGGCAGAGGGTTTTATTCTTTGCTGAATTCTCCCGGTCGAGGAATCCGATATAGGAAATAGATAATTCAAATCCGCCATGCCCCGTACTCACGGTATTCAGGGCGGAGATATTTACATCGTAACTGATGGCGATGGACAGCGGAAGCATTTCCAGTTTAATGACCGGAATAAAAGCATCCTTCCAGCGCAGGAAAGCACCTACTCCTAAAAGATATTTCGGATCGTCTGTAAAATCCCCCAGCTTATATCCGTACATCAGACCACCGATGGTTTCTTTTGCATTTCCCTGGCTGCTGTAATCAGCCTGCAGGGTGAATTCCGAACGTTCGTCGAGATAAAATTTCGCGCCTCCGGACACCACATATTTTGGTTCGAGCTCTATAGTGGCGTTCTGATAAAAATTATTTTTCGGCCGGTTAAGATGATGGTACGCTACGCCGAAGAACATGCTGTGCTGCTGACTTTCCCCGAAACTGCTGTTGAAGCTCATGCCCACACTTCCATCCCAGTATTGCACATCGGGATTTGTAAAAGCCTCGCCATCGGGAATGGAGGGATTGTAGGCCGTTCCGTCGTACTGGCTGTTGGTCGTAATCCTGGACTGGTCAATTCTTTTTTCGGCGTAACCGCCCATAAATCCAAGCGACAGGTACATGGTTCTTTGATCCGATAAGGATTTGTGATAATTCAAAGCGGGAAACACCTGCGTCGAAGTGAGGCCGGCACTGCCCGCCTTATCGTATAATACCTGCAGACCTACCGTCAAAAAATCATTGCTTTTCCCTACAGGCATTTTATATTCTCCGTTGAATGATCCCGTGCGGTATCCATTGGTAAAACTGTTCCACTGGTCGCGGTAAACGCCCTGGATCCGGTAGTCGCCTGTAAAAATTCCCGCGAGGGAGGGGTTCCGCAGCAGGGGCGCTTCAAAAAATTGCGAAAAGTGCAGGTCCTGCGAAAATGCGGTTGCCAGGCTGCTGATGAAGATCAGTCCGGTGAAGCATATTTTCTGAAAGGGTTTCGGGTTTCTCATTTTCTATAGGATTTCTATCTGATCAGCGTAACATTTCCGTGATAAGGGATCAGGGTTGCATTATCGCACAGGATTTGTATGGTGTAAATATAAACATCCGATGGCGCCGGTTTCCCGTTAAAGGTTCCGTCCCATCCGCTTGCAGCGTCATTCGGTGCGAAATTCCTCTTTTCAAAAACTACCTGGCCCCAGCGGTTGAAGATGGTAATCGAAGGGATAATATTCAATCCCTTTCCTCTTACGATGAAACGGTCATTCGATCCGTCCCCGTTCGGAGAGAAGGTATTCGGGATGAAAAAGTTTCCGTTATTGCAAATAACCGTGATCTTAATGCTGTCGGATGTGGCACAGGTTCCGTCGTTTACGGCATTCAGCACATAGGTGGTTGTTTTGATCGGTGTTGCCAGCGGACTCAGGCAATTGGTACAGCTCAGGGCTGCAGTTGGCGTCCAGCTCAGCGAAACGATATCGGCTGAACCGGTCCCATTGATCTGGTAGGATGATCCGACCGGTATGGTCACGTCGGCGCCAACATCAACCTTCGGATAGTTAAATGCGGTGATATTGATGGTCTTTGTATCCTGGAAACATTTTATATTATCCCATCCTGTCACCTGATAGGGAATGACTTTTTGCAGATCCGTTCCCAGCATGCTGCTGGTAGGCGTAGATACCGGATTTGCGATCGCCGGATCGCTCAGACCATCGGCAGGCGTCCATTCATAAATGGCGGCGCCACTGGCGGTGAGCTGCGCGCTTTGTCCGAGACATACCGAATCCGGGCCACTAACGGTAACGGTTACCGGCATATTGACGGTGATGTTCACGGTATCATTTGCCTGGCATCCAAAAGGACTCAGACCGCTTACGACAAAGTAGGTGCTGACGGGTGAATTGGCCATCGGACCGGCACAGGCCAGGCAGCTGAGTGTGCCGTTTACCGGAGTTTCCCATGTATAAGCGTTGCCGATATCGCCGGTTGCATTTAACTGAAAGTCGGGCCCGCCCAAACAAACCGTCATATCCTTGCCGGCATCCACGGCCGGGATCTTATATATCAGCAGTGGGCTTGGCGCAGCAGGATAGGTAGTGGAACATCCCTTGGTATTCGTTGCCCGCAGGCTCACGTTGTAGGATCCCGCTTTTGGATACAGTACGGCGGGCGGATTCTGCACAGTGGAAGTTTGTCCGTTTCCGAAATCCCAGGCCCAGCTAAGCGGTCCGTTCGGATCAGGCACCAGTTCGATTCCCGTGAAATTGAGGGTTGCCGGTTCACACTGGGGTGTCAGTCCGCCAATATCGATCTGCGGGGAAGCCGCAACTTCAATTGGCATCGTAAACTGATCGGCACATCCATTCACGGTGGTGATGGTAAGTTTAACATTATAGGTTCCGACTACATTAAAGGCGTGCGAAATGGTAGGATTCATTCCGGCAACGGGGGCTGATCCGTCCCCGAAATCCCACACGTAAGTATTGACGATGGTTCCAAAACCCAGCACAGAAGCATCTTTGAAATTAATGGTTCCGTTGTCGCACAGCACGGTTTTATCTGCAGTGAATTCAGTTTTGGTGATGCCATCTACCACGATTTTCTGGGAACCGGGATAAGGCACTTCACAACCGGTAGCATCTTTCAGAATAACGCCTGGTATATACACTCCGGGATTTTTATATTCGTGCACCGTGGTTGACGTACTGGTCACTTCGGGAGGGGTGCCATCTCCATAGAGCCAGGTAAATTGCACTACATTGGCCGTGGTTACTTTAAAGTTCACATTAATATCGTTGCAGGCGCCGAGTGGTGAATATTCGAACTGCCCGACAGGTCCTTCAATATGGATATTCGGACCGGTAAACTGGTCAGAACAACCACCCGGACTGATAATGGTAAGCGTTGGAACATAGTCTCCCGGAAAAGTATAGACATGCGAAGTGGTCGGATTGTTGGAAGTGACTCCGTCTCCAAAACTCCATATATAAGTTTTTGCATAACTGCCGGTGAATGTAAAATGCGCAGTAAGGGGCGGACAGGAGGAGAAAGTATTATCCACAGTAAAACCGGCTACCGGATGATCTATATGGATTGGCGCGGCAGCATTGTCGAAGGAAGATGTACAACCGTAGGAATCTGTCATGCTTAGCTTAACTGTATAATCTCCGTCGAGCGGATAATTATGTGACGGCGGGTTTGCGCCGGTAAATGGCGCTGAACCATCTCCGAAATCCCAGGTATAAACCGGATTGAACGCACTGCCGGACGCATTGGTAAATTTGATTTGTGAAGAAGGGCAGTAATTAACATCGGCCGTGGTAAATTTTGCTACCGGCTTTGAGAACGTAATATACGAAGGCATCAGCAGGCTATCCACACAGCCCAGCACATCGGTAACCCTTAATCTCACCGTATAAATTCCCTCATTTACATAAGTGTGTGACGGACTCTGCGCTGTTGATTTCTGACCGTCTCCAAAGTCCCATTCCCATTTGGCGATCGACGATCCCGGTGAAGGGGTCGACTGGTCGGTAAATTGCACCGGAAATGTTGGTGAAGCAGCGGTTCCGCAGAACTGCTGGGAGGAAGAAGTGAATTTTACCGTGGGTCCGCTGATCTGCATTACCAGGGGTGGCAGAACCGGTTCAACGCATCCGGTATTATCTGTGGTGGTGAGCGTTACATTGTAATTACCCGGAACAGGATAAACGTGACTGACCGACCCTGTCATGGGACCTGTAACGGTTCCGTCCCCAAAGTCGTACACATAACTGGTTACGTAAGCCGGAACTTTTGCGGTGAAAACCACCGTCGAACTGTTACAAACCGGATTAGCCGAAACCGAAAGCGTGCTCGACTGATTCACCGTAATCTTTTTGGAAATGACATCTGTGCAGCTTCCGTTCGTTACCGTAAGGGTGATCGTAAAATCGGTAGGTCCCACTGCAGCATAAACATGTGCAGGTGGTGTTGGACCACCTGTATAATGTGGCGACAGATCACCAAAATCCCAGTCCCAGCTGACGGCTCCGGTGGAGGCATCTTTGAAGCTGACAGTATTTCTTGAAGCACAATTAAACGCATAGCTGAAATCAGCCAGCGGCGGGTTAACAACGATACTGAGCGTTTTTGGTACAGGCAGGAAGCATCCGTCGTTATACGCGATCAGTTTAACGGTAAAAGTGCCCGGTTTCTGATAGGAATGACCGGGGTTTTGAATAGTGGAAGTGGCTCCATCGCCGAAATCCCAAAGCCACTGATTGGCTCCGCCGGTAGAGAGATCTGAGAACTGAACATTAGTTTTTACGCATACCGAAGTGGGAGAAGCCGTGAAATCAGAAACAGGTTTAACCGATCCGACTTTTACAATCCCTGTGGTAGTTGCTGTACATCCGCCGTTGGTGGTAATGGTCAGGCTGACATTATAGTTACCTGTACCGTAAACCTGCGCTGGCGGAGAGGCGGCAGTGGATGTGGTTCCGTTTCCAAAATCCCAGAGATAACTGGCAATTCCATCCACGGCCGTAACCGAAATGGAAGGATTGAAGGTAAAGGGTGCACATCCATAACCCGGTAAAGTGGGAATGGACACGATGGGTTTAGTAATATTTACAAAAGCTGTTTTGGTTTTTGAGCTGGAACACCCGCCTGCACTGGAGGTCGTGAGCGTTACATTGTAACTGTTATAATTTGTGAAATTGTGTTGCGGATTTTGCAGCGTGGAGCTTGTTCCGTCTCCGAAATTCCATAACCAGGATGTAGCACCTACTGACTGGTCGGTAAAGCTGACCGTTAACGGAGGCTTACATCCGTTGACGTTGGCGCCTGTAAAATCGGTGGTTGGCTGGGTTACTACCTGCACATCATGCGTTACAGAACCAGTACAATTGGAAAAAGTATTGGTAAGGGTAACATGGTATGTTCCGGCAGCCGTAAAAGTATGGGCGCCATCCCGCACCGGATCAGCCGGAGAACCATCGCCATAATCCCAGGAAGAAGCATTCGGATAGGGAGAAGATGTGTTGGGGAAAGTCACCGGGGTATTGATGCAAACAGCACTTGGGGCGTCAAAGCTGGACACATTGGCGCTGGAAGCAATCTTTACCGTATTATACAGGGTATCCCCACATCCTTTATCACTGGTAGCTACCAGTTTTACATTATAGTTACCGGCAGTTGTGTAGTTATGAACAGGTGAAACGGCATTGGAAACCGGACTGCCGTCCCCGAAATCCCAGACATAACTCAGATTGGCGGGTCCCGTGGTCTGGTTGGTAAAAGTTGCATCAATGGGTATCTGACAGGTGTTTTGCAGGGCCGTGCTGAAATTCGGAATTACACCGTTGGATAACTGGATGGCTCCTGAAACTGATTTAATAGAGGCTGTTCCGCGGCAGCCATAACTATTTTTTACGTACAGGCTAACCAGGAAATTTCCACCGCGGGTATACAAATGACTGGGGTTGGGTATCGAATCCAGGACTCCGTCTCCAAAATCCCAAAGCCAGGAAACTACGGTGGCACCGCTTCCCCCTCCGCCTGAATTATCTGTAAAATCAATATTGGTCGGGAAACAGCCCGTTGTTTTGCTTACATTAAAATCGGCTACGGGGGCCGGAAACACGGTAATGGTGACCGGCGTAGCCACACTGGATCCGCTGGCGTTACTTATCGTTAATGTGATAGTATAGGTGCCTGGCTGTGTGTAAAATACTGCTGCCGACGGAGTATTACCGGTTGACTGACTCACAGCGGGCGGTACACCACCGAAATCCCAGCTCCAGGAAGTAGCGGCGCCTCCGGAAGCAGTATAACCAAAAGACACGCCCAGCGGAGCACAACCCGCAACAGGAATGGGATTTATTTTAGCTGCAGCAGGAGCCTGGGACCAGACCGTCCATACGGATAGCAGGTAAATGGGTATTAACAGTAAAATTCTCTTCAACGGATAGCGATTTAAGGATGAATTACTTCATTAGCTTTCAATGGGACGCATTCAATTTTAAACCAGCGTCAAACTGCTGGTTTCAAAAAGTTTTACAGGGTGTACGGACGGCAGATGATATATTGATGCAGGAATATCTTTTCTACGTTGCATCATAACGCGGAAGCGGACTCAAAATTGTTTTTTACCGGACGGACGTTCGAAAATGGAACCATTGACTGACGGGACCGGGGAGTCTGAACACAGGATTTGAATGGGATGGCGGCTTAATTCTTATGCAGCTCCAGATAATTGAAAGCCGTGTCCGCTAAAGTATTGGCAGACACCGAATCTGTGTAACTATCTGTGATCTTCCAGGTATAGTTTAGTTTGTTCAGCGGATCATCCGCCGGGGGAAATTGGGATTGAATGGTTCGGGTATTCACGTCCCCGACCCAGGTGCCGGCTGTCGTTTGTCCGCCGAAGCTTCCATCCACCGTGCCATCCGTTTTAAACTGAAATGAATAGCCTGAAAAACTTTCCGTAACATCGGTTTGATGATCAATGTACCGGCTCACCCGCCAGGTACCTTTGGTAATGATATCTTCCATTGCGTTCATTTTCTGCTGCTCAATGAATTTTTTACAGGAAACGGGACCCAAAAGCAGGGCACAAAAACAGAGAAGCCGGAGGAAATGTTTTTTCATAAGACGCATGGATCAGGGTATTAAAATTGATAAATTTCCCGGTATTTGTCAAGCAGATAATCCAGAAAATACTGCACTTTCAGGGCCTCTCCGGTTGCTTTTTGACATAACTCTTCGCTCGTATAAGTACGGCCATGAGCATGCACCCGTTGCCTTAACCAGGCCAGCAAATCAGCTGTTTTTCCCTTTTCTGTTGCAGCTGCCAGTCCGGGCAGGTCTTTTTGCGCCTGCCGGTAAAACTGGGCGGCATAAAAGCTTCCCAGACTGTAAGTTGGGAAATATCCAAAACTGCCGTGGCTCCAGTGTACATCCTGCAAACAGCCTGACTGATCGTCCGGAACGGGAACGCCCAGGTAATGCTGATATTGTTCGTTCCAGCATGCCGGAATATCTCTCGTATTTAACTCTCCGGCTATCAGCATCTTTTCTATCTCATACCGGATCATCACATGAAAATGATAGGTAACTTCATCGGCCTCCGTACGGATCAGGGATGGTTTCACAATATTGATGCCTGCGTAAAACTGTTCCAGAGAAATGCGTTTCAGGGCTTCCGGAAACAAGTCCTGCAGGCCGGGGTAATGATATTTCCAGAATCCCCGGCTTCTGCCCACATGATTTTCCCATAAACGGGATTGCGATTCATGCATTCCCAGCGATGCAAATTCTCCCGACGGCAGTCCATATTCGGAACCGGGCAATCCCTGTTCATACAAAGCATGTCCTGTTTCATGAATGCAACTCCAGGTCATGTTATTAAAATCATTTTCGCTGATGCGTGTTGTGATCCGCACATCATTTTTATTAAAACTCGTCGTAAAGGGATGGGAAGAAAGATCCTGGCGCCCGGCATCGAAATCAAATCCGAGCCCACGGATGATCTGCATGCCAAAATCCCATTGTTTTTGTTTGTCGTAATGTTTCAGCAGAAAAGAATCATCCACCTGTTTCTGCCCTTTGATCAGGCCGATGATTTCTTTAAGCAAAGGGCGGAGATCAGAAAATATTTTATCCAGCAAATTTACCGTGCAGCCTTTCTCGAATTCATCCAGCAGGGCATCGTAGGGATGGTCGGAATAGCCGAGTATCCGGGTTTCTTCTTTTTTCAGCTGAATGAGCTCATCGAGTTCTTTTTCGAACAGTGAAAACCGGTTTTCATTTTTTGCTTTTATCCATGCGTTAAAACTTTTGGATACGGTTTCACTCATCTTCCGAACAAATGCGCTGCTGTATTTCTTCTGTTTTTCAAAATCCGTTGCATTCAGCGAAATATTTTTTCTTTCGGATTCGGTTAGTCCGGGCTCCTCTTTTAAAGAATGCAAAAGTTCTTCCAGTTTTTCAGAGGTGGCCATTTCATGCGCCATTTCAGACAGTGTGGCAATCTGACGGGCCCGGAAATCAGCCCCTTTAACCGGCATATAGGTTTCCTGGTCCCACTGCATCAGCGCAAGCGCATGCCGGATATCGGCCAGTCTCGCCATGTGATCGCGGTATGCGGCGTATCTTTCTTTGCCCGTTGAAATTTTCAGCATCGGCTATCTGTTATCGTTAAAATTAAAATTCCGTTTTATTTCTTTGGCAAGATAACAGAGATTTGTCCTAATTTTTACCATATGAACCGGAAATCACTGTCTCTCTGGCTCTTTATTATTTTTTTTATTCCGTTCCTGGCTTCTGCACAGAAGATTGATTCTATGATGAGATTGTATGCGGAGAAATTTCCGCAGGAAAAGGCCTATCTGCAGTTTGACAAGCAGGTATATAATCCGGGAGAAACGATCTGGTACAAGGCGTATGTATTTACCGGATTCGATCCCTCGCCCTACAGCAGGAGTTTTTATGCGGAATTATACGACGCTGCAGGAAAGCTGATCCAGCGCAAAACCTCGCCATTGGTCGAGTCCACTTCTTCCGGAAGTTTTGACATTCCCGATAACTTCAGGGGATCCCGTGTGCATGTGCGCGCTTATACCACCTGGATGCTGAATTTCGATACCAGTTTTGTTTTTGAGAAGGACCTTCGGATTGCGGGGATTCCAAAGGATTCTGCGGGAACCATCGTATCGGAAGCCAGTCTGCATTTCTTTCCCGAGGGAGGAGATATCGTTTCCGGAATTGAAAATAACATTGCCTTTAAAGCCAGCGATGCCTATGGCGCGCCGGTAAACATTTCGGGCATTTTACATGATGCATCCGGAAAAAACCTGCTCGAATTTTCCAGCGGGCACGATGGTATGGGGAAATTTATGATCACGCCTGCCAAATCGGATGTATTTTATGTGAGCTGGAAAGACGGAAAGGGACTGGAACACCGCACGGATCTCCCCGCGGTAAAGACTTCCGGCGTGGTTTTAAGGGTAATGAACAGCCACCAGAAACTTGTTTTTTCTGTTGCCCGCCAACCGGATAATACGGCTTATGAGAAACTGATCGTGATGGCGCATATGAATCAGCAGATGGTTTACAAAGCGATTGTGAATCTGAAGGAAAATTTTATGAGTGGCGGGAATATTCCCACCACGCAGCTTCCAACGGGTATTCTGACCATTACGGTTTTTGATATCAATGATATGCCAATGGCCGAACGCGTTGTTTTTGTGAACAATTACGATTACCGGTTCAATCCAAAAATCAATATAAAATCCGGGAGCGTCTTAAAAAGAGGCCGGAATGAGATCGAAATCGAAGTTCCCGATACACTCAAAACCAATATGTCGCTGGCCGTAACCGATGCGGAAGTGGACGGCGTTAAAAACGAAGGGGATAATATCATCACCCGGCTTTTGCTTACCGGCGATATTCACGGCTACGTAAAAGATCCTTATTATTATTTTAAAAATAATTCCGATACCCTGGCCGAACAGCTTGACCTGGTAATGCTTACGAATGGGTGGCGGAGGTTCCGCTGGGATCAGCTGCGGTTTGGCAAAACGCCGGTAATCAAATACCCGCTGCATGATTATCTTTCTTTGGACGCAGAAGTGTTGGGTGTTGACGTGAACCGCATTGCACCGAATGAGAACCTCAATATGATTCTCCAGAATAAGGATTCAAGCACCCAGATGCTGAACCTTCCAAAAATTACAAAAGGCAAATTCGGCGTCTCCGGCATGATCTTCTACGATACGGCCCGGGCTTTCTACCAGTTTAATGTAAACCGCAAGCTTTCCAGTGAAGCGGCTGTGATTTTCAATACCGGCTTATATAAGGGAGTAAGGCAAATCAGGCCGATTGCATTTACCCTGCCCCCCTGGTCTCCGGAGGATTCCGCACTGATCCGTAAAAACCTGCAGGTGTTTGAACAGGCGGCTGCAATCCGGGAAGAAGAAAAGAAAAAGGTAAAGACACTGGAAACCGTAACGGTTACAGGAAGAGCCAAATCGGAAAATGAGAAGCTCGATGAACAGTATGCGTCCGGACTTTTCAGCGGCGGCGATGCAAACGTATTCAACCTGGTCAACGACCCGGCTGCAAACGGTTACCTGGATATCTTCAGCTATCTGCAGGGGAAGGTTGCGGGCCTGCAAATCACCGGCGGACAACCACCCTCCCTGCAGTGGAGGGGCTCAAGCCCTTCCCTTTATTTAAATGAAATGCAGGTGGATGCCAGTCAGCTCCAAAACACACCGGTTTCGGATATTGCCATGGTAAAGGTTTTCAGACCCGGTTCCGGGGTGGGCTTTGGCGGCGGAGCCGGTGGAACCATTGCCGTATATACCAGGAAGGGCAGTGAAAAAAAACCTGATCCCGGCATTAAAGGACTGGATCAGGCCCGGATTATCGGTTATTCACCGGTCCGCCAGTTTTATTCTCCCGATTACCTTCGTAACCCGGGCGACCAGACTGCGGATATCAGAACCACGCTTTATTGGAATCCTTACGTATTGACGGAAAGGGGGAATTCCAGGCTGAACTTCACATTTTATAATAATGATGTTACCCATAAGATCCGGGTTGTTCTGGAAGGATTTAATGAGTTGGGGAAACTGACGAGGGTGGAGAAGATTATTGAGTAAGTAAAAAGTAAAAAGTAAAAAGTAAAAAGAAAGGCAAGCGTAAGGGCAATTTTTTTACTTTTTACTTTTTACTTTTTACTTTCAGCAAATGAAAATCTCCGACATCGCCCTCTTCCTTGAATCCCTCGCGCCATTAGACTTGCAGGAGGACTATGATAACTGCGGTTTATTGCTGGGGTCGGCAGAAACGGATTGCAGCGGAGCGCTGATCAGTCTGGATACCACCGAAGCGGTGATTGAGGAGGCCGCTGAAAAGGGATGCAACCTGGTGGTTTCACACCATCCACTTATTTTCAGGGGAATAAAGCAGGTCAGCCCGGAAACGGGTACCGGGAGAGCGATTATTTCGGCCATCAGAAAAAATATTGCTGTTTATGCCATCCATACCAACCTGGACAATGTAATGCCCGGCGTTAACTCCGCCATCGCCGCCAGGCTTGGGCTGGAAAACCTCCGGTTCCTTCTTCCCAAAACAGCAAAGGATACGAAAGAAGAAATGGTTGCCGGTTCCGGACTGATCGGGGAACTTCCGGAGGCGGTGGGGGAGACAGAATTCCTGAAACTGCTGCAACGGCAGTTCCGGATTCCCCTGATCCGGCATACCGCGCTGAGGGGCAGGCCGGTTCGCCGGGTAGCCCTCTGTGGCGGAGCTGGTAGTTTTTTGATAACCAACGCGTTATCGGCAGAGGCCGATTTTTTCATCACGGCAGATATCCGGTATCACGAATTTTTTGAAGCAGAGGGAAAGCTGGTGCTGGCGGACATCGGGCATTATGAAAGTGAACAGTACACAACGGACCTGCTGTTTGATGCAATCCTGAAAAAATTTCCTAACTTTGCCGTCCTTAAAGCGGGAGCAGCAACAAATCCCGTCCATTATTATAAATAAACTATGCCCAACGTTAAAGAGTTTTCTGTTGAAGAAAAATTAGCTTCACTCATTGCACTCCAAAAGATAGAATCCAAATTAGACGAATACAAAGTACTGAAAGGAGAGCTTCCGATGGAAGTGAGTGACCTCGAGGACGAGATTCAGGGGTTGAATGCCAGGCAGACCCGGGTGGAAGAAGAAATCAATGGTATCCAGGAATTCATCGGCCAGAAAAAACAGCTGATGAAGGATTCGGAAGAACTCATCAAGAAGTATGAAAAGCAAAGTGAAAATGTAAAGAACAGCCGCGAGTTCGAAGCCATTAATAAGGAAATTGAGATGCAGCAGCTGGAAGTGAAGCTGTCTGAAAAACATATACGGGATGCCAATGAGGAAGTGGCGGAAAAAGTGATCCTGCTGGACAAAGCAAAAAAAGGAATTGCCAGCAAGGAAACCGTATTAAAAAACAAAAAGGAAGAGCTCGATAAAATCATTGCCGCTACGGAGAAGGAAGAACGTCATTTTGCCAAACTTTCCGCCGAAGCCAGGGAGAAAATAGAAGCCCGGTTACTGCATTCTTACGACAGGATCCGCAGCAATTACCGCAACGGCCTGGCCGTAGTGCCGGTTGTCCGGGATGCCTGCGGCGGTTGTTTCAATGCCATCCCACCCCAGCGCCAGAGTGAAATCCGCCAGCGTAAAAAAATTATTGTTTGCGAAAACTGTGGCCGTATCCTGGTAGATAATGATCTGAACGACGGAGTAGAGGTGAAATAACCTTGCAGCTGCCACATGACTCCGTTAACTTGCGGCCATGATGCTCCGTGGGCGTTTTACTGTCTCCGTTTTTTGTTTTTTTCTGCTGATGGCCGGCAGGCCGTCCGCTCACGCACAATCTCATTTTGATTTTAATCCTGCCTGTCAAAGGGCCTATGCAGAGATCATTCAGCTGAAGCTGGTTTCGGGAAAAGCATTGATCGAAACCGAAAAAAAATCCGATCCGGATAATCTCATTCCTTATTTCCTCGACAATTATATTGATTTTTTCACCCTTTTTTTTAACGAAGATCCGCAGGAATACCAGCGCAGAAAACCCGGAGAGGAAGGCCGTTTAAACCTGATGGAGAACGGGGATGCCAGTTCCCCTTTTGCGTTATTCACCCGTTCCGTTATTTATTTCCAGTGGGCGGCCATTGATATCAAATTCGGCGCCCGGTGGGACGCCGCCTGGTCCTTCCGGAGATCTTTTCTGGCGGGGAAGGAGAATCTGCGCCATTTCCCGGGTTTCCCGCCTTCCCTGATGCTGCAGGGCGCCATGCAGGTGGCAGCAGGAACGATCCCCCCGGGCTATCAGTGGCTGGGCAACCTGCTCGGTATACAGGGAACGGTCACGGATGGTATGCATAGCCTGGAAGGAGTGCTCGACAACCCGGATCCCGTTGCGAAACTTTTTCACGAAGAAGCCGTTTTTTATTTTCTCTACCTGAAATTTCATATCCAGCATCAGCCGGAAGAGGTTTTTCAGTATATCCGGCAGCACCGGCTGGACACGCAGAATAATCATCTGTTCACCTACCTCGCAGTAAATCTTTCGCTCAACAATCAGATGGCGGCTTCCGCCGAACAACTCATTCTGAACCGGAACCCGGGACCGGATTACCTGGATATGCCCGTCTGGGATCTTGAACTGGGATACGCAAAAGCCGATCACCTGAATGGGGAAGCCACTTTATACCTGGAGCGGTTTATCGGCCGGTTCAAAGGGAAATTCTATGTGAAAGAGGCATTACAGAAGCTAAGCTGGATTTATTATTTACAGGGTCAAAAAGATAAAGCGGCAAATGCCCGCTCCCGGTTATTAAGCCTGGGCAACACAGAAACGGAAGCAGATAAACAGGCCATGAAGGATGCCCAGACCGGCCGGTGGCCAAATGAACTGCTCCTGAAAGCCAGGCTGCTCGATGATGGCGGCTATTTTCAGGAAGCACTGCAACTGCTCAACGGGAAATCCTCTTCTTCCTTTACAGGTCCGGCTGATCAGCTGGAATTTGTGTACCGGCTGGGCAGATTATATGATGCCCTGAACCGGAAAGAGGAGGCCATTGCGGCTTATCTTACAACCATCAAACTCGGAGCCCGCCGTAAGGAATATTATGCGGCCCGGGCGGCATTACAAACGGGATATATTTATGAAGAAAGGGGAGACAAAAAAACGGCCATTCCTTTTTTTCAGAAAGTGCTCGACCTGAAAGGGCATGACTATAAAAATGCACTGGATCAGAAAGCAAAGGCCGCCATCGCGCGTTGCAGTAAAGGATGAAAATATTTCCTATATTTAATTGAACACCGAAAAATCTTTTTATGCTGCGGCATCTTCACATACAGAACTATGCGATCATGGAAGAGATCTCCATCGATCTTTCTTCCGGACTACAGGTCGTCACCGGTGAAACGGGCGCTGGTAAATCAATCATGGCGGGCGCACTCTCCCTCGTGCTCGGAGAGCGGGCGGATACGACTGTACTGATGCATCGCGATAAGAAATGTGTCGTGGAAGCTGCTTTTGATATGGAAGGCAAAAAAGAAATCGAACAGTTTCTTGCAGAGAACGGTCTCGATGCGGAACAGGAACTCATCCTGCGCCGCGAGATTAGCGCCAATGGCAAATCGCGGGCCTTCGTCAATGATACGCCCGTGAATCTGGATCAGCTTCGCAAACTGAGTTTGCAGCTCGTGGATCTGCACCAGCAGTTTGACATGATGTTGCTGGCAGAATCGGGTTTTCAGTTATCGGTGCTGGATGCGCTTGCGGCGCAGACAACCTTACTCCTGGAATACCAGCAATGTTACGGGCAGTTGCGTATGCTGCAAAGAGAACTGGAAGGGTTAAAGACCCGGCAGGCGCAGGCAGACCGGGAAAATGATTATCATAAATTTTTATATACAGAACTGCAGGAAGCCGGACTGCAGGAAAACGAATTTGAAAAAGCGGAGGCAGACTTAAAACTGCTGAGTCATTCGGAAGCCATCAAGGCAGCGCTCACGAATATTCATTATGGGATGCAGTTATCAGAACAGCCCCTGGTGCAGCAGGTCCGCACAATCAGTCAGCAACTGGAACCCTTCGCTGCTTATCATTCGAAATTCCCGGACCTGATTCGGCGCCTGCAGTCCCTGTATATCGAAGCGCAGGATATAGCTTCCGAAATCGAATCGGTTAATGAAGAAATACAATACGATCCGGAACAGATTGAAAAACTCAACGAAAGGATACATGCCGGATACAAACTATTTAAAAAGCATAATGTACGCACCACGTCAGAACTGATCAGCCTGCGACAGGAACTGGAAAATAAACTGCAGGAAACACTGAATATCGCTGAAGAGATTCATGCAAAAGAAAAGCAGGTGGAAATTCAGGTGAAAACAGCTGCCGATCTTGCATCCCGTTTATCTGCGGGGCGGAAAGCGCAGGTAGCAGGACTGGAAGAAAAAGTAAATGCGCTGTTGAAAAAGGTCGGCATGCCCAATGCCCGCCTGAAGGTAAAATTATCGGAAACGGGACTGCAGGTTTCCGGAAAAGATGAAGTGGAATTTTTATTCGATGCCAATAAAAGCAACCGTTTCGAACCTTTGAAGAAAGTGGCCTCGGGCGGTGAACTCAGCCGGCTCATGTTATGTATCAAGTCCCTGGTTGCACAATCTATGGACATGCCCACATTATTATTCGATGAAATTGATTCGGGTATTTCGGGGGAAGCGGCAAAACAGGTTGGCATTATCCTCAAAGAACTTTCGCAAAAAAGACAGGTAATCTGTATCACCCACCAGCCGCAGATTGCGGGTAAGGGGAATGCACATTTCTACGTGTTCAAGGAAATGCGGGATGGGAAAATGCTGACAAAAATCCGGCTCCTGGACAATGAAGCGCGGATCGTGATCATCGCCAAGATGCTGTCCGGGGAAAAACCAACGGCAGCCGCAATGGAAAACGCCAGGGAGTTGGTGAATTAGAATAAAAATATGCGTCGTTTTTTTATCCGCTTATTATCGGGACTGCTGGCTGCCGGATTATCTTTTATCCTGCTGTTCAGTATCCTCAGCCTCTTATTTCCTTTGCCGGACCGGATCGGATATTCCACTGTGATACTGGATGATCAGGGCGAAGTAATCCATGCTTTTCTCACTCCGGACCAGCAGTGGCGGATGAAAATTTCGATTTCCGAAATCTCACCGCTGTTAAAAAAAACCATTCTGGCCAAGGAGGATAAATATTTTTATATGCACCCGGGGGTGAATCCGGTAGCCATGTTCAAATCCCTTTTCGACAATCTCCTGCACGGAAAAATCCGTTCGGGTGCGTCGACTATTACCATGCAGGTTGCACGGGCGCTGGAGCCGAAACCGCGTACTTACTGGAATAAATTAAGGGAAATATTTCGCGCGGAACAGCTGGAGCTCAAATATAAAAAGGATGAAATCCTGCAATTGTATTTAAACCTTGTTCCCTACGGTGGCAATATTCAGGGGGTGAAAGCGGCTGCTTTTTTTTATTTCAAAAAAAGCCCGGATCATCTTTCGCTGGCGGAAATCACTACGCTTTCCATCATTCCCAACCGGCCTTCCTCCCTACGGATCGGCAGGAATAATGAACGGATCGTTGCGGCGCGGAACCGCTGGCTGCAGAAGTTTGCCCGGCAGAAGGTATTTTCTGTAAAAGAGATTGAGGATGCGCTCAGGGAACCATTGGATGCCCGCAGAAATCCGGCCCCGTCCGCAATTCCGCAGCTGAGCCTGAAACTGAAAAAAAGAGGAGGAGATATTATTCATACGCATATCCGGATGAATATGCAAATGAAGCTTGAAAAACTCGTAGCCGATTATTCGCGTTCCCTGACCCTGAAAAATATCCGCAATGCCGCCGTGGTAGTGATCAATAATCATTCACACCAGGTGGTTGCCTATATCGGTTCAGCAGACTTCCGGGATACCACAGACGGGGGGCAGGTAAACGGAGCTGCCGCGGTGCGGCAGCCAGGCAGTACTTTGAAGCCGGTTTTATATGGACTCTGTATTGATAAAGGCCTGCTTACACCAAAGCAGGTCATAAATGACGTGGCCGTTAACTACCAGGGATATGCGCCGGAGAATTTTGATAAAAAATTCAATGGCTATGTGAGTATGGAATATGCGCTGGAACAATCTCTCAATATTCCTGCAGTAAGAAGCCTGGAGATGCTGGGGAAAGACAATCTCGTGCAAAGCCTGGCCCTGTGCAGGTTTGAACAGATCAAAAAAGACCAGCGGAAACTGGGATTATCCATGATCCTCGGGGGATGCGGAGCCACGCTGGAAGAACTCACCGGTTTGTACAGCATTTTTGCCGGTCAGGGCGTTTATTATCCTCCTGTTTATGCCGGTCCGGCTTCTGACAGCAATGGCAGGCGGATACTCAGTCCGGCCGCCAGCTTTATGATCAGTGATATTTTGTCCAGGTTAAACCGGCCCGATTTCCCCCTGAACTGGCAAAGCACCGTCCATCTTCCGAAAATAGCCTGGAAAACCGGCACCTCCTATGGCAGGCGCGATGCCTGGAGCATCGGATTTAACCGCCATTTCACGGTTGGAATCTGGTGCGGAAATTTTTCTGCGCAGGGAATTCCGGAGCTAAGCGGGGCCAATACTGCCACACCGCTGCTCTTTAAGATCTTTAACAGTATTGACTATGATGCGGATGAACCGTGGTTTGTTAAACCGGCGGACTGTGATAATCGCCTGGTTTGTGCGCAAACCGGGCTTCTTCCGGGAAAATATTGCGATAACCTGATAAGCGCACAGTATATCCCGGGAATTTCGCCGGCCAAAAGATGTGAACATATCCGGGAGGTGCTGGTATCAGCGGATGAAAAAATATCATACTGCCGTGACTGTGCGCCGGCAAATGGATATAAAAAGAAATTATACAGGATCATTCCTCCGGAAATGCAGCGGTATTTCGACGACAATCATATCGCCTGGCAGAAAATTCCTCCCCACAATCCGTTATGTGAAAAAATTTTCAGGGAAGGCGGCCCGGTAATTACTTCACCTGCAGCCGGAACGGAATATCTCATCAGTAAAAAAGATCCGGAACCCCTCCTGCTGTTGTGCAATACAGGCAACGATGTAAGCAGAATATACTGGTATATCAATAACCGCTTCTACAAATCTGCCGATATCAGGTCCCGCCAGTTTTTTATTCCGGATGCAGGCCCGGTTAAGATTTCCTGTACCGACGATAAGGGAAGAAACCGCGATATATGGATCAGGGTCAGGTACGTGGATCTTTAATCAGTTTGCCTTGCTCACACTGCCCGCTCCGGTAACATGCTGGGTCACGTTGCTTGCATTTCCCTTATAAGTGACATTCCCAACGCCGCTTACTTTGGCTTCCAGCTTTACGCTGGCATATACTTCTGCACTGCCGGCGCCGGAAATATCCACGACGGTGTTTTCAGACAGCAGGTCGAAACAATAGGCGTGACCGGCACCGCTCAGGTCAATATTCAGGTCTTTCGTTTCGCCCTTCAGTTTAATGGATCCGCTGCCTGTTATCTGACCGCTGATTTCAGGCGCATCCACTTCCATTTCAATATCCCCGGCTCCGCTGGCCTGAAGTTTCAGATTTTCCGGATTGGAAATTTTATTCTGGCCCCGGATATCGCTGGCCCCGGACACTTCGATGCTGCTGTAAACAGGAGCAGTTACGGAAACGATCAGATCATTTGTCGGGCTGATATTATAACCGGGCCGGGTCCTGATCTCGATCCGGTCGCCATCCTGTTTGACCTCCACATACTGCAGGATATTTTCGTCGCCTTCCAGCCTGACCGGTTTAAAATCGCCCTGGGAAACCATCAGCTTAATGGCTCCGCTTGCTTCCACCTGCTTGAATGGAGAAACCGTTCTTTCTTCCGTTTTAATTACACCGTTTCCGCGCACCCGTTTTCCCATAAAGCGGCCGCAGGAAGCGAGGCAGGCGGTCGCAACAGCCAGCAGCAGTATTTTTTTCATTGGTTGTCTTTTAGATATGCAAAAGTTGGTTTTTTATTCCGATTATAAAAAATCAATTAAAGGGCCTTGGACGCCGGTTCCGGAACAAAGGTTACCGGAAACTTAAAACAGGCAAATCCTGCCGGGGGGAGGGATTAAACGCCAAAACCTTTCTTTATCTTCGCAACTACATGGCTGAAAAGATACTAATCCTCGATTTCGGTTCCCAATATACCCAGCTGATTGCCCGCTCCGTTCGCGAAGCGAATGTGTACTGCGAGATCATTCCTTATCATCAGAAGATAAAGAGCGACCCGGCCATTAAAGGCATTATTCTTTCCGGCTCTCCTTTTTCGGTAAATGACAGGGATGCACCGGTGGTGAATGTAAAATCCTGCCATGCTTTACTTCCCATACTGGGTATTTGCTATGGCGCCCAGTTAACTGCGAGGGAATTTGGCGGAAAAGTGGCCAACAGCAGCAAACGGGAATACGGCCGGGCCCTGCTGAAAAAGGAAAAAGAGGATCTGTTGTTAAAAGATGTGAGTCCGCTGAGCCAGGTATGGATGAGCCATGCCGACACTATTCTGGAACTTCCGGCGGGTTTTGATGTACTGGCTTCCACGGAATCCATTCCCTATGCAGCATTTAAAAATAACGGGGAGGGATATCCCTTGTACTGTCTCCAGTTCCATCCGGAAGTTTATCATACTATTGAAGGAAAAAAAATTATCCGGAATTTTCTGACGGAGGTCTGCGGCTGCACGCAGGATTGGACGCCGGATCATTTCATCAGCGAGAGCGTCGAAAAACTCAAGAATCAGATCGGAAAAAAGAAAGTGATCATGGCGCTGAGCGGCGGGGTGGATTCTACCGTTGCCGCCACCCTGATTCATAAAGCCATCGGGAAAAGACTGTCCGGAATATTTGTGGATAACGGCGTGCTCCGGAAGGATGAGTACCAGGAAGTGCTGGATGTATATAAACGCATTGGGCTGAATGTAAAAGGTGTGGATGCCAAAAAGATATTCTATAAAAAGCTGAAAGGCAAAACAGACCCGGAAGAGAAACGTAAAGCGATCGGGAAATTATTTATTAAAATTTTTCTTAAGGAAGCTGAAAATCTCGATGATATTGATCTGCTGGGTCAGGGCACCATTTATCCGGACGTAATTGAAAGCGTATCCGTGCACGGTCCGTCCATGACCATTAAATCACATCACAATGTGGGCGGCCTGCCGAAAAAGATGAAACTCGGGCTGGTGGAACCACTCCGTTTTTTATTTAAGGATGAAGTGCGAAAGGTGGGAAAGGAGCTGGGTATTCCGGAAGATCTGCTAAACCGTCATCCGTTTCCGGGCCCCGGTCTGGCCATACGTATTCTCGGAGAAGTGAATCCGGAGAAAGTAAATTTATTGCAGCAGGCAGATCATCTCTATACCAAAGCATTAAAAGAGCATAAATTATACAATAGTGTCTGGCAGGCCGGCGCGATTCTGCTCCCGGTAAAAAGTGTAGGTGTGATGGGCGACGAACGTACGTATGAATTTACGGTTGCACTCCGCGCGGTTACCTCGGTGGATGGCATGACGGCAGACTGGGCGCATCTTCCCTATGATTTTCTGGCTCAGGTTTCGAACGATATCATCAACCAGGTAAAAGGAATCAACCGGGTGGTATACGATATCAGCAGTAAACCACCGGCAACCATCGAATGGGAATAAAATCTTCGCAGGCTGAACAGGAACAAAATTATATGAAGGCAAGAAGTAAAAAATATACCGGTCGCATCCTGCTCGGATTGATGTTCTTTTTGACAGGCACATCCAGAGCTTTTGCTCAGCAGGATACCGCGATCCGCTACCACGTAGCTGTCTTTCTTCCCCTGTACCTGGATTCCGCATTTGATACGAATGGTAATTATCGTTTTGACCAGAATTTCCCGAAGTATTTGAGTCCGGGCCTGGAATTTTATGAAGGACTGCATCTGGCTATGGATTCCATCGTTAAATCCGGGATTCCGCTGGATATAACGGTCTACGATACACGCTCCGCCGGCAAAACTCTTCGGCAGGTATTGGATGAACCCATATTTGATTCCACGCAAATGATTATTGGATATGTCAATCTCACTGAATTGCGCATACTTTCCCGCGAAGCAAGGGTAAAGGATATTCCTTTTATCAATGTAAACTTTCCCAACGACGGCGGCATCACCAACAATCCCCAGTTTGTGATCCTGAATGCCACTTTAAAGTCACATTTTGAAGCGCTGTATAAATTCATTCAGCGCAACTGGGCCACTTCCAATATTCTTTATCTGAAGAAAAGCGGGGGACAGGAAGACCGCATCAAAAAAGATTTCGGAGAAATTGAAAAGAATACCCGGTCTGTTCCGCTGCAGATGAAAGATATAAACCTGGATAGTCTCGCAGGACCCACGCAAATTCTGCCATACCTGGACAGCAATACAAAAAATATCATCCTGGTTGGAAGCCTCGATGAAAACTACGGGCGGCAGGTTTGTACGCAGCTTGCAACGCTTTGCAAAACCTATCCGATGAAAGTATTTGGCATGCCGACCTGGGATGGGATTGATTTCAGCGGACCGGAATATACAGACCTGGAAATCTATTATACCACGCCATTCTACAGTAACCCAAATGACAGCCTGGTATCCTCTATCCAGCAATATTTTAAAAACCGGTTTTATTCCCGTCCCTCCGATATGGTTTACCGCGGATATGAAACCATTATGCATTTCGGACAGCTGTTGGTCGCGAATCAGGGAAAGCTCAACGGAAGTATCGGCGAGAGAAAATATAAGGTATTTAACGACTTTGATATTCAGCCGGTTTTTCTGAATAATCAAAACCCCACCCTCGATTATCTGGAAAACAAAAAGCTTTACTTCATCAAGAAGGTCAATGGCAATGTAGTTGCAGTGTATTAAACAGCAACCTTACCGGGATATCCTTTTTACTCTAATTTGCAAGTTGATCATGAAGAAATATTTTGTGATAATTGGTTTTGCGGTGTCTGGCGTTGCTTTTTCTTCCGTCATGCCTGCGGCATCCGGAACTGATCCGGTGCCCATCCCACCGTCGGTCCAGAGAACTGGTGATCCGGAAACCGGATTTACTTATTTAACTACAGGCGATTACCTGAAAAGCGGAATTCCTTTAACTTATTTCAGAATGGCATTTGGGAAAGATTCCACAAATTACCTGAAACGAAGCGGAGAAAACCAGGAAATTCCCTACGACTATACGGCAGTGAAAGCGGCGAACGGTGTAACGGTAGTAGCCCCGAACTGCCTGCAATGCCATGCACAGGTTTTTGACGGGAAGCTCATCATGGGCCTGGGAAACAGCTCGGCCGATTTCAGGCAAAGCGCAAAACTGGACCCCAGGAATGCAGCGATGGCGGAAAGGATGCTGAAGAATACGGATCCGCATAAATATGAGGCGGCCGAGCCTTTTCTGCGGGTTGTGAAGGCGGTTGGAGGGAAATTGAATACACAGGTACGCGGCGTGAATATCGCGGACAGGCTGGCTGCGTTACTGGCAAGTCACCGCGACCCGAAAACATTTAAATGGAGTGATGAATCCTTAATACCGGTTCCGGACGAAGTGATTCCCACGGATGTGCCGGCCTGGTGGTTATTGTGGAAAAAGAATGCCATGTTTTATAATGGATTCGGGAGGGGTGATTTCGGCAGGTTCCTGATGGCTTCCAATTTGTTTACGGTGAATGATACATCTGAATCCCGGGAAGTGGACAGTCATTTTAATGACGTACTGGCTTATATCCAGTCACTGCGGGCGCCGGTTTATCCAAAGCCGTTGAATCAGTCTCTGGTAAAACAGGGAGCCATCCTGTTTGTTCAGAACTGCTCCAAATGTCATGGCAGTTATGGCCCCGGAGGAAAATATCCGAATCTTTTAATTCCGGAATCGGTTATAGGTACCGACTCGATGTTGTTCAAAAGCAATTATCAGAGTCATCAGTTTATCGACTGGTTCAACAATTCCTGGTTTGCACAGGGAGATCATCCGGCAAGGCTGGAACCTTTCAACGGTTATATTGCGCCCCCGCTGGACGGGGTCTGGATCACCGCACCTTATCTGCACAACGGATCCGTACCCGATCTGGAAACCCTGTTGAACAGCAAAGAAAGACCAAAGTACTGGTCGCGCGATTTTGACAATCCACAGTATAATTATGAAAGTCCGGGTTGGGAATATCAGGCACACGATGCGCCGGAAGGAACCACGGCTTACAATACCACGCTTCCGGGTTATGGAAATTACGGACATGATTTCGGCGATAAGCTCAGCAGTAAAGAAAGAAAAGCGATCATCGAATATTTAAAAACTTTGTAGGATTGAAGGCGTTGTCCCGGAGGCAGGACCGGATAAAAATTTTCCAGGAACCTTATTCATGAATTTACAACAGACCAAAGGATATCAGGTGATCCTAACCTGGCTCGAGTCCAAACGACTCACTCCTTTTGCTTTTCAGGAAGAAACCTGGATGCATATCACAGAAGGCCATTCCGGCCTGGTGAATGCGCCAACCGGCTGCGGAAAGACCTTCGCCGTTTTTCTGGGATCTGTAATTGATTTCATAAACAAAAACCCGGATGATTATCAAACGCGTTCCGGCAATGCGCTGCGGTTGCTATGGATAACGCCCCTGCGTGCATTGGCGAAAGACATCGCGAGGGCCATGACGGAAGTGATCACCGATCTTGGAATGCAATGGCAGATTGGTATCCGGAATGGCGACACGGAAATCAGTGAAAGGGAAAAACAGAAACGGCATATGCCGGAAGTGCTGATCATCACGCCGGAGAGCCTGCATTTACTGCTGGCCCAAAAGCGATACCCGGAAATTTTTAAAGAGCTGAAGATATTAGCGGTGGATGAATGGCATGAGTTGTTGGGCTCAAAACGTGGCATACAGGTAGAACTGGCGGTTTCCCGGATTGCCGGACTGATTGAAATATATCATCAGCCTTTTCCGGAAACGGAAAACGACGGATCTGAATCGAATGAGTCGGAGGAACCTGAAACAAATAAAATTGCAGAACCCGCATCAGATAAAAATACCGGACTTAAAACGGGGAATCATCCGGGATCAGCAGCAGCAAATAAAAAGTTTCCATTTTCCGTCTGGGGCATTTCTGCAACCATCGGAAACCTGGATCAGGCAAAAGAAGTTTTGCTCTATCCGCTGCTTACTAAAATTCATCATCCGCCGGTGATTATTAAAGCAACCCTTGACAAACGGATCGAGATTGAATCCGTGATACCGGATGAAATTGAAAAATATCCCTGGGCCGGGCATCTGGGAATCAGGCTGGTGCACAAAGTAATTCCCATCATTGAAAAAAGCAGCACAACCCTCATTTTCATTAATACCCGCGGAATGAGTGAGCGCTGGTACCAGGAGATCCTGAATGTGGCGCCCGAACTGGCCGGAGCCATTGCGCTGCATCATGGTTCCGTGGACCGGGACCTGCGTTTGTGGGTGGAAGAGGCCCTGCACAGCGGTAAACTGAAGGTGGTGGTTTGTACAGCAAGTCTCGATCTGGGCGTGGATTTCAGGCCCGTTGAAACCGTGATCCAGGTTGGTTCGCCGAAAGGCGTTGCGCGTTTTTTGCAGCGGGCAGGCCGGAGTGGTCACCAGCCGGGTGAAACCAGTAAAATTTATTTTCTGCCCACCCATTCGCTGGAACTGGTGGAAGCGGCTGCGCTGAAATCGGCGATGAAACTGAATTTTATCGAAAGCAGGGAACCCATGATGCTTTGCTTCGATGTGCTCATCCAGTACCTGGGGACCCTCGCTATCGGGGAAGGTTTTTATCCCGATCCGATCTTCAAAGAAATTTCTTCAACGCATTGCTTTCAGGATATCAGCCGGGAAGAATGGGAGCAAATTCTGCATTTCATTACCGAAGGCGGCGACGCCTTACAGCAATATGATGAATTCAGGAAAGTGGAAGTGATCGATGGATTGTACAAGATCAATGGCAGGCGCATGGCGATGCGGCATCGCCTGCATATCGGTACCATTGTAAGCGATTCCATGCTGAAAGTAAAATTTCTCAGCGGCGGATACCTGGGCGTGATCGAAGAGTATTTTATTTCCCGGTTGAATCCCGGAGATGTATTTACACTCGCGGGCCGTAACCTGGAATTCATGATGATCAAAGAGATGACGGCCATTGTGAAAAAATCGAATGGCAAAAAAGCCATTGTACCGAGCTGGAATGGAGGTCGCATGCCGCTTTCGGCGAACCTGGGTCAGATGCTGCGCAAAAAATTCAATGAAGCCTGGGAAGTGGCGGGAGGGAAGCGTGTTCCCGATATCGAATTGCGCGCTCTGAAACCATTGTTTGCATTACAGCAAAAACTTTCCCATATCCCCAAAGATGATGAACTGCTGATTGAGCAGATTGAAACCTCCGACGGATTTCATTTGTTTGTCTATCCTTTTGAAGGCAGGCTCGTGCACGAAGCCATGGCCGCATTACTGGCTTACCGCCTCAGCCGCATTACGCCCATCACGTTTTCCTTTGCCATGAATGATTATGGATTTGAACTGCTGAGTGATCAGCCCATTCCCATCGACGATTCCAATGCCCACGAATTGTTTTCCGCGGAAGAGCTTAGCCTGGATATTCAGCGCAGTGTAAACAGCGCCGAGATGGCCCGGCGTAAATTCCGCGATATCGCCGTGATCGGCGGATTGATCTTTCAGGGTTATCCCGGGGAATATAAAAAGCCCCGGCACCTGCAGTCTTCCGCGGGCCTGCTGTTTAATGTCTTCAGTGAATATGATCCGCACAATTTGCTGTTGCGCCAGGCTTACCATGAAGTGATGGAGCAGCAGATGGAGGAAGTCAGGCTGCGAAACATGCTCGAACGGATCAGCCAAAGTAAAATCGTCATTACCTTTCCGGAAGAACTTACGCCCTTTTGTTTTCCCCTGAAAGTAGACAGCATGCGCGAAGATCTTTCTTCCGAAAAACTGGAAGACAGGGTGCGGAGGATGCAGGAGCAGTTGAATAGGGGTTGACGGTTGACAGTTGACGGTTGACAGACTTTATGTGGGTCAAAGAAATTACATATTTTCAGGTTGCAACACTGGAAGTCCGTCAACCGTCAACTGTCAACCGTCAACCAAAAAAAGTATCTTTGGCCCCTCATGCACTCTCCCCTCCCTCATAAGATCTTAAATCAGCAGTTCTGGCTTACAGGTGACAGAACGATATATTGGGAAGAAGAAAAAGCCCTGATCGTTTCCGATCTGCATTTTGGGAAAACAGGCCATTTCCGGAAATCGGGAATTGCGGTTCCGCAATCGGTTTACAAAGAGGATCTGCAGCGGCTGGTCGTTCAGATCCAGCATTTCCAGCCCGCGCAGCTGATCATTGTCGGGGATATGTTTCACAGCCATGCGAACCGGGAGCTCGAGCTTTTTTTAAAATGGCGTACGGATCTTTCCGGGTTGGAAATCCGGTTGATCCGGGGAAACCATGATATTCTGAAAGAAGACTGGTATGAAAAGGCGGGCATTCAGCTGAGCCGCTCATCTCTTTCCGTGAACCGGTTCCATTTTGTGCATGATATCAGTGATACGGAGAACCGGGCCCCTGCCTTTAGGGAAAATGCCGGTAATTCATCCCCTTATTTTTTTTCCGGGCATATCCATCCCGGGATTCGTATTCAGGGTTTGGGTAAGCAGTCACTTTGTTTCCCCTGTTTCTATTTTGGAAAAGAATATGCGGTATTGCCCGCTTTTAGCCGCTTTACCGGGGTCGCCCTCATTGCTCCGGAAAAAGAAGAACAGGTTTTTGCCATTGTGAACGATGCTGTGTTGCAGCTGCAATAAGTTTCGGGATAAATTCAGTGAGGGAATGATCTAGATGCAGAAGGATCTTTTACAAGAGATTTTTTACAGGAAAATCCGGCAACGACAAAACGCATTCTTTAAACAGATCCGGCATTATTGAATATTCTCCAGATCATTCAGATCTTTTGGCCTTCCT
>Ga0207707_10000184_pt1 | contig 65784 bp, 47 predicted proteins | sample KBSC83BmetaG_FD_184336 | JGI IMG/M metagenome (GOLD analysis project Ga0207707, IMG submission 184336) | Corn rhizosphere microbial communities from Kellogg Biological Station, Michigan, USA - KBS C8-3B metaG (SPAdes) (version 2) | ecosystem: Host-associated > Plants > Roots > Rhizosphere ... | reverse complement strand
ACCAAAACGCTCCGCGCCCACCTTCGTCAGCGCCGCCGTCAGCGTCGTCTTGCCGTGGTCCACGTGGCCGATCGTGCCCACGTTCACGTGCGGCTTCTTGCGTTCGAATTTCTCTTTGGACATGACTTGAATCCTCGGCGGAAACTTTTTTGTTGGCTGATTGCGGCGAACCGCGGGTGGTGCTCACAACAGGAATCGAACCTGTGACCTCTTCCTTACCAAGGAAGTGCTCTACCGACTGAGCTATGTGAGCATGGAACTTTCAATGCGAAAGATCGGGCATCCTGCCGCAACTTTCGCGAAAACGGTCGCGGCAAAGCCGCGCCACGTTTTCCGCTACCTCGCGCAATCCAATGGAGCGGGAGACGGGAATCGAACCCGCACCATCAGCTTGGAAGGCTGAGGTTCTACCATTGAACTACTCCCGCACCGGGATGATCTCTGGCGGAGTTTTAGGCTCCGTTGCATGAAATTGGCGGAGGGAGGTGGATCGCACCGCACTCCAGTTGAAATGGTGGAGGGAGGTGGATTACTCGTCTCGTCCCTGAGACTCGCCCCTCCGGGGCCGCGCCGCTTTCGCGTCGCGTTCCGATTCGCTCCCGGCGAATCGGTCGAACCGCCATTTCTCTCGGTGGTTCGAATCCACCTCTGCAAACTTTCTTGCACTTCTTGAAACTGGTGGAGGGAGGTGGATTCGAACCACCGAAGGCGTAAGCCAGCAGATTTACAGTCTGCCCCCGTTGGCCGCTTGGGTATCCCTCCGGAAACTTTGGTTTTCTGAAACTGTACGACCGAACCCGGCGATCAAACGAAGGCGTAAGCCAGCAGATCACACTTCCTGTCTGCCCCGTTGGCCGCTTGGGTATCCCTCCGGAAACTTTGGTTTTCTGAAACGAGTCGACCGAACCCGGCGATCAAACGAAGGCGTAAGCCAGCAGATCACACTTCCTGTCTGCCCCCGTTGGCCGCTTGGGTATCCCTCCGAATTTTGTTTACCTCATCAAATGGTTGCAATGAACCGGATTCCGCGCGCTCGTGCGCCGCGTTTCGATTCCCTGCACCGACACGAAAAACCCGGCGATGTTTGACAACACCCGGGTTTCAACGGTTTGCATCACAAAGACCGCGTATTTTTACGGCTAACGGCCCACAAGTCAACCATGGCCGAGTGGATGTCGATGATCGCCGTGCCTCACCAAACAAGCCGTCCAGCCACCAATGAGCCTGAACCGGGGCGACCGCACGCCAGCCACAAAGCCGGCGCCGAAGCCAACCTTGCATTTGTTGACCCATTTCACAATTCTGTTACAAATATGACGACTGCGTCACATCTGTAATCAATTGTCCCGGAGTCGTCAATTGGCATGGATCGTGTACCTGTGCTCGCCGAACCCGACGAGCAAGCCGAAAAGTCGGGGCTACCACCCTTACAGAGAGATCGAAGCCATGAACCTGAAATCCAACCTGCTGGCCACTGCTCTTGCCGTCGCATGCGGCGCTCTGGCGCTCGCATCCACAGCCAACGCTGCAACGGACGGCACCATCAGCATCACTGGCAAGGTCATCGCACCAACCTGCTCCGTAAGCAACGCTACCGCCGGCAACCTTTCGGTCAATCTGCCCACGGTACTCACCAGCGCCTTTTCGGGTTCCGTCGGCTCGACCACCGGTGCAACCCCGTTCGACCTGGCTTTGACCGGCTGCCCGACGAACCCGTCCGGCGTCCAGGTAGCGGCCCAGTTCTCGGGCAGCGGCATCAACGCGACGGACGGCAATCTTACCAACACTGCCGCGAGCGGCTCCAACGTCGAGGTCCAATTGACCAACAGCGCGGGCACCGCCATCAACCTGAACACCACGCCTACGCCCGTCGCGGCAACGATCGACGCCAGCGGGAATGCGACGCTCAACTACCAGGCGCAGTACTACGCAGCAGTAGCAGCGGTCACCGGCGGCGCCGTGCAAGCGTCGGTGCAATACACGCTGACTTACCAGTAAGCCGCACCTCGAACCCTGCTGCGGCCCGCAAAGCCGCAGCAGGACCCTCGAGCGCAGGCTCCCCCCGCGCCAGGAGCATCGTCCATGAAGTGTTTCAGCAACGCCGCTTGCGCGGTGCTGGCCGCGCTTTGCCTGCTTTCCGGCAGCGCGCAAGCCAGCGTGGTGATTGGCGGCACCCGGGTGGTGTTTCCCGCTCAGCAAGGTGAAACCACCGTGCGCCTGTCCAACGAGAGCGACAAGCCCGCTCTTGTCGAGGCGTGGATCGATGACGGCGATGCCCAATCAACCCCAGACAGTGTCCGCACGCCCTTCCTGATCACGCCGCCTTTGTTCCGGATGGAAGCGCACAAGGATCAGAGCCTGCGGATCCTCTACGTCCAGGGCAAGCAGCCGCTCCCGAGCGATCGTGAGTCGGTGTTCTGGTTGAACGTGCTGGAAATCCCGCCCAAGCCCGGCGCGCAGTACGCCGATCGCAATTACCTGCAGTTTGCGATCCGCTCGCGGCTGAAACTTTTCTATCGCCCCGCGAACCTGCGCGGCGATGCGGTCAAGGCCCCGGACCAGCTGACGTTCAAGGTTGTCGCGTCGGGGCAAAACGTAACGCTCGTCGCGCATAACCCAACGCCTTACTACATCACCATCGTCAAGCTCTCACTGGGTTCCGTCGGCCAATCGGAACTGGTCGCACCCGGCATGGTCACTCCCTTCGGCGACCTGCAGCTCAAATTGAAGGACATCGCGCACGCGCCAGCAACGGGTACGTCGGTGGTCTTCACGACCATCAATGACTACGGCGCGAATGATGTCCACAAAGGCGTCGTGGCGCAATGACGCGCCAGGGTGCCCTCTGCAGGTCCGAACGCGTGCTGAAGTACACGGCACTCGCGCTCGGCTGCGCCTTGGCACTCGCCGCGAATGCGTGGACGGCCCCGGCACATGCCGCGGCGGCGGCCAGCGGCGGATTCGCTGAATTCGATCGCACCATGCTGGCCGGCGGCGGCCGCACCGCCGCCGACCTCGCGCGTTTCGAGCATGGCAACCCGGTGTTGCCGGGCACCTACAACCTGGACGTTTACGCCAACCAGAACTGGATCGGCCGGCTGGACGTGCGCTTCGCGGCGCTGTCGCCCAACGCCAGCGCAGTGCCTTGCGTCACCCACGACCTGCTCGATCGCATGGGGCTCGCGCCGGCCAAGTCGGCCGCAACCGCGGCGGCGCAACTGCAATCCCCCGACGCTTGCGTACAACTGGACGCCCTTGTTCCGGGCGCCAAGTTCGTATTCGACTTGCCCGACCTCCGGCTGGACGCCAGCATCCCGCAGGCCTACATGGGCCAGATGCCGCGCGGCTACGTCAATCCGGATTCGTGGGATGCCGGCGTGCCGGCGTTCCTGCTCAACTACAACTTGAACACGTATCACACCACCAGCGCCGGACAAGACCAAACCAGCACCTACTTGGGGCTGCGCGCCGGCTTGAACCTGGGCCATTGGCTGCTGCGGCAGGACAGCACGGTAACCTGGCTGTCGGGTGCTGGAACGCCGGGGCAGCGCCATTGGCAGAACATCAACGCTTACGCGCAACGGCCGATTCCCAAGCTGCGGGCGAACCTCACCCTCGGCGACAGCTTCACCGACGGCGCCGTCTTCGACAGTTTCGGAATTCGCGGCGTGCAACTGGCTACCAACGACCAGATGTTGCCGCAGTCACTGCGCGGTTATGCGCCGATGGTGCACGGCGTGGCCGACAGCAACGCCAAGGTGACGGTTTACCAGAACGGCATCCAGATCTACCAGACCACCGTGGCGCCCGGCCCGTTCGTGATCAACGATCTCTACCCCACCGGCTACGGCGGCGACTTGGCGGTGACGGTGACCGAGGCCGACGGCCGCCAGCACAGTTTTTCGGTCCCGTATGCGTCGGTCGCGCAGCTGCAGCGCGCTGGTGTCACGCGCTTCGACATCGCGGCAGGCCAATTGCGCGACAACTTCCTGCACGACGAGCCGGGCGTGTTCGAGGCAACGGCGCAACACGGGTTCAACAACTTCTTCACCGGCTACGCGGGCGTGCAGGGTTCGGAAGGCTACGCGGCGGCGCTGGTCGGCGGCGCGTTCAATACGCGCTTCGGCGCCGTGGCCGTGGACTTGACGCAATCGCACGCCAGCATTCCGGGTTACGGCACCCACAACGGCCAGAGTTTTCGCATCACCTACAGCAAGATCATCCCGGATACCAACACCTCGCTGACGGTCGCAGCCTACCGTTATTCCACCAGCGGCTTCATGAGTCTGCAGAACGCCGCCTACGCGCGCGATTACGTCCGCCGCGGACTGGATGCGCTGCAGTACCTGTCGTCCAACATTCCGATGATCGACGGCGTGCCGGAATTGAGCCTGCTCACGCCCGCCCAGCGCGCGGCATTGGCCGGCACCGCGTATAACGGCGACAACCTGTTCACGCCGCAGGGCTTGCTGCAGCAAAAGGATCGCTTCAGTCTCACACTCAGCCAGCGGCTTGGCGACCGCGGCGGTTCGCTGTACGCCAATGCCTCCATCAATGATTACTGGAACCAGCGCGGGCGCGACACCCAGTTCCAGATGGGCTACAACAATCGGTTCGGGCGACTGTCGTACGGCATTTCGGTCAGCCGCGGCCGTACCCAGTTCGGTGGTTACGACAACCAGGTGTTCGTGAATGCCAGCCTGCCGCTCGGCCGCGGTGCGCACGCGCCCAACCTGTCGCTCAACTTCAACCATGGCGACGAGAATGGTACCCAGGAGCAAGCAATGCTCAGCGGAACTGCCGGCGCTTGGAATCAGTTCACCTACGGCGCAACCGCTTCGCATGGCGGCAATGGAAACGGCAACACCTTCAGCGCGAATGCTGGCTACAACAGTCCGTACGCGGTATTCAGTGCCAGCGCCGGCAGGGGCGATGGCTATTCGCAGGAATCGTTCGGCGCCAGCGGCGCCGTCGTCGCACACGCGGGCGGCGTGACCTTCGGCCAGCCAACCGGCGACACCGTGGCCATCGTGCACGCGCCCGGTGCAGCCGGTGCGCATGTCCTCAACGCACCAGGCGTAATGATCGATCATTTCGGCTACGCGCTGGTGCCCTATCTCACGCCCTACCAGCTCGATACCATCCAGATCGATCCGCAAGGTCTTCCCTTGAGCGTGCAGCTCGACGCCACCAGCGCGCAGGTGGCGCCGTTCCAGGGAGCCGTGGTCTGGGTGGATTTCAAGAGCAAGGCTGGACGCGCACTGATCGCCCGCATCGACATGGCCGATGGCAAGCCCGCGCCGTTTGGTGCGCAGGTGTTCAACGCGAAAGACGACCCGTTGGGCGTGGTCGGGCAGGCCGGACTCACCTTGTTGCGCGGCGTGAGTGATAGCGGCAGGCTGAGCGTGAACTGGCGGAACACGCAAGGTACCGCGCAGTCTTGTGCATTTGCCTATGTCGTCCCGAAATCAAGCAAGCCCGCGCAAGCACAACCCCCGATGGTCGTGACCTGCCACGCGGGTGGCGCGGCGGCCACGGCGCAAACCGGGACTACGCCATGAAGATGCACTCAACCTGCATTCAACAGTCGTGCGCATGTGCCAACGCTGCGCGCGGGCGGCCCGCACCGTACCACGAGGCCACGCAATGAATCCGGCAACAAGGTCGAACCGCGCGAAGCTCCTCCTCCAGATTCGCAACCTCGTCGTGGCCGCGATGGCATTGACGATCATGGTCATGTCTGGCCCGGTTTTCGCAGACAACAATACGTGCAGCTCGAATAGCAAATCCGGCGGCACCGTCACGTTCACGCTGCCCAGCGAAATCGTGGTCCCGCAGAACGGCGCCACCAGCGGCCCGTTGTGGACGTCGCCACCGGTCACGCCGGTCAACCCACCCACTTTCTCTTCCTGTGGCACCAATGTTCCGAATGGCCTTGAAAACGCGACCTGGGGTGGGACCAGCGCCGGCGACAATACGCTGTATCCCACCAGCGTGTCCTGGTTGTCATACCGGATATTGCAATCGGGGAACGCGCTGTTGCCGTTTGGCTCTCAACCGTCCGCACCCAGCGTCAGCGCCAACAATGCCGAAATCAGCTCGCCCTTCCAATTGCAGCTCGTGATCACCGGCCCGGTTCCCAGCGGCAACCAGACATTGCCCACCGGCCAGCTGGTGCTATGGGATTTCGCGTTGGGCGGTGGAAAAATCTTCACCGTCGATACATTCAGTATTGGCGGGTCCGGCACGATCAATATCATCCAGCCATGCGTGATCGCGGTCGACCCCACCACAGTGACGCTGCCGACCGTGGCAACCTCGGCATTTGCAGGAGCCAACTCGACCACGGGTACCCAATCATTCCAGATCAGCTTGACCAATTGCCCGACGGGGAATCAGATCAACATCACGCTCAACACCAGCAACCCGCAGTCCGGCACGACAAGCGTCATCCAGAATACCGCCGCGACAAGCCCGGCGACGGGCGTCGGCGTTCAGGTGCTGGATGGCAATGGCAACCCGATCACTTTTGGTACCGCGATCCCTGAAGGGTCGATTCCAGGCGCAATGGTCAATATTCCGTTCGCCGCGCGCTACTATCAAACTGGTAGTACTGCAGTGACGCCTGGTGCGGTCACTGCGGTCGCGACCTATACGCTGACTTATCAGTAAAGCCAGGGGGCTAGCCTGGGCCACCGCGCGCCAGCTTCGCCAGCGGCTTGCCCGCGGCATCGAGCATCACCAGCTCGCCGTTGACGATCGCCACCTTCGCGATATTCCGGAACGCGTTGAACACTCCCTGCTCCACGCGCATGGCGCCCGCGGGTTGCAGGCAAGCCATCTTGGTGGAAAGGGTTTGCTTGAATTCGGCGCTGCCATCGGCCGCGATCCGGTAGCGCGCGCCATAGGCGTTGCAGCCGGCTTTTCCTGACGCACGGCCATCACGCAATCGCAGCGTCGCGCGGACACCCGCTGGCACAGGCTGGCCATCGAGTTCGACGAAACGCCATTCGCTGCCATTGAGGCTGGCGAGGCTCGCGCCCGACGGCGCGGACGAGGGAGCCGCGACAGGCGCTGCCTGCACCGGCGCCGGATCACGCGCGGCCTGCGCGGCGCAGCCGGTCACGACCAGGGACACCATCAGCATCACGGCGATCGGACGCACGACAAGACTCCTCGTGACGGTGCTGCCAACGCTACGCCGGACAGCCTGAATCAAGGTTGTGCGACGCCCGCGCCGATCAGGCTGGCACGCGAAGCGTGACCGCCTCGCATTCGAGCGTCGGCATGTTCGACCAACTGTCCATCGACAACGTCGATGTGCCGCACGAAGGCACCGTTTTCCACGGTGCAATCGGGCAGATGCAAATGGCTTGAGGTACCGATGCCGGTCACGATGAGGCCATCGAGGTTGAGCGGTTTGCCTGCCGCCACGCGATCTTTCAGAGATGCATCCAGCGCCACACGGCCGCCCTTGCGTGCCACCTCGCGCAATGTCTCCGGCACCACGATCCATGCGTGGCCATCCGCATGCCAGCTCAGCAAACGCGCATCGCCGTTTGCTTCCACCAGCAGCGCGCTGTCCTGATCCACGCCAAGTCCGGTGACCGCAGCGGTGTGATGATCCTTCGCCACGCGCGCGACGAACGCGAGCAAACGACCCAATCGGTCACGTTGAGCAAAATGCGTGTCGGTGATGATGCCGCGCAACAGCGTCAAGGAAACAAAGTTGTCGACCAGCGTCACCGCCGAACCCGCAGGATCGCGCAATGCCTCCGGCGAGGTGATGCTGCCGCCGTCCATCGCGCCGTAACCCCATTCACCCAGGATCGCGAGTCCCGCGCTGGTGCCACCGAGCGGTTTACCCGCGCGCACGTGCGAGTTGATCAACGCGTTGAGTGGCGTGTCTTTCCAGAAGCGGACGTAGTTGGCCTGGTCGCCACCCGCGATGAAAATGCCGTCGGCGTGTTTCACGATCGCCAGCACGCGCGGATCGCTGGCTGGTGCGCGCGCATGGAATATCAACGTCTGCACCGACGCGACGCCGCCGACGTCGCGGTAGATGTATTTCTGCAACGCGTCGTCGCCCGACGCGCGCAGGATCACGATGTGACCGTGCCCCGCCTGCGCAGCGAACCACTTGAACGCTTGGTCGATCTCGCGGCCGCCGCCCATCAACAGCAGCCCGGGCGATGTCTTGCCCGGCGTTTTCGCCGTGACGTCGCCGACGAAAAAATACTCATAGCCCACGGCTTTTCCCTGCGCGATCGCAGCACCCGCCGGACACGACAACACCATGCACGCCAACAGCAATCCAAGCCAGCTACGCCGCGTTCGAAGCCTCACGTCGGTCCTCCGTGATCATCGGAGGCAACGCCGCGACCGCCCCTCGGCGACCGCGGGTGCGCCCCTCGTGCCAAACAACTGTGACGAAATGGCGCCGGGTTTCCCCCATGCCTTCAGGCACCCCCTGCGCTGCCGCGGGCTGCGCTATCTTCGCGGAATGGGGAGCGCAATCGACGACTGGTTTGTAAGCGAAGTGCTTGTGCACGAACGGGCGCTGATGCGTTTCCTGCACCGCAACTGGCGCGACCACGATGAAGTGCCCGACCTCCGCCAGGAGGTCTACGCACGCGTTTATGAAGCGGCCACGCGCCGGGTACCCGACTCCCCGAAATCCTTCCTGTTCGCCACGGCGCGCAACCTGCTGGTGGACCGCGTGCGCCACCAGCGCATCGTGCCCATTACGGCCGTGGGTGATATCGAGCAGTTGCACGTCATGCAAGATGAACTGGAACCGGGCCGCTGGCTGGGCGGTCGCGAGGCACTCGCGCGGTTGGCGCGTGCGCTCGATCGCCTTCCGGACCGGTGCCGCGAAGTGGTCTGGCTGCGACGCATCGAAGACCTTCCGCAAAAGGAAATCGCGCGCCGGCTTGGCATCAGCGAAAAGACCGTCGAAAAACACATCGCCAAGGGATCACGCATGCTGGCGGATTATTTCCACGGAGGATCGGATTCGAACGCCGCGCCGGACAAGATGCGGAGCGAGCGCGCTTGGCTGAGCAAATCGACATGACGGACAATCATCGACAAATCGAGCGCGACGCCGCGCTGTGGCTGGCCCGGCGCGATGCCGGCGGCTGGGCGAACCGGCAGCAAGTTGGCCTGGATGCGTGGCTGGCCGAGAACGCCGCGCACCGCGTGGCTTTCCTGCGCCTCGAAGCGGCGTGGCAGGAATCCGCGCGGCTGCAGGCGTTCGCCGCGGGCGACGCGGCGGGGCGTATTCCCGCGCGCGGCGAATGGGCGCGTTCACCCTATTTCGCACCATCCGTCGATGGCGAAAAGCCCATCAAGCATGGCCGCCGCGTAACCTTGCGCAAACGCCGCCGCTGGCCGGTCTTCGCGGGCATCGCCGCAAGCCTGCTGGTCGCCGCCGCCATCGCAGGCGGGTTCGTCTGGCGCGACTACACACGCGTCGACCGCGCTGCGTGGGAAACCGCCATGGGTGCGCTCAAAGTCGTGCACCTGCCGGATCATTCCACCGCCACACTGGGCAGTGGAACCGATCTGCACATGACCTTCTCGCAGGGCGAGCGCGACCTCGAACTCACCCGTGGCGAAGCCTTCTTCGATGTTGCCCACGACACCGCACGACCCTTCGTGGTGCGTGCCAATGGCTATCGCGTGATTGCGGTCGGCACACGCTTCGATGTGCGCCGCGACGCTGGCCAATTGCGCATTGTGGTGACGCGCGGCCTGGTACGGCTGCAATCCGCCCACGACCCGGCCAAGCCACCGGCGATGCTTCCCGCCGGCAGCATCGCAACGGTTACCGACGGCGACGTGGCGATCAGCCAGGTTACGCCGAACGAGGCCAGGGAGGCCCTCAACTGGCGCAGCGGTTTCGTGGTTTTCCATCGCACGCCACTGGCCGAAGCGGTGCGGGAATTCAACCGTTACAACACGCGCCAGATCGTGATCGCGGATTCGTCACTGGATGCCTTGCGCGTCGGCGGCAACTTCAAGCTCGACAACAGCGATGCCTTCGTGCGGCTGATGCAGGCGGTTTTCCCTGTACAGGCGGAGCAACGCGGCCGCGAGATCGTGCTGACCCGCAAGGCACAAGCGCACACGGCCCACTGAGGCTGCCATCGGCGGCACGAAAGGGGGGATCGGAGGCGCTGGTCCGTCTTGCTTTGAAAGGCGCCCCACCGGCGCCATCCGGGAGGGGAGTATGTTCAAACCGTTCATTCGTGGCCTGCTGGCTCGTGGCCTGTTGGTGCTGGCCTGCACATCGCCCGCGTATGCATGGGCCCAGCAGCAAACGGCGGAGATCGACATCCCGGCCGGCAGCCTCGTCAGCGGATTGGATGCGCTGGCACGCCAAACCGGCGTGCAGTTCGTCTACAGCACCGACCAGTTGGCGGGGCTGCGCACGCACGGCACGCACGGCAAGTCATCCGCCCAGCAGGCATTGGCCGACCTGCTCGCCGGCACCGGCTACAGCGCGCATCGCGACGCTTCCGGTGCGGTGGTCATCGTGAAGACGCCCGCAAAGCCGGCAGCGCCAAGCGCCAGCGCGCCCGCACCGCGCGCCGAGCCGGCTCCCAAAACCTTGCAGCAAGTGGTGGTGACGGGCTCGCGCATTCCGCGCTCGCAAATCGAGGGCCCCGCGCCCGTGGTCACGATCACCGCGCAGGACATCCAGCGCCGCGGTTTCGCGAGCGTCCCCGATCTCATGAGCTCGCTGACCCAGAACCTGGGTGCGCTGGACAATAACCAGGCCACCGACGGATTTTCGCCCGGCGCGCAGGCGGTGGACCTGCGCGGCCTCGGCCCCAACCATACGCTGGTGCTGGTCAACGGCCGGCGCATCGCCGATTACCCGCAGGCCTACCAGGGCAACAGCAATTTCACCGATATCTCGAATATCCCCACGTCGCTGATTGATCGCGTGGAAATCCTCAGCGGCAGCGCCTCCGCGATATACGGCTCCGACGCCATCTCGGGCGTCATCAACCTGATCCTGAAAAAGAAAGCCGACGGCACCACCATCGACTACCGCGTCGGCGGCGATCAGCACGGCGGCCAGCAGTCGCAACGCTTGCAGATCAGCAGCGGCTTTTCAAAGGGCAAGTTCGATTCCGTGTTCGGGATTGAACTCGTCGACACCCACCCGTTGTGGGATTTCCAGCGCAGCTACACCGATTCGCGGCTGGACAGCCCGGTCGATCCGTCACGCAATTACCCGGGCCAGACATGGGTGCGGATGGACGTGGACGAGAACTATCTGGACCCCGGCCAGGCGCAATGCCAAGCACTGTCCTCGTACGACCAGGGCACGATCATCTACGCCCATCGCCGGAACTACGGCTACTACTGCGGCAGCTATTCCGACATCGGCTACGGCACGCTTGAGAACGGCCGCAAGATGGCCAACTTCTACGGCTCGGCGACTTTCCACTTCAACAGTTACACCGATCTCTATCTCGACGTGTTGGCCGGCACCTCGCATCAGGACAGCTACAACACGCCGCTGCAATGGCAGAACTGCGAACAGTTGAACGGTGACTGCACCCCAACCCCGTTCTACAACACCGCCACCGGCCAAGTTGAGCAGTGGCAACGCCGCTATTTCACGCTCGAGGAAAACGGCAACCTCAAGGCCGGCGAGATCCGCAACATCAACAACACCCTCTCGCTCAACACCGGCATCAAGGGCACCCTCGGCAGCGAAAGCGACTGGAACTACGAAGCGAACTTCGAGCACTCGCAGAATCAGCTCGAAAGCAAGTGGCCGGCCCTGGTCGCGGCCAAGGCGCAGGCACTGTACCTGGGCCCGTCGCTGGGCATCGACCCCGACAGCGGCTACCAGATGTACTACGCGCCTGTCAGCCGGCTTTACACACCACTGACCGTCGCACAATTCCGTTCGATCACCCAGGATTCGATCGATCTCGACAGGAGCCGTACCGAAAACTGGTCGCTCACCCTCACCAACACCAACCTCTTCCAACTTCCTGCCGGGCCGGTCGGTTTCGCGGGCATCGCCGAATACGGCAATTCCTACTTCGGCTTGAAACCCGACCCGCTGTCGCTGGACGGCAGCTACTACGGCCTGCACAACGCCGGCGCGGTCGGTTCGCGCAGCCACGAAGCCATTGGTTACGAATTCAGTGTGCCGGTGTTCTCCAAGCTGACCGTCACCACCGCGGGCCGTTACGACCGCTACGAATACAGCGATACCAGCGCGGGCAAATTCACCTACGCGCTTGGCCTTGAATACCGGCCGATCCAGAGCCTGCTGCTGCGCGGCTCGCTGTCCACCGGTTTTCGCGCACCCGACCTTTCCTACCTGTACGCAGGGCTGAACGGCTCCAGTTCCGGCGGGATCGACTACTACTTGTGCCGTCGCGACGAGCCCGACACCGCGCCCGACTTCGCCGACAACTGCAGCAACGGAGACGTGGGCTTCAACGGCCGCAGCCACGGCAGCACCACACTCCAGGACGAAACCAGCAAGTCCTTTACCTACGGGTTCGTGTTCGCGCCGACGCCGAACTTTGATGTCAGCGCCGACTACTACCACATCAAGCTCAACAACGAAGTCGAGTACCAGGACAGCGACACCATCCTGCGCGAGGAAGGCGACTGCCGCCTCGGCCAGACCCTGACCGGAACCCCGGTGGACGGCAACTCCGCTTTCTGCCAGCAGATCGAAAGCCAGGTGGTGCGCAACGCCGCGACCGCGCAATTCAACCCCGAAGGTGTCACCTCGGTGCTGGTGCTGCCGATCAACGCCGCCATCGACGAGACCTCCGGCGTCGACTTGAACGCGCATTACCGGCTCAACACCCCTCGCGCAGGCACGTTCGATTTCAATTTCGGTGCCACCTACGTGATCAAGCACAGGACCCAGTTGAGCAAGGATTTGCCGGTCGACAACGAGATGACCGACATTTACTACTACCTGATCCCGCGCACCAAGGCCAACGCTTCGGTGACATGGAACTTCCACGACTTCACCGCGACGCTGTATGGGTCGCGTCTGGGCGGAATACCAAATTACGACGGCACCCGTCGCCTTGCGCCGACTTTCCTGTACAACGCGACGCTCGGGTACCGCGTCACACCGAACATCAACGTGTCGCTGATCGTGGACAACCTGTTCGACGCGCGTCCGCCGCATGACGACACCTGGACCAGCTACCCCTACTACTACCTCAAATGGTTCGACGCCGTCGGTCGCGCGTATTTCCTGGAGATGAACGTGAAGCTGGGCGGCACCAACGGTGGATGAAGTCCGGCGCCCGCGGGATGCCTTGAACGGCATCTCGCGTCGGCGAATGTTCCTGCGGTCGGTCTACTGCGTCCTTCTCTGGGTGGTCTGCCTCCTGGCGTGGCCCGCGGGTGAGGCGGCGGCGCGCACATTTCAATTGAGTGACCTGCAGAAGATCGTCACCCTCGGTGATCCACAGATCTCGCCGGACGGGAACGCGATCGCCCTGATCGTGTCCACGCCGGACTGGAAGACGGACAAGTCGAAGGTCGAGCTCGACCTCGTGAACGCGGTGCAGGGCCAACGCCGCGTGCTCGTTTCAAATCGAGAAAGCGTGTCCTCACCGCGCTGGTCTCCCGACGGCGCGCTTTTGGCATTCCTCGCGAAAGACGCGAAGACCGAAGCCGTCCAGATATTCGTGATGTCGATGGACGGCGGCGACCCGCTGCGTGTGACGAACAACAAGCAAGACGTGGATGACTATTCCTGGAGTCCGGACGGCAAAAGCATTGCGTTCGTCGCGCAGGATCCGTCCCTCGACGCAGCCGCGATCAAGGCGCACAACAAGGTTTTCAGGGTAACGGACGGCCATTTCCTGGTGACCAGGGACGTGGCGCCGTGGCATTTGTGGGTGGTGCCAGCCGCTGGCGGGAAAGCCAGGCAATTGACCGAGGGTAAGTTCAGCCTTGGCACCGATTCGGGAGGCACGACGACGCCAGCCTGGAGTCGTGACGGCAAGCGCATTGCGTTCACGAAATTCCCGAGTGCGTACTGGGCGCCGTCGTTTCGTTCCGTCATTGCAGAAGTTGACGTTGCAACCGGCAAAATGAAAACGCTGGTTTCCGCGCAAACGTCGGAGGATTTCAAATTTGCGCCGGCCGGCAATGCTTACGCGTTCGAGCGCCCGCGCGGCGGCGACCAGAACAATGGCGACGCCGTGTACGTGAGCGTCGATGGCAAGATTTGGGATGCGACCGCGGCACTTCCACGACATTTCAGGAATTACGTCTGGATGCCCGACGGTCGGTCGCTGATTGTCGCCGGCGGATTGGGCACGCACACCGTGCTCTGGCAACAGCCGCTGTCGGGGAAAGCAAGATTGATCGATCTCGGCGGTGTGGAAGCCAACAATGGCTTGGGCGTCACCACGAGCGACGACACGACCCGGATGAGCATTTCCAGAACCGGCGCCATTGCTTTCATCGGCAGCACGGCAACGCATCCCGGCGAACTGTACATTCTGGATTCGGTGAACGCCAAGCCGCGCCGGCTGACCAACGTGAACGCATTCACCGACGATCTCGACCTGGGCCGCACGGAATCCATCGAATGGACGGGCCCTGGCGGCTTCCGCGAAGACGGTGTGCTCACGTATCCGGTCGGTTACGAGCAAGGCCGCAAATATCCGCTGGTGCTGGTCATCCACGGCGGCCCCATGATGTCTTCCAACATGGGGTTCCAGCGCCTGGCGCAACTGCTGGCAACCGCCGGATTCCTGGTGTTCCAGCCGAACTACCGCGGCAGCACCAACCTGGGCGACGCATACCAGCACGCCATTTACCGCGACACCGGCGACGGCCCCGGCAAGGACGTGATGGCGGGCCTTGCCGCCGTAGAGAAGCTCGGCATCGTCGATGAGAATCGCATCGGCGTGAGCGGCTGGTCTTACGGCGGCTACCTGACCGCATGGCTCACCAGCCACTACGACGTCTGGAGAGCCGCCGTCGCGGGGGCACCGCTCACCGACTGGCTGATGGATTACAGCCTCTCCTACTACCAGGAAGGCGACGCCTATTTCTTCGGCTCGTCGCCCTGGACGAACGATGGCTGGAAAATCTGGCGAGAACAATCGCCGATCAACTACGTGCGCAACGTCAAGGCACCCACCTTGATCATGGGCGACGTGATGGATTCGAACGTGCCTTTGGCCAATGCCATGGAGTGGTATCACGGGCTGCGCGACAACGGCGTGCCGGTCGAGTTCTACGCGTACCCGGAAGCATCACATCTGCCACACGATGTCGTGCAGATCACCGACGTGTATCGCCGATGGATCGGCTGGATGAAAAAGTATCTGCAGGTGACCGGCAAGGGTTGCGAATAATTCAAACGTTGAAGCGGAAGTGCAGCACGTCGCCTTCCTGCACGCGGTATTCCTTGCCTTCCAGGCGCAGCCGGCCCGCATCGCGCGCGCCTGATTCGCCCTTGTACTTCGTGTAGTCGTCGAACGACACCGTTTCGGCGCGGATGAAACCCTTCTCGAAATCGGTGTGGATCACGCCAGCGGCCTGCGGCGCGGTGGCGCCGCGCTTGACCGTCCACGCGCGCACTTCCTTTTCGCCCGCGGTGAAATAAGTCTGCAGGCCGAGCAGCGTGTACGCCGCGCGGATCACGCGATCGAGCCCCGGCTCGCTCAAGCCCATCGATTCAAGAAACTCGCCGCGATCAGCCTCGTCGAGCTGCGCCAGCTCTTCTTCGATCGCAGCGCACACCGGCACCACCGCCGCGCCTTCGGCTTGCGCGCGCTTGCGCACGGCGTCGAGGTGCGGGTTGTTCTCGAAACCGTCCTCGCGCACGTTGGCGACGTACATCAACGGCTTCATGGTGAGCAGGAACAGGTCGCGGATCGCCGCACGCTCTTCGTCGTCCAGCGCCACCGAACGCGCGGACTTGCCCTCGTTCAATGCGGCACGCAGTTTTTCCAGCACCGGACGCTTGGCCATCGCTTCCTTGTCGTTGGCCTTGGCGGCCTTTTCGACACGCGCCAGCGCCTTGTCCACGGATTCGAGATCGGCCAATGCCAATTCCGTGTCGATGGTTTCGATGTCGGCGATCGGATCGATCTTGCCGGCGACGTGCACGATGTCGGGGTGCTCGAAGCAGCGCACCACGTGCGCGATGGCATCGACTTCGCGGATGTGCGCGAGAAACTTGTTGCCGAGACCCTCCCCCCGCGACGCACCCGCGACCAGCCCCGCAATGTCCACGAATTCGACCGAGGCCGGGATGACTTTCTGCGGATGCACGATGTCCGCGAGTTGCTGCAGGCGCGGATCCGGCACCGGCACTACGCCGACGTTCGGATCGATGGTGCAGAACGGGAAGTTCGCCGCGGCGATGCCCGCCCTGGTCAGCGCGTTGAAAAGCGTGGACTTGCCGACATTGGGCAGGCCGACGATGCCGCATTGGATTGCCATTGAAACTCCGTAAAGGGTAAAGAGTCAGTCGGCCGCTCCGCGGCCTGGAAAGAGCAAGAGCAGGCGGTTCTCTTGACCATTCGCAGCGCCGCAGGCGCGACTTTCAGCGAGCACAGCGAGCGACTTACTCACGCGCTTCGCGCGTATTCAACCGCTTCGTCGCCTCGTTGAAGTCACCCGCGACCGCCAGCGGCAACACATTCAGCGCGTGCGTGATCGCATCCAGCATCAGGTCTTCATCCACCGCGGAAGGATTGCCGAGCACCCACGGGGTCACGCGATTGCGATCGCCCGGATGGCCGATGCCGATGCGGAGGCGGTGGAACCTTCCGTGCCCGAGCTGCGCGATGATGTCGCGCACGCCGTTCTGGCCGCCGTGCCCGCCATCGAATTTCAGGCGCGCCGCGCCGGGCGGCAGATCCAGATCGTCGTGCACGACGAGCAACTCGTCGGGTGTCAGCTTCCAGTAATTGAGCGCCGCCACGATCGCGCGGCCGCTCTCGTTCATGAAGGTGCCGGGTTTGATCACCCGCACCTGCTCGCCGCCGATCGGTAGGCGACAAGTTTCGGCATGCAACCGATTCTCGAAACCGAAACGCTGTCCCGCGCCGGTCGCGAGCACGTCGGCAAACCAGAAGCCGGCGTTGTGTCGATTGCGCAGGTATTCCGGACCCGGATTGCCCAGACCGGCAATCAGTCGGACGCCAGTCATCAATGGGAAACCCGGATGAAAGAGATTTCGTCATTCCGGGGCTGCCGAAGGCAGAACCCGACTGCGTTTGCAGGATCGCAAACGCGAACGCGGCAGGCGGCCCGAGGGGCGGAGCGAGGCGAACGCGCCCGAAGGGCGAGCGCCAAGGACGGCGCGGGTTTACCCATTTTTTTGCGTTCCGGACGGTGCCAAAAGCGGGATTCCGGACGCCGCTTGTGCGGCGTCCGGAATGACGACAGGGGTATTCGCATGAACCCCTACTTCTTCTCGGTCGGCTTCTTGTCGCCCGTTGCGGGCGCCGCGGCCTTGGCCGCATCGCCACCCGCGGCCGGAGCGGCCGCACCTTCGGCTGCCGCACCTTCGGCGGCACCTTCGGCCGGCGCTTCCTCGACTTCCTCGCGAACCGCCTGCACGGACACGACGGTATGGTCGTATTCCTTGCCAAGCTTCAGTTCGGGGATTTCAACGCCAGCGGGAAGCTTGAGGTCGGACACGTGCATCACGTCGCCGAGCGCGAGTTCGCTGAGGTCGAGGTCGATGTGCTCGGGCAAGTCTTTCGGCAGGCACGACACTTCGACTTCGGTCTGGTTGTGCGAGATCACCACGCCGGAAGTCTTGGCGGCCGGCGATTTTTCCTGGTTGAGGAAGCGGATCGACACGTACACGCGCACCGGCTTGGACTCGTCCACGCGCAGGAAGTCGAGGTGCAGCAGCTGCGGCTTGACCGGATGCTTCTGCACGTCGCGCAGCAGCACCTTCTGGCGATTGCCTTCGACCAGCAGATCGAGGATCGCCGAAGAGAACCACTCGTTGCGCGCGGCCAGCGAGAGTTTCAGATGATCGAACTGGATGTTTTCCGCAGGAGAACCCGCGCCGTAGATGACGGCGGGAACCTTGCCGTCGCGACGCAGGCGGCGGCTCGCACCTTTGCCCTGGTCGGCGCGACGTTCGGCCGTGATTTCGTGGATGGTTGCCATTTTTGCGTTACCTCAGGTTGCATGATGCCGCCTCACGGCGACTTGGAATGACTTCCCCGCGACCAGGGAAGTTCGTGAAGGTTTGCGAGCCGAAAGCCTCACCCAAAAAGCGGAAAGCCCATCGCCCGCTCTTGCTCTTGCCCACTCAATCGACGTACAACGAACTGACCGATTCGCCATATGCCATCCGGCGCACGGTTTCGGCCAGCAACTGCGCGACGGACAACTGGCGAATCTTGCCGCACGCGGCGCCTTCGGCGCTCAGCGGGATGGTGTCGGTCACCACCAGTTCGTCCATCTGCGATTGTTCAATGTTGCGCACCGCCGGACCGGACAGCACCGCGTGGGTGCAGTACGCGACCACTTCCTTCGCGCCGCGGTCCTTCAGCGCCCTCGCCGCAGCGCACAAGGTGCCGGCGGTGTCCACGATGTCGTCCACCAGCACGCAGGTCTTGCCAACCACGTCGCCGATGATGTTCATCACCGTCGCCTCGTTCGGGCGCGGGCGGCGCTTGTCGATGATCGCGAGGTCGGCATCATCGAGGCGCTTCGCGACCGCGCGCGCGCGCACCACGCCGCCGACGTCCGGACTGACCACCGTCACGCCCTCGGTGCCGTGCTTGCGCCAGATATCGGCCAGCAGCACCGGCGAGGCGTACACGTTGTCCAGCGGCGCTTCGAAAAATCCCTGGATCTGGTCTGCGTGGATGTCCACCGTCAACACGCGATCGGTACCGACCGCGTCGATCAATTGCGCAGCCACTTTCGCGGTGATCGGCACCCGTGCCGCGCGCAACCGGCGATCCTGGCGCGCGTAGCCGAAGTACGGAATCACCGCGGTGACGCTGGACGCCGATGCGCGCTTCAGCGCATCCACCAGCACCAGCAGCTCCATCAGGTTTTCGGCCGACGGCGCGCAAGTGGATTGCATCACGAACACGTCCTGGTTGCGGACGTTCTCGTCGATCTCCACCTGCACTTCGCCGTCGGAGAAGGTGCCGACCACGGCCTTGCCCAGCGGCACGCCGAGCGTGTGCGCGACGTCCTCGGCCAGCTTGCGATTGGCATTGCCCGAGAACAGCATCAAATTGGATGTGTTGTGCATGCCCAGCCCTTCACCCGCGTTCTGGTCGGTGGCTGGGGCGGCAGGATTCGAACCTGCGAATGCCGGGATCAAAACCCGGTGCCTTACCACTTGGCGACGCCCCACCTTTGATCGCAACCGGGCATCGTGCCCGGTGCGATGAACACGATCGCGGCAAAGCCGCGCCGTGTTCCGCATCGGCGCGATGCGCCTCTGCGACGGCACATTCCATGTGCCGCGATCTTGCATGTGCGGGCATCCCGCAAACCGCGCATTCCGCAACAGCCAAGCACGCGAGAGGCCTGATGTGGTCTCGCGTGCTGAAAAGCCGCCTATTGTCGCGGCGGGCGCAATCCGTGTCAATTCAGGCGGTTGCTGGCCGTGCCGCTCGAAATTCCCGTTCGTCCTGAGCGTAGCCCCGAAGGGGCGGAGTCGAAGGACAAGGCGTTTCGACTCCGTTCGCTTCGCTCACTACGCTCAACGCGAACGGAATTCTCTACTGCTGCGCCGGGGCATTCCACGTTTCGATCAACACCCGCACCGTATACGGGTCACGGCTGGCATAGACCTTGCGCGGCAGCGGCGGATTGCGTTCCGAATACCAGTCGCGGTAATCGACGTGCCAGCCATCCTGATCCAGCGTCGTCGGCAGGCCGTTGACACCGAATGTCAGGACCGCGGGGCGGCCGGGGGCGCGCAGGCCGCGCACCCACCAGGCGAGGTCCGCGACCGGCACGTCCCAACCAAATTCCGCGTTCAGCACGTCGCCCGCACTGCGGCCGGCCAGCGCCTGCTTGCCCATCCCGGTGAGCACGGCGCCGTTCGGGCCGCCATTCAACTGCACGCTTTTGCCGGTAATGGGCGCGCGCAGCGTGAACTGGTATTGCTGGCCATCCTGCTGCCAGCCCAGGCTGCCGCTGCCGCCATGTTGGCCATCCGAAGCGGCGAAGCGCCCGTCGAGACCCCACGATTGCTGGGCACCGAGCGCCTGCTCGCGCGCCGCCTGCGCGGCAAGTTGCTTCACGGTGCCCGGATTGCGCACCGCCACCGGCGCACACGCGGCCAAAGCGATGGTGCCCGCCCCGATGACCGCCCACGCGCGCAACCCGCGCAGCAGGTTATTCGGCCGTTCCATCATGGATGCAGCTTCCGTTCGATCTTCTTCAACGCCGGGTTGTGCGGATCGAGCTTGCGCACCTTGCCGAGCACTTCGCGCGCGCTGTCGTGTTGTCCGAGCTTCCAAAGCACCTCTCCCAGATGCACTCCGATGTCGGGATCCTGCTGCTGGCCCCAGGCACGCTGCAGGTAGGTTTCGGCCTGGCCGAGGTTGCCGAGGCGATATTGCAGCCAGCCCCACGAATCCATGATCGCCGCCGCGTCGGGCTTGGCCGCGAGCGCCTTGCGCAAAAGTTGCGTCGCCTCCGGAAGGTCGCGATCCGTATCGGCGAGCGTGAAGCCGAGCGCATTCATCGCCTCGACGTTGTCCGGATTTTGCGCCAGCACTTTGCGGAAATCCGCCAGCGCGGCGTCGGTATTGCCGGCGTTGGCTTCCTCGATGCCGCGGTCGTAAATCAATGCCGGATCATCCGGCAATGCCGCGAGACCGCGATTGTAGGTGTCGATCGCCTCGGCGTGCTTACCGTCTTGCGCGTACATCTGCGCATCCAGCTCGTAGGCGGTGCGGAGCGATTCGGGATCGTCGGCGTAATCCTGCTGAAGCTGCGCCGCCAGCGCGTGCGCCTGTTCGCCTTGCCCTCCCTTGTCCAGCAACACCGCGCTGCGCAACTGCGCGTCGAAGGCGTGCTGGCTGTCGGGATCGACCTGGCCGTACCACTTCAGCGCCTGGTCGTCGTGATGCAGCAATTCCGCCAACTGGCCGAGCAGGAACGCGTTGTCGAGCTGCTGCGGTTCGGGCGCGTGCTGCAAGCCGGCATAAAGCTGGCGCAACGCGCCTTCATTCTTCGCGCGCGCGGCGATGGCAACACGCGCCGACCAAGTCGCCGATGTCTGGGGTCCGCGCGCCAACACCTGCAGCGCATCGTCGTACTTGCGCGCATCAGCCAGCAGCGTCGCGTAACCAAGACGCAGGCCCGTGTTCTTCGGGTGCGCGGCCACGCCCTTGCGATACAAGGCGAGCGCGCCGTCGCGATCCCCTGCCGATGCCCGCAGGCTGGCGGCCCACGCGATGGCATCCGTGTCGTCGAAGCGTTGCACGGCCGCATCCGCGAGCTTGCGCGCGAACGCATGCCGGCCGAGATGCTCGCCCAACTGGCTCAAGGCCACCCACACGCTTTCATCGGTGGGCAACTTGTCGGGCGTCGCAAGATCTTCCAGCACGCGCCCCGCCAACGCGCTGTCGCGCGCGGTCAGTAACGACGCCGCAAAGGTTTTCCAGTCTTCGATCTTGCCGGATGCCAGCACGCTGCGGAACTGCCGCTCCGCGTCCGCGCGATCGCCGCGCGACATCGCGAGTTGCCCCCGCGCCATGGCCAGATCGTGCGCGCTCGCGCCCAACTCCTGATTGCGATCCAGCATCCGCTGTGCCGCACCGGCGTCGTGTGTAATCAGCGCCAATTGCAGCGCGCGCTTCGCAATCGCCGGATCGTTCGAAATCTGCGCGGCCTCGACGTAGTCGGCGGTCGCCTTCGCGGCATCGCCGCCCTGCAGCGCGAATTCGGCCGCAATCAGCAACGCCGAAGCCTTGCCGTTCGCGCTTTCCGCCGGAAGATCGAGCGTAGCCAGCGGCTGCTTCGCGCCCATGTGTGACGCGCCTCGCACGGGCGCCTGCGCGCAACCGGCGGCCAGTGCCGCAATCGCGAGAATCAGGGCAAACGCGCTAAAATGAAGCCAGGACGGCTTCATTCCGACCAGCATACGGACGTGCGTCGAGCCGGCATCCAGCTTCTTGTACTTGTCAGGTTGAATCCGCACACTCCGCACCGGGTTCCGGTCCTCGTTCGTCTTGCTGCCATGCGACAGCTTAGCCTGTCGCCGCCCTTTATCCGTTAACGCCATGCCGCTGATCGCACTCGGCCTCAACCACCTCACCGCGCCGGTCGCGCTGCGCGAACGGGTGGCCATCGACACCGATGACACGCCGCCGGCGCTCGCGGACCTGGCCGCGCAACCGGGCGTCGAGGAGGCCCTGATCCTGTCGACCTGCAATCGCACGGAGCTGTATTGCAGCGTCCGCGAAGGCGCTGAGCACGCACCGGAGCACTGGCTGCACGCCCGCTATCAAATGACCGCGGGCCGGCTGGACGAGTTCCTGTATCGGCACACCGATGACGAAGCCGTTCGGCATGTGTTCCGGGTCGCGACCGGGCTGGATTCCATGGTGCTGGGCGAACCGCAGATCCTCGGGCAGGTGAAGGATGCGTGGCGCGCCGCGCGTTCGGCGCACACCCTGCACGCGCCGATGGACCGCCTGCTGCAGAACGCCTTCGCGGTGGCCAAGCGCGTACGCACGGAAACCCGCATCGGCACCGGCCCGGTATCGATCGCGTTCACCGCGGTGCGTCTGGTGGAACAGGCATTCGCGGACCTGCGCGAATCGTGCGTGCTGCTGATCGGCGCAGGCGACACCATCGAACTCGCGGTGCGACACCTGATCGAGCGCGGCGTGAAGCGCCTGATCGTCGCCAACCGCACCATCGAAACCGCGCAGGCGCTGGTGAATCCCGTCGGCGGCTACGCGATCGCCTTGGCCGATTTGTCCAAACATGTCGCCGAAGCCGACATCGTGATTTCGGCCACCGCCAGTCGCGAACCGATCCTGGACGTGCCGATGTTGCAGCAGGCCTCGCAACAGCGCCGCCGCCGCCCGATGCTGCTGATCGATTTGGCGGTACCGCGCGACATTGACCCGGCCGCGGCTGCGTTGCCGGACGTGTTCCTGTACACCATCGACGATCTGCAGCAAACCATCGAAGGCGGCCGCCGCTCGCGCGAAGCCTCAGTGCGCGAAGCCGAAGCCATCATCGACCTGCAGGTGGAACGCTATCTCGCCTGGCGGCGCGGCGCCACGCTCGACCAGCCGCTGCGCGCTTACCGCGCCAGCGCCGAAGCCCAGCGCGACGAGGTGCTCGCGCGCGCACGCGAAATGCTGGCGGCCGGACGCGACCCCAACGACGCGCTCGATTACCTCGCCAACACCCTCACCGGGAAGTTGCTGCACAGCCCCAGCGTGCGGCTGCGCGAAGCCGCCGAGCACGGTGACCAGGTTCTGCTCGATGCCGCCACGCGCCTGTTCGACGCGGACGGGCGCGACGCGTGAACCCGCACCTGCAGCGCCGCCTCGAACAATTGCTGGAACGCCACCACGAGGTCGGCCTGTTGCTGGCCGAACCCGAGGCAGCCGCCGATTCGAAACGCTTCCGCGAACTCTCGCGCGAGTACGCGCAGGCGCATGAGCTGGCCGAAACCTTCGCGGCTTCGATGAAAATCACCGACGAACTGACGCACGCACGCGCGATGCTGTCCGATCCCGACATGCGTGAACTGGCACGCGACGAGATCACGCGGCTGGAAGCGCGGGCGGCCGAACTCGATGAGCGCCTGCAGGCGCTGCTGATCCCGCGTGATCCGCTGGACGACGCCAACCTGTTCCTGGAAGTACGCGCGGGCACCGGCGGCGATGAAGCCGCGCTGTTCGCGGGTGACCTGCTGCGCATGTATTTGCGCTACGCCGAACGCCGCGGCTGGCGGACGGAACTCATGTCCGCGCACGAAGGTGAGCACGGCGGCTACAAGGAAGCCGTGGCGCGCGTCGAGGGTGAAGGCGCGTACGCGGCGCTGAAATTCGAATCCGGCACCCATCGTGTGCAGCGCGTGCCGGTCACCGAAGCCTCCGGCCGCATCCACACGTCGGCCGCGACCGTCGCGATCCTGCCCGAGCAGGAAGACATCACCGACATCGAATTGCGCGACGCCGACTTGAAGGTCGATACCTTCCGCGCGTCGGGCGCGGGCGGCCAGCACGTCAACAAAACCGATTCTGCCATTCGCATCACGCATCTTCCGACCGGCATCGTGGTCGAATGCCAGGACGAACGCAGCCAGCACAAGAACCGCGCGCGTGCGATGTCGCTGCTGAAGGCGCGCCTGCTCGACATGCAGCGCGCCGAGCAGGCGGCGACGCAGGCCGCCACGCGCAAGCTGCAGGTCGGTTCCGGCGATCGCAGCCAGCGCATCCGCACCTACAACTTCCCGCAGGGGCGGGTGACCGACCACCGCATCAACCTGACCCTGCACCAACTTCCGGAAATCCTTGACGGCGACCTCGGCGAACTGGTGGATGCGCTGGCGCGGGAGGCGCACGCCGAGGCGCTCACCCAGCTTGCGGAGCGCGCATGAGCAGCAAGACCGCATCCGCGCTCGTTGCGCGCGTGGTCGAGCGGCTGGAACGCGGCGACACCGCCGGCGCCGAAGCGCAGGCCCGCAAATTGCGCGAAACCGTTCCCGACGACGCCGAGCTCGCGCGCCTGCACGGCGTCGCGTTGCTGATGCTGGACCGCAACGCCGAAGCCTGCGCCGCGCTGCGCGAAGCGCTGGCCATCGAGCCTTCGAACATCGCGGTGCAAAGCAATCTCGCCAGCGCGTTGATGACAACCGGTGCGCCCGAGGAAGCCGTGGCGCTGCTGCAGAAGGCGGTTGTCATGCAGCCGGGCGATCCTGCGCTGCACAACAATCTTGCGAACGCTTTGCGCGCCGCCGGTGACGACGAACGCGCGCGCGAAGCCTACCTCGCAGCACTTGCGATTGCACCTGATCACTTCAGCTCGATCGTCAACCTCGCCGCCACCGAGTTGTCACTGGGCCGGACGGTGGACGCCGAAGCGCGGCTGCGCGGCGTGCTTGCGCATCAACTACATCCGCAAGCGCTGCTGTTGCTGGGCCACACCTTGTATCGCCAGCAGCGTTACGCCGAAGCGCAGGCGGCGTACCAGCGGGCCGCGCAACTCGCGCCGAACGCCGCACAATTTCCGTACCAGGCCGGTCTGATGGCGGACGAGCAGCACCATTTCGGCGAAGCCGTGCAGTTCTATCGTCGCGCGTTGCAGCTCGATCCCAACTTGCACCTCGCCGAAGGCCAGCTGCTGTTCGTGCTGCGACGCGAATGCGATTGGGCGGCCGCCGAGCCGGTCAGCCACCGCATCAAGGCGCGCGCGCTGGACGGCTCCGGTTCCATCGATCCGTTCGTGTTTCTTGCCGAAGACGCCACCGCTGCCGAACAACTGGTGTGCGCCCGTGCGCGCGCCGCGCGCGTGGAACACGACATCGAGCCGTTGCGGCGGCATTTGAAGTTTATGCACGCGCAGCGGGAACACGCACATTCTCTCAGGGCAGGTTTTGTTTCGGCGGGTTTCCACGCGCACGCCACCGCGCTGCTGACCGTCGAAATGTTCGAACACCTGGGCCGACGCGACGACATCGAAGTGCATCTGTTCGCGACAACGCCCCACGATGGCAGCGAGGTGCGCGCGCGGTTGCACAAGGCGGTGCATGCGTTCCACGAGGCCGCGCAACAACCCGCCACTGCGATCGCGCAACGCGTGCACGACGCGGGTATCGACGTGCTCATCGACGTGGACGGCTGGTGCGCGGGCGGCGTGCCGGGCGCGTTCGCGCTGCGGCCCGCGCCCGTGCAGGCAAGTTGGCTCGCGTATCCCGGCACGTCGGGCGCGCCCTTCATCGATTACCTGATCGCCGATCGTTTCCTGATTCCCGAACCGTTGCAGCGCTTCTACTCGGAATCCGTCGCGTACCTGCCGCGTTGCTACCAGCCCTCCGACACCACGCGCGTGGTCGGCGCACCACCGCCGCGCTCTGCCTTCGGCCTGCCGGAAGACGCCACGGTCTTCGCCAGCTTCAACAATTCATGGAAGCTCAACGCCGCGAGTTTTTCGCACATGTGCGCGGTGTTGCGCGAAGTGCCCGACAGCGTGCTGTGGCTGCTGGATTACGGCCGCGACGCGAATGCGCGCCTGCGCGAAGCCGCGCGCGTGCGCGGTCTCGATCCGCACCGGCTGGTGTTCTCGCCCGCCCTGCCGCACCTGCAACATCTCGCGCGCTATCAACTGGCCGACCTGTTCCTCGATACCTATCCATACAACGCGCACACCACCGCGTCGGACGCCATCTGGGCCGGCTGCCCGGTGCTGACGCGGCCCGGCGAAACATTCGCATCGCGTGTCGCCGGAAGCTTGAACCACCATCTCGGGATGCCGGAACTGATCGCCCGCGATGACAAGGGCTTCATCGACACCGCCATCCGATTCGGCAACGACCACTCGGTACTCGCCGCGCTGCGCGGACGCCTTGCGTCACAACGCGAACGATCGGGCCTGTTCGACATGCAAGCCTACGCGGAGGATTTCGCGGCGCTGCTGCGCGCAACCTACAAGTCCTACCGAGACCGCATGTTTCCAACGGACAAATAGCGAAGCCACCAAGGCAGCCGGAGTTACTTCAAATCCTCGGCAATGGTCGCGAACTGTTCCAGCGCGGCTTCCAGGTCGGCGGCGATTTCGGCGGCGATCACCTCCGGCGGCGGCAGGTTGGCGGATGCCTCCAGCGCCTCGTCCTTCAGCCAGAAGATGTCAAGGTTGAGCTTGTCGCGCTTGACCAGTTCTTCGTAACCGAAGCCCTTGAAGCGCTCGCTTTCCTTGCGGTCGTTGCGGTTCTTCGTGTTGTAGCAGGCGACGAAGTCGTCGAGGTCGCTGCGCTTCAGCGTGTTTTCCTTAAGCGTGAAGTGCATGTTGGTGCGCAGGTCGTAGATCCACAGCTTGCGCGTGTTGGCCTCGCCTTTCGGGTTGGCCGGCTTGCGCTCGAAGAACAACACGTTCGCCTTCACACCCTGCGCGTAGAAGATGCCGGTTGGCAGTCGCAGCAGGGTGTGCACGTCGGCATTGCGCAGCAGTTCGCGGCGCACGGTCTCGCCGGCGCCGCCCTCGAACAGCACGTTGTCCGGCACCACCACCGCCGCACGGCCGTGCTGCTTCAGGATCGTCCAGATGTGCTGCACGAAGTTGATCTGCTTGTTGCTGGTGCTGGCCCAGAAGTCGGCGCGGTTGATGGTCAGCGATTCGCGGCTGGTCTCGCCCGCATCGTTGACGATGGTGACGCTGCTCTTCTTGCCGAACGGCGGATTGGCCAGCACGATCTCGTACTCGCCGTGCTTCTCGCGGATGTTGCAATAATTCCAGAGCTTCTGGACCAAAGTCGCGCTATTCAATCCCAATCCTCCACTACGAAGCGCCCCGGCGCCATCTGACGGCTACACGCCGGTGGCGCTCCGGGCACCATCCAGGCCAGCTCGGAACGCACCAAGCATATCGACCGCATGCTGCAAGTCGAGCGTATCCATGTCGGCCGCGAGTTGCACCGGCCCCTCCGGATCGTTGCCTGCAAGCAAGGCCGATGCATGGACAAGCGCCGCGCTTGGGGCGCCAGGGTGCGGCGCCGACAGTTGGCGCGCATCCGATCCCAGCAGCCACGCACCGGCCAGGTCATCATCGTAATCGGGGGCCTCAAACAAATGCCGGGCCTCGTCGTAAAGCCGCTCGCGATTGCCGGCGTCGAGGTAATTGCGCAGCAGCAACCAGAGGTCACCGGCATCCTTTCCCGGCTGCGTGTAGCGCCGGTCGGCCCATGCAAACAACTTGAGCAAGGCCAGCGCGGGCAACGATGCAACGGCGACTTCCATCCCGCCCGGAAGTTTGACAGCCACTGCCGCCTCCATGGCCTCACGAAAGCCAAGCACCACCATCCGCGTATCCTGCGGTGGCGGCCAGTCGATCGTGCCGTCCGCGCCCGGACCGCCCAGTGTCCCAAGAACGCCGGGCCGACCGAAGTCTGCGAGACTATGCTCGCATGATGTGCTATTCGCTCCACCCTCGTTCACGTGTCTTTCGCTATCTGCTGGCGCTGGCGCTGCTGGCGTGGACGGCATTTGCATTCGAAGCCATGGCGCATCCGCTCGTCATGAGCGGCCAGATGGGGAACATGGCGAGCAGGACGACGGGCCAAGCCATGTCGCCGCATTGCAGAGGCATGCCGTCGACTCATACGGCGTCTGCCGCTTCTACGCCCGCGCCGTCCCATCCGGACGAAGGCGGCCACGGCTGCTGTGCGTTTGGCCATTGCGACTGCGCTTCGTTCTGCAGCAGCATCGCGGGGGTACCCTCTCTCGCGATGACATGGCCGCCACTGCACGATCCGGCGCTTTCCCCTGTTGATGCAGGTGCCCCGCCGGTTGTGTTCGCGCCGCGACTCCGACCACCGATCGTTTGATTCCCGAATGCGGCGTCCTCGCCGCCCTTGCCTCATCTTGCCCCGTAATGCGGCAAGCGTGAGCGTTTGATCGTTGCTGGCGCTTGTTGCGCCTGCGGAAATCGACCATGAAATCCAAAATCATCTCACCGGGATCGGGCAATCCCGTGTTTTCGCGCCGCCGCTTCGTGCAAGGACTTGCGTTGGGTGGCACTGCCGCCATGCTCGGAGGCTTCATCAAGCCTGCCTGGGCACTCGGTGCGCCCGCTGGCAATGCGTCCGTCGGTCAGCCGAACGTGCTCTCCGGCACCGAATTCCATCTTGAGATCAGCGATACGCCGGTCAACTACACAGGCCACCCCGCGATCGCACACACCATCAACGGCCAGTTGCCTGGGCCGATCCTGCGCTGGCGCGAAGGCACCACCGTCACGCTGCGCGTCACCAATCGCCTGCCGGTGCAAAGCTCGATCCATTGGCACGGCATCATCCTGCCGGCGGACATGGACGGTGTGCCGGGCATCAGTTTTCCCGGCATCGCGCCGGGCGAGACCTTCGTCTATCGCTTCCCGGTGAAGCAGAGCGGGACCTATTGGTACCACAGCCATTCGCATTTCCAGGAACAGAGCGGTCCGTACGGGCCGCTGGTGATCGAACCGGCCGGACCGGAGCGCAATCCTGCCGATCGCGATTACGTGGTGATGCTGAACGACTGGACCGATCTCGATCCGGCGCACATCTTCGCAGTCCTGAAGAAACAGAGCGATTACTTCAACTTCAACCAACTCACGCTGCCGGATTTCCTGCGCGACGCCTCGATGCTCGGCTTGCGCGGCGCATTGCAGGCGCGCGCGATGTGGAACCGGATGCGGATGAGTCCGCGTGACGTGATCGACATCAGCGGCTTCACCTACACCTACCTGATGAACGGCGCGACGCCGGCCGGCAACTGGACGGGCCTGTTCAGGCCCGGTGAGCGGGTGCGGCTGCGTTTCATCAACGGCTCGGCCAACAGCTACTTCGACGTCCGCATCCCGGGATTGAAGATGAGCGTGATCTCGGCGGATGGCCAGGACGTGCATCCGGTGGAGGTGGACGAATTCCGGATCGCGGTCGCGGAAACCTACGACGTGATCGTCGAGCCGCAGGAAGACCGCGCCTACACCATCTTCGCGCAATCCATCGACCGATCGGGTTACGCCCGCGGCACGTTGACGCCGCGGCTCGGCATCGAAGCCGAGGTGCCGGCCATGGATGCCGTACCGACGCTGACCATGGTGGACATGATGGGCGCGATGGCGCAGGGCCACGGCATGTCCGGCATGCATGGCATGGATCACGGTTCCATGTCCGGTATGGACATGTCCTCGACGCAAGGCATGCAGCACGGCGGCATGTCCGGCATGGCTATGTCAGGCATGATCAAGGCCCACCAGGCGCGCACCGAGTACCACAATCCCGGCGTGGACATGCGCGTGGATTATCCGCGCACCAATCTCGACGATCCCGGGGTCGGGTTGCGCGACAACGGCCGGCGCGTGCTGACCTACGCCGACCTGCACACCATCGGCGGTTCGCTGTACCCGCAGCCGGTGACGCGCGAGATCGAATTGCACTTGACCGGCAACATGGAGCGTTTCATGTGGTCGTTCGACGGCGTGAAGTTCTCCGACGCCAAGCCGGTCCACTTTCCCGCGGGCGAGCACCTGCGCCTGATCCTGTGCAACGACACCATGATGAATCATCCGATCCACCTGCACGGGATGTGGAGCGAACTGGAATCTCCGGACGGGCAATTCCAGGTGCGCAAGCAGACCATCAATGTGCAGCCGGCGCAGCGGGTCACGTACCGCGTGATGGCCGATGCATTGGGGCGCTGGGCCTACCACTGCCATCTGCTCTATCACATGGAAGCGGGCATGTTCCGCGAGGTGGTGGTGGCATGAGGACGCAGTCGAAAATGAAACGAAATGTCGCACGCCTGTCGGTGGTCGTGTTGGGCATGACGCTGGCATTGCCGGCGCTGGCACAGAACCAAGGCGACATGGCCTCGGTGCAGGACATGCAGATGCCGGCGCACGAACATCCGGTGAAAACCAGATCCAAACCGAAGCCCGCGCCTTCCGCCGGCAAGTCGATGCAAGGCATGGACATGTCTTCGATGCAGGGCGGCAATGCGACGCCGGGCGCGCGCAGCGGCGATTACTCGAACGGCTACACCTACGGTCTGCTGACCGGTATGGACATGCTGGATGATTCGCGACAAGGCATGCTGCTGCTCGATCAACTCGAATACGTCCACTCGCGCGATGGCGGCAATGCCGCGGTCATCGACGGGCGGGCCTGGTACGGCGGCGACATCGACAAGCTGTGGTTGAAGTTCGAGGGCGAACACGCCGACGGACGTTTGCAGGATCTGCGCACCGAAGCGCTGTGGGACCACGCCGTCAGCACCTATTGGGACACGCAACTGGGCGTCCGGCACGACTTCGGCATCGGCCCCGGCCGCACCTGGGCCGCGTTCGGCGTGCAAGGGCTGGCGCCGTACTGGTTCGAGACGGAAGCGACGTTCTATGTCGGCCAGGGTGGCCGCACCGCAGCGCGCGTGCATGCCGAATACGAAGTGCTGCTCACCCAGCGCCTGATCCTGCAGCCAAGGGCAGAGGTGAACTTCTACGGCAAGGACGATCCCGCGCGCGGCATTGGCTCCGGTCTGTCCGATGCCGAGGTCGGCTTGCGGCTGCGCTACGAGATCCGGCGCGAGTTCGCGCCGTACGTCGGCATCGTCTGGAGCCAGCGTTTCGGAAAAACCGCCGACTTCACACGCGCACAGGGCGAACACGCCGACGACCTGCAATTCGTCGCCGGCTTGCGCGTCTGGTTTTAAGGAGAATCGGTGATGAGAAGGCACACCGAGCACGTCATCACCTTCTGTGCGGTGCTGGGTCGCCCGGGAAGCGGGGATTCAAACATCAGTGCGTCAGCAGTTCCATTTCTCCAACCGCCCATAACCCTTTGCGCGGATCGCCGGTCGCGAACACGCACAACGTGTGACTTCCGGTGGTCGCCGGGATGTTCGCGGTCAACGTCGTCTGCAACGCTGTTTGCGCGGCTTTCGCCAACGGCAGCGTTGCCAGCAGCGGGCCGTCACACGAATCCCAATGCACCTGCAATTCGCCGGCCGGTGTTTGCTTCGGCCGGGTAACGACACTCGAGTCGTCCTTCCACAACGCGAAATTCCAGGGCAGGTTGCCGACAGTCAAGGCGATGCGCTTGACGCCACCCAGCGGTGCATCTTTCCATTGCCAGCACATGTTGGCGATGTCGAGGCGATAGACCGGCCGCGGCCCGTCGAGCGGACGATCGTCTTCCAGCCGCAGCACGATCAGCGGCTTCCCGCAGGTATCGAGCTGGTCGCTGTTGCGGGTGAGCAATGCCGCGGCATCGACCCTCTGCGTGCGCGGTGCGGCGAGTGCGAATCCATTCGCGGCGAACGTTGCCGCGCGCAGCGTGGTGGGCTGGTCCGCCGGGAACGACAGCGGCTTCGAATAAGGGTTCGATGCGACATGCGGCGCGGTGCCATCGGCGGTGTAGCGGATCGTGCCGAAATTCGTCTGGTTCGACAGCGCGACATCAATGGTTCCGTTTCGCCCTGCGCTCAACGCGAAGGACGAAGCGAATGCGCTGTCGGCGTACTCGATGCCGAGTGCGCGATAACGCGCAAGCTCCGCAGGCATGCGCTGCAGGAACCCGCCCCAATCGTGCGTCGACGCAGGCGACCACGCGATTTCCGAGAGCGCCGCGATGCGCGGAAACACCGCGTGCTGCACGCGCGCAAATGTCGGCATGTATTCCGCCCACAGGTTCGCCTGCACGCCAAGAATGTGTTGGGCCTCGGCCGCGGTCGCGCCGCTCGGCACCGGGTTGTAGTCGTACACGTCTTTCAGCGATTCCACGTCGGGCCGGCCGGGCGGTTCGTCGTGCAGATCGGATTGGTAGTGATCGAGATACAAGGTGGGCGACGACGACATCACCACGTCGTGTCCCTGCTGCAGTGCCTCCACCGCACCCGAGGGCGCGTTCCACGACATCACCACCGCCGACGCCGGCACCTTGCCGTGCAGGATCTCGTCCCAACCCACCGCCGTGCGCCCATGCTGCTCCAGATAATTGGCCACCTGCGTGGTGAACCAGCCCTGCAAGTGTTCCATGTTCTGCAGGCCAAGCTTCTTCATGTGGGCGCGCACCGCGGGCGACGTTTCCCACTGATCCTTGGCCGCCTCGTCGCCGCCGATGTGGATGTACTTCGACGGAAACAACGCCATCACATGATCCATCACGTCATCGACGAACTTGAGACTGCGCGCGTCGGGCTTCAGCAGCCAGGTGTTGATGCCCCAGTCTGTGGAAACCTGCGGTCGCTTGCCGCTGACGCCCAACCACGGATAAGACGCGATCGCCGCCTGCGAATGGCCCGGAATGTCGATTTCCGGCACCACTTCGATGAAACGGGCCGCCGCATAGTGCACGATGTCGCGCGCCTCGGCGTCGGTGTAGAAGCCGCAGTACGGCTTGTCCGGGCCGCCGGTCAGCGCTGCATCCGGTCCGACCGCCTTGCGGCAGGCGCCGATCTTCGTGAGTTCGGGATATTTCGGAATCTCGATGCGCCAGCCCTGGTCGTCGCTGAGATGCCAATGCAGCACGTTCAACTTGTTGAGCGACATCCAGTCGAGCAGCTTCTTGATGTCGGCCACGCTCTGGAAATGCCGGGCGGAATCCAGCATCAAGCCGCGCCATGCGAAACGCGGATGATCGGCGATGTGCAGAGCGGGGACTTCGGCACGGATGTCGCGCTTGCCGTTCGGGGTCAGCAGTTGCCAGAGCGTCACGCCACCGTAATAGAGGCCCGCTGACGTGCGCGCGGCAACGCGGATGCCCTGGGGCGAAACGTCCAGTGTATAGCCGCCGCGTTGCGCGACTTCGGCACCGGGATCGAGTTGGAACACAATCGCGTCATGCGGCGAAACGCTGCCTCCATTTTCGACGCGCAGCCGCAACCCGCTGGTTTGCCCAAGCGTGTCGACGAAGTGTTGCGCCGCGAATTCGGACGCCGGATCCTGCGAATGCAATAGCACCGGCGTCGCAGCCGTTACCGCGAAACTGCCGGAATGCCCAACCACCTGCGCCGGCATGGGAATCAGCGGCGTGGGAGTGCCCCGCGGCGCTGCAGCCATCGTGCCGAGGGCCGGACCCGATATCGACATCAATACGCACGCGACCCGCAGCATTGCGATCAACCAGCGATGCGTTCTTCGCATGATCATCCTTCCTGCGCGCCCACGCCAAACCTCGAGCCAGCGGCGATTCACCACTCCATACGATGCACTACCAGCGTGCCTCGTACAACGCCGCCCGATGCGAGCTCAAAAAAACGGGCCGGGATGCCACACCGGCCCGCAACGCTGGAGAGCAACTGGCTTCTCCCGATGAAACTGATGGTTCCTTGACGGCGCCGGTGGCGCGCAGCCACCGGCATCGCACTTGGCTACTGTTGCGGTTGTCCTTGCTGGATGCCTTCGCCTCCGACCTTGAATTCGACGCGACGGTTGCGCTGACGGCCCGCCGCGGTGTCGTTGGTGTCGACCGGATCGGCCTCGCCGAGACCCTTGACCGCGGTGATGCGGCTGGCAGCGACGCCATGCGAGGTCAGGTACGCGTCCACGATGTTGGCGCGCCGCTCGGAGAGGCCCTGGTTGTACTTCTCGCTGCCCTTCGAGTCGGTGTAACCGTCGATCTCGACCTGGACCTGCGGATAGCGGTTGAGGGTATCCACGGCCTGGCTCAGGATCGCGACCGAGTCGGATGCGGGCGCCTTGAGCGTCGGATCGATATTGGTCTCACCCAGCTTCGGCCGGTCGAACTTGAAGTTGACGCCACGCAAATCGATGACCACGTTCTGCGGCGGCGGTGGCGGAGGCGGCGCAACCGCCGGCGGCGGCGGCGGTGCGGCCGGCGGAGGCGGCGCCTGCGCTGCACTGCCGAACTTGAAGTTCACGTTGAGGTAGTACTGACGGCCGTTCACGTAGAACGCTTCCGGTGCGTCGCCGAAGTCCAGGCCCGCCTGGTGACCGTTGACGAAGTAGCGCAGCGTCGGATTGTTGAGGTTCATCGCGTCGAACGAGAAGCTCACGTTGTCGTTGAGCTTGTAGCCCGCCGAGAACGACAGATAGCCCTGGCCGGACTGCCAGTAGGGCAGCAACGCCGGAGTATTGCCGAGTGCACCGGCCACCGCCGCCATCATGCCGTCGTAGAACTTGGAACGGTAGGTATAGTTGATGCGTGCGTTCCAGTGGCTGTCTTCGTAGTAGATCGAGGCGTTGGCCGTGTTCTTCGAAGTGCCGAACAACGGACGATTGCCCGCGGCGATGTTGTTGCCCGGGGTGCCGTCGGGGTTGTACAGGTACGTGCCGCCCGAGGAGTGACCGTTGGCGTAGGTGTAGTTCAACTGCACGCCGAAGTGCTCGCCGATCGGCTGGATGTAGTTCAGCTCCACACCACGCAGCGTGCCATCGACGTTCACCGGAATGCTGACGAGGTAGTTGCTGTAGATCGGTGCGCCCGACGGATTGGTTTCTGCGTTGTGGGTCAGGAAGTCGTTGAGATACCTGCCGGTGCGGGTGCCATAGTCGTAGTAGTTGCTCAGGTCCATCTGGTAGACGCTCGCGGACAGCAGGCCACGCTGGGCGAAATACCACTCCAGCGATGCGTCGAAGTTCGTGGAGAGGATCGGCTTCAGACGTGGATTCGGGCCGCTGCCGGAGCCTTCCACACCTTCAGCGTGTGGATCCGACAGGGCAAGGAACCCGGCCAACTGGCCGTAGTCCTGACGAGTCAAGGTCTGCGAAGCGGCGAAACGCGCCAGCAGACTGCCGTCTTGATTCAGGTCGAATCTCAGGTTGAAGCTCGGCAGTACCTTGTTGTAGTTGTGCTTGTAGTTGTTCCAGTACCAACCTGCGGGATAAAACGCCGAGGGCGGGGAACCTAGGTGGTGATCGGATTCCTGGATGGAAGCGCTGGTGTACCCGATGTTCTCGTCGGTGGAAACGTAGCGCAGGCCGGCATTGGCGCTCCAGTGGTCGCCGGTGAAATTGGCTTGCACGTAGGCCGCGCCGTTCTTTTCCGACATCGCGTAGATGTCGTTCGGATAGAAGCGGGAAGTGTTGGGGTCATCCGTCACCTTGCGGTTGGCATACAGCCCATTCAATTGCGCCAACTGATCGGGCGTCCAGAACCAGATGCCGGATGGCATCTGGCCGACGCCGAGATCGCCGGCGAAACCGCTCGGGTAATTGCCGCCTGCGGGCGGATAGATCGTGGAGCCCTGGCCGAACTGCACGGCTGACGCAAAGTTCGGTCCTTGTGCGATCGCGGTGGGGCTGTCGTGGTCGTGCTTGGCGTAACGCACGCCGAATTCCAGCGAGGACAGTGCGCCGGCATTGTCGAAATCGTATTCGCCGTCGGCCTGGAACCAGCGATCCTTGTCGACCACATGGATGTTCTGATCACCGAAGATCCAGTCCAGCCCTGCGGTCGCCGGATTGAACGAGGTATTGTCCCCGCTCATCGCCCAGTTGAGTGGCGTGCCGAGGCCGTTCATCGCGTAGCTGGCGGTCGAGCCGAAACCCGTATCCATCTCCATGATGTCCTGGACCGGCGTGTTGCCGGTGCCGCGGGTGCTGCCGATCTGGAACTTGAAGCCGAGATTGTTGGTGGCCTGCCAATCGGCATCCAGCGTGATGAACTGGCTGGACTCGCTCTCGCCCGGACGCGAGATCATGTCGTAGATGCCTTGCGAGATCGAGGGAGCTCCGGGCAAATTCGCGCTCGTCAGCACGTTGCCGCTGATGGTGCCGGTCACGGGCTGGGCGGGAAGTTGTTCGCGCAACCGCAGCATGTAGTTGCGGTTGTAATCGGTCGCGTCCATCTTCGAGTAGAACGCATCGAGGTTGAAGGTCAGGTTGTCGGTTGGCCGCCACTGCAGATCGACCGATCCGCCCTTGCGCTTGCGCGTCTGCGTGAACAACGCCGCACCCGGCAGGTTGGGGTAGAACACGCCGGTGCTGGGGCTGCCCGGCGTGGCAGGCGACAGGCCCAACGCTCCGGCCGCCACCGAACCCGAGGGGATGTACGAGTAACCGAGCATCTCCTGGCCGTTGCGCTGCAGGGCGCGTTCTTCGTAGAACGCCTGCACCATCACGCCGAAGGTATTGGAGTCGTTTTTCCAGTTGACCAGCCCGTTGAATTGCGGCTTGGTCTTGCCCGGCAGATCGGCATACACGGCACCCACGCTGGCCTCGGCCGAGAACGGCCTGCTGAAATCCAGTGGCTTGCGCGTGATGATGTCGATCGAGCCGGCGGCACCGCCTTCGAGCAGCTTGGCCTCCGAACTCTTGTACACCACGACCTGGCTCACCATCTCCGACGGAAACATCGAGTAGCTGACGCTGCGGGTGCCGCCACCACCGAGGATGAACCAGTCGCCCGATGCCACGGAGTGACCATTGATCGTGGTCAAGGTGAGCGACGGCGCGCTGCCGCGGATGCTGGCGCGGTCGGCTTCGTCGAAGCCGCCCTCGGCCCCGGCCGCGTCGGCGATGTTCACGCCCGGCAGTTGGGCGATGGTGTCGGCGACGTCCTTGGCGGGCAGCTTGCCGATGTCCACCGCGGAAACCACCTCGACGTGCGAGTTGGCCGCTTTCTTGGTTTCGAGTGACAATGCCTGCGCGGCGCGGACGCCGACGACCTGGATGGTCTGCAATTGCTGGACGGTTTCCTTTTTCTTTTGCGTGGAATCCGTCTGCGCCCCCGTCCCGGCCTGTGGCTGGTCATTGGCAGTGGACTGGCCCTGTGGCGAGGCGTTCTGCGCCTGGGCAGCTGCTGCGAACAACAACGCCGTGGCGATGCTCGCCGAAAGCATGCTCTTGCGAAATTTCATGACGTACCCCTTCTCTCGCTCACCAGGTGATGGGTGCCGAAGCACCCGAGGAATATGTTGAGGAAACTCGTTACGCCGCCGTGCCATCTCCCGTGACGCGGAGGCGCATGGGACTTCGCATGTGCCTGTCGAAATACCAATGCGCGGCGCCCATCACGCCGTGACGTCCGTGCTCGATCAGGCGCACCGGCACGCGCTGCAGGAATTCCCGCATGCCGCCCTTGTCGAGGAAGCGCTGCACGAAGTGGCTGTGCTGCAAGAGTTTGCGCATTTCCGGCAGGACACCGCCGGCCAGGTACACGCCGCCATCCGCCATGAATGCCATGGCGAGGTTGCCAACGAAACTGCCGAGCGCGGCGCAGAACATATCCACCGTTTCGACCGCGTCCGCATCGCTGCCCGCGCAGGCCGCGCCGGTTATTGCTTCGGGCGTCGCGAGCCGCGGCGGCTGCCCGCGCAATGCGCGCAAGGTCGTGTACAGCGTCAGCAGCCCGGGGCCCGACAGGATGCGTTCGTAAGGTACGTAGTCGCCGCTCGGCGCCAAGTGGGCCAGCACTTCACGTTCGCGCGCATTGCCGGGTGCGAAATCCATCTGACCCGCCTCGCTGGCGAGCACACGCACGCCAGCCGGGCCGGCGAGGCGCACCGCCGCACCCAATCCGGTGCCCGGACCTACGACCAGCGCCGGACCATCCCCGCATGCGTCGGGTCCGCACAGCAACAAGCTGCCGGTGTCCTTGACGTCGTCGAGTGCGTAGCCGAGCGCCTCGAAATCGTTGAGCAGGGCGACATCATCGAACGCCAACGCCTCGCGCAACTGCGACAGGCTGACCCGCCACGCCAGATTGTCGTTGACGATGGCATCGTCGATGACCTGCCCCGCGCAGGCGATCACGCAACGCCGCACCGGCAAGGTGGCGTCGCCCTCGACGAACGCCGCCAGCAATTCCGGCAGTCCCGGAAAATCCGCGCAGGTGAATTTTCGATAGGCCAGCACCTCGAACTCGCGCTTGCCGTCGGTTGCCGCGCGCATTAACGCAACCCGCGCATGGGTCCCGCCCACATCCGCAGCCAGGAACGGCTGCGTGTGAAGGCTGGCATGCTGGGTCAAATGACTGGCGGCCACACTCATCCTGCTCTCGGGCGATTCGGATGGGCGCCAGTGTGGTCATGCCTGACAACGTTGTCAATTTGCGATGCAACAATCCATTTCAGACGCCGCCGTATCGCGTATATCCAATCATAATGCGGCTTTCACGAACACGCCGATGTTGCATCGCATCAAATCCAGGTGACCGGAAAAGCTCTGTTTTTCGGCAAGCAGGACATGCGATACTCGACACAAGACACAGATATGACAACGTTGGCCACTCCATAATCCCGTCGCTGCACCGGCACTCATACAGGTTCGCCCATGATCAGCAAAGCAACCGCACCGCAGCAGTCGCACTACGTGATGTCGATGGCGATCATCGGCGTCCTGTTCTTCATCTTCGGGTTCGTCACCTGGCTCAACTCGTCGCTGATCCTGTTCGTGAAAGTCGGGTTCAACGTGGACAATGTCGGCGCATTCCTCATCCCGATGGCGTTTTACTTGTCCTACTTCTTTCTCGCGCTGCCTTCGGCCGTGGTGCTCAAGCGCACCGGCATGAAAAAGGGGATGGCGCTGGGCCTGCTGGTCATGGCCGTCGGCTCCATCCTGTTCGCTTTTTTCATGGGCGGCTACAGCTACGTCGGCGCGCTGGTGGCGCTGTTCGTCATCGGCGCCGGCCTGGCATTGCTGCAGACCGCATCCAATCCCTACGTGAGCATCCTCGGCCCGATCGAGAGCGGCGCCAGACGTGTGGCGATCATGGGGATCTGCAACAAATTTGCGGGCGGCATCGCGCCGTACGTCTTCGGCGCCCTGCTCCTCAGCGGCGCCGCGGCATACGCCGACAAGATCAAGGCTGCCGCCTCGCCCGAAGCGCGTTCGATGCTGCAGCATGCATTCGTGTCGCGCGCCGTCATGCCTTATGTCGTCATGGCGGTGGTGCTGACACTGCTGGCGGTGTGGATAGTGTTTTCCTCGCTGCCTGACATCAAACCCGAGCGCAACCGCCAGGAACCGGGAGGGCAGGCGCCCAAGCGCAGCATCTTCAGCTTTCCACACCTGTGGCTGGGGGTGGTGTGCCTTTTCATTTACGTGGGCCTGGAAGTGATGGTCGGCGATGGCATCGTGATCTACGGGCAAGCCTCGGGGCTTCCGCTCGACACCGCCAAACACCTGACATCCTGGGTCATGGTCGGCATGCTGGCCGGTTATCTGGCGGGAGTCGGCCTGACGCCGCGGTTGATATCGCAGCAACGTTATCTGGCGATTTCGGCAGTACTGGGCGTGCTTTTTGCTTTCGGCGCCTGGCAGACCCATGGCACATTGTCCGTGGGCTTCGTCGCGGCGCTGGGATTTGCGAATGCAATGATGTGGCCGGCGATTTTCCCGCTGGCCATCAAGGGACTGGGTGCGCGCACAGAGTTTGGTTCGGCGTTGCTGATCATGGGGATCGCAGGCGGCGCATTGATTCCGCAACTCTTCGTGCACCTCGAGGAAATCATCAATTTCCAGTTGGCGTTCCTGGTGGTGATGGTGCCCGGCTACCTCTACATTCTGTTCTACGGCTTGCTGGGTCACCGTGCGGGTCAACCGGCGCGGCTGGCGGCGATCAACTCCGCCACCGCAACGCCCTGACGCCACGCACTCTGCCCCGTCACGCACCACAAGGAGCCGCACTTGGGAACCGCCACCATCCGGGATGTCGCAAGGCAAGCCAAGGTATCGCTGAAAACCGTGTCGCGTGTCATCAATCGGGAAAGCTCGGTGCGCGACGAAACGCGCGAACGCGTGCTGCGCGCGATCGAACAGCTCGACTACCGTCCCGACCTTTCCGCGCGCAGCCTGCGCAGCGCGAAGGCCTACGCAATCGGACTGGTTTACGACAACCCCAACCCCTACTACATCATCGCGATGCAGCAGGGCGTGCTGGCGGCGTGCCGCGAAATGGGTTTCGGTTTGCAAATCCATCCCTGCGACTCGCGCGGGCCGAAACTGGCCGAGGAATTGCGCGACCTCGTGCATCGCTCGCGCCTCGCGGGCCTGGTGCTGGCGCCGCCGATGTCCGAGCGCATGGCGCTGTTGCGCGAACTGGCCGCGTACAACATTCCGCTGGTGCGTGTGATTTCCGCGGCCGAAGATCCGCACGACGGTTTCCCCTGCGTGTTCGTGGATGACCGCGATGCCGCCTATGCCATCACCGCCTACCTGATCCAGCTCGGCCACCTGCGCATCGGTTTCCTGTGGGGCGGCAAGCAGCACCGTTCCAGCCCCGAGCGCTACAAGGGTTACGAAAAAGCCCTGCAGGATTACGGCGTGCCGATGTCGGACGAACTGGTACTTGAAGGCGACTATTCGTTCGACGACGGTTTTCGCGGCGCACGCCGCTTGCTCGGGCTCGCCGAACCGCCAACCGCCATTTTCGGTTCCAACGACGAAATCGCCGCCGGCGTGCTGGCCGCCGCGCGCGCGGCCGGATTGCACGTGCCCTACGATTTGTCGGTCGCGGGTTTCGAGGACAGCCCGTTCTCGCGCCATTCGTGGCCTTCGCTCACCACTTCGCGCCAGCGCACCGAACTGATCGCCGAACACGCCGCACGATTGCTGATCGCGCGGATCCACGGCGGCGACGTCGAAAACGAGGGCTTCAGCCCCGAACTGGTCGTGCGCGGCTCGACCGCGCCACCGCGTCCGACGTCATGATGATTTCACCCACCCACCTTGTGCCTGACGCGACGGCCACCAGGATGAAAGTCGAATCCACGCTGCTGCACCGGGAAGCCGCAGAAGCGGCCGACACGGTGGCGCGGCAACTCGAACGCAACGACGCGGTCGTGCGCAAGCTCGCCGCCGGCCTGCGTGACCACGCGCCGCCTTTCGTGGCCACCTGTGCGCGCGGCAGTTCCGATCACGCCGCGACTTACGCGAAATACGTCATCGAGACGCAAACCGGTTGCGTCACCGCATCGGCTTCGCCGTCGATCGAATCGATTTATTCGGTGCCGCTGCGGCTGCGCGATGCGCTGTATATCGTCATCTCCCAATCGGGCGCCAGCCCCGACTTGCTGCGCAGTGCCGAAGCCGCACGCACCGCGGGAGCACGCGTGGTCGCGCTGGTCAACGCCGAAGACTCGCCACTGGCGGCATTGGCGGATACGGTGATCCCGCTGCAGGCTGGTCCTGAGAAAAGCGTGGCAGCGACCAAGAGTTTCATCGGCTCGCTGAGCGCGGTGCTGCACCTCGTGGCGCACTGGCGACAAGACGAAGTGCTGATCAAGGCATTGCAGGGACTGCCGGACCAATTGCGCCATGCCTTCGAGCTGGACTGGTCGCCGCTGGTCGACGGGCTGCGCGACATGCACGATTTGTTTGTGCTCGGTCGCGGCTATGGCCTCGGAGCGGCCCAGGAGGCGGCGCTGAAATTGAAGGAAACCTGCGCGCTGCACGCCGAGGCCTTCAGCAGCGCCGAAGTGCGGCACGGTCCGATGGAACTGGTGGGCCCGCGTCTGCCGGTACTTTTGTTCGCACAGCAAGATGAGGCGCTGGCCGGTGTCATGGCCACCGCGCGCGATTTCCACCAGCGCGGTGCCGAGGTGTGGACCGCCGCGCCGGGCGCATCGGGTCGCGATGCATTGCCGATCGTCCCGACCGGCCAGCCGATGTTCGCGCCGATCCTTGCAATACAAAGTTTCTACCGCGCGGTGAATGCACTCGCGATCGCACGCGGCCGCGACCCGGACCGTCCACCCCACCTCGCCAAGGTGACCGAGACCGTCTGATGGCCATCGCGCTCGCCAACGCACGCGTGCTCTCGGCGCAAGGCTGGCGCGACGATGCCGCGGTGATCGTCGAGGACGGCCGGATCCTGGAACTCGCGACGCGCGCACCGCCGAACGCCGAAGTCCACGACCTGTCGGGCCGGATCCTGTTGCCCGGCTTCATCGATTGCCAGGTCAACGGCGGCGGCGGTGTCCTGTTCAATGATCAGCCCACCGCCGAAGGCATTCGCGCCATCGGTGCCGCGCACCGACGCTTCGGCACCACCGGTTTCCTGCCGACCCTGATCAGCGACACCACGGAAAAGATGCGCACCGCGATCGGCGCGGTCGATGCAGCGATCTCGGAAGACGTGCCCGGCATACTCGGCATCCATCTCGAAGGGCCGTTTCTCAGCCGCGCGCGCAGGGGCGTGCATGCCGAAAAATACCTGCACGCGCCGGATGCGTCCGAACTGCTGCTGGCCGAATCGCTGCGCCGCGGCGTGACGCTGTTGACGCTGGCACCGGAGTGCGTGCCGGGCGATGCGATCCGTCAGCTTGCAGAGGCTGGCGTCATTGTCTCGGCGGGACATTCCAACGCCGATTACGCAACGGTGCGCCGCGCGCTGGACGCGGGCGTGCGCGGCTTCACGCATCTGTACAACGCGATGTCGCCGCTGGCCAGCCGTGCACCCGGTGTCGTCGGCGCGGCCTTGGACGATCCCGATTCGTGGTGTGGCGTGATCGTGGATGGCCATCACGTCGATGCCGCCAGCTTGCGCGTGGCGCTCAAGGCCAAACCGCGCGGAAAGATTTTTCTGGTCACCGACGCGATGCCGCCCGTGGGTGCAGCCAATCCGTCTTACGTGTTGAACGGCGAGACGATCGTTGCCCGTGACGGGATCTGCCAGACGGCGAACGGCACCCTCGCCGGTTCCGCGCTGAACATGATCGACGCCGTGCGCAACACGATCGACACGCTCGGCGTACCGTTGGATGAAGCCGCGCGAATGGCCTCGACTTATCCGGCGGATTTCCTGGGATTGGGCGCGACGCATGGCCGCATCGAAGCCGGCTGTCGCGCGGCTTTCACCGTGGTGGACCAGGATCTGCGCGTCACGGAAACCTGGGTCGATGGCGTTCGCGACGCTGCTTGATCAGACCGCGCGTTTTCCACGGGAGATCACGCGCCGGACAACGAGCGAATCTCGGCATCGGTCAATACGCGCCAGCCGCCTTTGGGCAGGTCACCCAGTTCGAGAGGCCCAATCGCAACCCGCATCAGGCGCAGCACATCATGCCCGCACGCGGCGAACATGCGACGGATCTGCCGGTTGCGACCTTCCACCAGCACGATCTCCAGCCACGCGTTCTTTTCCCCACCGCCAATGACCTGTAGGGACTCCGCCGACAAGCGTTCGCCCCTGTCCACTACACCGGCACGCAAACGCTCAAGCGTCGTTGGAGCGGGCAAGCCGCGCACCTGCACGCGATAAGTCTTTGCGACATGTGCTTGCGGATCGGTCAGCCGCGCGGCCCACGCGGGATCATTGCTCATCAGCAGCAAACCCTCGCTGGCCTTGTCCAGCCGGCCGATCGGCGCGAGCCATGGCAGCGTCGCACCTTGCAACAAGGCGTACACCGTATCGCGACCTCGCTCATCCGAAGTACTGACCACCAATCCGCGCGGTTTGTTGACGACGATGCAGACCCGTTCGCGCGCCTGCAGCGGTACACCGTCCATCTCGATCAGGTCCGTTGCGGCCTCAGTCGGCAACTCCGGATCACGCACCAATTTGCCGTTCACGTGCACGCGCCCTGATTCGATTCGACGCACCGCTTCGCTGCGCGAACACACGCCCATGCGCGACAACACACGCGCCAAGCCATGGCGCAGCGGACGGACCGAAGCCTCGCCGGATGCCGGGCTACGCGAAAGTGATTTTCCCTGGGAGCACTTTTCGCGCATATGAACCCGCGATTGAAGCATCCTGTAGAAATGGAACCACTGAAGAACCGTCGCGGGCGAAGATGGATTGCGCGACACCGGAGCGCGGCGAGCGGAGGGCGCACTTCAGTACGTGAGCATAACTCGCCGCGTCCGCGGCTCGCCCTTCGGGCCATCGGCTGCACCGATGTTCGCTCCGGCATCCTGCCTTCGCAGTGCGAGCACCGCTGGCGTGCAAGCCAGCGACTGAATCAGGGACTGCCGATTTGAACGCCGCGGGCAGCCCGCAGGGCGAGCCATATGGACGCGGCGAATAGCGCTGCAGATTATTCAGGGCTCTCAAAGAAAAAGCCCGGCTTGCGCCGGGCTTTTTCGTGTCACCTCGGAATCGCCGGCAATGGATCGCCGATTCTTCCGCGAACGGCTTACATGCTGCCGTTGCTGGGCTGCTGCACCTTGAACTCGACGCGACGGTTGCGCTGACGGCCAGCCGAGGTCTTGTTGGTGTCGACCGGATCGCTTTCGCCGAAGCCCTTGACCGCAGTGATGCGGCTCGCATCGATGCCGTGCGAGGTCAGGTACGAATCAACGATGTTGGCACGGCGCTCGGACAAGCCCTGGTTGTACTGGTCGGTGCCGACCGAATCCGTGTAGCCGTCGATCTCGATGCTGACCTGCGGGTAACGATTCAGGGTATCGACCGCCTGGTCCAGAATCGCGAGCGAATCGGACGCCGGCGGCTTCAGCGTCGGGCCGATGTCGTGCTCGCTCTTCTTCGGACGGTCAAACTTGAAGTTCACGCCACGCAAGTCGATGACCACGTTCTGCGGCGGCGGCGGCGGCGGAGCTGCCGGCGGCGGCGGCGGTGGGGCTGCCGGCGGCGGCGGCGGCGCGGCGTGACCCATGTTGATCACGAGGCCGATCGACGCCATCGGATCCAGCCACTGCTTCGGGCCGTAGGTATGCGGCAGGCCGGGCCCGGCCAGGCCGGCTTCCTGCGCCGAAGTGGTGTCGCGGTAGTAACGTGCCGCAATCTCACCGCGCAGAGCGATACGGTCGCTGACGTTGTAGAGCACGCCTACGCCAAGCGTCGCACCGGGGCCCCAACCGGAACCCTTGTTGCTGCTGGGCATGTTTCCGAAATACCCACCTGCCGCGGCGAGCTCACTGGAAACCGCTGAGTGACGCCACGCGCCGATGCCGCCCATGATGTACGGCCGCCACTGCGACGACGGATCCATGAAGTAGTAGCGCGCGGCAATGTCGAGGCCCAGGGTCTCCCACTGCTTGCCGGCGCGGACCGAGGAATCCTTGAAATCCGCGTTGTCGGAGGTGGCTTCAATGTCCAGGGTGAAGTGCGGGTTCACCCAGAAACCAACGCCAAGACCGCCCATCGGATCAGATTGGACCTGGCGATCGCTGTCGCCGAACACCACGCCGATGCGCGGCACGATGTACCAGTTGCTGTAGTTGGGGTTGGTCATGCTACCCGTCGTTTCCGCCGCTGCACCCGTGTCCTGTGCGTGCGCGACTGACATCACGCCAACAGTACCCAAGGCCAGCGCGATGACCGCGAACAAGCCGTTACGTTTCATCGGAGAGTCTCCTCGTTGTTGATTCTTCAGGCTTCAACCATTCTGGATGAAACCGTGTTCCCGTTTCCCAAACCGCAAAACTACTGCGCGGATTTAGGGCCATCCTTCCCAGCCCATTCCGCTACGGCTGCGCCAGTTTAGCAAAAAACAAACAATTTCGCTTCCGGCCCGCCCGTCCGTTCATCTGGAACTCAGGAGGCCCTCCGGCATGGCAAACAAATCCAGGAATTTCGGAACCGGCATTTCCAACATCCCACCGCTTTGTTCACAAATATCAATGATTTCAATAACATGTATTTTAGGCAGGTATCCTGTCAAGGCCTTGCGGAATTTGTCCAACAAAACGGGGATGCCCTCGGCGCGGCGCCGGCGGTGGCCAATCGGGTAATCGATGGAAACCTTCTCCGTGTTTGAACCGTCCTTGAAAAACACCTGCACTGAGTTTCCGATATAGCGTTTGTCCGGATCGAAATAATCCTTCGTGAACCGCGGATTTTCCCTAACCGCCATTTTTGCCCGCAGCGCATCGATGCGCGGATCAGCCGCGACGGTATCGGTGTAATCGTCCGCGGTCAGGCGCCCGAAGATCAGCGGCACCGCCACCATGTACTGGATGCAGTGGTCGCGATCGGCGTAGTTGGCGAGCGGGCCGGTCTTGTCGATGATGCGCGCGCCGGCTTCCTGGGTCTCGATTTCGATACGCTCGATGCTGTCGACGCGGTCCTTCACTTCAGGATGCAACTTCATCGCGCACTCGACCGCCGTCTGCGCGTGGAACTCGGCCGGAAAGCTGATCTTGAACAGCACGTTCTCCATCACGTAGCTGCCGAACGGGCGCTCGAATTCGAAGGCCTTGCCTCCGAAGGCGACATCGTAGAAACCCCAGGTCTTCGCACTGAGTGCCGATGGATAACCCGGTTCGTCGGTGGTGATCGCATTGAGCGCATGGACGACCGCGCGGCGACAGGCGTCGCCCGCGGCCCAGCTTTTGCGCGGCCCGGTGTTGGGCGCGTGCCGGTAGGTGCGAAGCGAACCGTTGTCGATCCAACTGTTCGACACCGCGGTGATCACCTGCTCGCGCGTGCCGCCCAGCATCGCGGTCGCGACCGCGGTCGAGGCCAACCGCACCAGGATCACGTGGTCCATCCCGACGCGGTTGAAGCTGTTCTTCAGCGCATAGCAGCCCTGTATCTCGTGCGCCTTGATGGCCCAATGCAACACGTCGCGCATCGTCAGCGGTTTGCCGCCGTTGCGCACGTTCGACCGTGAAAGCCAGTCGGCCACCGCCAGCACGGTGCCAAGGTTGTCGGACGGATGACCCCACTCGGCCGCGAGCCAGGTATCGTTGAAATCCAGCCAGCGGATCTGGGTACCGATGCAGAACGCGGCCTGCGCGGGATCGAGTTCCAGCGCCGTCCCCGGAACCCGCGCGCCGCCGGCGAGCGTCGCGCCCGGCACGATCGGCGCCAAATGCTTCACGCACTGCGGAAACTTCATCGCCAGCATGGCGCAACCCAGCGCATCCATCAGCATGTAGCGCGCGGTATCCCACGCCTCTTGCGATTCAATGCGGTAATCGAGCACGTAGTCGGCCACGTCGACCAGAGGCTGGTCGGGGACTGGGCGGGCGGCGGAACGGATATCGGCGTGGCTCACGAACGTTTCCTGTCAGGCGAAGGCAGCCCGCTATTTTGCCAGAGGATGCAGCGCCTTGACGGCCACGGCGACGCGCGGTGACAATCGGTTTGCTGTCCCCGAAAGGGAGTAGCACCGGGCCCGTGCGAGATGCGGGTTCGCGTGGCGGTCGTCAACACGGACCCTCAAGGTTCCGGTCGCCACGGCGGTTCCCACCGCGCGCGAGACTTTCGACATCCCGTGCCGCACCGCGGCTGCGGGAAGTTCGATCATCGCCGCCAGGAGAACCCATGCCCCTCATCGAAGCCGTGTTCCAGAACCCCCTCGACGCCGCGTTCTGGAGCGGTCTCGGTTCCATCATCCTGATCGACCTCGTGCTTGCCGGCGACAATGCGATCGTGATCGCGCTGGCGGCACGCAGCCTGCCGCAACACCACCATTTCCGCGTGATCTTCTGGGGCGTGGTCGGAGCGATCGCGGTACGCATCGCGATGACCGCAGCGGTGCTCTGGCTGCTGCAAATTCCCGGGCTGATGCTGGCTGGCGGGATCATCCTGATACCGATTGCGTGGCGCCTGCTGAAGCACGAGGAACACAACGCGCCGACGCTCAAACGCAGGGTGACCGACTTCTGGACCGCCATGGGTACCATTGTCGTGGCCGATGCGTTGATGGGCCTCGACAACGTCCTGGGCATCGCCGGTGCGTCGGGCGGGCACCTCGGACTCGTCGTGCTGGGCCTGCTGGTCAGCGTGCCGCTGGTGGTATGGGGTTCAACGTTGCTGCTGAAGCTGATCGAGCGCTGGCCGGTAATTGTCTACATCGGCGCCGCGGCGATCGCGTGGACCGCCGCGCGCATGATTACCCGCGACGGCCTGGTGGAAGGCTGGTTCAACGCGCATGATCCCGTGCGCTACGCAGTGGATGCCGTGCTGGTCGTCGGCGTGACGGGCCTTGGCTGGTGGCTGAGGCACCGCAAGCGTTTGCGGCCGCAGTGAGTCCCGGATCGCCTCAGAACGACGAGCCCGGCTGCTCCAGGAAGGCAAGCTCCTCGGGCGTCGAGGCACGACCGAGCACGCGATTGCGATGCGGATAACGGCCGAACCGGTCGATGATCGCCTTGTGTTTCAGTTCGAACTTGTAATTGTCTTCCAGCCCGGGATGCCGGAACAACCGCGTGGCTTCGGCGTGGATCGCGCGCGATTCCGAATGCATGAAGGGCATGTACAGGAACGCGAGGCGCGCCGAAGGGATCGTACGATCGGCGCCTGCGCGGATCGCCTCCTGCGCCAGCACCAGCGCCATGCCATCGGTGGCGAACGCCCGCGCGTCATCGCGAAACAGATTGCGTGAAAACTGGTCCAGCACGATGATCTCGGCCAGCCTGCCTTCGGGCGTGTCACGCCACGCCGCGAGTTCGCCATGTACCGCCGCCTGATGCGTTGCACCGAAACGCGTGCGGATTTCGGCATCGAACGCCGCGTCTTTCTTGAAGAGTTGTGCCGGCGTTGCCTCGCCAAACCAGAAGTGCAGTACGTCTTGGGGATTCACCACTCAAAACTCCTTGAAGCCGACGCGCCGGAACCGCTCAGATCCAGCGCTTTGCCTGTTTCTCGCGGAACGCGTCGGCCACCAGCTGATTGTCGAAACCCGACGGTGCCTGGCCGTTCGCCGCGTAAAGATAAATCGCGACCTGGTAGATCGTCTGCAGCGTCGACTGGATCAATCCCAGCGCAACGAGGTAGACGACCAGGATCGCGCCGATGATCAGCAGGGCTACCTTGCCGGCCTGGATTGCGATGAAGAACAGGATCATCGCCGGCACGATGCCAAACAAGGCGAAGATCAAGCCGAAGCTCACGTTGCCGATGATCTGTTCACCCCACGTGCGCCTCAGCATTTCCACCGACCGTTTGTAGGACTCGATCGGACCGGTGTCCTCGGCCACCAGCACCGGCACCACCAGGAACGAGGTGACCGACCAGGCCATGCCGAGCAGGCCGACCACGATGCGGCCGATGAAGCCGACCTTTTCTTCGAGCAGCCGCAGCAGGATACCAACCGTGCTGGTCAGAAGTGCCCAGCCGAGGATCTGCGGAAGCCGCTGCCGGGCGACGACCAGGCCATACCCAAGCGTGGGTTGCTCGCCGTCGATCTGCTTCAACACGCAGGCGACCAGCGCCGAGTTGAAGAAGATGATCACGAAGTAATCGAGGAAGTAGAACACGAACATCGCCGCGTACATCGGCAGCGTCATGTGCACCGGCCCGCTCGGCTTCGGGTGATCGGCGAACGCAACGAACATCGGCACCGCGAACAAGGCAATGATGATCGCCAATGCCACGCCAGAGATCAGCGGAAACACGATCAGGCGCTTGTCCTGCAACAGCATCCGCCAGGACGCGCCCATCAATTGCCAGGTACGTGCGAATTTGCCCATGTGTGCGGTCCCCTGCGTGCATGATCCGGAAGGAATGATGCCCGAAACGATCGCGCGACGGTTTCGTCACCCGAGGTGTTGCTTCATCCAGTCCACCCAGCGTCGGTACACGTCGGTCTGCTGCACGATATCGCCGGGGAAATGGGTGTCGGCCGGATACGCCCAGAATTCCACCTTGACACCGTTGTCGCGCAATGCGTGATACCACTCGTAACTGTTCACCAGCGGTACGTTCGGATCACCCACATCACCCATGATCAGCGTGGGCGCCTTGACATTGCGCGCGTACGTGATCGGCGATTGCTGGCGCCAGATGTCCCAGCCCTGCGCGGTCCACGGCGTCGAGCCGAAGAAATACGTGTCGCCCATCTGATAATAGGCGACGGTGTAGTCCATTACCCAGTCGGTCAATGACGCACCCGCCACGGCGGCTTTCCAGTTGTCGTAATGACCCGTCAGCCAGGTGGTCATGTAGCCGCCGTACGACCAGCCGGATACGCCGATGCGGCCCTTGTCCACGATGCCGAGTTTCTCGACGGCGGCCAAACCCGACATCACGTCCTTGCCGGGGCCGTCGCCGGTGTCGCGAAAGATCGCATGCTGGAAGGCATCGCCGAGATTGGTGCTGCCGCGATAATTCGGCTGGAACACTAGGAACCCGGCCGCTGCCAGCAACTGCGGCAGCGGCGTGAAGCGCACGGTCGACGCGCTCTCCGGACCACCGTGGATCACCAGCACCAGCGGATACGTCTTGCCCTTGTGGTAGCCGATTGGATACGTCAGCACGCCGTCCGCGTCCATGCCGTCGTCGGTCTTCCATTGCACCGATTCGGTACGACCGAGATCGAGCTTGTCCACGAAGGCATTGACGTCGGTGAGCCGGCGCGGTTTCGCGCGCACCGAGGCCATCACGTACAGCTCACCCGGATGCGTGGTGGTGCTGCCGATGAAGGCAATCTCGCCAGCCCTGGACACACTCAAGTCATTGCCGGCCTCGACGTCACCGAGGTCAAGTGCACGCGCCGCGCCCTCGAGCGGCTGTTCCCAGAACACCGAACGCGTGCCCAGATCACCTTGCAGCAGCAGCGCCTTGCTACCGGGCAGCCATGCGTACGCATTGAAGTTGCGCGCCAGCGCGGCGGTCGCATCGTGCGTCTTGCCGTGGCCGCCCGTGTACACCGCATCGCCATTATTCTGGTCGCCGCCACGCACGCGCAGGAACGCGAACGTGTCGCTTCGGGGTGCGTAGGCGAAATCGTTGGCGCCTTGATCGCCGACCACTGTCACCGGCTTGCCCTTGCCGTCGACGGCAACTTCCGCGATCACCGAACGGAATGAGGGTCCCCAATACGGACTCGGAAATTTCGTGAACACGATGGACTTGCCGTCGTGGCTCCATACCAGCGGCGTCGCGCCTTCCTGATCGGTCTGCAGCGAGTAATCGCCTTTGGTCAACCGTGTCGGGGTGCCACCGGTGGCCGCCACGACCCACAAATGCCACGGCGCCAGCGCCTTGCGCAGCAGGAAGTTGCCGTCGGTCACCTGGAATGCCTTGTCGTGGGCCTTGATCGCTTTTTCGTTGATCGGCGGATCCCCGGTGATATACGCGATGCGCGTGCCGTCCGGGCTCCAGGTGAATTCGTCGATGGCTTCTTTCGTCTCGGTTATGCGTTGCGCATCGCCGCCCGCCATCGGCATCACGTAGATCTGCGACTGTTTGGTCTTGTCGTCCTTCGCGAGAAAAGCGAGACGCGTGCCATCGGGCGACCAGCGTGGTGAAGACACGTCTTCCCGGTCGCGCGTCAGCGCGCGCTTCGCACCGCTTGCCGCGTCCACGACGTCGATGCGGGTGTCATGCTTGTCGGTCTTCCAGATCGGCGTGCTCGCAACGATGGCGACGGATTTCCCATCCGGCGAAAGTTGCGGATCGGAAAGCTTCACGAGCTTCTGCAGGTCGTCCAATTGGAACGGCACCGCTTCCTGCGACACCAAGGGAACCGCGATCAACAAGGTCGCCAGTGCGACCGGCCACCACGCCCGCAAACGCGTCATGCCACTTCCCCTTGCCACCCTTGCGCCATGCCGAGCGCGGTGGCACCAGCTTAGCGCGCGGCGGACTTGCCGGCACGTGGTGGTGTCGGCATCCTCGCCAGAATGGCAACGACCTTCCCGCACCTTTTCACGCCGCTAGACCTCGGGTTCTGCACGCTGTCGAATCGCGTGCTGATGGGTTCGATGCATACAGGACTGGAAGACCACGCGCGTGATTTCGGGAAACTCGCCGAATACTTCGCGGCGCGCGCGCGGGGCGGCGTCGGCCTGATGGTCACGGGTGGCTTCTCGCCCGACATCGCGGGTTGGCTGAAGCCGTTTTCGAGTCGCCTGTCTTCGCGCTGGCAGGTCGCGCCGCACCGCCGCATCACCGAGGCCGTGCATGCCGCGGGTGGGCGCATCTGCCTGCAGATCCTTCACGCGGGCCGCTACGGCTTTCATCCGTTGTCGGTGGCGCCGTCCGCGATCAAGTCGCCGATCACGCCATTCACGCCACGCGCATTGAGTGATCGCGGCGTCGCACACACCATCCGCCACTTCGCGCGCTGCGCGAAGCTGGCGCAGGACGCCGGTTACGACGGCGTCGAGATCATGGGTTCGGAGGGTTACCTGATCAACCAGTTCCTCGCCGAACGTAGCAACCAGCGCAGCGATCGTTGGGGTGGATCGCCCGAAAACCGGATGCGCTTTCCGATCGAGATCGTGGGCCGCACGCGCGAAGCGGTCGGTCGGGATTTCATCATCGTCTATCGGCTGTCGATGCTGGATCTGGTGGATCGCGCGCAGGCGTGGGACGAAATCGTCGCACTGGCGAAACAGGTCGAAGCCGCAGGAGCCACGCTGATCAACACCGGCATCGGCTGGCACGAGGCGCGTATTCCCACCATCGTCACCTCGGTCCCGCGCGCGGCGTTCACTTGGGTGACGCGACGCATGAAGGAAAACCTGCGCATCCCGTTGATCACCACCAATCGCATCAACACGCCGGAAGTGGTCGAAGACGTTTTGGCGCGCGGCGACGCTGACATGGTGTCGATGGCGCGCCCATTCCTGGCCGACCCCGATTGGGTGGCGAAGGCGCGCAGCGGACGCGCGTCGCTGATCAATCCATGCATCGCCTGCAATCAGGCCTGCCTAGATCATGTATTCGAAAACAAGCGCGCATCGTGCCTGATGAATCCGCGCGCGTGCCATGAAACCGAACTCGTCGATGCGCCGGTCGCGCAGGGGAAACGTTTCGCGGTGATCGGTGCGGGGCCGGCGGGACTCGCCTGCGCGACCACGCTCGCGCAACGCGGCCACGCTGTCGCGCTGTATGAACAATCGAACGAAATCGGTGGTCAGTTCAACCTCGCCAAACGCATTCCCGGCAAGGAGGAATACGCCGAGCCGATGCGCTACTGGGGCAACCTGCTGGATGAACTCGGCGTCGACGTGCGTCTCGGCAAACGCGCCGATGCGGCAATCTTGCAGAAGGGCAATTTCGACGCGGTGATCATCGCCACCGGCGTCACGCCGCGCGATCCGCACATTCCGGGACAGGATCACCCGATGGTGATGAATTATCACGACGCGGTGATGGGCAATCGCGCCATTGGCAAGCGCGTCGCGATCATCGGTGCCGGCGGCATCGGTTTCGACGTCGCCGAATTCCTGACGCAGGATGCACCATCGCCCACCACCGACATCGCGCGCTGGACGCGCGAATGGGGCGTCGATACCACACTGGAAAATCGCGGTGGATTGGACAAACCCGAAGTCGCGCCATCGCCACGTGAAGTATGGCTTCTGCAGCGCAGTGCCGGCCGCCCGGGCAAGCGGCTCAACAAGACCACGGGCTGGGTGCATCGCGCGGCATTGAAAGCCAAGGGCGTGAAGATGCTCGGCGGTGTCGCCTATGAAAAGATCGGCGAAGCCGGCCTGCACATCGCCATCGACGGCAAGCCGCAAACGCTCTGCGTAGACAACGTGATCATCTGCGCCGGGCAGGAATCCAACCGCGCGCTCGCTGACGAATTGCTCGCAATGGGAATCCTGGTGCACGTGATCGGTGGCGCCGACGTCGCGGCCGAGCTGGATGCCAAACGCGCGATCGCGCAGGCGACCCGCCTGGCTGCGACCATCTGAAGAGCGCGCCTCGCAAAGCTTTCTGAACCAATTCGATGCCGGGCCGCACACAGGCATTCATGAGCATGAATGCACAAACCGACGATGTGAAGGTATTGGAAACATTGCCATTGATGCTGATGCTCCCGGTGACATTGCTGCCGCCGCCAAGGTTCGCCAGCACTGCCGGAGCAACGCTGGTCCAACCCGGACAGCGCGCCGCCTGCGCGCACCGGCTTCACGCAAGAAGTGGCTGCGGCAACACCGTGCGAAGCCGGAGGCACCGCAGCGGCACGTAGCTGGAGCCCGCGCTGCTGTTGGATTCACCGCCATACCCGGTATGCGCGCGTGCATTGCCGCCGCTGCCGCCGTAGCCGCCACTTCCACCTATGCCCACCGCGCCGTAGCTGCTGCCGCCAGCCGCGCGGTGGCCGCCATTCGCGTTGCCGTTGTTGGTGGCGACGTTGCCGATCCCGTAAACGCTCACACCGGAAACCGAACCGCTCGACACACTGGTCGCGACAACATCGGTGGTATTCAACGAAGACGTATTGGTGGTGTTGTTGGACGACGCGATGGAGGACGATGCGGTGCCGTGGTTGTTGGCCGCCGCACTGCCATCACCGTTGGCGTGGGCGTCTTGCGCCTGCGCGGACATCGAAAATGCCATCGACAGGCCCACTCCCAAGCAGACTGCCGTGGCCAGCTGTGTTTTGCGCATGTGCGTATCTCCGTTGATTTGCCGGTTTGGCGAAACCAGACAGAGGACGCGCCGTGCCAGCCGCGGGCATGCACGGCGGCTGCGATCAACCTCCACGATTTCATGGATTTGCGCGGGAGCCCTGAAATTCCATTCGCGGGTCCCGTGGCACTTTTTTCAACTTCGACTGAAGCTTTTGCACGATCGAGAACTTGATTGCACAACATGCCGACGTTTCGCTTGTCACGCAGTGCGCAATGCACAGCGCAACCCATCACCCTGCACGATGCTTGAAAATTCCTTCGCGCGCCCACAGTTTTCCGCGTCTGGTGCCGCGAGATTGTTGCGTGCGCAATGATTCCACCTGCTGAAAGGAGACAACATGAAGCTTTACAGTTTTTCCGGTTCCTGCGCCCTCGCCAGCCAGATCGCTCTCGAGTGGTCCGGCAAGCCCTACACGCTGGAACTCATCAAGAAGGACGATCTCGATTCGGCGAAGTTCAAGCAACTGAATCCAAGTCACCACGTGCCCATTCTCGAGGGCGATGGCTGGGTGCTCGACCAGAATGCCGCGATCCTTTCCTATATCGCCGACATCGCGCCGGATGCCAAACTCGATGGCGACGGCACGCCGCTCAGCCGCGCGGAAGTCAATCGCTGGCTCGGCCTCATCAACTCCGAAATCCACCCGGCCTACAAGCCGCTGTTCGGCGCGACGGCTTACCTCGGCGACGAGGCGGTCATCGAAAAGACGAAGGACGACGCACGCAAGAAATTGCGACGGATGTTCGAGCGTTGCAACGACCAGCTCGGCAAGCACGCATGGATTGCCGGGGACACGCGTTCGATCGCCGACACTTATTTGTTCGTGACGGTGATGTGGACGCATCTCGTCAATGTCGATCTTTCGGGCCTCGACCACGTGAAAGCGTTCGAGCGGCGCATGCGCGCCGACAAGGGCGTTCGCAATTCATTGAAGGCGCAAGGTCTGGAAAAGGCCCATGCCGCCTGACGATTTCACGCGTACTGCATTGAGAAGGCCGCGCACCGCGCGGCCTTTTTTTGCATTCTCGTCGTTCCGGACGCGCGAAGCGGCGATCTGGACCCCAGTGCCCTTGTGACGAAGCAAAGGCACTGGGCCCGGGTTCATTGCCCGATGAAATCGGCGATGCCTCGGAATGACGGGATAAAATCAGCGTTTCTCGATCGGCACGTACGCCCGGTCTTCCGGCCCGGTGTAGTTGGCGCTGGGACGGATGATCTTGCCATCCTGGCGTTGCTCGATCACGTGTGCCGACCAGCCGGACGTGCGCGCGATCACGAACAGCGGCGTGAACATCGCCGTCGGCACGCCCAGCATGTGGTACGCGCTCGCGGAGTACCAGTCGAGGTTCGGGAACATCTTCTTGAGTTCCATCATCACGTTCTCGATCCGCTCGGAAACCTCGAACAGGCGCGGATTGCCGCCATCGGTGCAGAGCTTGCGCGAGATTTCCTTGATGATCGGATTGCGCGGATCGCCGATCGTGTAGACCGGATGGCCGAAGCCGATCACGATTTCCTTGTTGGCAACGCGCTGGCGGATGTCGACCTCCGCGTCATCGGCGGTGCGGTAGCGGCTGATGATTTCCATCGCCGCCTCATTGGCGCCGCCGTGCTTGGGGCCGCGCAATGCGCCAATCGCGCCGGTGATCGCGGAATAGAAATCGCTGCCGGTGCCGGCGATCACGCGTGCGGCGAACGTGGACGCGTTGAACTCGTGCTCGGCGTACAGGACCAACGACTTGTCGAGCGCATTGGCATGCAACTCGCTGGGCGCCTTGCCATGCAGCAGGTGCAGGAAGTGCGCAGCGACGGTTGCATCGTCGGTTTCGACATCGATGCGGCGGCCGTTGTGGCTGAAGTGGTACCAATACAAAAGCATCGAGCCGAAGCTCGCCATCAGCCGATCGGCGATGTCGCGCGCACCGGTGACGTTGTGGTCGTGCGCTTCGGGTAACACAGTGCCCAGTACCGAGCAGCCGGTGCGCATCACGTCCATCGGATGCGTGGACGCAGGCAGCAATTCCAGCGCCGCCTTGACCGGCTGCGGCAGGCCACGCAGGCGTTTCAGCTTCGCGCGATACGCGTTCAATTCCGCCCAGGTCGGCAGGTGCTCGTGCACCAGCAGGTGCGCGACTTCCTCGAACGCGGCCTTGGTGGCCAGATCATGAATGTCGTAGCCGCGGTAGTGCAGGTCGTTGCCGCTGCGGCCCACCGTGCACAGCGCGGTGTTGCCGGCGGCGACGCCGGAAAGCGCCACCGACTTCTTGGCCTTGGGAAGAACCTGTGCGTTGTCGCTCATCGTTTTCTCCGTTTCAGTGCAATCTGTGTTGACCGTTCGCATGACGGCTCAGTTGATGAAGATCGTGTCCTTGGGCAATTTCGGACATTCAGCGACTGGCGTCACCAGCCTTTCCAAAGATTTGTATCCGACCAGATGGTGGTCGCTGTACCGCCAGCATTCGCCGAGGGTCGAGCAATAACAGATGTCGATCAAGGTCAGGTGTGCGATCGCCGCGGCCCTGAACCGCTTGTAGTCGCCCTTGTCAGTGAACTGGATCACCGGAACTTTCTCTCCGGGTGTCAACACATTGGGATTGAGTGTCGACTGCGAATACTGGTGCGGCACCGTGCCCAGGGCCTTCAGTACGTGTTGCCAATCCGGTTGCGGCTTGCCGTCCACGAACACTTGCGCACTGCGCACAATCGCCGGGCCGACGCCTTTGTTGAGGACTTCAACGGAATTCTCGTTGTCGTTGTTGCCGGCCACCAACCAGGGCCACACCTGCGCCTGTACCTGTTTTGTCTGGATCTCGGCAATATAGTGTTCGATGTACGCGGTGTAGCCTGCGACAAGCAGTGCCAGAAAACCGATCAGCGAAGCGATGATCGCGGCGACCGCATCCCACCTGATCTCGCGACGTTCGTCCGGTTGCGATCTCGGTTCGTTGGCGTCATTCGGCAAGGTAGACATGGCGTCAACCGTCGAACTGCATGTCGATAGGCAGGTTTGGACAACTCGAAACCTCGCGGCGGTTCGTACCGGAATCAGGCTGATAGGTCAGGATCCAGCTTTCGCCGAGGGTTGACGAGTAGCACACCTGCGCTTCGGCATGAAGACGCACCCAACCCGCCACGAAAGCATTGATGTCCGCGGCATTGTCGAACCGGATCCAGTGAACCTGGTCACCTGGGGCGAGCACCGTCTGGTTCAACGTGCTGAGGACGAATTCGCCGCTCGGCTTGAACCCGGACAAATGATCCAATGCCTTCCAGTCCGGCACGGGCTTGCCATCCACCAGCACCTGCACGCTGCGCACGATGACCGGACCGACACCCTTGTTGATGGCGGTAAGTTCGTAGCGTCCTCCCGCGTTGCTCTTGGCCATGAGAAGGTACGGCCACACCTGCGCGCGCACCTGCTGGCGCTGGATGTAGGCGGTGTAACCCGCTACGGCAAGCGCCAACAAGCCGACCAGCGAGGCGATGATCGCGGCCGCGGCATCCCAGCGGATTTCGCGGCCCAGGCGCTTGATGGTGGGAGCCGATGCGTTCTCGTCGTGCTGTGGTTCCGGCATGGCGCGCGCCTATTTCTTCGCCGCGAACAACTCGTCGAGCTTGTCTTCGTAGGCGTGGTAGCCCAGGAAGTCGTACAACTCCTCGCGCGTCTGCATCTGCGGCACATACGCCTTCTGCGTGCCGTCGCGGCGCACGGTTTCGTAGAAACCCAGCGCGGCCTTGTTCATCGCGCGATACGCGCCGCAGCAGTACAGCGCGATGTCCACGTTCGCGCTGCGCAATTCGTCGACGGTGAAGAACGGCGTGGAACCGAACTCGGTGAGGTTCGCGAGGATCGGCACCTTCACCGCCGCCTTGAACTTGCGGTAGTCGTCCAGCGTCTTCATCGCTTCGGGGAAAATCATGTCGGCGCCGGCTTCGACGTAGGCCACGGCGCGCTCGATCGCGCTGTCGACGCCTTCGACCGCAGCGGCGTCGGTGCGCGCCATCAGCACGAAGGCCTTGTCGGTTTTCGCATCGACTGCAGCTTTGACGCGATCGACCATCTCTTCCTTCGGCACCACTTCCTTGCCGGGCCGATGCCCGCAGCGTTTCTGGCCAACCTGGTCTTCCATGTGCACGGCGGCGACGCCGACGCGTTCGAACGCGTGGATCGTGCGCGCGATGTTGAAGGCGCCGCCCCAACCGGTGTCGATGTCGACCAGCAATGGCAACTGCGTGGCATCGACGATGCGGCGCGCGTCGGTGAGCACGTCTTCCATCGTGCTGATTCCGAGATCGGGCACGCCCAGCGAATTGGCCGCCACGCCGCCGCCGGAGAGATACAGTGCCTTGTAGCCGACGCGTTTCGCCATCGAGCCGGCGTAGGCTGTGATCGCGCCCACGACCTGCAATGGCGACTCGGCGGCAAGCGCGGACCGGAAACGTGCGCCCGCGGAATGGGATTCGCTCATGCGGCCTCCGGCAAAGCCGCCATTTTAACCCATCCGCAATTCCCGAACCCGTGGCGGGCCGTTCACGGCGACGCCTTCGCGTCGGTGGTGTTCGGCAGGCCGACCTTCTTGGCGAATGCGGCGAAGCGCGGATCGCTCTTGTACGGCAGGATGAACGGATCAGTGAGCAGCCTGCCGACGCCCGCATCGCGGGTGTCCCAGGCACGATCCAGCCACTTGAACATGTTGTCCGGATCCTTGCGCAGTCCGTACACCTCGGCGATCTGGTACGCCGAACCGTTGGCCGCGCCCGCGATCAGATTCTTCAGGGCCGCATCCGCCGCCGCGCGATCGTCGCCAACTTGCAAAGCCAGCGCGAGTGCGATGTCGCGCCAGTTGCCCGGCGGTTCCTGTCGTGCGGATTCCAGCGCCGCCTTGCTCTCGCCGCGCCGGATCTGGATGATCGCCAAACCGGTAGGCAGGAAAGGCTTGCCTGGCATCAGCGCAATGGCTGCGCGCGCAGTTTCCTCCGCGTCCTCCATGTGGCCCGCCGCCGCCAGATACCAGGCCAGCCAGTAATAAGAGGAGCTGTTGCGCGGATCGACCGCAATGGACTGGCGGATCAACGGAATCGCCCGCTGCGGATGACCGAGCACGCCTGACAGGTGCCCCGATCCGAACGTCGACAGGCTGTCATTCGGCGCAAGCTCCACCGCGCGCCGGTACTCGGCTTCCGCACCGGTCCAATCAAAGTCCGTCCACTGCAGCAACAAGCCGCGCGAGAAATGCGCCGTCGCCAAATCAGGATCCAATTGCAACGCCTGATCGACAGCGGCACGCGCCTTGGCATACGCCTGCCGCTGGTCTTCACCGTTCAGGAATGTCGCACCGAGCCTGGCCCATGTATTGGCCAGATTTGCGTAGGCACTCGCGTAGTGGGCATCAAGGGCAATCGCCTGGTCGTAAAAATCAATCGCTTTGCGCGCGTCGGCGGGGTCCACCAGCGCAGCGTGGAAACGACCCTGCGAATAAGCGTTCCACGCGTCGAGATTGCCGCTGGGAGGACGCTCGCTTTGCGGCGCGGCGCCATTGCCCGGCAGCAGCTTCGCTTTGAGCGCGCCCGCGACCGCGTGGGTGATCCCGTCCTGGAGCGCGAACAGGTCCTTGTACGCACGGTCGTAGTGCTGTGACCACAGCGTGCTGCCGTCCGCGGCGTTCACCAACGTGGCGCTGATACGCACCATGCCGCCCGCGCGGCGCACGCTGCCTTCCAGCAGATGTGCGACGCCGAGTTTCCTGCCGATGGCCTTGCTGTCGTCCTCGCTGTTACGAAACTGGAACGAGGAGTTGCGGCTGATGACCTTGAGCCCGGAGAATTGCGACAGCGCCGTGATCAGGTCTTCCGAAAGGCCATCCGAGAAATACTGCTGATCCTTTTCGCCACTTTCGTTGCTGAGCGGCAACACCGCGATCGACTTCTCCGGTATTTTTGCAATGCTGGAAGCGACGCCTGCAGTGCCTGCCCCCTTGTGCCACACGAAGGCATTCGTCAGCAGCAGCACTACCGCAACCGCAAGCACTCCGATGATCGCGCGATCGAGTTTGCGGCCGGTCGAACGCCTGATCGAAGCATCGACTGCAATCTCGCTCTCGCGCTTCAAGCCCTGCGGCGTGAATTCGTAGAACCACGCGAACGCGATCCAGAATGGGAAGCCGATCGCGGCGGCAACCAGGAACCAGCGCGCGATCCATCCGTAATCGCCGAACAGCGGCAGCAATTGCGCAAGCCCCTGCGAAATCGCCCACACCGAGCCGATGTACAACATACCGGCTCGCAGCACGTTGCGACGTTTGAGCTCGGCAAAAAAAGAAGGCTTGGCACTCATGGCGCCGCCGCATCCTGCGGCGTGTACGGCAAACCCATCTTCTTCAGCGCCGCCTTGAAGCGCGGGTCATTGCGGATCGGATCGAACGCCGGAAACCACAGCAGTTGCGGAATCGTGCTGTTGCCGTTGGCCGCATCATCGGCGAGCACCGCCAAGGCACGCTCGCGCTCGCCCAACTCAATCAGGAAATAGGCATGAACGATCGCATCGCGGCGAAAAGAGGCATTGTCTGGCGATGTCAAGGCATACACCGCAGCGGCACGCTTGCGAGGATCGGCAATTCCGCGCACCAGCAGCGCCATGGCATCCGGGTCGGTGCCATTGAGCGTGGCCGCCATGCGTGCTTGCGTCTCCGCCTCCGGAAAACGATGCAGGGCAAGATAGATCAACGTTGCGGTGCGATGCACGAACAGGCTCTCCGGGTGCGCCGCGAGGATGGCCTTGATCTGCACGGCAGCGGCGGCAGCGTCATCGCGATGCAATATCAACCGGAGTTGCACGCGGATTGCGCCGCTGGTTCCGGACAATGGGTCCCGCTGCAATGCGCGGTCCAGTTCAACCAGCGCGGGTTCGAGTTGACCGACTCCTTCCAGAAATTGCGCGTATTGATTCAATACTTCGGCGTCGCCCGGTGCGAGTACTAGCGCCCGTTGCAAGGCGCGATCCGCGTCGGCCCAGCGCATCTGGTTGCTGTACACCATGCCTTGCGCGACGTGAGCCAATGCGTTGTTTGGATCCAGCGCGAGGGCGCGCGCTGCCGACTTCAGTGAGTCCGCGTATGCGATTTTCGCCGGGCCGGACCCGTAGCCTGGCAGCAGCGCCTGGGCTTCGGCCAACGCCGCCCAAGCTTGCGCGTAGTCCGCGTCAATGCCGACCGCTTGATGAAATGCACCCACGGCTTCACTGACGGATCGTGCAGCCAGCAGGGTCAATCCGCGCAAGTAGAAATCGTGCGCGCGCGGATCGATCGTCTTCTGCGCCACCAGCGTTGATCCGTTTCCACCTGCCAACTGCACTTTCAGCTTGTCGGCGATCGCCTTGGAGATTTCGTCTTCGACCGCGAAGATGCTGGTGAGCTTGCGGTCGTACTTCTCCGACCAAAGGTGATAGCCGCTGCGCGTGTCGATCAACTGCGCCGTGATGCGCACCTCGTCGCCGGATTTCTGCACGCTGCCTTCCAGCACCGTCGCCACATCCAGCACCTCGCCGACCTTGCGCAAATCTTCGGCCTTGCCCTTGAACGCGAACGCCGAGGTGCGCGCGGCCACCTTCAAATTTGGAATCTGCGCCAACGCGTCGAGGATCTCCTCGGTGATGCCATCGCTGAAGTAATCGTTCTTCGGATCGCCACTCATGTTGACGAACGGCAGCACAGCAACGGACTTGGCGGGAATTGCGGCGGCGCCCGTCAACAAGGCCGATCCCGGGTTCGGCTGCGCGGCAGCCGGGCTACGCGTCACTGCGGAACCTGGCGCCGTTGAGGTTGCGAGTGAAGCGTTGCTGGTCGCATGCGTCACGCGCGCAAACCGCCACAGGAACCCGCCGCCGATCGCAAGCAACAAGGCAAGGATCAGCAACTCGGTTCCGGTGACACGTTGTGCGCCGCGCTCGCCGTGATACCACGCCAACACGATCACGAGAAAGAAGCCGATCGCCAACGCAAGAATCAAAATGCGTTCGAGCTGGTCCGGCCAGGCGAAACGCTGCGCCACCACATCGATCACCTGGATCAGCGCGAACGCGAACGCGACGTACGCCAGCGCCCACTGCACCAGCTTGCGTTGTTTCAGGCGTGCGAGGAATTCACCCATGGGCCGAAGGCATCCCCGAATTCACGGAGCGCACTGTCTTCAGCAATGCCTCGAAGCGCGGATCATTGCGCAACGGATTCCAGGCGGGGTCTTCACGCAGCAGCGACGGCGTGATCGCGGTGGCGTAGAAAGCGCTGCGATACGGGGTTTGCAACAGGTGTTGCAGATCGGTGATCGCGCGCGCTGTTTCGCCCGTCTGCGCTTCGATGCGCGCGAGTTGTTCCTGCCATTCCGGTCCTTGCGTCGTATCGGCCGACGCGGGTTGCAGTTGCATCGCACGCTCGCCTTCTGCCAGCGCCCTGTCTTTTTCCCCAAGACCTGCGTAAACCAGACCCAAATCGGCGGCAATATCCGGCTCGTCCGGCAAGGCTTCCTGCATTGCCGCAAGCTTCGCGCTCGCCGCCTGCCATGTCGCATGCGCAGCCGCTGCATTGCCGGCCAGTTGCTGCGCGAAACCCAACAGGTACCAGTCGTCGCCGATGTCGCCGTCCGGCGATGATTCCGGTTTCGCAATGGCCGTCTGCAACGCCTGGATCGCCGCGGCATATTGATGCTGATACAGCCACTGCATGACGCGCGTCTTGAACGTGGACGGATCGTCAGGCTGCGCCGGCAGCGGTGCGAGCAATGCCTGGGCTTTGGCGACCTGCCCAAGCGCCTGCGCGATCGACGCTTCACAAGCGATCAAAGACACATCATCCGGTGCGATCGCGCGCGCGTGGGCGAGCACCGCGGAAGCGTCCGGCCATTCGCGCCGCATCGTGTGCAGGCGCACGTGCTGCAACAGCAGGCGCGCATTGCGGGGATCGACGATGGACGTCATGTCGATGTTTTTGATCGCCTGCTCCCACTGGCCCTGGCGCGCCTCGATATCGGAAAACGCCGCGAGCACCTCCCCGCTGTTCGGCAGGCGTTCGCGCGCGTTGGCCAACGCGGCAATCGCCGCCGGGTAATCGGATTCGACGCGCGCAAGATAGAAGCCGCGCGCAAGCCACGCTTCGCCGCCGTCGGACGCCAGCTTCAGCGCGGTGTCGGCGGCCCGTTTTGCCTCTGCCGCCAGTGACTGGCTGCGATCGAAATGCATCTGCCAGGTGCGGCTGTCGATCTCGGAAAGACGCGCCCACGCCAGTGCGAAATCCGGATCGCGTTTCACCGCATCCGAATAGAAACCCGCGGTGCGGCGGTAATCCGCGGCATTGCCTCCGGCGCCGAGATTGGATGCAAGCCCGTGCAGGTACGCATCCCAGGCATCCGCGTTCCGTGTCGGGTTCGCCGCGAGCGTCTGCTGCTCGCGCTCGCTGAGTTTGGCATGCAAAGCCTGCGCGATCTGCTGCGCCACGTCGCCTTCCACGCCGAACACGTTGTCGAGCGTGCGCGTGTAAGCCTGCGCCCACAGGTGATCGTCGCTGCGCGCATCGATCAACTGCACGTTGATCAGCACCTGCTTGCCGACCTTCTGCACGCTGCCTTCGAGGATGTTGGCAACCGCGAGTTGCCGCGCGACCGCCTTCAGGTTGTCGGGACGGCTGGCGTATTTCTCGGTCGAGGTGCGAGAGATGACCTTCAAATCGCCGATGTCCGCGAGCTTGGTCAGGATCATGTCCTGCATGCCCTCGGCGAAATACTTGTTGTCGGGGTCCGCGCTCAGGTTCTCGAACGGCAGCACCGCGATGGATTTCGGCTCGACCGGAATCAGGCCCGCCATCGTCTGAGGCAGCGCCAGTTCGTCGCTCGCATCCGCGCGCATGGCAGCGGCCGGCATTTTCGGCACGTTGCCAGTGGTCGCGACTTGCGGCACGGTTTGCACGCGCGCGACCGCGCCGCGATGCCACCACCAGTAACCCGCGCCCACCGCGATCGCGATCAGTGCCCCAACCACACCGACCATGACGGTACCGCGCCGACCGCGCCGCAGCACCGGCTGGCCTTCGGGATCGGTACGCACGATGCCGTGCGGGGCCGCGTCGAACGCCCATGCCAGCACCAGCGCGACCGGGAATCCCGCCAGCACCAGCAGCACCAGCAGCCGCACCGACCAGTCGGGAATGTGGAAGAACGGGAAAACCTGGGTGGCGATCTGGATCACCAGCCAGCCGACGACGGCATAACCCGCGGCCACCCGAAATACGTGCCGTCGTCGCAACTCGCGCAACCAGGACCTTGCCATCGTTTGATGCCCCTGCAGGTCGCAGCCAAAACCCTGTCGCGGGCTTCACGCCTCCCTCGCTCGCCCGACAACCGGCGCTTGACGCGCAGCTCGCGTTGCGCCATCGAACCGGCATTTGCACACCGGCCAACGCGAGCTGCATCGACAGCCGCGGCATCAGCATAGCAATACCGGAAAGGATCAGGGCGACGCCGGCGCCGTCGAAGCGTTGGCGCCCGGCGGCCCAGGCGGGCGCCCGCCCGCCGCAATGCGTGCGACCAGCGCTTCGAAGCGCGGATCGCCGTGCAGCGGGCGGTACCACGGGTTCAGCCAGAGCGCATCCGTGTGCGCGGAACGATCCCGCCAGGCCTGTTCCAGTTGCGCCATGGCCGCATCCTTGTCGCCCAGGGCAGCGCAGATCGCGGCGATGTAGGTGCGATCGACGTAGCGATTTCGCGCATCCGCCAGCAACGTCTGCAGCGTCGCACGGGCCTGCACGATCTCGCCGGCGTGCGCCTGGCACACGGCGAGCTGCGGGCTGGAAGTGCTCGGTTTCGCGTGTTGCTGCGTGTAGCGATCCACGCAAGCCTGCCAATGTCCGAACGCG
>Ga0207707_10000183_pt1 | contig 65793 bp, 62 predicted proteins | sample KBSC83BmetaG_FD_184336 | JGI IMG/M metagenome (GOLD analysis project Ga0207707, IMG submission 184336) | Corn rhizosphere microbial communities from Kellogg Biological Station, Michigan, USA - KBS C8-3B metaG (SPAdes) (version 2) | ecosystem: Host-associated > Plants > Roots > Rhizosphere ... | reverse complement strand
AAAGTTCTGGTCTGGGCGCGCGGGCCCGCGATGGCGAAGGCGCGCGCCGATGGTTACGATACCGCCGCCAGCAAGGCCGTCTTCTTCGAGCAGTGCGATGTGATCTCGCTGCACATGCGCCTGGTCGATGCGACGCGCGGCATCGTCAAGGCGGAAGACCTCGCGCGGATGAAACCAACGGCTACGCTGGTCAATACCAGCCGCGCCGGCCTCGTCGAGCCGGGTGCGCTCTTGAATGCGCTGCGCGCAGGAAGGCCGGGCTACGCCGCGGTCGACGTGTTCGAGAAGGAGCCGCTGCGCGACACCGGCGATCCCCTCCTGAATATGGACAATGTCGTGGCGACCCCGCATATCGGCTACGTCTCGCGCGACGAATACGAGATTCAATTTACCGATATCTTCGATCAAGTCGTCTCATATGCCGCCGGCACGCCGACCAATGTTGTCAATCCGGATGTGCTGGGGCACCGGCGGAAGTGATGCAAAGAAAAAGACCGGCCGCGAACGACCGGTCTTTTCCCTCCTCAAGCTCCGGGGACTATCAGAGCTTCTTGTTCGCGGCGGCGGCTGCGCGGTCGATCGCTTCCTTGGTGGCTTCCTTGGCATCGCCCAGCGCCTGCTGGCCCTTGCCCTTTACCTCCTGAACCACACCTTCGCCCTGCAGGCGATCGGAACCGACGGCTTCGCCGAGACCTTGCTTGGCCTTGCCGATGGCTTCGTTGGTCGCGCCCTTGATCTTGTCGCTGGTAGCACCCATGAAACTTTCTCCTTCTTGGACTTCGACAAACCAACCGCTAGCGCTTGAAAAAGTTCCTGAATCGGCTGGTCTGTGAGGGGGTAATTCTGTAGCGTCGCGCCGACGGAACTTGATTGAAAGCACGCCTATGTCTCACGATCACACCCATTCTCATTCGCACCATCACGACGACGAGCGCTGGAAGCATGACGGCGTCCGCGTCATTCCCGGCAACCAGCTCGATCCCAATGTGCCGTCGACGGCCGGCATGGACCGCAAGGCCGCAATCAATTTCGCGCGTGTCGGTGCGCAGAAACTCTGGGCCGGCACCGTGACGATCCGGCCCGACGCCAAGACCGGCGCGCATCATCACGGCCATCTCGAAAGCATCATCTATGTGGTGAAGGGCAAGGCGCGGATGCGCTGGGGCGAGAAGCTGCAGTTCACCGCCGAAGCCGGTCCCGGCGATTTCATCTTCGTGCCGCCCTATGTGCCGCACCAGGAGATCAATGCCAGCCCCGATGAAGTGCTCGAATGTGTGCTGGTGCGCTCGGACGGCGAGGCGGTCGCGGTCAATCTCGACATCGAGCCGGTCGAGAAGCCGCAGACGGTGCTGTGGATCGATCCCGTGCACCGGCATCCGGATGAGAAGAAATAGCGAAGCGGCGAAGCGTCGAAACAACATAAATTGGGGAGGCTCCCATGTCACTCGTCCGCTACGAGAGCGCCAGCCACGTCGCGACCATCACGATGGTGCGCAGCGAGAAGCACAACGCGCTCAACAACGCGTTGTGTACGGGGTTGCGCGATGCCTGGCTGCGCTTCCGTGACAGCGACGATCGTGTCGCGGTGCTGGCCTCGTCGGAAGAGAAGTATTTTTCCGTCGGCGCCGATGTCGGTGATCTCCCGGTCAATATGTGGCACGCCGTGCCCGGCCTCGGCGTCGAACTGGACAAGCCGGTGATTGCCGCGACATCGGGCTGGGTCGTCGGCGGAGCCTTCGTGCTGGTCCAGATGGCCGATCTCTGCGTGGCGTCGGAGACGACGCGCTTCATCTATCCGGAAGGCAAGATCGGCACCACGGCCGGCGGCGTCTCCTCGGTGATGGCGCGGATGCCACACAAGATCGCCATGGAGTTCCTGCTGGTCGGCGAGGAGATGTCGGCCGAGCGCGCCTGGCAGATCGGTTTCGTCAACAAGGTCGCCCCGAAAGGCCAACATGTCGCAATCGCCCAGGAGATGGCCGCGAAAATCGCCGGCAACGCTCCGCTGGTGGTCCGCGCCCTGAAGAAGCTCGCCCGTGAGGCCATGCCGAAGGGGCCGCTCGAAACCGTCGCCGACGTGCGGCGGCTGCTCGATGAAGTCAGGGACAGCGAGGATCTCAGGGAAGGCGTCAAGGCGTTCGCCGAGAAGCGGACGCCAAGATTTATTGGGAAATAATTTCCTCGTCATTCCGGCATGGCCCGAAGGGCCAGGCCCGGAATCCATACTCACAGCGCGCGCTTGGGCCATTCGCGCCAATAAAAAGCCCGAACGCGGGCCTAATCTTTCTGCCGCGAATGCGGCAAGCCGTACGCGCGGCTGTGGTGATGGATTCCGGGCTCGACGCTTGCGCGTCGCCCCGGAATGAGGGAGGTCTGGTTACACGAACACGCCGTGATCGATCTTGCCATTTGGCACGACGTAGCCATAGCGCGTATGGGACGGCTCCGGCCCGGCCTTCTCGTAGATTTCCTTCATTTGCGCGAAGCGGTCGCCTTTCAGCTCCAGCATCGCGCGCTTGGGCTGGATGTTGTAGAGCCTGGCGTTGTTGTCGCCGAAGATCGCGGTCTTGACCGGACCATCGGCGGGACCGAGCGGGGCATAGCCGAATTTCTTCTGCATCGCTTCGGGGATTTCGAGCCGGCGCAGGCCCTCGATCTGCCATTGCGGCGCGCCGGTCCATAGCGCGTCGGTGCCCCAGCAGACGTGATCGGCGCCAAGCCCCTTGATCAGCGTGCCCATCAGCGCGGCGCAGACATTGGGTTCGGCGACCAGCGTGGTCGCGAACAACTGCCCGACGTCGCCATAAACGTTGCTCACGCCATATTGCGCCGGGATGTCGGCGAGGTCGCTGGTCCAGGCGATGCGTCCGGTGCGCTCGAATTCTGCAAGCGCGACCTTCGGATCGCCGCCGACATGACGGTAGGCCGAGTGATAGATCACGAAGTTGAGCTGCGGCCAGTCCTTTGCCGCTTGTCCGACGTCGGCGACATCGGCGAAGCCGCGCAAATGCGGGAACTGCTTCTCGAGGCCGGGCGGGAACAGGCCTTTGTGGACGCAGACATTCTTGATGCCCGCCTTCACCATCTTCTCATAGCCCTTGTAGGCGACCTTTTCGTCATCGAGCCGCCAGGGATAGCGGCTGATGTCCTTGTGGGTGTTGTCGCCGATGGTGTAGCCCTTGCAGGATTCGGGCTTCAGCGCGAGGCCGGCATCGAGCTTGTCGAGCCAGCCGGGCTGCCCCGGCGTGAAGATCATGTGTGAGAAGACCCGCCTCGAACCCGCCTCGTCGTTGATCTTCTTGCGGGCGTCGGCCATCTGCTCGTTGGTCAGGAACCAGTCCTGCTCGATGTCCGACGGTGCCGACGAGATCAGCGAGATCTTGGTGTCGCTATCGAGAAACATCTCCTTCTTGTAGTTGTTGAACTTCAGATCCTCGATGGTTTGCTCGTGGTCGCTGAGCTGCTTGTTCCAGCCCGCCTTGCCGACCGCACTGCGCATATTGACAAAGGTCATGATGCGGGTGTCGTCGCGCAGGAAATGCGTATGCATATCCATGATGAACTGGTCTTTCAGCGCGTTCGCGCGCTCCTGCGCCATGGCCGGCGTCGCGGCTTCCGCCGGCGTCACGTCGAACAGCGGGCCGTAAACCTGGTTCATCGCGAGAAACGAGGCGGCCATACCGGCCGCGCTCTTGAAGAAGCCGCGGCGGTCGAGGCCCTGCTTGTCGCCGAGGTCGTCGGCCATTGCGAGCAGGCGGCTCTCGACCTCGCGTTGGCGTTCATTCTGCGGGTCGGGATAGAATTCGTCGCTGGAGACGATCTGGGTCGGGATCGGCGTCTGGTACTGGCACAGCTCGGACGGCATCAGCGCGGCAAGTTCTTCTTCGGTCAGATTGCTGCTCACGGCTTTTCTCCCCTGGTGCAACCGCGGGATGTTTCCGGTTCGGACGTGGTGAGCCTAATCCTGCTTTTGCCGCAAGTCAGCCCGTTCCGCCGTTTCATCGCGCGAAGGTGTTTGCGCGGTGCAGTGCAACCTGCTTTCAAACGGGTAGCCGCGCTGCTAGGCTCAATTTATCGAACGAAAATTACAAATGATCGGTCGAACACCGGGCGTAAAAGGGGAAACACCATGACCAATCCCGAGAATCTTCCGCGTCGTACCGTGATCAAGGGCGCGGGCCTCGGCCTGATTGCGGGTGCGTTGGAGCCAGCCGTGCCGGCCAGGGCGGAAACCCCGGACACCCCCGACAATGGTTCGATCTGGAGCGGCGAATATTGGGCCAAGAAGGGTGACATTCCCTTATGGATGTATCGCAAGCGGCTCGGCGCGCCGAAGGCGGGCGAGCCGGCGCGGCCCGTGGTGTTCTTCGTTCACGGCTCCTCCGTCACCTCGCGCGTGTTCGACCTGCACGTGCCGGGCAAGGGCGAATATTCCGTGATGAACGAGTTCGCCCGTTACGGCTTCGACTGCTGGACCATGGATCACGAGAATTACGGCAAGTCCGGCCGCACCTCCGGGAATGCCGATATCGCCAGCGGCGTCGAAGACCTGAAGGCGGCCGCCGAGGTGCTCATGCGCGAGACCGGCCAGAACAAATATCATTTCGTCGGAGAATCCTCCGGCGCGCTGCGCGCCGGCGCCTTTGCGATGGCGGCGCCCGATCGCATCAACCGTCTGGTGTTCGCCGCCTTCACCTACAAGGGCGAGGATTCGCCGACGCTGAAGAAGCGCGCCGAGCAGGTCGAGTATTATCGCAGCCACAACATGCGCAAACGCGACCGCGACATGATCCGCTCGATCGCAACCCGCGACAAGCCGGGTACGTCCGATCCCGCCGCGATCGAGGCGCTCGCCGATGTTGAGATGCAGTTCGGCGACCAGATTCCCACCGGCACCTATCTCGACATGACCGCCAACCTGCCGGTGGTGCATCCGGATAAGGTGCTGGCGCCGGTTCTTTTGGTGCGCGGCGAATATGACGGCATCGCCTCGGTCCCCGATCTGGAGGAGTTCTTCAACAAGCTGCCGAACGGCGATCGCCAGTTCATCATCCTGCCCGGCACCGCGCATTCGGTGGCGCTGGCGATCAACCGGCAATTGTTCTGGCACGTGACGCGGTCGTTCCTGAACATGCCGGGCCCGATGGCGACGTGATATCGTCATTCGGGGCCAGCCGCTTCGCGGCACCCCGGAATGACGATCGAAAATCTTTCGAGGACAATTGTCAGAATGTCCATCGCCGGATCGTCCTTGGGACGAAACCCGCGGAAAGGACCCCTCATGGCCAAAATGATCTTCATCAACTTGCCGGTCAGCGATCTCGCCCGGTCAACCGCCTTCTACCAGGCGATTGGTGCGGTCAAGAACAAGCAGTTCAGCGACAACGTCACCTGCTCCTCCATAGTTTTCTCGGACACCATCCACGCGATGCTGATGACCCACGAAAAGTACCGCTATTTCACCGACAAAAAGATCGCCGACCCGAAGACGATGAGCCAGGTCCTGATCTGCCTGTTCGTCGACAGCCGGCAGGCCGTCGACGATATGATCGGCAAGGCGAAGGCGGCGGGCGGCAATCTCGATCCATCGCCGCAGGATAATTTCGATTTCATGTATGGCCGCAGCTTCGAGGACCCTGACGGCCACATGTGGGGAGTGAGTTGGATGGACGCCGAAGCGGCCGCGAAAGCGATGGCTGCGGCGGCCGACGCCTGATCGAAACGCTCGGGAGCCAGCCAATGTCCAGGATATCACCCCTGCCCTTGGTTCGACGGTGAGGCCGAGGAGGAAGAAGGTATGTGAGAGTGCCTAGCGCTTCTCCGGCCGCCAGAGCGCGGGCGACAGCATGATGACGGCGCAGATCGCAGCGTAAGCAACAAGCGACGCCGTCACCATGGCGGCGAGCCCCGTCATGCCGGCGCCGTAGGCGCCGACGGCGATCCAGCCGCCGCCGGCTGCGATCAGGATCCGCGCCAGCGAGGCCGCAAGAGGTCCCATCGCGCGGCCCGTGCCTTGGGTGGCAAAGGAAGCGACAAAGCCGAAGCCGAGCGCGCTGTAGGCCGGCGCGACGATGCGCAGATAGGTCGTGCCTTCGCGCACGACCTCCGCGTCGTGGCTGAAGAGGTGCAGCCAGGCGGTCGGAAACACCGCGACGAAGAGACCGATCGTGCCGGTGAAGACGAGGCCGACGAACGCGCTGGTCCAGCCGATCTTGCGCGCCCGCGCGGTCTGGCCCGCACCCATGTTGACGCCGACCATGGTCAGCGTCGCCGTGCTGATGCCGAACAGCAGCGGAATCATGATGTAGTCGAGCCGCGAGGAGATGCCGTAACCGGCCAGCGCCGACGTGCCGAAGAGCCCGACCGCGCCGGTGACGAGGATCACGGTGAGGTTGGTCAGCACCGCATTGACAGCGGTCGGCACGCCCACCTTCAGGATGTCGTTGAAAAGGCCGGTGCGCAACCGGGTGAGGCGGAAGGTCAGGCCGGAACGGCCCGAAGCCATGTAGCGCAGCAGGAACAGCATCGCGCCGGTGTAATAGAGGCCGAAGGCGATGCCGGCGCCGGCGATGCCGAGCCGCGGAATCGGTCCGAACCCGAAGATCAGGATCGGCGAGAGGAGGATCGTCACGATCGCGCCGACCAGCGTCACCAGCGCGGGCAATCTGACATTGCCGGAGCCGCGCAGCGCCGCCGCCTGCAGGTTGACGATCCATACCGGGACCGCGCCCGCGAAGAGAAAGTTGGAATATTTGACGGCGGCATCGAGCGCATCGCCGCGTCCGCCGAGCACGCGGTACAGCACCGGTCCGCCCAGCGTCGCGCCGAGCGTGAACAGGCCACCGAAGATGATGGCGAGCATCATGGCATGAAACAGCAGTGCGTCGGCGTCATCGCGTCGGCCCGCGCCGACGGCGCGCGCGACCGAGGAGGCGACCCCGCTGCCGAGCCCGCCATTCGACATCATGGTCATCAGCATGAAGATCGGGAACACCAGCGCGGCGCCCGCGAGCGCGTCGGTGCCGAGTAAGCCGACATAATAGGCTTCCGCAATGTTCACCGCGGTCTGCGCCACCAGCACGGTTACCGTGGGCAACGCGAGCTTGAGCAGCGTGGGCAGGATGGAGGCCGTGAGCAGCGTCGCGCGTGTCTCATCCGCTCTTGTGCGCGCGGCCACTGCCGCTACGGGCTTCTTTTCGATATCGAGGCCGGTGAGCGCAGCGGTCGTTTCTTCGAGTGCCATGATACGTCCTGTTCTTCCGGATCTTGCGTCGCCCGGTCATATTCTCTATTGAATTATGATTGTAATGCATTATTATGTACATAATGCAATAGGCAGGTCGTCACGGTCTTGTGGCGGCCGGCGGATTGAGCGAGGATCGCGTTCCGGAGAATTTTGCGGATGCGCTACGAGAAGGGACACAAGGAAACCACGCGCCAGCACATCATCGATGTGGCCTCGGCGCAGTTTCGCGAAAGCGGCGTCGCCGCGGTCGGACTTGCCGGAATCATGAATGCGGCGGGCCTGACCAACGGCGCCTTCTACACTCATTTCGAATCGAAGGAGGATCTGGTCCGCGCCGTGCTGCTCCATGCGCTCAGCCGGCGTGAGGCGAGGCTGCGCGCCAATCTGGAAAACGATGCGGGGCTCGAAACCACCATCCGCGATTATCTGTCGCCGCGGCATCGCGACGGCGCAGGCACAGGCTGCCCGACGGCGGCGCTGGTGGCGGAGATCGCGCGGCACCCGCGCGAGACCCGCGACGCCTTCACCGACAAGATTTCCGAGATCATCGGGCTGCTCGCCGCGCAGATCGGCAAGGGACCGCCCGCCGAACGCCGCAAGAAGGCGATCGCGGCCTATGGCATGATGGTGGGCTCGCTGCAGCTCGCGCGCGCCGTCAACGACAGGAAGCTGTCCGACGAGTTCCTGGAGAACGCAGCCGACGCGGCGCTGAAACTCGCCGGCGAAGCTTGACTAAGGCACCATGGGTTTCATCGCGCTTTAGCTCTTCGTTTGGGTATGCTCCGCGCAAACGCTACGCGTTTGTCGCGAGGGAAAGCCGATTCGCATTTTCCCGGATCATGCCCTAATAATGGATTCGCAGTCCGACGCCGCCGTGAATGGTGTTGCCGACCGGCTGCGGACCGGCGGTGCCGTTGACGAAGACATCCGCGATCCAGCCCTGGGTGATGCGGAAGCCGAGCCGGCCGCCATATTCAAACCAGGCCTGGTTGCCCATCGTCGGCGTGATGATGCCCTCATTGGTGACGGCCGCGACGATGCCCGAATGACTCGCAAACGACTGCACAAGGGCGCCGTTGATGTTGCCTTCCACGCTGGAGCCGAACAGGTGGGTCCATTGCCCGCCGACCTTGACCAGATTGGTGCGGTCGGTGCCGGTGGCGATGGTGGCATCGAACGGGTTGAACGTCGATGCCGGGTCCGCATAGCCCGCGACGCGCTGCCATAGCTGCCAGATTTCGACGGAGCCCGCGATCTCGTCGCGCGGCGACAATCGGCTCATCCAGCCCGCGCGGCCATAGACCGCGTAGTTGGAGCTGTCGGTCGAACTGTCGAGCGACACCGCGCCTAGGCTCGTCGTATAATTTCTACTGTAACGCACCTTCTGGAACGGCGACACGATAGTGCCGATGTCGAAGAACGGCCGCGACGATCCCCAGTCGACGAAATCGTAGCGCAACGCAAAGGCGCCGATCGGCGCGCTGGTCACGTGATAGCCGCCCTCGCTGTATTGCGTGTAGGCGAGGCCCGCGAGCAGGGAGAGGTTGTTGGTCAATTGCTTGCGGCCGTGCACGCCGGCGGTGAACGAGCCCACCGAGCCGAAGGCGGAGACGCAGTCGTTGCAGTTGATCTGCTCGTTGACGCCGAGCAGCACATTGCCAAGCACCTGGTTGGTAATCATCTGGTTGAAGCGCTGGTCGGCGAGGCCGCTGATGGATCTGCCGCTGGAGCCGCCGTCGGTCGGCGTCGGCACCGGCGATTGGCTCGGTGGCGGTGATTGGTCGATGGGGCAGGGGCCGTCACAATTTGACGGCGGTGGTTGGTCGATCGGGCAAGGGCCATCGCAAAATGTCTCCGACTGAGCCATTGCCGGATGCGCCTGCAGTGCGATCAGCGCGAGTGACGTGGTTGCGACAAGAACGGCGAAAAAAAAGAGGCGGCGCGCAATCTTGATCATGGTCAGCGTCCGCACAGCATGGCGTTGGGATCGTCGGGTGTGGCGGCACTGGCGAGGTCGGTGACCGTGCAAAGCCCGGCCGCCGCGGCGCAGGTCCCCGAGAAGGTCCACGGCGGCGTACTTGCCTTCCGGATCGCGACCTTGCCGTTGGTCAGGTTGATGATCGCGGTGTCGCCGGGCTGGGTCAATTGAATGCACTGGAAGCTCAGGGTGCAGACACTGGCGGCGCCTTCCTGCAGCACAACGGTCGAGCTGCCGCGTTGCGAGAGGATGTCGAGGATGGTGCCGCGCACGCCGATGGTCGCGAGCGGCGTCGTGATCTTGTAGGCGGTCTTTTCCGAATGCCCGGTGACGAAGCGGAACGCGCCGGAGGTCAGCCGGATCGCGATGTCGCGATAGGAATGTTCGTCGTTGAAGACGGAGCGGTCGAGCTTGAGCGATGCATTGGGGCCGAGCGAGAGATTGGTGCTGTCGGCCATCACCAGCCGTGCCGCGCTGTCGCTGCCGGTGCGCACGGTCTCGTCGCGCAACACGCCATCGCCGACGTTGATTTGAGTCGTCTTCGTGACGTTGACGACTTCGTTCTTGACCACCGCGGCTTCGCCGACGCGGGTCTGCGCATGCGCGCGAGGAATCGCGACACCTGCGGCAACAAAAAACGCAAAACCAAAATAAACGCTGCGACGCCAGTTCATTTCACTAACCGAAAGAATGTCCCTTATCGTAATGGATCGCGTGCGCAAACGTTGTTGTATATTTATCACTGGCTTTGCCCTATGAACCCCAGGCTTGGTCTTTGTCGAATCGAGATGCGTTCAATCTATTGGACGAGAAATTTTTCGACGATCACACTCCTTCGGATTGAGACGACATTCATTCGGTCTGGAACGACGTATTCCGCGTGAAATTCCTGCGTGAATCAGATTCTTTCTGCTCCGTTCCTGTCCCCGTCATTTCGACCGGCAGGACATGCCTCATTTCTGTCATCATTTTTTTGGTCTCGCATGCAGCGTTGCTGATCGGCATCACCACGCCGGATAAATTTGTCTTCGATGAAGTCCACTACGTACCGGCGGCGCGGCAGATGCTCGAGCCGGTCGTGCCGCAACCGATGCTCAACCCGATGCATCCGCCGTTGGCAAAGCAATTCATCGCCCTTTCGCTCCACGTCTTCGGCGATAACCCACTTGGATGGCGCTATCCGAGCACGCTGTTCGGCGCATTCGCGCTTGTCGCGATCTATCTTTGCGGGCTTGCGCTGTTCAGGCGGCAGGCACCGGCGGTCGCGGCCGTCCTGATCGCCGGCTTCAACCAGATGCTGTTCGTGCTGGCGCGCACGGCGATGCTCGATATCTTCGCGCTCACCTTCTCCTTGTTCGGAATCGCGGCCTTCCTGTTCGGCTTTCGCGGGAAGCGTCCGCATCCGGCTTTCGCGCTCGCAGGCATTGCGTTCGGCTTTTCAGCGGCCTGCAAATGGAGCGGGCTGTTTCCATTCGCTACCTGCATCGCGATCGTTGCCACGATCCGGCTGATGCAGAGCTGGTGTACGCAGTTTGCCGATGCGAGGGAAACCGACTGGTACAAGCCCGGCCTCTGGCCCGATTTCAGGGCGCGGCACTTCGCGCTCTGTTTCATGCTGTTGCCGGCGGTGACCTACCTGTCGAGCTTCGTTGCGCTCTACGGTCTTTCGATCTCCGATCTCGTCGAGGCGCAGCGGCGGATTTTTTCCGACAACACCACGACCGCGATCGCCGGTCACACCTATATGAGTTCCTGGCCGTCCTGGCCCTTTCTGGTGCGGCCGGTCTGGTTCCTGTTTGACAATCTCGGCAACGGAATCATTTCGGCGGTGGTATGCCTCGGCAATCCGCTTGTGCTGTGGCCGGCGCTGCCGGCGCTTGCGCTGTGTGGCCGCGATTTCATCGTGGCACGGCGCACCGATGCCTTCCTCGCGCTCGCGTTCCATCTCGGGCCATGGCTCGCCTGGGCACTGTTGCCGCGTACCCTCGGTTTCATCTATTACTATCTGCCGTCGGCGACGACCGCGAGCCTTGCGCTGGTCTATGCGCTCCGACGGGAAGGCATGCCGCGCTGGCTGTTATGGGCCTTTGTGGCGGTCGCGGCACTCAGTTTTGCCGCCATGCTGCCGATCTCGGCAGCGTTCATCGGAACTTCGATGCAAACGTTCCACCGTCTGATGGTCTTCCAGAACTGGATCTGATCCGCGTTCCCTCATGTATGCATGGGCGGACGCGCGTTGCTCGCTTGACGCCCCTCGCGGGCCTCGTCAACTTGGTCATGCACCGGAGATTCGATTCAACCGCTTTGAATGGGGAATGACCGGCATGTGGGCTTTTTTCGAGCGCTTACTGGACTCGTCCACGCTGTCTCCGCACGGCATCTGCCTGTTGTGGGAACCGGAGCTGATCTGGCTTCACGTGATCTCCGACGCGGTCATCGCGGCCTCCTATTTCTCGATCCCCGTGGCGCTGTCGATCTTCGTCTCGAAGCGGCGGGACGTCGACTTCGGCTGGATCTTCTGGGCCTTTGCGCTCTTCATCACGGCGTGCGGCTTCACGCATGTTCTGTCGATCATCACGCTGTGGGTGCCGGTCTACGGCATCGAGGGGTTGATCAAGGCGATGACGGCATTGGCTTCGATCACCACCGCGGTGATCTTGTGGCCGCTGCTGCCGAAGCTGCTGGCGCTGCCGTCGCCATCGCGGCTTCGCGCAACCGAGCTCGCGCTGGCGCAGGAGGGCCTGCAGCGGCGCGAGGCCGAAGACATGCTGCGCCACTCGCAGAAGATGGATGCGATCGGCCAACTGACCGGCGGCGTCGCGCATGACTTCAACAATCTGCTCACCATCATCAGCGGCAATCTGGAGATCGCCGACCGCAGCCTCAAATCCTGGGGCGAGACCACGCGCGAGCGCCTTGCGCGCGCCATTGCCAACGCCGCCGGCGGCGCGCAGCGCGCGGCGATGCTGACCCAGCGGCTGCTTGCCTTCGCCCGGCGACAGCAGCTCGATCCGAGGGTGTCGAACGTCAACCAGTTGATCGGCGGCATGGCGGATTTCTTCAAGCGGACGCTCGGCGAGAACATCGAGCTCGATATCAAAGGTGGCGCCGGACTCTGGCCGGTCGAGGTCGATCCGAGCCAGATGGAGGCCGCGATCCTCAACCTCGTCGTCAATGCCAAGGACGCCATGGCTGGCAGAGGCCGGCTGACCATCGAGACCAGCAACACCTTCATCGACGCCGGCTACTCGCAGATGAATGCCGCCGTGCCCGTCGGCGAGTATGTCCAGATCGCGGTGAACGATACCGGTAGCGGAATGTCGCGCGAGGTGCAGGAGAAGGCCTTCGATCCGTTCTTCACCACGAAGGAGCCGGGACAGGGCACCGGGCTTGGCCTGAGCCAGGTCTACGGCTTCGTCAAGCAGTCCGGCGGGCACATCAAGATCAACAGCCAAATCGGCGTAGGGACGACCGTCAGGGTCTATTTGCCGCGTGCGCACGCGGCGGCGGCGATCGAGGAGAGCGACGGCTTGCCGGCGGTCGGCGGCAGCGGGAGCGAAAGCATCCTCGTGGTCGAGGACGAGGCGGACGTCCGTTCCTATCTGGTGGAGACCCTGCGCGATCTGAATTACCGCGTAAAGGAAGCGCCTGACGGCACCGCGGCGCTGGCGCTGTATGATTCCAATCCGTTCAGCGTGGACCTGTTATTGACCGATATCGTGATGCCGGGAATGAACGGGCGCCAGCTTGCCCGCGAGATGCAGGACCGCCTGTCCACGCTGAAGGTGCTGTTCATCACCGGCTATTCGGGCGACGCCGTCGTGCACCAGGGCCGGCTCGATTCCGGCGTGTCGCTGCTGCAGAAGCCGCTGACGCAGGCGATGCTGGCCACGAAGATTCGCGACATGCTCGACCGGCATTGAGCCGCAAAATCCGCCTGCCGGGGAGCGGCAGGCGGATTTTCGTTACGCCTTGCTCGGTTGAACGCTTATTTCGAAGCGGTCGTATCGACTTCGGTGTTGACCACCTGGACGCGGCGATTGAGCGGATCGGCCGGATTGGCCGTATCCTTCAGCTTGGTCTTGCCGTACCCGACCGTAACCAGATCGCTGTCGGCGATGTGATATTTGTCCACCAGAAATTTCTTGATGGTGTCGGCGCGGCGCTCGGAGAGATCCTGGTTGTAGCCCTCGCTGCCGATGCCGTCGGTATGGCCTGCAACGACAAAGGTCGAGCCCTTCAACTGCGGATCGCTCAACGCCTCACCAAGGTGCTGGACCGCCGGCATCGAGGCCTGGCTGATCGACGCGGAGTTGTAGTCGAAGTTGATCTCGAGGTCGATCTTCGGTTTGGCGGCGGTGATGGTATCGAGCTGGGCACGCTCGTCCGTCGAGAGCGACCGGGACGAGCGGTTGCGCACGCTGTTGATGAACGAGGTCTCGCCCGTCTTGTTCGGGTTGGCCGACAGGCCGCGCGTGACTGGCGCCGCCTTCAATGCGTCGACGATGCTGTTCTTGCTGGGAGCATTCTCGGCTGCGAACGCCAGGCCCGCTGTCATCGACAGCGCGGCGCCAACGGCGATCGCCTTGAGTCCGAAAAACCTAACGATGCTGGTCATTGTCAAAATCCTCAGTGTTACACGCCTGATGGCGTTTGGATGCTCGCAAACTAGGTCGGGTTCGAACAACTGGATGTGATGTGCATCACAGGGCAAAAAACGCACTGATTATCGGAGCTTATGCTCTGCTCCGGTGGTTGTCTTGTCCAGTCCCGGGAGTGGTGTGGGCGCACCTTCCGGCTGCTGTTTTTGGCAAGCTGGTCGCGTCGCGCCGGCGGTGAAACGGGTTCGATGCCCCAACAACCTTGCGTGATCTAGGTCACAGTAGCCAACACGGTTCCCGATCAGATTGGTACGCAGCAGATCGGCCAGCACGGCCTGATCGCACCAGTTCTCGGGGGAGGTTGGTCATGCGCTTCTTGTTTGCATTCATTTCAGCAGTCACGTTTTTCTTCACCAGTCCTGCCGCTTTCGCCGACAAGCGGGTCGCCTTCGTGGTCGGCAACGCCGCCTACAGGAATGTGCCGGCGCTGCCCAATCCGGCCATCGACGCGCAGACCATGGCGAGCACGCTGCGCAATGTCGGTTTCGACGTCGTCGAAGGCATCAACCTGACCCGCGACAGGATGTCGGAAAAGCTGCTCGACTTCGGCCGCAAGGCCGAAGGGGCTGACGTGGCGGTGTTCTATTATGCTGGCCACGGCATCGCGGTGAACGGCACCAACTATCTCCTGCCGGTCGACGCCGACCTCAAATCCGAGATGGACGTCAAGCTCGGCGCCGCCATCAACGTCGACAATACGCTCGAACAGACCATGCAGGACGCCAAGGTGAAGCTGGTGTTCCTCGATGCCTGCCGCGACAATCCGTTCGCGGCCAAGATCCGTTCCGCCAAGGCTACGCGCGGCGTGACGGTCGACACCGGCCTTGCGGCGATGACCTCCGGCACGGGCACGCTGATCGCGTTCGCGACCGGCCCGGGCCAGACGGCACTCGATGGCGACAAGGGCACCAATAGCCCGTTTACCCGTGCGCTGGTCGCCAACATCACGAAGCCCGGCGTCGAGATCCAGCAGGCGATGACCGCGGTGCGCGCCCAGGTCAATGAGGAGACCAACAAGAGCCAGTTGCCGTGGGGCCACACCAACCTGATCGGCAGCGTCTACCTGAACCAGGCGACAACGCCGGCGGACAGCACCAAGGCGGAGGCGCCGGCCAGCACTACGGTCGCCGCGACGCCGGCTTCCGATGTCGAGGTCGAGTTCTGGCGCTCCGTGAAGGGCTCCAACAAGGTCGAAGAGCTCAACGCCTACGTCACCAATTTTCCGAACGGCGCCTTCAAGTCGCTGGCGCTGACCCGCATCGCCACGCTTCAGGGAGATCCGAACCCGACTCGCAATCTGACGGCAGATCCGGCATTGAGCGATGAAGCCGACCAGGTCTCCGAGGACCAGGTCGGGCTCGACCGCGGTAAGCGCCGCGACGTGCAGCGGCGCCTCACCAGGCTCGGCTTCGATGTCCACGTCAACGGGAAGTTCGATGACGAGACCCGCAACGTGATCAAGCGCTGGCAGGCGGTGCGCGGCTATCCGAACAGCGGCTACCTCAACAAGGCGCAGCATGCCGCGCTCCTGTCCGAGAATCTCGTCTCGCGCGTGCCGGATGAAGATACCTCGTCGTCGAATGACGAGCCGCGCCGCGTTCATCGTTCGAGCGGCGGCGGCCGGCACTATCGCAGCGGCGGCGGTGGCGGGCCCGGCGGCTTCTTCGGCGGTATGATGGGCGGATTGTTCCGCAGGTGAAGTCCGCGAATCCATTTCCTTCAAAACGAAAGGCGACCGAAAGGTCGCCTTTTCGTTTCCAGGTTTTCGTTTCCAGGTTTTTTGCTTCCGGTTCGTTCCACCGTCTGACCGGTGTCTCAAAGGGGTCGCGCCCGCGACGAGCTGTGAACAACAAATCGGCGAGATACGTTTCTAGAACACAGCCTCAACAAGAAAAGCTAATAAAAAGGCGAAGCAGGTGCCGTGATTCCGTCAATAAAACGAAAATTCGAATACCACGGGCATCGTACCGGCACGCCGGACCGGCCCGTCATCATCAATTCGATGCCGATCCTGATCGGCGCCGCCCTGATCGCTGCTGCAATCCTGCTGTCCACGTTGGTGACGGCGCTGGGTACGCGCTACATCGGCTTCGAGGGTCCGACCGAGGAGAGTGCCTGGCTGATCGACCGCCTCACCGGCCATGTCTATCGCTGCCAGGCCGCGGCGCGCGGACCTGCAGCCTGCGACACCGATATTGCGACCGGCAGTATTGCTCCAAAGCCCAAACCTTGATCGTCAAAGCCTTGAACGCAAGCCACGCGGCTGGACGTGGGGCGGGGGAGTTCGTCCCCGGTGCGATCGTTGCGTCGCAGCAAGAAAAATCTCTTCTTCCCGAAACGTTCGCAGTGGAAGATGCGTATCTCCCTCGCCAGCACCACGCTGGCTTCCATTCCCTGGGAGGGTTTCAGATGAGATTTTTGATTGCCGCCGCCGTGGTCTCCGCCTTTGCCGTTTCGCCAGCCTCGGCTGCGATGATGAAGTGCACCTCGGACAACATGATGAAGTCGACGAGCATGATGACGACCATGCCTGAATCGCCCGGCAAGATGGCCGCCAACAAGGAAATCGGCATGGCCAACACCGACATGAGCAACGGCAAGATGGGCAGCGCCTGCAAGCACTACATGAAGGCGCAGAAGGCCGCGATGATGAAGTAAGGGCGGCGCTAAGCCACCTTCTGATCCCGCCGCGCTACCCCGATGGGCAGCGCGGCTTTTTCTTGACTTCTTGGCGTGGCGAATCCGGTTAAGGTTGCCGCCATGTCCCGCGCGGTTCAACTCCATCCCCTGACGAAACTTCAGGCAAGGCGCATCTGGATCGGCGCCCAGCGGCTCGACACGCCGGCGCCGTTCGGCGCTGGTGCTGCTGCCGTGGCCGAAGCCACCACCCATCTCGGCTATGTGCAGATCGACACCATCAACGTGATCGAGCGCAGCCATCACCACATCCTCTATACCCGCATCCCCGACTATCGCCGCGCCGATCTGCGCCAGGCCCAGGGCCTCGACAAGAGCGTGTTCGAATACTGGACGCATGCGCTGTCCTATGTCGCATCCGCCGATTTCCGTTTCTTCATCCCCGACATGAAGCTGCACAAGCGCGAGGGGCATCGCTGGTTCGCCAACGTGAAGCCGTCCGACACGCGCAAGGTGATGCGGCTGTTGCGCGAGGGGGCTCTGACCATCCGCGACATCGAGGACGACGTGCTGACGGAGAAGGAGCATCTGTGGGCAAGCCGCAAGCCCTCGAAGCGCGCGCTGCAGCTTGCCTTCTACACCGGCGCCGTCACGGTTTCCGAGCGCAACGGCATGCTCAAGACCTACGAGCTGATGGGCCGGCATTTCGGCTGGGACCGGACGCCGAAATCCGCATCAAGCAGCGAGATCACCGCCTATCTGCTCGACCGTGCGCTGCGTTCGCAGGGCGTGGTGTCGCTCGATTCCATTTGCCATCTCGACGCCCCGCGCAAACAGGCGGTGCGCAGCCTGATCCAGCGCCGCGTACGGCGAGGGGAGCTCGTGGGCATCGGGCTGGAGGGCGCGGGCAAGCATGAGCATTGGGCCTCGCCGGAAACGCTGTCCCAGGGGCGCGAGCCGTCCGGGCTCGTGCATATCCTCTCGCCCTTCGATCCCCTGATCATCCAGCGCAAGCGTACCCATCTGATCTTCGATTACGAGCATCGCTTCGAGGCTTATGTGCCGAAGCCCAAACGCAAGCTCGGCTATTTCGCGCTGCCCGTGCTGGTCGGTGAGGACATCGTCGCAGCACTCGACCTCAAGACCGACCGCCAGAACAGGAAGCTGCTGATGCAGAAATGGAATTGGGTCGGTCCGGGCAAGGCGGCGAGAGGCGAGGCGAAGGCTGCGCTCAGGCGCCGCATCGAGGAGGAACTCCATCGCTTTGAGCGCTTTCAGCTCGGCGATTAGCCCGGACTCGAGAAGTCTCCGGCGGAGACGCCTCAGCGGATGCCCTTGATCAGCATCTGGCAGGCATCGGCAACGAACGATTTGGCGTTCGGCGGAGCGACCTTCAGGCGTTTGTGCAGGATTTGCGTGATGATGCCCTGCAACGCTGCCACGTACACGGAGGTACGCTCGATCACGATATCGGGCGCCATTCCGGTGCCGGCAAAACCGACGGCAAAGACCTGCAGTGCACTGAAGACGGCGGCGTCGAGATCGGGAAACTCGTCCTCGGCATTGATCCGGGCGCCGCCCATCAGATGAAACAGGTTGGCGTGGTCCCGCGCGAACAGGAAAAAGTCGATGCTGGCGGCTATCAGCGCTGGCTCGCCGGGGGCTTTTCCGGCGGTCGATTTCTTCAACCGCTGTCCGAGCTGCTGCCAGCCGCGTTCTGCCACCCGCGCCAGCAGCGACAGCTTGTCGGGAAAATGCCGGTACACCGCGCGGTGATTGACGCCGGCAGCGCTCGCAAGCTCGCGCAGGCTGATTGATTCGACGCCCTCGGCTTCCAGCCTCTCCAGCGCCGCATCGACCAGCGCGTCCGGCAGATTGCCATGGCGAAAAGTATCGCGCTTTTGCGGTGCCTTGCCGGCCATCTCAGCGTCCCCACTGATTTCGCACACGAAATTATCACCCCTTGACGATTAAGCGAAGCTTTCCATATATGTCTCCATTGGAGACATTTCTTTGATCAGGGTTAAAGGAGTTATTCATGACCGACGCCACCGCCCATCGGCCCGCCTCGCTCGATCGTCCGGACATCATCGTCTTCCCGCCGATCATTCCGCTTTCGACGCTGGTCATTTCATGTGTGCTGCAATGGCTGGTACCGCTTGGCCTGCTTGACGATATCGACCAGGCTTGGCGGATCGGGTGGGGCGCGATCCTGTTCACAGGCGGTATGATCACGACGATCGTCGGCAGGCGCACGCTGTCGCGTCACGGCACCAACGTCGATCCGCGGCAGCCGGCGACCGCGCTGGTGACCGAGGGCATCTTTCGACGAACCCGCAATCCGCTTTATGTCGGAATCATCGCCACGCAATACGCTGTCGCGCTGGTTTTTGCGCTCGACTGGCTCCTGCTGCTCGTCGTTCCGAGCTGGATCGTGCTGCACTTCGCCGTCGTGATCCGCGAAGAGCGCTACCTCGAACGCAAGTTCGGTGACGCGTACCGCCGCTACAAGGAGCGCGTGCCACGCTACCTGCTCGGCCGTTAGCCGGGTCGCTATTCCCTCAACATTCCGTCGGACAAACGAAAGACCGAACCATGATCAAACTGCTTTTTCGCATCAGCGTTTCCCTGGGGCTGACCGGAATGGGGCTCGGCATTTTCATGGGGATACGGCAGGACTTCATGCTGGTGCCGGCCCATGCCCATCTGAACTTGCTCGGCTTCGTCGTCTTGTTCCTGTCGGCGCTGTATTACCGGGTCCATCCGCAGGCCGCGGCGAGCCGGCTTGCGCCGGTTCAGGCCATCGTCAGCATTGCCGGCGCGATCGTTTTTCCGATCGGCATCGCCTGCGTGATCCTCGGTGGTCATGAACGTTTTGAGCCGCTGGTGGTGGGAGGTGCGCTTGCGGCCCTGCTGGGCATGGCGCTATTTGCCGTCATCGTTTTCCGCACCAGCGGCCTTGAGCGCGCGAATGGACCGGTCCTCCCCGGCGCCCGATCGGCGTCGGAGTGAGGTTTCGCGGACGGAACCCGCATGCCGCACGCGGGTCGGCTCTGGCGCTGGAGGCAAGGCAAGACGGGCAAAGGAGGAGGTGCGCAACGAGCGGCGAGGGCGGCTACAGGGTGGCTGCAAATGATCCGGTTACCATCACGAAATCCTGATGATTGATGATTATTGACTTTCATCAGTAGACATATGACACTTCTCTTGAAGGCTTAGCCAGAGGAGTGTCGGATGTTGGTCCGGTCGATTTTATCAAGTTATTCCAGGCTCTTGGCCGGTGCTTCGCTGGCGCTTCTGGCGGTGGCACTGGCCGGTTGCAACGAAAAGGTCGCGGAGAAGCCAGCCCCGTCGCGGCCGGTCCTCGTTGCAACCGCCCATTATGAAGCCGAGACCCCGGCGCGCAGCTTCGTCGGCACCATCCGCCCCCGGATCGAGGCCGATATGGGCTTCCGCGTACCGGGCAAGGTGGCGAAGCGTCTGGTCGAGGTCGGCCAGACCGTCGAAATCGACCAGCCGCTTGCCACCCTCGACGAAGTCGATCTGAAGCTGCAGGCCGAACAGGCGGTCGCCGAATTCAATGCCGCAACCGGCGTCCTGGCGCAGGCCGGCGCCGCCGAGACCCGTGCCAGGGAACTGCGTGCCAAAGGTTGGACCACCGACGCGCAGATGGACACGGCGCGGGCGGCGGCCGATGAAGCCCGCGCGCGGCTGAGCCGCGCCGAGCGCTCGGTCGATCTCACCAGGAACTCCCTTTCCTATGCGACGCTGGTCGCGGATGCGCGTGGCGTCGTCACCGCAACCCTGGTCGAGCCGGGCCAGGTCGTCGCCTCCGGTCAGACCGCCATTCGTGTCGCGCGCTTTGCCGAGAAGGAAGCCGTGGTTGCGATCCCCGAGACGCTGGTCGAGCGCGCCAAGACCGGCAGCGCGTCGGTGACGCTGTGGTCCGAGCCGAACAGGAAATATGAGGCAAAGCTGCGCGAGATTTCGCCGAGCGCCGATCCCGCAACGCGCACCTATCTCGCGAAATTCTCGCTGCCCGGCGCGGGCGACAATGTCGAGCTCGGCATGACCGCGACGTTGACGCTGTGCGACCGGAAGACCGCGCGCGTCGCGCGGCTGCCGCTGTCGGCGCTCTACGACGCCGGCGACAAGCCGTCGTTCTATGTGGTCGACAAGGCCGGCGGCGTCTCGCTGAAGCCGGTCACAGTGAAATCCTACGAGAGCAACGATGTCGTCATCTCGGGCGGCGTCGACGAGGGCGACAGGGTCGTGGCGCTCGGTGTGCAGAAGCTCGATCCCACCCAGAAGGTCCGGGTGGTGTCGTCGTTGTCGTTCTAACCGCTGTCGTTCCGGGGCGCGCATAGCGCGAACCCGGAACCTCGAGATTCCGGGTTCGATGCTGCGCATCGCCCCGGAATGACGAGGAGAGAGTTTCGTTCTGGAGGGTGCGATGAAGCGCTTCAATCTTTCCGCCTGGGCCGTGAGCCATCCCGCGCTGGTGCTGTTCCTGATGGTGGTGCTCGGTGTCGCCGGCTTCTTCTCCTATCAGAAGCTCGGCCGCGCCGAGGATCCGTTCTTCACGGTGAAGGTGGTCAACGTCTCGGCGATCTGGCCGGGCGCGACCGCCAACGAGATGCAGACCCAGGTCGCCGATCCCATCGAGAAGAAGCTGCAGGAACTGCCCTATTTCGAGAAGGTGCAGACCTATTCCAAGCCGTCGTTCACGGCGATGCAGGTCACCTTCCGCGACTCCACGCCGCCGAAGGACGTGCCGTATTTGTTCTATCTCCTGCGCAAGAAGATCGCCGACGTGCAGGGCCAGCTCCCGGAGGGCCTGCTCGGCCCCGTCGTCAATGACGAGTTCTCCGACGTCGATTCCATCCTCTACATGATGACCGGTGATGGCGCGGACTATGCGCAGCTCAAGAAGGCTGCCGAAGGCATGCGCCAGCGCCTGCTCAAGGTGCCGGGCGTCACCAAGGTCGATCTCTACGGCACCCAGGACGAGCGCATCTTCGTCGAGTTTTCGCACGCCAAGCTCGCAACTCTGGGCATCACGCCGCAGGCGCTGTTCGATTCGCTCGCCAAGCAGAACAATGTCGTGCCGGCCGGCACGGTGGAGACTTCCTCGCAACGGGTGCCGCTGCGCGTCACCGGCGCACTCGATGGCGCCAAGGCCGTCGCCGAAACGCCGGTCGAAAGCAATGGCCGCGTGTTCCGGCTCGGCGATATCGCCACCGTCACGCATGGCTTCGTCGATCCGCCGAGCTTCAGGGTCCGCCAGGAAGGCAAAGCCGCGATCGGCATCGGCGTCGTCACCGCCAAGGGCGCCAACATCCTCGAGCTCGGCAAGGACGTGTCGAGCGCCACCGCCGATTTCATGAAGGCGGTGCCGCAAGGCATCAATGTCGAGCTGATCGCCGACCAGCCGAAGGTGGTCGAGCACGCCGTCGGCGAATTCGTGCATTCCTTCATGGAAGCGCTTGTCATCGTGCTGTTCGTGTCGTTCCTCGCGCTCGGCTGGCGCACGGGCATCGTGGTCGCGGCATCGGTGCCGCTGGTGCTTTCAATCGTCTTCATCGTGATGGAGGCGATGGGGCTGGCCCTGCACCGCATCACGCTCGGCGCGCTGATCATCGCGCTTGGGCTTCTGGTCGATGACGCCATCATCGCGGTCGAGATGATGGTGGTGAAGATGGAGCAGGGCTGGGACCGCTTCAAGGCGGCGTCCTTTGCCTGGGAATCCACGGCGTTCCCGATGCTGACCGGTACGCTGGTCACTGCGGCGGGCTTCCTGCCGATCGGCTTTGCCAATTCGGCCGTGGGCGAATATGCCGGCGGCATTTTCTGGATCGTCGCGATCGCGCTGGTCGCGTCCTGGTTCGTCGCGGTGATCTTCACGCCCTATATCGGCGTGAAGCTGCTGCCTGACATCAAGGTGCATCACAACCACGATCCGCATGCGATCTACGAGACGCGCGTCTACCGCGCGCTGCGTTCGGTGATCCAGTGGTGCGTCAATCACCGCGTCAAGACCGTGCTCGCCACCGTCGCGGTGTTCGTCGCCTCGATCGTGGCCTTCGGTCACGTGCAGCAGCAGTTCTTCCCGCTGTCCGAACGGCCCGAGCTGTTCCTGCAACTGCGCCTGCCGGAAGGCACCGCCTTCAACGTCACCGAGAAGGCCGTGCAGAAGGCAGAGACGCTCCTGAAGGACGACAAGGACATCGGCACCTACACCTCCTATGTCGGGCAGGGCTCGCCGCGCTTCTGGCTCGGCCTCAACCCGCAGCTTCCGAACGAGGCCTTTGCCGAGATCGTGATCGTCGCCAAGAACGTCGAGGCGCGCGAGCGCATCAAGGCGAAGATCGAGAATGCGGTGGCCGACGGTGCGCTGTCGGAAGCGCGCGTCCGCGTCGACCGCTTCAATTTCGGCCCGCCGGTCGGCTTCCCGGTGCAGTTCCGTGTGATCGGACCGGACACCAAGAAGGTGCGCGAGATCGCCTACCAGGTTCGGGACATCATGAAGCAGAACCCGAACATCAGGGAGGCGCAGCTCGACTGGAACGAGCAGTCGCCTTACCTGAAGCTCGTCGTCGACCAGGACCGCGCCCGTGCGCTCGGCCTGACCCCGCAGGACGTCTCGCAGGCGCTGGCCATGCTGATTTCCGGCGCGCAGGTGACGACCGTGCGGGACGGCATCGAGAAGGTCGGCGTGGTCGCCCGCGCCGTGCCGTCCGAGCGGCTCGACCTCGCCCATGTCGGCGACCTCACGGTCACTTCACGCAATGGAGTTGCCGTGCCGCTGCAGCAGATCGCCAAGATCGAATATTCGCACGAGGAACCGATCCTGTGGCGGCGCAACCGCGACATGGCGATCACCGTGCGCTCCGATGTCAACGATGGCGTGCAGGCGCCCGATGTCACCAACCAGATCTGGCCAAAACTGCAGGAGATCCGCGACCATCTCGAACCGGCCTACCGGATCGAGCCCGGCGGCGCGTTCGAAGAGTCGGCCAAGGGCAATGCCTCGATCTTCATCCTGTTCCCGTTGATGGTGATGGTGATGCTGACGCTGCTGATGATCCAGCTGCAAAACTTCTCGCGGCTGCTGCTGGTGTTCCTGACCGCGCCGCTCGGCATCGTCGGCGCTTCGCTCGGCCTGAACGTCGCCAACCAGCCCTTCGGCTTCGTGGCGCTGCTCGGCCTGATCGCGCTGGCCGGCATGATCATGCGCAACACCGTCATCCTGGTCGACCAGATCGAGACCGACGTGGCGCACGGCATGACGCGCAAGGAAGCTATCGTGGAGGCGACCGTCCGGCGCGCCCGGCCGGTGATCCTGACCGCGCTGGCCGCCATCCTGGCCATGATCCCGCTGTCGCGCTCGGCGTTCTGGGGCCCGATGGCGATCACCATCATGGGCGGCTTGTTTGTTGCAACCTTCCTGACCTTGTTGTACCTGCCGGGTCTCTACGCCCTCTGGTTCCGCAAGAGCCTGGAAGAAAGCGGCACGGACGAGCAGATCGATCTCGCGCCGCAGCATTACGGCCCGGTAAGGCCCGTGATTCCACTTGCCGAAGCAGCCGAATAATTGAACATTGAGTGCACCTATGACGCTGGTTGCCGAACATGTCGAGCCGGACACACGAGAGCGGATTCTCGTGGTGGCGGAGCGTTTGTTCCGGCAGATCGGCTACCAGAAGACCACGGTCGCCGACATCGCCAAGGAATTGCGGATGTCGCCGGCCAATGTCTATCGCTTCTTCGACTCCAAGAAAGCGATCCACGAGGGCGTCGCACGGACGCTGATGGGCGAGGTCGAAATCGAGGCGCGCCGGATTGCCGCCGAGCCCGGTCCGGCGAAACCTCGGCTGCGCGAGCTGCTCAAGACCATCCACCGCATGAACTCGGAGCGCTATGTCGGCGATTCCAAGCTGCATGAGATGGTCGAGATCGCGATGGAGGAAGACTGGGACGTCTGCGTCGTCCATATCGAATGCGTCACAGGCATCATTGCCCAGGTCCTCGCGGATGGGGTGGCCTCGGGCGAGTTCGAGGCCCCCGACCTGCCGCTGGCGGCGCTCTGCACCTGCACCGGCATGATCCGCTTCTTCCACCCTCAGATGATCGCGCAGGCTGTCAACAAGCCCACCGCATCGATCGACCAGATGGTGGATTTTCTGTTGCGGGCCCTCGAGCCGCGCCAGGCCAAATAGCCGCGCGGCGGATTTGCCGTTATAGTCGCTGTCATTCCGGGGCGATGCGCAAGCATCGAACCCGGAATCTCGAGATTCCGGGTCTGGTGCTTCGCACCATCCCGGAATGACATGATCGAGAGGGAAGACGTTCAATGGACGCGAAGAGCCCCAAAGACCTGCATTTCTACGAGCCCAAGAACGGCCACGGCCTGAAGCACGATCCCTTCAATGCCATCGTCGCCCCGCGCCCGATCGGCTGGATTTCCTCGCGCGGCTCAAAGGGCAACGTCAACCTCGCGCCCTACAGCTTCTTCAACGGCTTCTGCTACATCCCGCCGATCATCGGCTTCTCCTCGACCTCCTGGAAGGACACGGTCGAGAACGTGCAGGAGACCGGCGAGTTCTGCTGGAATCTCGCGACCATGGATCTGGCGAAGCACATGAATGCGACCGCCGCGCATGTCGCGCGCGACGTCAGCGAGTTCGAGATCGCAGGGCTCACGCCGGCCGCGAGCAAGATCGTCAACGTGCCGCGGGTCGCCGAAAGCCCGGTGTCGTTCGAGTGCAAGCTGACGCAGATCATCCAGCTCCAGGGCGCCGACGGCAAGAAGGCGCAGGCCTGGCTGACGCTCGGCGAAGTCGTCGCCGTCCACATCGACAAGGCCATGATCCGGGACGGTGTCTACCAGACCGGGCTCGCACGCCCCATCGTGCGCGCCGGGCGCAAGGGCGACTATTTCGAGATCAAGCCCGAGAACATGTTCGAGATGGTCCGGCCGGATTGATCTCGCGGGAATCGTAGGGTGGGCAAAGGCGCGTCAGCGCCGTGCCCACCACGTTTCCGAGCGTGTCTCTGAAATGGTGGGCCCCCTTCGCTTTGCCCACCCTACGGCTCCCCGGCCTCACGGGGCGGGTGAAACAAAACCCTGTCTTTACAGTTATCTATCGCGTTCAATTTCGCTTCATTTTCAACCTAAAGCGTCACCCTTATCTTCACCGTTTCCGATAGAGTGAGCCGTAAAGCCGACGCCAGAATCGCGAGCCTGCGCCCCAGCCCCAAAGCCGACCCGGAGAGGACCGCCATGAGCTTCCGCCGCGACTACATCACCAAGCCGATCTTCTCCTGGGCGCGCGGCGTGTTGCCGTCGATGTCCGACACCGAGCGCGAGGCGCTGGAAGCCGGCGACGTCTGGTGGGACGCCGACCTCTTCACCGGCGATCCCGACTGGTCGAAGCTGTTGGCCTTCCCGCAGGCGACGCTGACCGACGAGGAAAAGGCCTTCCTGAACGGCCCCGTCGACGAGCTCTGCGCCATGCTCGACGACTGGAAGATCAATTGGGAATGGCGCGACCTGCCGCCGGAAGCCTGGGAGTTCATCAAGGCCAGGAAATTCTTCGGCATGATCATTCCGAAGGAGCATGGCGGGCTCGGCTTCTCGCCCTATGCGCATTCCGAAGTCGTACGCAAGATTTCCACGCGTTCGCTCGCGGCCGCCGTCACCGTGATGGTGCCGAACTCGCTCGGGCCGGGCGAGCTGTTGATGCGCTTCGGCACGAAAGAGCAGCAGGCCCGCTGGCTCCCGCGCCTGGCCGATGGCCGTGACATTCCCTGTTTCGGCCTGACCAGCCCTGAAGCGGGCTCGGACGCGGCGTCGATGATCGACTCCGGCATCATCTGCAAGGGCAATTTCGAAGGCAACGAGGTGCTGGGCCTCAAGCTCAACTGGCACAAGCGCTACATCACGCTTGGCCCGGTCTCGACGCTGCTTGGCTTGGCCTTCAAGGCCTATGACCCCGACCATCTCGTCGGAAGTGAGGAAGAGCTCGGCATCACCGTGGCGCTGATCCCGACCCATCTGCCCGGCGTCGAGATCGGCCACCGCCATCTGCCGTCGATGCAGGTGTTCCAGAACGGCCCGAACTGGGGCCGCGATGTCTTCATCCCGCTCGACTACATCATCGGCGGGAAGGAACGGCTGGGACAAGGCTGGAAGATGCTGATGACGGCGCTTGCCGCCGGCCGCGGCATCTCGCTGCCGTCGCTTTCCGCCGCGGGCGCCGCCTATGCCGCGCGCACCACCGGCGCCTATGCCCGCATCCGCGAGCAGTTCGGCATTTCCATCTCGAAATTCGAGGGCATCGAGGAGCCGCTGGCGCGCATCGCGGGCACCGCCTATCAGCTCGATGCTGCGCGGCGGCTGACCTGCGCGGCGCTGAATGCCGGGCATCATCCCGCCGTGATCTCCGGCATCATGAAGCTGCAGGCGACCGAGCGCATGCGCATCGCGATCGACGATGCCATGGACATCCATGGCGGGAAGGCCGTGATCGACGGGCCGCAGAACTACATGGGCAACCTCTATCGCGCGGTGCCGGTCGGCATCACCGTGGAGGGCGCCAACATCCTGACCCGGAATTTGATCGTGTTCGGGCAGGGCGCGATCCGGGCGCATCCCTATCTGCTCGACGAGATGAACGCGTTGCGCGAGGGCGATCACGACAAGGGCCTGGACGCCTTCGACAAGGCGTTCTGGAAACATGTCGGGCACAGCATCACCACGCTGTTCCGCGCTTTCGGCCGGAGCTGGACGTTCGGCGTCTTTACGTCCGTTCCCGATGTCGGCGAAGCTGCGGGTTTCTACCGCCAGCTCTCGCGCTATTCATCCGCCTTTGCGCTCTGCGCCGACATGGCGCTGCTCACGCTCGGCGGCGCCTTGAAGCGCAAGGAGATGCTGTCGGCACGCTTTGGCGACATCCTTTCCGAGCTCTATCTGCTCTCGGCCGCCCTCAAACGCTGGCAGGACGAGGGTCGGCAAAAAGAAGATTTCGCCGCGCTCGCATATTGCATGGCGGCGGGCTTCCGGACGATCGAGAACCGGTTGGCCGAGATTCTCGCGAATCTGCCGAACCGCTTTGTCGCGGCAATCCTGAAATTCGTGGTCCAGCCGTTCGGCGCGCGCGTGCTCGGGCCTTCCGATCGCGTGGTGCAAGCGTGCGCTCAGTTGATCATAGAGCCTTCGGCAGCGCGCGAACGTCTTACCGCCGATCTGTCGCATGTCGATGACGACGGTGGCCGCGCACGGCTGGAGAAAGCCTTCGTGCTGGTCACCGGATGCGAGGATGTCGCGAAGAAACTGCATGCCGCGCGTCTGCACGATCCCGAGGAGGCCGTGAAGAAGGGCGTCATCACGCAAGCCGAGGCCGATCGCCTTGCGGAGGCGCATGCTGCGGTGGCGAAGGTCATCGAGGTCGACGATTTCGCACCGGAGGCGTTGTCGCCGATTTACAAGAAGTCGGCCGATGTGCATCAGTTCTTCCAGGAACTGGGTGAGCAGAGGGCGGCGGGCTGATGGCGCGGCCAGTCTTTATCGTCGACGGCAGCCGGACGCCGTTCCTGAAGGCGCGCTCCGGGCCCGGGCCGTTTACCCCGGTCGATCTCGCCGTGCAATGCGGACGGCCGCTGCTCGCGCGGCAGCCGTTTGCTCCCACCGCTTTCGACCAGGTCATCCTCGGTTGCGTCAACGTCATCGCCGACGAGATGAATCCCGCGCGTGTCGCCGCACTCCGGTTGGGCATGGGCGAAGCCATGGTCGCCTTCACCGTGCAGATCAATTGCGGTTCCGGCATGCAGTCGATCGACACCGGCTATCGCTATATCCGCGAAGGCGCCGCCGACCTGATTCTGGCAGGCGGCACGGAAGCACTGAGTTACGCGCCGCTGGTCTGGCCGGCGCAGGGCGTGCGCTGGTTTGCGGGGCTTGCCGGCGCCAAGGGCATCGGCGCCAGGATCATGGCGATGCTGAAGGCGCGCCCGAAATATTTCAAGCCGATCATCGGGCTCGAGCGCGGGCTCACCGACCCCATCACCGAACTGAATATGGGCCAGACGGCCGAAGTGGTCGGCCATCTCTTCGGCATTACCCGCGGCCAGTCGGATGCCTACGCCGCCGAAAGCCATCGCAGGCTCGCGCATGCGCAGAAGGAAGGCTTTCTGAAAGGCGAGGTCGAGACCGTCTTTGCCCGTGACGGAAAATTCTACGATCACGATGACGGCGTGCGCCCGGACTCCACGACCGAGACGCTCGCGAAATTGCGTCCTGTTTTCGAGCGGCCGTGGGGCCAGGTCACGGCCGGGAATTCCTCACAGATCACCGACGGTGCGTCCTGGGTCATCCTTGCCTCCGAGGAAGCCGTGGCGAAGTACGGCTTGCAGCCGAAGGCAGCGATCCTCGACAGCCAGTGGTCGGCGCTCGATCCCTCCATCATGGGGCTCGGTCCGGTGCTGTCGGCCACCGCACTGCTCAAGCGCAACGAATTGACCCTGCAGGATATCGAGACCTGGGAATTGAACGAGGCCTTTGCCACGCAGGTGCTGGGCTGTCTCGCGGCCTGGAACGATGAAAAGTTCTGCAAGGAAATTCTCGGGCTCGACGGCGCCGCGGGCGAGATCGATCGATCGAAGCTCAATGTCGATGGCGGCGCGATCAGCCTCGGCCATCCCGTCGGCACGTCGGGCAACCGCATCGTGTTGCATCTGATCAATGCGATGAAGCGGCTGGGCACACGGCGCGGCATCGCCACCGAATGCATCGGCGGCGGGCTCGGCGGCGCGATGTTGATCGAGGCGGTGTGACCATGGAATCGAAGGTCCTGGACGTTCTCGACGACCGCGTGCTGGAGCTCGGGCCGAAGCCGGACGCGACAAGCCCCTATCGGAATTTCAAGCTGACGCGCGACGCCGATGGCATCGCCTGGCTGCTGTTCGACCGTGAGGGCGCCAGCGCCAACACGCTGTCCTCCGAGGTGATGGAAGAGTTCGACAAGATACTGGGTGAATTGGAAGGCCAGCGCCCCGCCGGCCTGGTTATCCGCTCGGCGAAGACATCCGGCTTCATCGCCGGCGCCGACGTCAACGAATTCCGCGGCGCGTCCGATCCGGGCGCGATCGAGAAGGAAATCAGCCGGGGGCATGCCGTCATCGACCGCCTCGAAGCGCTGCGTGTGCCGAGCGTCGCCGTGATCCACGGTTTCTGCCTCGGCGGCGGGCTTGAAGTGGCGCTCGCCTGCCAGATGCGGATCGCGATCGACGGCGCGCGCTTCGGCTTCCCCGAGGTGATGCTCGGCCTGCATCCGGGCCTCGGCGGCACCGCGCGCTTCACGCGGCTGGTCAATCCGCTGCAGGCGATGACGTTGATGCTCACCGGCCGCAATATCGATGCGCGCCGCGCCAAGGCTCTGGGTCTGGTCGACGCCGTCACGCAGGAACGGCACGTCAGGAATGCGGTGAAGGACGCGGTGTTCGGGCGGCTCAAGCGCGCGCAGCCGGGACTTCTCAATACGATCCTCAATTCCGGCCCCGCCCGCGGCTTCCTTGCTTCCCGCATGCGCCGGGAGGCAGCCAAGAGCGCGCCGGCCGAACATTATCCCGCGCCCTACGGCCTGATCGATCTCTGGGAAAAGCAGGGCGGCGACAAGGCCGCGATGCTCGCAGCCGAAAAGACCTCGTTCGCGCGCCTGATGGTGACGCCGACGGCGCAGAACCTGATCCGCGTCTTCTTCCTGCGCGACGAGATGAAAAAGCTGGCGGGCAGCGGCAACAAGGTCGCGCATGTCCACGTCATCGGCGCCGGCGCCATGGGCGGCGACATCGCGGCCTGGTGCGCCAACGAAGGCATGCGCGTCACGCTCGCCGACATGAAGGCGGAGCCGATCGCGGCAGCGATCAAGCGCGCGGCCGAGTTGTTCGGCAAAATCATCCGCAAGCCGACGGAAGTGCGCGATGCGCTCGACCGGCTCGCGCCTGACATGGGCGGCGAGGGCGTCCGCAACGCCGATCTCATCATCGAGGCGGTGCCGGAGAAGCTCGAGCTGAAGCAGAAGGTTTATGCCGGCCTCGAGCCCAGGATGAAGCCGGGTGCGATTCTCGCGACCAACACCTCCAGCATTCCCTTGCAGGATTTGCGCACCACCTTGCCGCGGCCGGAACGGCTGCTCGGACTGCACTTCTTCAATCCCGTCTCGCGCCTGCAGCTCGTCGAGGTTGTCAGCCATGACGGCACCGATCCGGGGCTTGTGAAGGAGGCGATGGCCTTTGTCGGCGCCATCGATCGGCTGCCGCTGCCGGTGAAGAGCTCGCCCGGCTTCTTGGTCAACCGCGCGCTGACGCCCTACATGCTGGAAGCCATGGTGATGCTGGACGAGCGCATCGAGCAGCGCCTGATCGATCAGGCGGCGGAGAAGTTCGGCATGCCGATGGGGCCGATCGAGCTCGCCGACCAGGTCGGGCTCGACATCTGCCTCGACGTCGGCGACATGCTGCGCTCGAAGTTCGGCGACCAGTTGCCGCCGACGCCGGCATGGCTGCGCGATAAGGTCGCCAAGGGCGAGCTTGGCCGCAAGACCGGCAAGGGATTCTACACCTGGAAGGACGGCAAGGCCGAGAAGGCGCCGATGCCCGAGACCGGTCCGCGTGTGACCGACGAAATGATCGATCGCCTCGTGCTGCCGATGTCGAATGTCTGTGTCGCCTGCTTGCGCGAGGGCATCGTCGACAACGCCGACGTGGTCGACGGCGCGATGATCTTCGGCACCGGCTATGCGCCGTTCCGCGGCGGTCCGCTCAATTATGCGCGCACCCGCGGGGTCGAGAACGTCGTCTCGACCCTGCGCAGGCTCGCGGAAAAATTCGGCGGCCGCTTCGCGCCGGATGCCGGCTGGGAGACCTTCAAGTGACCGACACCCATGTCCACCCGCCGGCAAATACGGAGAGCGGGCCGCAGGGCCAGCTCTGCACCCGCACGCTCGCGATGCCGGCCGATACCAACCAGAACGGCGACATCTTCGGCGGCTGGCTGCTCAGCCAGATGGACATCAGCGGCGGCGTGTTCGCCGCCAAGATCACCAAGACCCGCAACGTCACGGTTGCAATCGAGGCGATGAATTTCCGAAAACCTGTCTATGTCGGCGATCTCGTCTCCGTGCATGGCAGCCTGGTGAGGGTCGGCCGCACCTCGATCACCGTTCATCTCGAAGCCTGGGTGACGCGCGGCAAGGAGACGCAGGCGATCCTGGTGACCGACGGCAATTTTACCTACGTCTCGATCGACGATCAGGGCCGCCCGCAGGCGATCAACCAGGATGGCTCGCTGTTGACGACGTGAAGCTCGCCCCAGGGCGGACTCGCCCGTTTCAGGCGTGCCCCGGAATGACCCGAGAGCCGCACATGCGCGCCTTTGGCTGCCCACCTTTCCGCCGATATGTCGCAGCACCCTCTCACGCACCCGTGTGAGGAACGATTGGGCAATTGCCTTGTTATTCGCCCGGGCCGCGGAACGAGATCAGCAATGTCAGACTCTTACATCATCGAAGTGTCCTCGCAGGCCGCCGGCATCGTGGTTCGGGATGCCAGCGGCTACCGTTTTTTCGCCGCGGCGCAGCCGTTTTACCGCCTCGACGGCAGGCTGTTCCGCCACGTCGCCGACGCCCAGCGCGCGGCGGTGCAAATCGCCAACGGCCATCCGCCGCTTGCCGCGTAAGCCATGATCCGGAAGGTGTGAAGATGGGGCCGGCTACATCCACACGCCCTGGACCCCGGACCACATGGCGATGAGGCACGCCAGCAGTCCGATTCCAGAGAAAATGGCGACGCTTCTGAAGGCTTCCGATTTCAGGGTTTTCTGGAGCTCGTCTCTGATATCGACGGCCGCGGCAGCCATCTCGCCGAGCCAATACCTGTTTGCGTAAAGCGCTGCCTGCCGTCGTTGGTGAGCCATTGGAATGGTAGTGGGCATTAGTATCCTCACGTTCAAAAAATGCGGACTTGCCGCAGCGCTGGCCAAATCAGTTGCTGTTGAATGTTCGGTCTCCCTTCCTCTTCCGCCGGGAGAGAAAGGCCGCAAAAAATGATCTCAATTCACGAATCGCGCGACATTAACCGTTGCCGGCGTAGCCGACTGTGATCTTCTTCATAAAGGAACCGCAACGCGCGCGCGTGTGTCGAGGGGAAATGTGGAAGTGGGGGAGGGATGGCGCGTAACGGCGAGGTTGAGGTAAGGCAATCGCAAATGCCTTTAACTCTGTAGCGATTTAATGGCGGCTTTGCTGCTCAAATTGGCCTCTCTCGCGTTGACCTCGTCCGCAAACCGCCATTAACTTCGGGCTTCCACGAAGAGGGACGCCGACATGGCCGGACTCTCGCATCGCCAGACCGAAATCCTCAACATCGCGCGCGCCTCGGGCCGGGTGCTGGTGGAGGACCTCGCCCGCCGCTTCGAGGTCTCCGCCCAAACCATCCGCAAGGACCTCAACGATCTCTGCGAGCAGCGCGCTCTTACGCGCATCCATGGTGGCGCGATGATCGCCTCGGGCGTCGAGAACCTCGCCTATGAGGCGCGCCGCTTCGTCGCCGCCGAGGAGAAGAAGGCGATTGGCGCCGCCGCTGCCGCCCTGATCCCGAACGGCTGCTCGCTCTTCATCAACATCGGCACCACGACGGAAGAGGTAGCAGGCGCGCTGACCGCGCACGAGGACCTGCTCGTCATCACCAACAACCTCAATGTCGCGATGCTGCTGTATCGGTATCCGCGCATCGAGGTGGTGGTCGCGGGCGGCGCGGTGCGCCGTGCCGACGGCGCCGTGGTCGGCTCGACCGCGACGCAACTGATTGGACAGTTCAAGGTCGACTACGCCATCATCGGCGTGTCGGCGATCGACGAGGAGGGCGCACTGCTCGACTTCGACTATCGCGAGGTGCAGGTGGCGCAGGCTATCATCGCCAATGCCCGCAGCGTGATGCTGGTCGCCGACTCCACGAAATTCACCCGCAGCGCCCCGGTACGTATCGCGCATATGAGCCAGATCAACACCTTTGTGACCGACGGCGCATTGCCGGCGGGGCTCGCCAACATCTGCCACTCGCGGGGCATCCAGGTGATTGAGGCGATGGACAAGCCAGCCGCCGACATGGATGAAGGCGATGCGGGTGAAGGCGCGAACGCGCCGATTCCGATCCGCCGCGTCTGATCCATCTGATCCCGTTTACGCGTCACTCCCGCTTACGACGGAGTGCGCCACCACCGGCGCTGCGAAACACCGATTCCGACGAAATCTTCCCCGCCAGTTCCGTTTTCATTTGCTTTCGTTTTTCTTTGTGATCTAATCCAAAACGAAAGCTAAATCGCCGAAAGCGAAGGCGAGCGCCGGGGAAGCGTCGTTGGATCGGATTTACGACCTCGCGATCATTGGAGGGGGCGTCAATGGCTGCGGCATCGCGCGCGATGCGGCGGGCCGCGGAAACTCCGTTTTCCTTTGTGAAATGAATGATTTGGCGAGCGGGACGTCGTCCTGGTCGACCAAGCTCGTGCATGGCGGGCTGCGCTACCTCGAATATTACGAGTTTCGTTTGGTGCGCGAGGCGCTGATCGAGCGCGAAATCCTCTGGCAGATCGCGCCCCACATCATCCGTCCGCTCCGGTTCGTGCTGCCGCACCATGCAGGCCTTCGCCCGGCCTGGCTGCTCCGGCTCGGCCTGTTCATGTACGACCACATCGGCGGCCGTCATCTGCTGCCCTCGACCCGGTCGGTCGATCTCACCGTCGACGCCGTCGGCCGTCCGTTGATTCCCGGCCGATATACGCGCGGTTTTGAATATTCCGACTGCTTCGTCGATGACGCGCGCCTCGTGGCGCTGAATGCCCGCGACGCCGCCGACCGCGGCGCCGATATCCGCACCCGCACCCGCGCTGTCGAGATCCGCCAGAGCGACGGCATCTGGCAGGTGACGATGGAGAATACGATCAGCAAGGCGCGCGCAACCATTCGCGCGCGCGTGCTGGTCAATGCCGGCGGCCCCTGGGTCGAGCAGGTGCTGAACTCCGGCGCCGGCGTCAACGCGCGCGCGAAGGTGCGGCTGGTGCAGGGCTCGCATATCGTGGTGCGAAAGCTCTACGAGCACGACCGCGCCTACATGTTCCAGAATGCCGACGGCCGTATCGTGTTCGTCATTCCCTATCAGGACGATTTCACCCTGATCGGCACCACCGACCGCGACTATCACGGCGATCCCTCGCAGGTGAAGGCGACGGGCGAGGAGATCAAGTATCTCTGCGATTCCGTCAGCGAATATCTCGCGAAGCCGGTGAAGCCGGACGACGTCGTCTGGACCTATGCCGGCGTGCGACCGCTCTATGACGACGGGGCGAGCGAAGCCAAGGCCGCGACCCGCGATTACGTGTTCGAGCTGGATACGCCGGGCGGCGCGCCGATGCTCTCGATCTATGGCGGCAAGATCACGACCTATCGGCGCCTTGCGGAAGAAGCGCTGGAGCGGCTGGCGCCATATCTGCGCAGCGCCAAGGCGCGCGAGGGCTGGACCGGCAAATCGCCGCTGCCCGGCGGCGATCTCGACGTCTCGGCGCTGCCGGCGCTAGCGGCGGAACTGCAGCGCAATTATCCGTTCCTTTCCGTCGAGCATGCGAGCCGGCTCGCGCATGCCTATGGCACGCGCGCGGCGAAATTGCTCGGCAGCGCCAAGTCGCCGGCGGATCTCGGCGAATCCTTTGGCGCCACGTTGACGGCAGCCGAAGTCAATTATCTGATGGCATCCGAATGGGCCGTGACCGCCGAAGACATCGTCTGGCGGCGTTCCAAATTGGGCTTGCGGCTTTCAAAGGACGAAATCGCCGCACTCGATCGTTGGATTGCGGCCAACCGTGTTTCGCTTGAAAGTCCCCTGCTGGAAGCAGGAGGACGGACATGAGCGTCACACTCGACCATGTCACGCGCACCGTCGATGGCGTGCAGACCATCCGCGACGTGTCGCTGACGCTGGAGAAGGGGACGCTCAGCGTGCTCCTGGGCCCGACCCTGTCGGGCAAGACCTCGATCATGCGGCTGCTCGCCGGGCTCGACAAGCCGACCACCGGCCGCGTGCTGGTCGACGGCAAGGACGTCACCGGCATCGACGTGCGCCGGCGCTCGGTCGCGATGGTCTATCAGCAGTTCATCAATTACCCCTCGCTGAGCGTCTACGAGAACATCGCCTCGCCCTTGCGTGTGCAGGGCAAGCCGAGGGCCGAGATCGAGCAGCGCGTGGTGGAAGCCGCAAAGCTGCTGCGGCTCGAGCCGTTCCTGAAACGCACGCCGCTGCAGCTCTCCGGTGGCCAGCAGCAGCGCACCGCGATCGCGCGCGCGCTGGTGAAGGGTGCCGATCTCGTGCTGCTCGACGAGCCGCTGGCGAACCTGGACTACAAGCTGCGCGAGGAGTTGCGAGCCGAATTGCCGCGCATCTTCGAAGCGTCCGGCGCAATCTTCGTCTACGCCACGACCGAGCCGTCGGAGGCGCTCTTGCTCGGCGGCGATACCATCTGCATGTGGGAAGGCCAGGCGCTGCAGGTCGGCCAGACCTCCAGGGTCTACCGCCATCCCGATACGCTTCGCGTCGCGCAGGTATTCTCCGATCCGCCGCTCAACGTCGTGTCGATCGAGAAGAAGAACGGCGCGGTCGAATATGCCGGCGGCATCAAGGCGCCTTCCTCCGGGCTCTATGCCAGGCTTGACGACGGCGCCTATCGCGTCGGCTTCCGCGCGCATCAGTTGGAGATCGCGAACGGCCAGGCCGGACGCCACGCTTTTCCCGCGACCGTGACGGTGACCGAGATCACCGGCTCGGAAAGTTTTGTGCATTTGCATCGTGACTCCGTGAACTGGGTCGCGGTGCTGCATGGCGTGCATGAGTACGAGCCGGGCCAGCAGCTCCACGCCGTGCTCGATCCCGACAACGTTTTTGTGTTCGATCCGGCCGGCCGGCTGGTCGCATCTCCCAACAGCGCAGCTTGAGGGAGATGCGACATGGCCCGCATTGACCTCGTCGATCTCGCCCATTCCTACGGCGGCGAACACGCGCCGACCGAAAGCTTTGCGCTGAAACCCGTGACCATGACCTGGCGGCAGGGCGGCGCCTATGCGCTGCTCGGCCCCTCCGGCTGCGGCAAGACCACGCTGCTCAACCTGATCTCCGGCATCATCACGCCGACCCGTGGAAAAATCCTGTTCGACGGCGCCGATGTCACGCCGTTGTCAACGCAGAAGCGCAACATCGCGCAGGTGTTCCAATTCCCGGTCATCTACGACACCATGACGGTCGGCCAGAATCTGGCATTCCCGCTGAAGAATCGCGGCGTGCCGCAGGCCGAGATCGACAAGCGCGTCGCCGACATTGCGCGCCTGCTCGACCTCACGCCCGATCTCAGGCGCAAGGCGACACGGCTCACGGCGGACGCCAAGCAGAAGATTTCGCTCGGCCGTGGCCTCGTGCGCTCCGACGTCGCCGCGATCCTGTTCGACGAGCCCCTCACCGTGATCGATCCCGAGCTGAAATGGCAGTTGCGCTCGAAACTGAAGGCGCTGCACCGCGAGCTCGACCTCACCATGATCTATGTGACGCATGACCAGACCGAGGCGCTGACCTTCGCCGACACGGTGGTGGTCATGCATGACGGCCGGGTCGTGCAGAGCGGCACGCCGGCGGAATTGTTCAAGAAACCGGCGCACACCTTTGTCGGCTATTTCATCGGCTCGCCCGGCATGAACATCGTGCCGGCGGCGGTAGACGGCCGCGAAGCCAGGGTCGACGGCCATGTCATCGGCCTGCACCGGAACTACGGCGTGCTGCCGAAGAATGCGAAGATCGAGATCGGCGTACGGCCGGAATTCGTCGATGTGGCCGCGCCCGCATCGGGCTTGTTGTCCGCCACGATCGAGCGCATCGACGATCTCGGCCGTATCCGCTTCGCCCGCGTCCGCGTCGGCGACGCCAAATTCGCCGCGCGCGTGCCGCCTGGATTTTCCGTCCCCGACAAGACGGCCGGACTCGTGTTCGACCCCGCCCATGTCCACGTCTATGCCGACAGCATCCTGGTCGAGGGGAAGGCGTGATGGACAAGACTGTCAATCAAAAAGCCTGGTTCCTGGTGCTGCCGGTTTTCCTGGTCGTCGCGTTCTCCGCCATCCTGCCGCTGATGACGGTGGTGAACTATTCGATGCAGGACACTTTCGGCAACAACCAGTTCTTCTGGAACGGCGTCGGCTGGTTCAAGGAGCTGCTCGACCCCTCGACCGATCTCGGCGGGCGTTTCTTTGCCTCGCTCTGGCGCAACCTGTTCTTCTCCTTTGTGATCCTCGCGATCGAAGTGCCGCTCGGCATCGTGGTCGCGCTGTCGATGCCGCGCGAGGGCTGGCGGGTCGCGGCCTGTCTCGTGATCCTGGCGCTGCCGCTTCTGATTCCGTGGAACGTGGTCGGCACCATCTGGCAGATCTTTGGCCGTCCCGACATCGGGCTGCTCGGTTACGTGTTGAATGGCATCGGACTGAACTACAACTACGTCTCCAACGATCTCGATGCCTGGGTCACCGTCCTCGTCATGGATGTCTGGCACTGGACCAGCCTGGTCGCGCTGCTCTGCTATGCCGGCCTGAAATCGATCCCCGACGCCTATTACCAGGCCGCTCAAATCGACGGCGCCTCGCGCTGGGCTGTGTTCAAGGCCATCCAGCTACCGAAGATGAACCGCGTGCTGCTGATCGCAGTGCTGCTGCGCTTCATGGACTCCTTCATGATCTACACCGAGCCGTTCGTCGTCACCGGCGGCGGGCCCGGCAACTCGACCACGTTCATCTCGATCGAGCTCGTCAAGATCGCGCTCGGCCAGTTCGACCTCGGTAAGGCCGCCGCGCTGTCGCTGGTCTACAACCTCATCATCCTGATCGTGTGCTGGGTGTTCTACACCGTCATGACCAATGCCGGCGCCGAGCGTAAGCCCCAGGCGAAGCGGGAGGCGGCCGCGGAGCGCACCCCCGCGGTTGAGCTCAAGCCTGCGCTTGCACTGTCGCGGAAGGAGGGGATCGCATGAACTATTCGATTCCCGGCCGCCGTCTCATCCTCGCGCTGTTTCTGATCTTCCTGCTGTTGCCGATCTACTGGCTCGTCAACATGAGCTTCAAGACCAACAACGAGATCGTCACGACCATGACGCTGTGGCCGCATACGCCGACGCTGCAGCATTACCGGCGCATCTTCACCGACGAGAGCTGGTATTCCGGCTACATCAATTCGCTGGAATATGTCGTCATCAACACCGTCATCTCGATCTCCGTGGCGCTGCCGGCGGCCTATGCGTTCTCGCGCTACCGTTTCCTCGGCGACAAGCACCTGTTCTTCTGGCTGCTGTCGAACCGCATGGCGCCGGCCGCGGTCTACGCGCTGCCGTTCTTCAACCTTTATTCGGCGATCGGCCTGTTCGATACGCCATGGGCGGTGGCGCTGGCGCACTGCATCTTCAATGTGCCGCTCGCGGTGTGGATTCTGGAAGGTTTCGTGTCCGGCGTACCGCGCGAGATCGACGAGACCGCCTTCCTCGACGGCTATTCCTTCCCGCGCTTCTTCATGAAGATCCTGGTGCCCCTGATCGCGAGCGGCATCGGTGTCGCCGCCTTCTTCTGCTTCATGTTCTCCTGGGTGGAATTGCTTCTGGCGCGGACGCTGACCTCCGTCCAGGCCAAGCCGATTTCGGCGATCATGACGCGCACGGTGTCGGCGGCCGGCATGGATTGGGGTCTGCTGGCGGCCGCCGGCGTGCTCACCATCATTCCGGGCGCGCTCGTGATCTGGTTTGTCCGCAACTATATCGCGCGCGGTTTCGCGCTGGGCCGGGTGTGAGGCTCGCATGATCCCGAAAAGTGGAAACCGGTTTCGGACCAGATCATGCGAAAGGAGTAAGGGCTGATGGAATCCATTGCATGGATGGCCTGGACGCTGCCGACCGCGATCTTCTTCGCGGGCCTTGCCTGTACGCTTATCGTGATGACCTGGCTTGCCGCGACTTATCCCGAGGCGGAGCGCGTCGGCGTGCTGCGCATCCCCACGACGCGCGGTGACCGCCTCTTCATTTCGCTGATCACGGCCGCCGTCATCCACCTGCTGTGGATCGGCTTCGTCGGTACCGACGCGATTGCCACCCTGCCGATCGGGGAAGAGGGCGTTGAAGTCTCGAGCCTCTGGCTCGCAACAGGAATTTCGCTCGTCACGGCCGTGCTCATCTTTCGCACGGTCTGAAGCTTGCGAAGAAGACCAGATCCGGGACCAACCCGGGCCTGTTTAGGGTTTGTCGCTGCAACGGAGGAACAACATGCGACAGTTTAGGAGAAGGAAGGGTCAATTGACCAAGAATAGCTTTCTGACCATGTCCAGCGCCGCTGCGGTCATTGCAGCGTCTCTGGCCGTGTCGGCGCCGGGTCGCGCCGCGGACGACGCCACGGTCCAGAAGTGGATCGCGGAATTCCAGCCTTCGACGCTGTCGAAGGACGACCAGAAGAAGGAACTGGAGTGGTTCGCAAAGGCCGCTGAACCCTTCAAGGGCATGGAGATCAACGTCGTCTCCGAGACCATCACGACTCACGAATACGAGTCGCAGACCCTGGCCAAGGCGTTCACCGAGCTCACCGGCATCAAGCTCAAGCACGACATCATCCAGGAAGGTGACGTCGTCGAGAAGCTGCAGACCCAGATGCAGTCGGGCAAGAACGTGTATGACGGCTGGATCAACGACTCCGACCTGATCGGCACGCACTTCCGCTACGGCCAGACCATCGTGCTGTCGGATTACATGACGGGCGAGGGCAAGGACGTCACCGACCCGATGCTCGACGTCAACGACTTCATCGGCAAGTCGTTCACCACGGCGCCGGACGGCAAGCTCTACCAGCTTCCCGACCAGCAATTCGCCAACCTCTACTGGTTCCGCTACGACTGGTTCACCAACCCCGACTACAAGGCCAAGTTCAAGGCCAAGTATGGCTACGATCTCGGCGTTCCAGTGAACTGGTCGGCCTATGAAGATATCGCCGAGTTCTTCACCAACGACATCAAGGAGATCAACGGCGTCAAGGTCTATGGCCACATGGACTATGGCAAGAAGGATCCCTCGCTCGGCTGGCGGTTCACCGACGCCTGGCTGTCGATGGCCGGCAACGGCGACAAGGGCATCCCGAACGGCCTGCCGGTGGACGAATGGGGCATCCGCATGGAAGGCTGCAACCCGGTCGGCTCGTCGGTCGAGCGTGGCGGCGACACCAACGGTCCCGCGGCGGTCTATTCGATCACCAAATACCTCGACTGGATGAAGAAATATGCCCCGCCGCAGGCGCAAGGCATGACCTTCTCCGAGTCGGGACCGGTGCCGGCGCAGGGTTCGATTGCGCAGCAGATCTTCTGGTACACCGCCTTCACCGCCGACATGGTGAAGCCCGGCATCGCCGTGATGAACGCGGACGGTACGCCGAAATGGCGTATGGCTCCGTCGCCGCACGGCGCGTACTGGAAGGACGGCATGAAGCTCGGCTACCAGGACGCGGGCTCGGCCACGCTCCTGAAGTCGACCCCGGCTGACCGCCGCAAGGCAGCCTGGCTCTATCTGCAGTTCATCGTCTCCAAGACGGTGTCCCTCAAGAAGAGCCATGTCGGTCTCACCTTCATCCGTGAATCCGACATCTGGGACAAGTCGTTCACCGAGCGTGCGCCCAAGCTCGGCGGCCTGATCGAGTTCTACCGCTCGCCCGCGCGCGTGCAGTGGACCCCGACCGGCAACAACGTGCCTGACTATCCGAAGCTTGCGCAGTTGTGGTGGCAGAACATCGGCGATGCGTCGTCCGGCACCAAGACGCCGCAAGCCGCGATGGATGCGCTCGCCGCTGCCCAGGATTCGGTGATGGAACGTCTCGAGAAATCGGGCGTGCAAGGCAAGTGCGGGCCGAAGCTCCACAAGAAAGAGTCGGCCGAGTTCTGGTTCGCCAAGGCCCAGAAGGACGGCACGATCGCGCCGCAGCGCAAGCTCGCCAACGAGAAGCCGAAGGGCGAGACGATCGACTACGACACGCTGATCAAGTCGTGGCCGGCGACCCCGCCCAAGCGGGCGGAAGCGAAGTAAGCCCTGCTGTGATCGTCCGGATCGACCGGACGATCCAGTACGCCGCGGCGGTCGAGATGGTGAACACCGCTCTGGAATGCTGGATGCCCCGCTTTCGCGGGGCATGACAGGGAGCAGGACAAAGGCCGGGAGCGATCCCGGCCTTTTGTCTCTTGCCATTGCGAGGAGCCAGCGGGTCGCGCGAACGCGCCCGATTGACAGGCTCGGCGACGAGGCAATCCATTCTTCCGCAAATTCAGAGATGGATTGCTTCGCTCCGCTCGCAATGACGGCGCGGAGAGTGGGTGCGCCTATTCGGCCGCCTGCTTCGACTGCAGCGTCGGATAGTCCGTATATCCCCTGGCGCCGCCGCCATAGAACGTGGCCTTGTCCCACTCGTTGAGCGGTGCGCCCTGCTTCAGGCGTTCGACCAGGTCGGGGTTGGAGATGAACGGCTTGCCGAACGCGATCAGGTCGGCCGCATTGACCTCAAGCTGCTTGCTCGCGAGCTCGAAATCGTAGCCATTGTTGGCCATGTAGGCGCGCTTGAAACGCTTGCGCAAGGAGGCGTAATCGAACGGCGCGATGTCGCGCGGGCCGCCGGTCGCACCCTCGATCACGTGGATATAGGTGAGCTTCAACGCCTCGAGACTGTCGACGATGTAGTCGAACAGCGGTTGCGGATTGGAATCCGACACGTCGTTGGCCGGCGTCACCGGCGAGATGCGGATGCCGGTGCGGTCGGCACCGGCTTCGGCCGCGACCGCCTTCGAGACTTCGAGCATCAGCTTTGCCCGATTCTCGATTCCGCCGCCGTAAGCATCGGTACGCTTGTTGGTGCCGTCTTTGGCGAACTGGTCCAGCAGATAGCCGTTGGCGCCGTGGATCTCGACGCCGTCGAAGCCGGCCGCGAGCGCATTCGCCGCGCCGCGCTTGAAGTCGTCGATGATGCCGGGAATCTCGGAGAGCTCGAGCGCGCGCGGCTCGGAGATATCGGTGAAGGTGCCGTTGACGAAGGTCTTGCCCTTGGCGCGGATCGCGCTCGGCGCGACCGGCTTGCCGCCACCCGCCTGCAGCGAGGTGTGCGAGATGCGGCCGACATGCCAGATCTGGATGAAGATGCGTCCGCCGCGCTCGTGCACGCGGTCGGTGACCTTGCGCCAGCCCTCGACCTGCTCCTTCGAATAGATGCCGGGCGTGTCCTGGTAGCCCTGGCCCTGCTGCGATACCTGGCTCGCCTCGGTGACGAGAAGTCCGGCGGACGCGCGCTGGCCGTAATAGTCGACCGCCAGCGGGCTCGGCACCATGCCAGGCGGCACCGCGCGGTTGCGCGTGAGCGGCGCCATCACCAGGCGGTTCGGCAGCGTGATCGGGCCGAGCTTGAAGGACTCGAAGAGTTTAGCGGAGCTCATGGGATTTCCTGGGAAATGACGGATCGCCTACAATTGTGCATTGCCGCGACCAGCGCAAGCCGACAGCCATTCACGGCACGCAGAGGTGACGAGCGCAGCGTTCGAAAATGAAGAAACTGCTGCGAATATGAAAAAGAGAGCAGGAATTATCTGCTGGGTCGGGGTTGCGGAGCTTCCGATTTTCTCGGTCATTCCGGGATGCGCCGTAAGGCGCGGGCCCGGAATCCATAACGACGATTGGGAGTATGGATTCCGGGCTCGCCGCTGTCGTGTCGTCGCGGGATGACAGGAGGGAGAGACGGCTTATGCCGCGCCAAGGAAATCGCGCTTGCCGATTTCCACTCCATTGTGCCGCAGGATGCCGTGGGCGGTGGCGGCGTGGAAATAGAAATTGGGAAAGGAGAACGCGCTCAGGAATTGCTGGCCCTTCATCGTGATGGTGCGGTCGGGCCCGGCCGGGAAGGTGACGTCCCTGGCGTCGGCGCCTTCGAACTGAGCCGGCTTGAACGATTTGACATAGTCGATCGTCTTCGCCAGCCGCTGCTTCAACTCGTCGAAGCTCTTTTCGGTGTCGGGCGTTGACGGCACCTCGCTGTGAGTCAGTCGCGCGCAGCCCTTGGCGGCGAAATCGCTCACGAGCTGGATCTGCTTGCTGAAGGGCAGCATGTCCGGGAAGAGCCGCGATCCCAGGATCACGTCGGGCTGGATGTTTTTGGCCTTGCAATGCGCCTCGGCCTTGGTGATCAGCCCGGAAAGGCTGTTCAGCATCTGCAGGTAGGCGGGAACGGCGGCGTCGTAAAATGACATGTGATGCTCTTGTTGAGGAGGGAATAGAAAGCATGATTGGAGATGGGGCTGCACTGCAGAAAAAACAACCGCTGTCATCGCCCGATTTATTCGGGCGATCCAGTACGCCGTGGCCTCTCAGCAAGCAACGACTGTCTCTGGAATACTGGATGCCCCGCATTCGCGGGGCATGACGGCGGAGGCGCTAACGCGCCACCGGCAATGGTGCAGAGCCGGCCTGTGCGCGCGGGCCGCCGCGCATTTTCGTCAGCAATTCGGCGGTCGGCCAGGCATCCGCCGGCAGGCCGTATCTGACCTGCATCGCCTTCACGGCCGTGCGGCTCTGCTGGCCGAGCACGCCGTCGACCTTGCCGACGTCATAGCCCGCGCGTACCAGCAATTGCTGCAGCTCCTTGATCTCGTTGAACGGCAGTTGCGCCACGGGCGCCGCGGGTTTGCGCATCGGCGGCGCACCGGCGATACGGGTCGCAAGATAGGCTGCCGTGGTCGAATAGATCAGCGAATTATTCCATTCGGTGTAGGCCGCGAAATTCGCGTAAGCGAGGAACGCAGGGCCCGTACGTCCCATCGGCAACAGCAGCGAGGCCGGCAGATTATCGTTCGGCAGCGGACGGCCGTCGGCGTAGGTGACGCCGAGCTGGGAAAATTTCGAGCGCGGCAATTGCGTCGTGAGGTCGGCCTGCTCCCACGGGAAATTCGCGGGCGCGCGCACTTCCTCAAGCCAGGGCTCGCCGCGCCGCCATTTCAATCCGGTCGCGATGTAGTTCGCAGTCGAACCGATCACGTCGGGCGCGCTGCGCAGGAGGTTACGATAGCCGTCGCCGTCGTAATCGACCGCATAGGTGAAGTAATGCGTCGGCAAAAATTGCGTCTGGCCGAGCTCGCCGGCCCAGGAGCCGACCATCTCGTCAGCAGTGAGATCGCCGCGGTCGATCACCTTCAGCGCGGCGATGGTCTCGTTCTGGAAGCGCTCGGTGCGGCGGCAGTCATAGGCAAGCGACACCAGTGAGCGTAGCGTCGGCAGGCTGCCCATGTTGGCGCCGAAATCGCTTTCCAGTCCCCAGAACGCGGCGATGACCGCGGGCGGTACGCCATATTCCTTTTCGGCGCGCGCGAATGCGGCCGAATAGGTCTTGATGTGCTGCTGGCCGTTCTGCATCCGGAAGTTCGCCGCCATGCGGCTGGCGAATTCGGTGAATATCTGGCCGAACACGCGCTGGCCACGGTCGCGGTTGACGATGCCCTGGTCGTAGACGAGATACGGACCGGCCTCGGAGAGCGCACTCTGCGAGACGCCTTGCGCTGCCGCCTGCTGCTTCAGCTCGCCGAGGAAGCGGTCGAAGCTCGCGCCATTATGGCAGGACGCCGCACGCGGCGAGGGCGCGGTGGCGACCCCCGGTGCTTTGGGTGCTTTGGGTGTTGCCGGGACCGCAGGCCTCGCCGCGGTTGCCGGCCGCCCCGGCGCCGGAACGAGCTGTTGTGCGGCCGCGGCGGACGATAGCGCAACAACGCCCGCGATCGCCGCTCGAATTCCAATTGAAGGGGCTCGCATCGAGGTCACCGATTCCTGGCAAAATCCCGTTCCGGCATATCCGAAACCGACGCGAAAGGAAATCGCGTGACGTTCATCTCCTTCGGAGCAAGGCCGGATCGCACAGCAATCCGCAACCGCGGCGCCGCGACGCACCGCCGCCCCTTGCGGTGCGGCAGGCCAAGCCCATACCTGAATGCTGTCCACGATAGTGGTTTTTGGTAAGCCGCCAGGGGAAACGACCATGAACTATTTCAGGACTGCAATGCTTCTTGCCGGCCTTACCGCCCTGTTCATGGGTGTCGGCTATCTGATCGGCGGCGCCAGCGGCGCGATGATTGCGCTTCTGATCGCGGCTGCGACCAATCTGTTCACCTACTGGAACTCCGACCGCATGGTGTTGTCCACTTACGGCGCCCACGAGGTGGACGCGAGCAACGCGCCCGAACTGGTCAGTCTTGTTGCCGAACTCGCCGGGCACGCCGGACTGCCGATGCCGCGCGTATTCGTGATGGACAATCCGCAGCCCAATGCCTTTGCCACCGGTCGCGATCCGCAAAATGCCGCGGTCGCCGTCACGTCAGGACTTGTCCAATCGCTCAGCCGCGAGGAGCTCGCCGGTGTGATCGCGCATGAGCTTGCGCATATCAAAAATCATGACACGCTATTGATGACGATCACCGCCACCATCGCCGGCGCGATCTCCATGCTGGCGCAGTTCGGCATGTTCTTCGGCGGCCATCGCGACAACAACAGCGGTCCCGGCATCATCGGATCGATTGCCTTGATGATCCTGGGCCCGCTGGGCGCCATGCTGGTGCAGATGGCGATCAGCCGTACCCGCGAATACGCCGCCGACGATCTCGGCGCGCGCATCGCCGGTCAGCCGATGTGGCTCGCTTCCGCTTTGGTGAAAATCGACAACGCCGCACATCAGGTGCCGAACTGGGAAGCCGAGCGTAATCCGGCCACCGCGCACATGTTCATCATCAATCCGCTCTCGGGCCACGGCATCGACAGTCTCTTTGCGACCCACCCCTCGACCGAGAACCGCATCGCGGCCCTGCAGCGGCTCGTCGCCGAGCTCGGCACGGGCGGCGTGGCGCCTTCTGCCGCGCGATATCCGTCGCGCAGCCCGTGGGGGCGTGTCTCCAACTCGCGCGGCCCCTGGGGATAGGCGAAGATCGCGGAGAAGCGGAGAGCCGGAGCGATAGGTTAACCGGAATAGCTAAATTTCGAGGTGATGGGCTAAGGCAGGCTTTACGTGTCGGTCCTATTCTGCTGGGCGTTCCAACCGGGAAAGTCGTCATGACCGTGCAAGAGCGGCCCAAGGTACAGCGCGAGCCGCGCCGGCAGATGAATGGCCGAACCGCGTGGCTGACCCTTGACGATGACACGAAGCGCCAGTGCTCCGTGATCGACGTCGCGCCGGGCGGCGCCCGGATCGTGACCGATGCCGCCATCGATATCGGCGACCGCTTCGCGCTCACGCTGGTCGCGAGCCATGACCGGCGCCAGCGCTGCGAAGTCGTCTGGCGACGCGAGAAGATCTTCGGCGTCAAATTCCTGATATGACTGCGGCCGTCGCCGCGTTCACCGATCCTCCTCGTCGGGATGCACCCAGAGATAGGGCGTGATCTCGCGTCGCTCCGTCAGCTTGATCATGTGCACCGGCGGCGCGTGCCGGCGGTTGCGGCAGGCGCGGCATTTCAGCGAGGCTTCGAGCTTCCATAGCGGCGTGTTGCGCGGGCGGCGGACGTTTTCGAGGGGAAGGCTCACGCGCGTCTTGCAGCGATTGCACTCGACTTCGAGCCAGGCCAGTCCGCCATTGAGGCATTGCGCGATGGTGGGCGCGGGCTGCGCCGGCCCGCCATAACCTTCCATGCGGATCGACCAGGCGGCCGCGCGGTTCCGACGGAACCACCGGCATGGCATCCGCGTTCTCCCTGCAATCCAGAATACCCGGACACATCCGCCAGGGGCATCTGCATCGTTTGCAGATCGCTTGCTGGCGCCGATCAGTTGGTGATGCGATGAAAGATTTTTCGGAAGCGACCTTTGTCCCGGAGATCGTGGAAGCGATGACCCAAGCCCTCGATGCATCGGTGGCGAAGCTGCCGCACCCGGTGAGCTCGACCCAGGTAAACCTGCTCGCGGAATCGATCCTGCGCACGGCACAGCAGGGCGAGCGCGACCCCGCAATCCTGCAGCGGATGGCGCTGCTGGAATTGCAGATCACGCCGCGCGAATGAGCTGCTGGTTAGGCCATCTCTGAGAGGGCTGGCCGCGGAACCTTCGCTCGTACCGCGAGTTTCCCTCTTGGAACTTCCGGAACAGTGATGAGGTGCGCGATGATCAGGCTCTCTCTTGCCCTAACGCTGCTGGCGGCGAACGTGCCGTTCGCGCTGGCGCAACATCGCGGTACGCCCCAGGAGCAGAATGCCTGCTCGCGCGATGCCTCGCGATTCTGCCGGAAAGATCTCGGAAACGACGGCGCGGTTCAATCCTGCCTGCAGCAGAACCGCGCGAAGCTCAGCAAGTCCTGCAAGAAGGTCTTTGAAATCCACGGCATGTAAGCCGCTATTGGGCGCGCTACCCTTGGCCGTTGGTGTGGGCGTTCCAGTTGCCCCAGCTTACATTGGTGAGACTGCTGAAGTCGGTGCCGAGCGGACGTCGGGCCTGCCGCTCATGGGCCGAGACGCATTTTTCGGATTCAGCAATCTTGCGCGTCAATCCATCGACTGTTTTTTGCGTGTCGCCGATCTTGTCGTGGCTGCCAGCAAGACGCGCGCCCTCAAGCTGCTTCAATGCCGCGCGGTTCTTCCTGAGCTGCACCCGGTGCCAGGCGATCTTGCTGTCGCTGTCAGCCATACGCAATTTTCCTGATTCGTGACCACCATATCACGGTGATTTCCTTGCGAGAATCTGACGGCGGTTGCAGGAGGCAGCCGTTCCCGTCGACGCGATTTGGCCGCATGATGGCGGTATTGTAGTCGGGCCATCGTGAGGAGTTCCATGGCTGGAGAGCAGTTTTGCCGGTCGCGGCGCGCGGTCCTCGGTGCAGCGCTGCAGGGCATTTCAGGTGCACTGCTGTTTCAGATCGCGACGGCGCAAGCCGCCGACAAGATGACCCGCGCGCAGGCCGAATATCAGGACACGCCGAACGGCATCTATAGCTGCGGCCTGTGCTCGCTGTTCGAGGCGCCGAACGGCTGCAAGGTCGTCGAGGGCGAGGTCGGCAAGGACGGCTGGTGCAAGGCGTTCGCGCTGCAGGATTGAACATGTCGTCCCGGCCAAGCGAAGCGTCGTAGGGTGGGTTAGCCGAACCAAATCTGCGGTCGTTCAATGAGCGAAGGCGGAAGGCGTAACCCACCGCTGTCGTCGCTGGGAATCGGTGGGTTACGCTTCGCTGACCCACCCTAGGAGTCCCTCACAACTCCCTTGCATTCGAAAACGCAAACGAGCTCACCCGCCGCGTATTCTCGTCGAGGATCAGCGTCCGCGTGATCGGCGGCTCGGCGCGCTGGCTGCAATTCTCGCGTTCGCAGAGCCGGCAATTGACGCCGATCGGCGTGCCCTCGGTCTTCTCGAGGTCCATCCCCGCGGCATAGACGAGCTTCGACGCATGACGGATTTCGCAGCCCAGGCCGATCGCAAAGCGCGGCTGCGGCTGCGGGTGCGGCGCGACCGGACGGCGCAGCATCTGCGCGATCGAGAAGTAGCGGGTGCCGTCGGGCAGCTCGATCACCTGCTTCAGCAGGCGGTCCGGCGTGTCGAAGGTGGAATGCACGTTCCACAGCGGACAAGTGCCGCCGAATTTGGAGAAGGGGAAGGTCCCGGAGGAGAAACGCTTCGAGACGTTGCCTGCATTGTCGACACGCAGCAGGAAGAATGGAATGCCGCGCGCATTCGGCCGCTGCAGGGTGGTGAGGCGATGACAGACCTGCTCGAAGCCGGCGTTGAAACGCTGCGCCAGCACATGCACGTCGTAGCTCAACGCCTCGGCCGCGGCGTGGAAGATCTGATAGGGCATCATCACGCAGGCCGCGAAATAATTCGCCAGCGTGATGCGATAAAGCCGGCGCGGCGCGTCGTCGAGCTTGCCGGCACGGCCGATGATGGTTTCCAGCGCGCTGCCGCATTCGGCGAGCGCGACCTGGAAGGCGAGCTGGAAGGTGCGGCTCGGCGCGTCGACCAGCTCGGAGATCAGGAGCTGGCGGCGATGGCGGTCGAAACGGCGCAGCGTCTCGCGCATCACATCGACCGGCATGATGCGGGTGACGATCGAATGTCTTTCGCGCAGGCGCGCGGCGAGCGCCTCATAAAGGCCCTCGGCCGGCACGTTCAATTCGTCGCGCAGCGTCTCGGCGGCCTGTTCGAGCTCACCGAAATAGTTGCGGTTGGCTTCGATCAGATCGCGCACGCGCTCGATCGGGTTGGCCTCGAAACGCGAGCCCTCGTCGCGGTCGGCCATTTGGGCGGCCGCCAGCGTCTCGCCCTGGCGCGCCTCGGTATAGGCGGCGTAGAGCCGCTGCAGCGCATGGGTGACGCCGGGGCAGAGCTCGGCGAGGTCGCGCAGCTCCTGTTTCGGCAGATCGATCTGGCGGAACAGGGGATCGGAGAAGATCTCGTTCAACTCGGCGAAGAAGCGGTCCTCATCGGCGGTGGCGAGGTCCCGCAGATCGAGGTCGTAGGCCTCGGCGAGGCGGAGCAGGATCTGGGCAGTGACCGGGCGTTGATTGCGCTCGATCAGGTTGATGTAGCTCGGCGAAATGCCGAGCCCCTCGGCGATCTGGGTCTGTGACAGGCCTAATTGCTGGCGAATCCGCCGGAAGCGCGGGCCGACAAACAGCTTTTTTCCGGAATCGGAGGGCATGACAGTCCTATTGACCAATTTGTGACAAAATTTACAAAATTACATCTATTACAAGTTCATATGTTACATGACATCATCAATCGAATGCAAGCTATCTATACTCCTTCGAGGGTTTCGCGTTTAGCTCCAGTCACGCATTTCGCAATGCATTGTCAAAATTGTCGACTAGAGAGATCACGCACATGACCTACCAGCCACGTGGCATCGGTGACCAGGCGATCCAGGGACCCGCTTCCTATGCAAGCGAGATCACCGCCGCCAAGGCGCTCCTCGAGACCAAGCCGACCTGGAACGGCGTCTCCGCCGAGGCCGTCGCGCGTATGCGCCTGCAGAACCGCTTCAAGACCGGCCTCGACATCGCCCGCTACACCGCGGCGCTGATGCGCGCCGATATGGCCGCCTATGACGCCGACCCCACCAAGTACACCCAGTCGCTCGGCTGCTGGCACGGCTTCATCGCGCAGCAGAAGCTGATCTCGGTGAAGAAGCATTTCGGCAAGACCGATCGCCGCTATCTCTATCTCTCCGGCTGGATGATCGCCGCACTTCGCTCCGAATTCGGACCGCTGCCCGACCAGTCGATGCACGAGAAGACCTCGGTGCCGGCGCTGATCGAAGAGCTCTACACCTTCCTGCGTCAGGCGGACTCTCGTGAGCTCAACGACATCTTCCGCGCCATCGACGTCGCCCGCAAGGCAGGCGACAAGGCGAAGGAAAAGGAACTGATCGAAAAGGTCGACAACTTCCAGACGCATGTCGTGCCCGTCATCGCCGACATCGATGCCGGCTTTGGTAACGCCGAGGCGACCTACCTGCTCGCCAAGAAGATGATCGAAGCGGGCGCCTGCGCGCTGCAGATCGAAAACCAGGTTTCGGACGAAAAGCAGTGCGGCCATCAGGACGGCAAGGTGACGGTGCCGCACGAGGTGTTCCTGGCGAAAATTCGCGCCTGCCGCCATGCGTTCCTCGAACTCGGCGTCGAGGACGGCGTCGTCGTGACCCGCACCGACTCGCTCGGTGCCGGCCTCACGCAGCAGATCGCCGTCAGCCACAAGCCCGGCGACATCGGCGACCAGTACAACAGCTTCCTGGATTGCGAGGAAGTGACGCCCGCCAACGCGAAGAACGGCGACGTCATCATCAATCGCAACGGCAAGATGATGCGTCCGAAGCGGCTGCCCAGCAATCTCTACCAGTTCCGTGCCGGAACGGGTGAAGATCGCTGCGTGCTTGACAGCATCACCTCGCTGCAGAACGGCGCCGATCTGTTGTGGATCGAAACCGAGAAGCCGCATATCGAGCAGATCGCCAAGATGGTCGACCGCATTCGCGAGGTCGTTCCGAACGCGAAGCTCGCCTACAACAACTCGCCGTCGTTCAACTGGACGCTCAACTTCCGTTGGCAGGTGTACGATGCGATGAAGGAAGCCGGCAAGGATGTCAGCAAGTACAACCGCGCCGACCTGATGAAGCGGGAATACGATGATACGCCGCTGGCGATCGAAGCCGACGAGCGCATCCGCACCTTCCAGGCCGATTCGGCCAAGCGTGCCGGCATCTTCCACCATCTGATCACGTTGCCGACCTATCACACGGCAGCGCTGTCGACGGATAATCTCGCCAGGGAGTATTTCGGCGACCAGGGCATGCTGGGTTATGTGAAGAATGTTCAGCGTCAGGAGATCCGTCAGGGCATCGCCTGCGCGAAGCATCAGAACATGGCCGGTTCCGATATCGGCGACGAGCACAAGGAATATTTCGCCGGCGAGGCTGCCCTGAAGGCGGGCGGCGCCCACAACACGATGAACCAGTTCGGCTAACGGCCGGTCAACAGCAGGAGACTAGTCATGACGAAGAGCAATTTCTGGGTGATTGGCGGCGAGTTCGGTTCGATGAACTTCCACAAGCTCGTGGAAGGCTCGGCCCAGGTACAGGGACCCTTCAAGACCCGCAAAGAGGCAGAGGATGCCTGGCGCACGGTCTCGGAAGAGAACCGCCACAAGGCCGGCGTGCGCTTCTCGATCGTCGAAGAGCCCAGCCGCGTGATGGCCTGATCCTCTCATTGCCGGGTATTGGGAGCCCTGATCCGCAAGAGATCATGCTCCTGAGATTGTGCCCAAGGACGGACGGCCTCATCCGGTTTTGCCGGGTGGGGCCGTCTGCCGTTTGTATAAGTATCTGGAAATAAAAGAGTCTTTGCGCAAGGCGCGGTACCTGATAGGTTAGTCGTCATGGGAGTGAGGGAGTAAAAGGCCGTCCGATGTCCGAGGCGCCGGTCACTGGAAGCAATCCTGCAAGCGAACCGCGTCCGATTCGCCTGCGCGATGCGCTTCACAAGGCGCGGATCGAGGCGGCCGATCGCACCGGTGTCGTGGTCGATCTGCGCGACGCCGAGGTGGCGCGGCTGGAAATTCTCAACGAGGCGCTCGACCCCCTGTTCGCGCAGGTGCCGGAACAGATCGACCTGTTCGATCGCGGCATCAGCCAGGGCGAGACGCCCAGACTATGGTTCGACGTGGTCGCCTATGTGGTGATGGGGCGCGACAAGCGCATCTATCGCTTCGTGCAGGACACGCGCCACGGCCGCATCGTGCTCGCGGAGTCGTACGAAGTGCCGGCGATCGTCGATGCGGTGACCGACTATGTGGCCCGCCGCATGATCGAACGCGAGCATGCGATGGCGCCGACGAAGGCACCCGAGCCGGCCGCGGGAAAACCGCGGCGCGGCCGCTTCTGGAGCTTTGCGCTCGGCTTCATGCTCGGCGCGCTGGCGCTGTTCGCGCTCGCGCTGTTTGCGAGCTTGAAGAATTTATGAACCCACCGTCATTGCGAGCGAAGCTCCTCGGATGACGCCCCCTAGATCAGCCGCGTCCGATTGATCTCGCGCATGCGCAAATCGCCATCGATGCCGCGCACGATCTGCTCGCATCGCCACGCATTGCCGTCGCGCTCGATCGCATAAAGATTGTAGGCTGCCGCCGGATGCCGTCCGCGGGCCAGCGCGGAGGCTGCCGGCACGCCGATGGACGGAATCCTGCGGTCGGGCCCCTCGAACCACGTGGTGGAATGGATGTGGTCATGGCCATGCAGGATCAGCTCGACGCCGTGTTTTTTCAGGAGCGCCAGCAGTCTTGCGGAATCGGTCAGGCGTTTGGGACGGGAGTCCGAATGCAGGGGGTGATGGACGAGCAGGACGCGAAACGCGTGCTCGGCGGCAAGTGACGTCAGCATTCGATCGAGCGCGTCGAGCTGGGCGCCGCCGAGCGTGCCGGTGGCCATGAAGGGCGCGGTCGGCACCGCCGACGAGAGTCCGATCAATGCAAGCGGCCCGCGGCGGCGCAGAAAAGGAAAGGCGCCGTCGCCGGATGCCTCGTCGCCGGCAAGATAATCGCCGAATGCCTGCACAAAACGATGTCGCGTGGCGCGGACATAGGCATCGTGATTGCCCGGGATCGCCGTCACGGCTCCGGGCGTCCCCACACTTCCGAGCCATTGCAGCGCCGGGCCGAATTCCGCTTCCAGCGCGAGATTGACGAGATCGCCGGTGACGGCGATGTGGTCGGGGGACTGCGACTGCATGTCGGAGACCAGCGCGTCCAGCACCTCGCGGCGATAATATTTGCGGCGGTTGCGGGTCCAGTTGAGGTAGCCGAGCGCGCGTTTGCCTGCGAGTTCGGCCAGCCGCGCTTTGGGCAGCGGCGGCAGATGCGGGTCCGACAGATGCGCGAGCTTGAAGGTGGCCATGCCATCTATTGGCAAGGGGGCCCTCCGGGCGCAAGATCAAACACGATGTCGGAAAGCATGGGGAAACTACGCCGGAAGCTGGAGCCGCTGTTGCGGCGTGTTTTCCATCTCTATTGGCGCTTTGCCCGCGGCATGACGCTCGGCGTCCGCGCCGTGGTGCTGGACGAGACCAACCGCGTATTCCTGGTCAGGCACGGCTATGTCAGCGGCTGGTACCTGCCCGGCGGCGGGGTCGAGGTCGGCGAGACCTTTGCCGATGCCTTGAAGCGCGAGCTGATCGAAGAGGGCTGCATCGAGCTATCGGGCGAGCCGGCGTTGCATGGCCTGTTCCATAACGTCCACGTCTCGCGCCGCGACCACGTTGCGGTCTACATCGTCAGGCAATTCCGCCAGGATAGGACACCCGAACCCAACCACGAGATCGCGGCCTGCGGCTTCTTCGAGGCGGGTGCGCTGCCGGAGGGGACGACGCTGGGCACGCGGCTGCGGATCGAGGAAGTATTGGACGGCCGGGCGCCGATCGGGACGTGGCGCTAGATGTGAGCTTTCAGGAGGTTGTCCATCCGGTCCGATCCGGGAAAGTGTGCGGCGGTTTTGCGATGCTCCACAAGAAGATAGAGCGGGATCACGGTTCGAAGAATCATCATCCCGCTCCAGGTGAGGCCTGTGCTACTGGTTCGATTTGAATGCGGATCGCAACGACACGATGAAATCCCTGAAAATCCTTTGCGGTCTCGTTTGCCTCTTGCTGCTCGCCGGCCAGCTCTGGTCGATGTCGCGCTGGAACGAGGCGAGGGGCGTCTACGACGACATCTGCTACCTGCGGCAGGCGCACCTGTTCCAGCGCTTCGGGCTCAGGGGTTTCGACACCGATATTTCCCGCGACGATGACGGTTATCTGGTGTCGAAACTGAAGGAGATCGGTTTCCCGGTAGCGGGCGACAAATTGAACGCGCCCTGTCACAACCCGATGCCGGCGACGAAGAAGTTCGTGCTGCAATACCCGCCGGGCACGGGCATTGTGCTGGCGCTGTTTCCAGAAGGTCACCAGGTGATCCCGCTGTTCGCAACGGCGACATTGATCATGTTTGGCTTCGCGTTGCTTGGAATCCTTTATGCGCGATCGGTACCCTTGATCCTGTCGACCGCCGCGTTCGGCTGTCTCGCCGTCTACATCATGATCAATCCGGTGAAAGCGAGCTATTCGATGGCGCCGACCATGGTGATATGCGCGCTGGCCGGATTTCTCACCGCGCGCCTGTTTGCGGGCGGTCAAAATGACAACCGCCTTTGGCTGGCCATCCTGCTCGGCTTCGTGCTCGGATTGTCGGTCAATTTCAGATTGCCGAACCTGTTCCTGTCCGCCGGCTATTTCCTGTTCTTCCTGGTTTCGTTCCTGTCGAGCCGGAAGCCTGAAATTGCCGCGCGTAGCCTCGGCTTCGGCGTGGCGTTCCTCGCCGGCATGGCGCCGACGCTCGCCGCCAATGCGATCAATGCCGGCAGTCCCTTCGCCACCACCTATGGCGGACGGGACGTCGCGCCGCCCGATTTCTCGTTCGGCGTCATCCTGCTTTATGTGACCGATATGCAGTTCGTCCTGTTGGCACTTGCCGGCGTATCGGTCGCTTATCTTCTGTATATGGGAGGCGACGCCGGACGCCGGCGGATCGCGCTGATCGCCGCGGCCAACCTTGCGGCAAATTTGGCCTTCTTCTTTAGCCATCCCCTCATCACGCCCTACTACACCGTCCCGATCGCCATGCTCTCGCTGTGGAGCGTCTCGTTCGCCACGCTGATGGGGCCTTCGGAAGCGGTGGAGGAACGTCTTGCCGGGCGGGCGGCCGATGTACCATCATGATATGCAGGCCGCCGAATCGGTCGGCTTCCACGAACGGACTTTTTCCAGATGACGCCATCTTCGCTGCGGGTTGCCGTTCTGGTGCCGTGCTACAACGAGGAGGCCGCGGTCGCGGCCGTCGTCAGGGGCTTTCGCGAGGCGCTGCCTTCGGCGCAAATCTACGTTTATGACAATAATTCAAAGGACCGCACCGTTGCGATCGCGCGTGAGGCCGGCGCCGAGGTGCGCAGCGAACGCCGTCAGGGCAAGGGCCACGTGGTCCGGCGGATGTTCGCCGACATCGATGCCGACGTCTATGTTCTGGTCGACGGCGATGCCACCTACGATGCGCCGAGCGCGCCCGGCATGGTCGAGAAGCTCGTGAACGAGCATCTCGACATGGTGGTGGGCTTGCGTGTCGATCAGGAGCAGGCCGCCTACCGGCCAGGCCACCGTGCCGGCAACTGGATGCTGACGAGTTTTCTGTCGTCGGTATTCGGCCAGGCCTTCAAGGATATTCTCTCCGGCTATCGCGTGTTCTCGCGGCGTTTCGTCAAATCCTTCCCGGTGTTGTCGGACGGCTTTGAGATCGAGACCGAGCTCACCGTGCACGCGCTGGAACTCGCGATGCCCGTTGCCGAGGTCGAGACGCCTTATTATGCGAGGCCCGAGGGCTCGTTCAGCAAGCTCAATACTTGGGGGGATGGCTTCAGGATTCTCGGCACCATCCTGAAACTCTATCGTTCGGAAAAGCCGCTGCGCTTCTTCAGCATGATCGGAGGCTTCCTGGCGCTGGTCTCGATCGGCCTCGCCATTCCCATCATCGTGACCTATCTGGACAAAGGCCTCGTGCCGCGCCTGCCGACGGCGGTGCTGTCGACCGGCCTGATGATCGTCGCAGTGCTGTCGGTGTCCTCCGGGCTGGTGCTGGACACGGTGACGCGCGGCCGGCGCGAGATGAAGCTCTTGGCCTATCTTTCCGAGCCGCCGGTCGTTAAAACCTGACGCCATGAACGACCTCTCCCTTACCATCCTGCCGGAAACGGCAAAGGACGCGCAGGCGATCGAGCGCTTGCATGAGCGCACCTTCGGGCCCGGCCGCTTCGTGCTCAGCGCCTATCGGCTGCGCGAGCATGTCGATCATCTGCTCGATCTCTCCTTCACCGCGCGGATCGGCACGCTGCTGGTCGGATCGGTGCGTCAATTGCCGATCTGCATCGGCGATACCAGGGCGCTGATGCTCGGACCGCTCACGGTCGAGCCGCCATTTCGAAAGCGCGGCGTCGGCCGCAAGCTGCTCGAACGCGCGTTGAAAGACGCCAGGTCCGGAAAGCATCGCCTGGTGCTGCTGGTCGGCGACGAAGATTATTACAGCCGCGTCGGATTCAAGAAAGTGCCGAAGGGCCGGGCCACCATGCCTGGACCGGTCGACAACGATCGTATTCTCGTTGCCGAACTCGTCGCCGGCGCTTTTGAAGGCGTGTCCGGCGCAATCCGTCCTGACTGGGACTTCGCGCGTTGACGCCGCCGATCAGAACTTCTGGGTGATCCCCGCATAGAAACCGCGGCGCGGCCCGAATTGCGGCGCGAACACGCCGATGCCGGAGCCGTCGCGGATCTGGTAGATGGTATCGAAGACGTTCACGACATCGAAACGCAGCGTGGTCGGCTTGTTCGCAGCCACGATGTTGAAGTCGTGCGAGACGCCCATATTGATCTGCGTGTAGGACGGCAGGTGATCGGTGTTCGCAAAGCCCGAACGGAGCCCGCTGCCGTAGATCATCGACGCGCTGAAACGCGTGCCGCTCCAGAGATAGGACGCACCGGCCGATGCCGTCAGGGTCTGCGCATGGTCGGTGTAAACGTAATGGGTGGCGATATAGTTGAGCTCGTCCTGGCCGAACAGGAACTGGTTCGACACGACGTTGGTCGCGATCTGCCTGGCCCAAGCTAGGTTTCCATAGGCGCGGAAATTGCCGTTGGTATAGCTGGTCTTGAGCTCGAGGCCGACATTCTCTCCGCGGTCGTAATTGAAGCCGCTCAGCACATAGGCCGCGCCGAACTGGCCGTCGTCGAGCAGATCGCGCGCGATCTTGTAGTAGCCGTCGATGCCGACTTCGAGGCCCGGGATCGGATGGATCTTCTGGACCACGCCGGCGTCGAACACGTGTGAGCGCTCCGGCAGCACCGGGCTGTTCAGGGGCACTTCGGGGGTCTGTGTGTTGGCGGGTGCGGCGGGCGGGGTAACGAGCGCGAGATTGGTCGGCGCCGCGATCACCTGCTGTGGCGGCGTGAAGTTTCGTGCGTAGCCGGCGTGGAAGGTGGTGCCGTCAGCGGGCTTCCAGGTCAGGCTGACGCGAGGGCTGAGCTGGTTGGCATCGATATATTGCCACATCTGGTCGAAGCGCATGCCGGCGTTCAGCGTCAACTGGTTGGTGATCCTCCACTCGTCCTGGATGTAGGCGCCGAGGGTCCAGCCAGTCTTCGCGCTGGAATCGAAGATGGAGAACGGCGCGTCGATCGTGCCGGCGGTGGGGTCCGCGGGATTGGCGAGTGGTAGCAGCACGGATGCGTTGTTGACGAGCGAGCGTTCGGTGCTCGCCGTGAATCCGAAGCGCAGCGTGTGCGCAAAGCCCCAGCGCCAGGCCGTGTCCTCCTGGATGCCGTTGACGACGCTCTGGCGATAGACGTCGGACGATACGCCGTTGAAGACGAGGTCACCGATCGGGTCGGGATAGAAGTGGAGCTGGCTGTAGCGGTTGAAATAGGAAACCTGATAGTCGAGGTCGCCGGCCGACTTCTGGTAGGCAACGACGTTGAACTGGTTGAACTCGTTCTGGTGCTCGTTGAGCCTTGCCGAATCGAAATTCGAGACATCGAACGCGGTGAAGTTGGGTGTCTGCCCGGGATTATTCGGAATCTGGAAGGTGCTGTTCGACACGCCGCTCATGAATGTCAGGCGGCTGGTGGGATCGAGCACGCTCGACAGATACAGAAATCCCCTTTCCTGCGACGTGCGGTCGTGGATCGCCTCGTTCGACGAGATTGGATTTTCGATGCCGAGATTGTTCTGCAGAAAGCGTCCCGACGCGAAATACTGGGTCTGCCCGGCGGTGCCGCCATATTCGAAGCTCGGCGTGATCGTGCCATGGCTGCCGCCATAGACGCTGCCGCTGCCGGAATTGTTGAAGGCGTCGGTCCTGGTCTGGATGTCCAGCACGCCCGCCGTGCGCAAACCGTATTGCGCGGGCAGTGCGCCGGTCAGCAAGGCCAGGCTGCCGACGATGCCGGTGTCCAGGATCTGGCCGAACGCGCCGACGCCGTCGGGCAGCATGATACCGTTGATGCGGTATTGCAGGTTGGCGTGCTCGTTGCGCACATGCAATTCGCCGCTCGCGGCCGCGTCCTGCGTGACACCGGGGAACTGCAGCAGCACCTTGTCCAGCGTGGCGTTGTTTCCTTGCGGCATCGCCTCGATGGCCTGGCGATCGATCCGATGCGAGGCGGCGCCGATCGGCGCGACGATGTTCTGGCGGACCTCGTCGAACTTGTCGTTCTTGCCGGCGAGAACCTGCTGCTCGGTTTGCGGCAGGGGTGCGGGTGCGTCGCCTCGCTGTGTGGTCACGACGCGCGCCTTCGGCCGCCGCCGCGCCTGCACGACATGCGGCGCGGTTACGCTGATGCTGGGCAAGGCGGTGACGTTACCCGCCGGCGGCGTCTGCGTTTCGGCAGGCGCAGGCGATGCCGCGGGCGTTGGCGTCGCCGCAGGCGCGGGCGTTTGTGACGGTGCCGGTGCTTGCGCGAGCGCGGTACTATCCAGATTGAACAGAATGAGTGCAGCCGCGCCGCAGGCGGCCACCACGCATCTTGAGGGGTCTGACATCTTCCTGATTCCAGTTCAGATGTCCGCCCGCGAATTGGGGCGGAGACCTGCCGCCGGCATGCGGCGGACCGATTGCGAGAAGTCCCGACGAAGCGGCCGCGTAAAACGCGTGTGCGATCGATCCGGGGTTCGTCAGTCGATGGGGATCAGGAGGCGGGTGGGGCGCGCGGCTGGAAGCCTGTGCGGGCCGATTTCAGGTGAATGAACTCGGCGTCGGTGGTGCGGTAGAGCAGCTCGACCGCTTCCGGCAGCAGCAGAATCGGCGGCGAGGCGAACAGCACCGCGCTCGCCATCGCCATGACGGCGCAGATTGCGCAGGCATCGGGAATTTGCTGGTCGCGGTCGTGCCTGACGGGCGCTTGCCGGGATTTGGCCTGGCTTTCGACAGCAAGATCGCCGGCATCGACGACCGCGGCGCGGGGCAGGGCGGATTGGGCGCTGTTGGCGGAAGGCGCGGCCAGCACATGGAAGTGGCCGAACGACAGGGCAAACTGGACAAACAGCGCAAACAGCGCCAGCCGCGCGCCGCTTTTGATGTTCGAACGGAACCATTTCATGCCGAAACACGCCTCGCATCGGCAGGCGTTTGCGCCGGCCGATGTTACATTATAACATCGGAATCATCCGGCGCTGTCAACCGTGGGCCGGCCAACCGGTTGCCAAATCAACCAAATCGAGAGGCGCTGTGATCTTCATGTCACGGCAAGCGGGACGGGTGGATTTAACGTCCCTCGCGCAACCAGGTCGCCGCGAAGGCGCCGAGTAGCAGCAACAGGCCGATCAGACCGGCAAAGATCGGCAATACGCCGACGCCCTTGACCACACTCGCGTCCCGCATCTTCACGCCCATCCAGCCGTCGCCATGGAACAGGCCGGAAGCGCGCACCGGCACGATGCGCGGCAGGTCGATGCTGGAGCCGTCGACCACACGCCTGGCGTCGCCGCCGGTGGCCTGCGCCAGCGGCTGCAGCATGCTCGTCGTCGAGGTTACTTCCGAAAATTCCTTCGGATTGGTCGGCCCGACATTGATCAGCGCCTTCAGTGTGCCGTCGGTCGCTTGCCACAGTCCCAACTCGCTTGCGGGAAGTGTCGCACGCCATTCGCCGGGTTCGCCGGGGTTGAGGGTCAATTCCTTGGTCGTGCCGGAGGGCGAGGTGACCGTGACCGGCGTGACGCTGTCCGCCATGGTCTGGCGGATCACCTGCAGATCCTTGCCCTGCACCTGCAACCGCAGCGCCTCCTCGTCGAGGTCCGGCTGCTTCATCAGCCAGTGCGACATCCGCCTGAGCAGGTCGAGATGCGGCCCGCCGCCCTCATAGCCGCGCGCCCACAGCCAGATGTGATCTGAGAGCAGCAGCGCGACGCGGCCTTCGCCGAAGCGCGACAGCAACAAGAGCGGCTTGCCGTCCGCGCCGGTCATGACCGGCGGGCTGATCGCATTGCGGGTGTCGACGGTGCGGAAAAATCGGCTCCAATGCGGCGGCTCGCTGGCCGCGCCCTCGAGCCCGCGTGTCACTGGATGACGCTTGCCGGCGTCGGAAAGGTGCGCATAGAACGGCTTCTCGGTCACGCCGACGGGCTCGGCCGGCAGCACCGTGTCGAGCGGCGTGCGCCAGATACTGGTGCTCGAGGCATAGTCGGGGCCGGCCGACACCAGCACCGCGCCGCCCGCGCGCACATAGCGAGCGATGTTGTCGAAATAGGCGATCGGGAGCACGCCCTGGCGCGCGTAGCGGTCGAAGATGATCAACTGGAATTCGTTGATCTTCTGCTGGAACAGCTCGCGGGTCGGAAACGCGATCAGCGACAATTCGTTGATCGGCGTGCCGTCCTGCTTCTCCGGCGGACGCAGGATGGTGAAATGCACGAGGTCCACGCTCGCGTCCGACTTCAGGAGGTTGCGCCAGGTGCGCTCGCCCGAATGCGGCTCGCCGGACACCAGCAGCACGCGCAACTTGTCGCGCACACCGTCGATCGCGACCACCGCGCGGTTGTTGACCAGCGTCAGCTCGTTGGCGAGCGGGGCCGCCTCGATCTCGACGATGTTCGGACCTTCATGCTTGATCTGGATGTCGACGCTGGAGGTCTGACCGCTTTGCAGCGTGCGCTCGCTGATGGTCTCGCCGTCGCGGCGGATCACCACCTTGGCGCGCTCGCCGGTGACGCCCTGATCGTCGAGCCGGTAGGTGACGGTCTGGGTCTGGCCAACGATGCCGAACCGGGGTGCGGCGGAAATCGCGATGCGCCGGTCGCGCTCGCCCTTGTGGCCGGTGATCAAAGCATGCACCGGCGCCTGGAAGCCCACCGCGCCGGCATTGGCGGGAATGTCGTGTACCCGCCCGTCCGTGATCAGGAAGGCGCCGGCGACGCGATCGGTCGGCACGTCGGAGAGTGCGGACGACAGCGCGCCGAACAAATGCGTGCCGTCGGTCTCGCCGTCGGCCTGGCCCGCATCGACGACGCGTACTTCGAGGCCCTTGATCTTCTTCAGGCTCTCGACCAGCGCCTCCTGCGCTTTCGCCGTCTCCTGGTTGCGCGTGCCGAAGTTCTGGCTCGGGCTCTTGTCGACGATGACCGCGACCACCGACGTCAGCGGCTCGCGGTCCTCGCGGGTGAAGGAGGGATTGGCGAGCGCCAGCACGATCAGCGCCAGCGCCGCGACACGCACCGCCGCGCCGCGCGAGCGCGCGAGCAGCAACAGGCCGGCGATGACGGCAATGGCCGCGATCGCGGCCCAGAGCACGAACGAGGGAACCAGCGGCGTAAACGCGATGCCGTAATTCATGCCGTTGTCCTACTGGCCGAGCCGCTCGATGAGCGCTGGCGCGTGCACCTGGTCGGCCTTGTAGTTGCCGGTCAGCGTGTACATCACGATGTTGACCCCGGAGCGATAGGCGAACTCACGCTGCTTCGGCTCGCCCGGTGTGAGCGGCAGCATCGGCTGGCCATCCGGGCGGATGGCCCAGGCGCCGGCGAGATCGTTTGAGGTGATGATGATCGGCGAGACGCCGTCGCCGCCGCGCGCCGGCCGCTGCGCGGTCTCGTCTTCTTCGTCTTCGCGCGGCAGCGCTTCGACCCAGGTCTGCCCGGTAGTGAACCGGCCGGGGAAGTCGCGCAGCAGATAGAAGGTCTTGGTCAGGACGTGCTCGCGCGGCACCGGCTCGAGCTCCGGTACGTCGAGCGACGAAAGCAGGTCGCGCAGGGTCTGCATGCCCGGCGTTTGCGCGGAGCCATTGTCGCCGGGGCCGGCCTCGATGGCGTCGCGGGTGTCGAACACCACGGTGCCGCCCTGTTTCATATAGGCGTCGATCTTGTTGAGCGCGTCCTGCGGCGGCTTCGGCGCGCCGGGCACGATCGGCCAGTAGATCAGCGGGAAGAAGGCAAGCTCGTCGCGCGCGGGATCGACGCCGACGGGATCTCCGGCTTCAAGCGCCGTGCGCTGCGCGAGGAATAGCGTGAGCCCCGCCATGCCGGACTTCACAATCGAATCCACGTCGGCATTGCCGGTGACGACATAAGCGAGCCGCGTCTGCGCCGTGGCCTTCATGGCGAAGTCGTCGCTGGCCTGGTCGGCGCGCGCGAATGAAGGCAACAGCATGAGACCCGCCGCCATGATCGCGAAGGCGAGCACCGCCGGTGCCGCCCGCCGCCTCAAGAGCCCGGCGATGCCGGCGCCGAGGAAGGCGACGATGACCGCGTCGATCAGGAACAGCGCGAGCGCGGTCGAGAGCAGAATGCCGCGCAGGTCGCGCGGCTCGGCATTGGTATAGCTTGCGCGCTGTGCCTTGAGCGCGGAAGTGTCGAGCGCTGCGATGCGGTCGGCGGCGGCGAGCGTGTTGACTGCGAGCGGTCCGTCCGCGGGGCCATAGAAGCCCGGCGGATGGTCCACCGTCGCACGGTCGCGGTAATCGGCCGGCAGCGGCTTTGCCGTCGATGGCGGCGGCCCGAACGCCCCGAAGCCGTCCAGCGTATGCAACGGCATCAGCGTCTCCTTGGTCGCCTCCGCGGCGACGCCCGGTCCGGGTGTCGAGGTGTATCCGGAGATGTCGACGATTCGCCGGAGCATCTCCACGAAGGTGCCCGACATCGGCAGGTCGGACCAGCGCATATCGGCGCTGACATGGAACAGGCTTACCAATCCCTTGCCACGGTGCTCGCCGGTGACGAGCGGCGTGCCGTCTTCGAGCGTTGCCCAGCTCTTGGTCGCGAGCACGGCATCCGGTTCGGCAAGCACCTGCCGGCCCACGGTGACATCCTTCGGCACCACGAGGCCTGCGAACGGGCCGTCGGCGGTGAACGCGGCGAGATGCTGCGGCTTCTCCCAGGTCAGGCTGCCGCCGAGCGTACGGCCGCCGCGGCGCAGCTTGACCGGCACGAGATCGTCGTCGCCCTGGGCCAGGCGCGGGCCGGCGAAGCGCACCAGCACGCCGCCCTGATCGACCCACGCATTGAGGCGATCGCGGATTTCAGGCGACAGCGTGCCGATATCGGCCATCACGATCATCGGCAGCTTCTGGTCGAGGAATTGCGTGATCACCTGCTGCGGAGCGCCCTTGTCGCCGAGCCGCACGTCGGCGAATGGCGCCAGCGCCCGGGTCAGATAGAAGGTCGACGCGAGCAGCGGCTGTGCAGTGTCGCTGGTCGAGCCCGAGACGATGCCGATCGCGCGGCGGCGCCATCTCTTGTCGAGGAGTTGCACCGCGCCGGCCGAGCGTTCGCCGGAAATCTCCAGCCGCGCGATGTCGTTGCGCAGCTCGACCGGCAGGTCGAAGGCGGCTTCGGTCTCGCGGTCCTGCGGCGCAAAGCCGAAACGCGCTTCGGCGATCGGCGAGCCCTTGGCATCGAGTGCGCGCACGGTACCGGCGGCGATGCCGGTATCGGGCCGCAGCACCTTGACCGTCATCTTCGCCGCGGCGTTTTCGGCCGCTGCCAGCGCCATCGGCGACGGGGTGCCGCCGGCGAAGATCGTCAAGGCACGGTCGCCGATGGTCTTGCCGAGACCCTCGACGAACTCGGCCCCGCGGCCGGTGTCGACGCCGTCCGACAGCCACGCGATATCGGCGTCGCCGGTGGCCTTGAGGAAGCGATCGAGCGCCGTCAGCGTTTCGACGCGGTCGATCGCATAGGGCTTTGGCGAAAACTGCCGCAGCGCCACGCGCGCCGCTCCCGCCGGCATGATGGTGATGTCGCGGTTGGGATCGGACAGCGGCACCAGCGCCACACCGCGGCGGTCCGAGTCTGCATTGGCGATCAGTTCGTCGGCGGCGCGGATGCGCGTATCCCAGCTTGAAGCTGCGCTCCAGCCGTCGTCGAGCAGGATCACGAGCGGCGAAGAATGCCCGGCAACGCCGGTCTGCGGATTCCAGATCGGGCCGGCGGCGGCGAGGATGACCAGCGCGGCGGCGGCAAGCCGCAACGCGGTCAGCCACCACGGCGTGCGCGAGGGCGTCTCTTCCTTTGGCGCGATGTCGAACAACAGGCGCGTCGGCGGAAACTCGATGCGCCGCGGCCGCGGCGGCATCACCCGCAACAGCCACCACAATAGCGGCAGGCTCAACAGGCCGATCAGGAGTAGCGGCTCGGCAAAGGAAAGCGGAAGACCGGCGATCATGAGGCCCTTCCTGCTTTGACATTCACACGCGTGCCGCCTTTGCTCACCACCATGCCGCCATGCAGGAACAACAGCAGCTCGGCGGCCGAGCGGCTGGTGGTGTGGGTGGAAAACAGCCAGTCGAGCTTGTTGGTTTCGGCGCGGATCTGGTCGCGGTGCAGCGCGACGCGGGCGACATAGTCGTCGGCCCAGCGCTCGGCGCGGCCCGCGGTGATGACGCCAAAGCCCTCCGGCTCGACGAATTCGATCCGGCCCGAATACGGGAAGGTCTCTTCTGCGGGATCGACGATCTGCACCAGGGCGCCGTGCGCGCCGGAGGCGGACAGTCCGGCGAGCATGGTCCTGATATCGGATATCGGCGACCAGAAATCCGACAGCACCACGATCTCGGCCAGAGCCGACGGCACGAAG
>Ga0207707_10000179_pt1 | contig 66039 bp, 53 predicted proteins | sample KBSC83BmetaG_FD_184336 | JGI IMG/M metagenome (GOLD analysis project Ga0207707, IMG submission 184336) | Corn rhizosphere microbial communities from Kellogg Biological Station, Michigan, USA - KBS C8-3B metaG (SPAdes) (version 2) | ecosystem: Host-associated > Plants > Roots > Rhizosphere ... | reverse complement strand
GCCCGGGCGAACAGGGGGTCACGGCATGAAGAAGCTCCTCGCGATTGCCGGCGGTGCACTGAGCGTCTACCTCGTGATCGTGCTGTTCATCGCGGTCATCCCGAGCATCGAGCTGTCGCAGACGCCGCCCGGCCCCGGCGTGCAACCGCTGACGCCGCTCGAAGCGGAGGGCCGTGCGGTGTTTGCCGCCGATGGTTGTGGCTACTGCCATACGCAGCAGGTCCGACCATTGCCGGAAGACAAGGCGTTCGGACGTCCGTCTGCGCCCGGAGACTTCGCCTACCAGACGCCGGAATTGCTGGGGTCGGAGCGCACCGGCCCCGACCTCACCAACGTCGGCAGCACCAAGCCCAGCGATGTGTGGCAATACATCCACCTTTACGACCCGCGCGCGGTGGAGCCTGAGTCGATCATGCCGAACTTCAAGTTCCTCTTCCGCGTGGTCGACCAGGTGCCCGTGGGCGATACCGCGGTCCCGGTGCCGGCGGCCTTCGCGCCCGGCGCTGGCAAGGTCATTCCCACGCAAAAAGCCAAGGCATTGGTGGCGTATCTGTTGTCGTTGAAGCAACAGCCGATTCCCGGCTACGCGGGGCACGCCGGTGCCGCCTTGGCGGCGCCCGTGCCCGCGCCCGGTTCGGCAGCGCCGGCAACGCCGGCCGGCGGCGCGGGCTACCGTTACGACGCCGCCAAGGGCGCGGCGTTGTTCATGGCCAACTGCTCGGCATGCCACCAGGCCACCGGCGAGGGGATTCCCGGTGCGTTCCCGCCACTCAAGGGCAACGCGGCAGTGGACAATCCCGACCCGACGCTGCACATCCACACCGTATTGCAGGGTGCGCACGGGGTCACCATCGGCGGCGTGGAATACACCAGCGTGATGCCGCCGTTCGCAGGCCAACTGAGTGATGAGGACATCGCCAACATCGTCAATTACGAACGCTCGTCGTGGGGCAACCACGCCAAACCGGTGACGTCGACGCAGGTCGCGGCGTTGCGGGCCAAGGGAGAATGACCGTGACGCACATGCTGATGGGCCCGCTTTGGGGCGTTGTTGCGATCGCGTCGATCACGGGCGCGGTCACGCTCGGCTGCTGGGTGATGATGTTCTGGTTCCTGTTTCGGCCGGGCGAGCAGAACCGGCATCACGCCAAGTACGGCATCCTGCGCGACGATCGCTGAGAATGGGCAACGACATGGCCACCAAACCACACGTGCGCGTATACCTCGACCAGGATCCACAGCCGGTCCTCGATCAGGAATTGCCGACCGCGCTGACACTGGATACCCGCAAGCTGCAGGATGGCCCGCACCGGCTGATCATCCGCGCCGAGGACCAGAGCGGCGCCGAGGGCGTCGAGGAAATTCCGTTCCAGGTGCAGAACGGGCCGGGCATTCTGGTCTCGGGCCTGCGCCCGGGTTCGACCCGGCGCGGCACGCTTCACCTGACGGTGGATGCCTTCAGCACCGATGATCCATTCGATCCGCGTCGCGCCGAAGCGCGGTCATCGGTGCCGGTTTGGGTGTGGGTATTGTGCCTGTTCGTGGTGGCATGGGCGGTGTTCTACGCCGCGCGCATGTGGGACGTGCCCACGCAATACGCGCGGACGCCGACCTACGGCACGCCGCCGGCGGTTTCCGCGCCGGCGTCCACCCCGGGCGCGAAATAGTACGCATGCTTCTTCCAGCGGTTCCGTGCGCAGAGCGGCGCAGCGGCAGGCGGGCGCTCCCTCAGCGCCCGAACACCAGGTTCACCATCACCAGCGTCACGACCAGCATCAGCACGGTCAGCGGCAATCCCACGCGCACGAAATCACGCGGTCTGTAGCCGCCCGGACCGGCCACGATCAGCAGCGTCGGGCTTGCGCCCGGAATCAGGAACGTATTCGACACCGATAGCGCGACGATCAACGCGTAAACGCTGGGATTGCCGCCCGACGCCAGCGCGATGTTGATGGCCATCGGCACCATCATCACCGCGGTGCCGACGTGCGAAATGATCTGCGAGAACAGCAGCGCCAGGATCGCGACCAAGCCCTGGATCATCCACTGCGGCATGCCGCCGAGATAGACCATGATTTCCTGCGCCATCCACGCGGCGGTGCCGGTGGAATCCATCGAAATGCCGAGTGGAATCAGGCAGGCCATCACGAAGATGGTCTTCCAGTTGATCGCGCCGTAGGCCTCGTCCATGTTGAGTACGCCGGCCAGCAGCATGCCGACCGCGCCGGTCATCATCGCCACCGCCAGGCGCAAGTCCGTGAATAGCCCCAGCGCCATCGCCAGCGCGAAGAACACCAGCGCGTAGCGCACTTTGCCCGGCCGCGATTCCTCGCTGGGGATGTCGGTGACCGGAACGATGTCGCGGCTTTCAGCCGCCAGTGCGAGGTCGCGCCAGTAGCTGTGCAGCACCAGCGAGTCACCCGCGCGCAGCGACATCTTGCGGACGTCTTCACCGCGAGTCACCTCGTCGCCACGATTCACCGCCAGCACCGAAATGCCATAGCGTTTGCGCAAACGCAGGTCACCGACCTGCTGCTTGATGAATTTCGATTGCGGCGGAATCACCACTTCGGAAATGCCGGCGCGCGTCGGGTTGAACATGTCGGCCAGCGCCTGGATGCGGTTGCCGGTGCGGCACTGCATGGACTGGGCGAATTCATTGACCTCGGGACGCGAGCCCAGCACACCCAGCACCGTGCCCACCCAGATCATCTGGTCGGAGGGTGGGGCCAGGCGGGATTCGTTGCCGTTCTTGATCGCGAGGATGAGCGGCGCGTGTTCCAGGGTTTCCGCTTCGCCGATGCTCATGCCGACCAGCGGACTGTCGGCCGTCACCGTGAGCTCGATGACTTCGCCCTCGATACCGTACATGTCGGCGAAGTAGCTTTCGGTGCGACCTGGTGTGACCTTGGGTCGGTCCTCGGAATCGTCCGGCATCACGCGACGGGTGAAAAATGCGAAATAGCCGACGCCGACCAGCAGCAGCGGAATGCCGATGGGGGTGATCGAGAACAGCGAAAACGGTTCGATCGTCTGGGCGCCCGGCGGCAGGTTGCGGTCGGCGCTGGCGATCAGGTCGTTCAGCAGGATCAGCGGCGAGTTCGAGATCAGCGTCATGCTGGTGCCGGCGAGGATGCAGCACGCCATCGGCAGCAGCAGTCGTTTCAACGGCACGCCGGTGCGCGCGGAAATGCGGCTGGCCACCGGCAGGAACAGCGCGGCCAGCGCCTGGCTCTGGATAATCGAGGAAAGGCTGCCGACCGTCGCGTTGAGCGCCAGCGAGACGCGACTTTCGACGCCCCCCGAAAGCCGCAGGATGAAGGATGCCGCGCGATTCAGCACGCCGGTGCGATCCAGCCCCGCACCCATGATCATGATGCCGATCAGCGACAGCACCGCGTTGGAGGCGAAACCGTCGAACAGTTGCGTCACCGGCATCAGGCCGGTGATCCCGATCACCACCACCACGAGCAGTGCGACGATGTCCGCGCGCACCCATTCCAGGATCAACATGATCACGGTGAAGCAGACCAACCCGAGCACCAGCATCATGTCGGGGGTTAGGGTCAGCTCCATCGGGCCAAGGTCCGGTCAGGGTAGGATAAATAAGGTCAATCTTGAGAGCTTTTCGCTCACCTGCACATCGCCATGCTCCCACAACCCCCGTCAACGCTTGCAAGCAAGCGTTGGCGCCCCCTTGACTCAAGGGGGCAGAAGCCCTGGATCGTATGATGGTGACACGCGGTCATACAACAAATCCGTAACCGGGTGGCCGAGATCGATCCCGCGTCGTTCGAAACGCGTTTCGATCCGCCAATCGGGTCGCTTTGATTCACCACTTTCCCCTGTGCGCAATCGCCAGCCCGGCTGCGCGGCCAGCACTTCCTGCATGTGCGAAGCATACCCGCGCCAGTCGGTCGCGAGGTGCAACAGACCGCCCGGTTTCACGCGCGTCGCCAGCAGTTCCGCGAAAGCAGGCTGGATCAGCCGGCGCTTGTGGTGGCGCTTCTTGGGCCAGGGATCGGGAAACCAGATGCGCACCTCGTCCAGCGCGACGTCGGCGATTTCGTTTTGCAGCACTTCGACCGCGTCGTGATTCCAGATGCGCACGTTACGGACATCGCGCGCGGCCAGCGCATTCAACAACCGGCCAACGCCGGGGCGGTGCACCTCGATGCCCATGTAATCGCGCGCAGGATCGTCTCCGGCCGCCCACGCCAGCGCTTCGCCGTTGCCGAAGCCGATCTCCAGTACACGTGGCGCGCTGCGGCCGAACAGATCATCGAAATCTCGGAGCGTGCCTTGGTAGTCGAGGCCGAAGCACCCCCAGTGTTGATCGAACGCGCGCTGCTGGGCAGGCGTGATGCGACCCTCCCGCAGTACAAAGCTGCGGATGGTGCGCGGATGTCCGGGACGGTCGGCGTCGTGCGAGCCGACGCTCAAGCGATCATTCCTTCGGCCGGACTGGACGCCGAGGCATAGCGCTTGCGCGGGATGCGGCCGGCGCGAAATGCGGCGCGGCCAGCTTCGATCGCGCATTTCATCGCATGCGCCATCAACACCGGATCCTTCGCGTGCGCAATGGCCGTGTTCATCAGCACTCCGTCGCAACCCAATTCCATCGCCAGTGCAGCATCGGACGCGGTGCCGACACCGGCGTCGACAATCACCGGGATCTTCGCGTTCTCGACGATCTCCATGATGGTGTAGCGGTTCTGGATGCCGAGCCCGGAGCCGATCGGCGCAGCCAGCGGCATCACCGCGGCGCAGCCGATTTCCTCGAAACGCCGCGCCAGCAGCGGATCATCGGTGGTATAGACCATCACGTCGAAACCGTCCTTGACCAGCGCCGTGGCAGCGTCGAGCGTGGTCACCACGTCCGGAAACAAGGTTTTCTGATCGCCGATCACCTCGAGTTTCACCAGCGAATGGCCATCCAGCAGTTCGCGCGCCAGCCGACAGGTGCGCAGCGCTTCCTCGACGCTGTGACAGCCGGCCGTGTTGGGCAGCAGGGTATAACGGTCTGGCGGCAGTGCGTCCAGCAGGTTGGGTTCGTCCGGTTTCTGGCCGAGGTTCATGCGGCGCACCGCGAAGGTGACGATTTCGGAGCCCGCGGCTTCGCTCGCACGGTGGGTTTCGTCGAGATCCTTGAACTTGCCGGTGCCCGTCAGCAGGCGCGAACGGAACGTGCGTCCCGCGATGACCAGCGGGTCGGGAATGTCGTGAGAAGTGGTTTGCGGCAGGGCGTTCATGGCTACGGTGTGACGCGAGAGGATGACAGGCAAGCTTAGCGCGACAGGCTTACAGGTTCGAGATGTCGATCTTCCGCGTTCGCTGCGCGAGCGGAGGCCGTTGCCAAGCATGGGGTCAGGCAAGCAACCGTTCTTGGTACGGGGCGCCGGTCCGGCCGCCGTTGGCGGTCGTTCATCGCGCGCAAACACGTCGACTCACCCTCCTCCAATGGCCTGGACAATCTCGACGCGATCACCTTCGCGCAACTCGTGCTGCGCATGCCGGCTGCGCGGCACGATTTCGCGGTTGACTTCGACGGCGACGCGACGCTCGCCGTGTCCGGTATCGGCGAGCAGCCCGGCAACCGTAATGGCCGCCGCGCATTCGTGCGGTTGGCCATTGAGAAAAATCTTCATCCGCAAAGTGTAACGCCGCAGGTTTGGTAACGGCTGTCGTGAAAGTCAGGCCGTGGAGGGCCGTTCTGGTGTCCACGAGCTTGAACTGAACCGGCGGATCCGATCGTTTCGAGTTGCAGCGATCATGAAAGATCGCAAAAAATCAATGATCGCTGCTCGGCGGCGGATGTTTCCGCGGCGGCGGTTCGCGGTGCTCGGGTGCGGGGCGATTGCGTGTCGGCGGCATGTAGCGTTGCGGGGCTCGCTGCACTTCGCGTTGCTGTTGACGCTGCATTTCCACCGCGCGTTGTTGCTGTTGCATTTGCATCGAGCGCTGTTGCTGGATTTGCCGCTGTTGCTGCGTCGCCTGTTCGCGCTCGCGCTGTTGCGATTGCGCCTGGCGTTGCTGCTGCATTTGTTGTTCGCGGGCACGTTGCGCGGCCTGTTCGCGATCCCGCTGCTGCGATTGCATTTGTGCCTGTCTCTGCTGTTGCACCTGTTGTTCGCGTTCGCGTTGCTGAGTTTGCTCCTGAAGTTGGCGTCGTTGCTGCTCGCGCTGCTGCGGTTGGGTTGCAGCTTGCCGCTGCTGTTGCACTGCGCCGTTACCGGTTGGCTGCGGTACGCGCTCGACCGGCCGCACGACGGGCAGCCGTCCTTGCGCTGGCTCGTTGCGTTCCGGTTCGCTGGCTGGCCGGATCACCGGGGCGCGCGGCAGTGTCCCGCGTTCACCCGGATGCGCGAAACGCGCGCTGGGCAATTCGGCCGGCCGCTGTGCGGCTGGCTGCTTGCGAGGGGGCCGCGGGCGCACCGCATTCATGGGGGGCGGATTCGCCGGGCTGGCGCGTCGGGACGAAGGCTCCGCTGGCCGCGGCGCGGCCACCGTCCGTGCGGGTTGGTTGCGGGCGGCCGGCTCCGACGGGCGGCCAGGAGCCGCGGCACGCCGGACGTTTGCCACGGCGGGCACCAGCTTCACGCGCCCATTGCGCTGTTCGGCTGCCGGGCGCGCCTTGCGCAGGTCCTGCATTTGCGCTCGGGTCAACGGCTGGCCGTGTTGCTGGGCAATGATTTTTTCCCGTGCCGCGAAGTCGACGGGACGCGGCGGCGGCTGGTGTCGGGCAACCACCGGGCGCACGAACGGTTCGCGGCCCTTGAGCACCGTGGGGCGCATGGTGGGCCGCCGCAAGCCGACGCTGGCCTTGCCCGGATTCACGCCGGGACGCAGGGCGACCTCGCTGCGTTCGAGCTGGGTACGGTTCAACTTCAAAACCGCCGGGCGCACCGGCCGCGCACCGGCAAACACATTGCGCGGCACCGCCGTCACCGCGCCCGGCATCCGGCGATAGGCGTAATCGTGTCCGCCACGCGCCGGCATCCGGCCCGCGCGGTAGTCGCTGTAGTAATTGTTGATGACCGTCCTGTTGACGTACACGTTGCGGATGTTGGTGACATTGACATTGGTGAAGTAGCGCCGTGAGGCGTGGAACCACGGCACGTACACGTCACGTGGACCCAGCGGGAACCAGCCCACCGGACCACCGCCTCCGACATTGATCGACAGCGAGAAACCCGAACCGCCGACGAAAGCCACCAATGCCGGCGCATACACAGGACGCACGCGCACCGGTCCCGGCATCCAACCCCAGCGATTGCGGATGTACGCCCAGCGGCCGTAATGGAAGGGCGCGAAGCCCCATGGCTGGTCGTCCACCCAGGTCCAGCCCCACGGATCGATCCAGGCCCAGTGGCCGTAGCGGTACGGCGCCCAGCCGACCGGCACCGTGGTGGGATACCACACGTTGCCGTATTCGGGCACCGCGTTCCACTGGCCGTATTGATTCAGGTCGTCGCCGCCGATCATGTCGGGTGGGACGTATTGTTCCTGCTGCTGCGCGTAGCGCTGGTAATTCGCGTCGCGCGTTTCGGAGAAACGATCGAAATCGTCGGGCTGTGGCAAGCCGGTTTCGTCGACGCTGGCGAGCGCGGAATCGTTGAAGCGGTACGAGGTCCCCGCGGCCACTTGGCGGCTGACGCCATTCTCGCCGTACACGGTGCCCGAGCCGCGGAACACCGTGACCATGCTGCCGGTCCCGCTCGGATCGTCGTCGATGCGATAGACGCCGGGCACCGAGGCCACGAATGCGACCGTCGGGGTGTCCACTTCGAAGTTCTCGCCGTTGTCGAGCCGATGCACGGCGAGGTTCAGCGTGCCCTGCGAGAGTTCGATCTGGACGTTGTCCTGATCGAGGTTGAGGAAATCGAAGGCGCTGTCGTTGTCGATCCGAACGGAGGCGTCGCCGAGTTCCAGCACGGCGCGGCCATCATCACCGGTCAACAGCCGATCGCCGATCACCATCGGGCGGTTGATTTCGACCGAACCCCAATCGCTTTCGCCGGCGGGCGCGAACTGCACCTGTCCGGAAAGATACGCAAGCCGCGCAACGCGCCCCGGCGCCTGCTCGGCGTCGTCGGGACTCTGGGGCTGGTCGTACGATTGCGAGTCGTCGTATTGCTGCGCCTGCACCGTGGCCGCGCCGAGAAGCAAGGCGCCGACGCCGCCGGCAATCAGGACCATGCGCGAAAGACGGAAGCGGGACATGGGAACCCCCGTGATGGATCAGGGCGCGTTGTACGGCGTCGGTGCGGCGCCCCTCGCCCGACGCGATCATCACAACCCGGCTGCGCTGAACGCCGGCCTGCTGGAGCCACTATCCAAAGCAAGGCCTAAGAAAGTGTTTAGCGCGCGTTCGAAGGTCGTTGCGCGGCCGGCGCACATCTCGTTACCATCGGCGCTTCCAGCGCGGGTGTAGCTCAATGGTAGAGCTGTAGCTTCCCAAGCTACTGACGAGGGTTCGATTCCCTTCACCCGCTTGTCTCGAGGCCGTTTTGCAGATTGCTGTTCAAGGGATATGCAACGCTTCCGCGGCTCTGACCTTCCGTGTTCCCACGATCCCCGCCCGTTTGCGTACCGCACCCGAACGGAGTGCCCCCTTGACCCAAGAGGGCGGACGGTCCCGCTGTCGGGTAAGCACGCAGCGTGAAAATCGCGATCCTTTCCCGCAACTCGCGCCTGTATTCCACGATGCGGCTGGTCGCGGCGGCGCGCGCGCGCGGGCATCGGGTGCGGGTGCTCGATCCGCTGCGTTGCTATCTGCGCATCGCCCATGACGGATTTGCCTTGCATTATGGCGGTCGCGCGCTGAAGGGGTTCGACTGCGTGATCCCGCGAATCGGCGCGTCGGTCACCTTCTACGGGACCGCGGTGCTGCGCCAGTTCGAGATGATGGGCGTGTACACGCCGAGTTCCTCGGATGCGGTGCTGCGCGCGCGCGACAAGTTGCGCAGCCTCCAATTGCTCGCGAAACACGGCATCGATCTGCCGGTGACGGTGTTCGGCGACAATCCCGACGACACCGCCGACCTCATGAACATGCTGGGTCCGCCGCCGCACGTGATCAAACTCAACGAGGGCGCCCAAGGTAGTGGCGTGGTGCTGGCGGAAAAACCCGCGGCCTCGCAGAGCGTGATCGAGGCGTTCCGGGGTCTCTACGCGAATTTCCTGGTGCAGGAATTCGTGCGCGAGGCCAACGGTCGCGACATCCGCTGCTTCATCGTGGGGGATCGAGTGGTCGCGGCCATGCAGCGCGCCGCGGTGGACGGCGACTTCCGCGCCAACCTCCATCGTGGCGGCACCGGCAGTCCCGTGAAATTGAGCGCGGCGGAACGCCGCCTCGCGCTGCGCGCCACCAAGGTACTGGGCCTCGGAATTGCCGGCGTGGACCTGCTGCGTTCCGCGCGCGGTCCGCTGGTGCTGGAAGTCAATGCCTCCCCGGGCCTGGAAGGCATCGAAACCGTGACCGGGGTGGATGTGGCGGATGCGGTGATCCGGCAGCTCGAATCGACGTGAGGCTACGCGCTTTCGGTGCCGGATCTGGAACTACGAAATTTATCGTTGACAAGTGCCTTATTGGGTGTCTAGGATCATCTATCCACGCGTTTCTGTGGGGCGCGCGTCCACTGGAAAAACGGAGTAGGGGAAGATGAAGACATCAGGCTGGTGGGTTCTTGCGATGGCGATGGGAGTGCTGATGATGCAAGGGTGTGCCGAGACGGGAGGTGCCAGGCCCGACACGACCGCCACGATTCAGCCCGCTCCTGCGCCGGCAGCGCAAGCTGTGCCGGTCTCCAATACGGCCATTCCCGAGGAAAATGGCAAGCCCGTCGTGAAGGCCGACAGCAAGGAAAATTTCGATGCGGTGGTCGCCGCCATTCATCAGCAGATGCAGCCCGGGGGTCGTTGGCAGTACATCAATGCCGATGAGCGCGCCACGGTTGATGGAAGCTTTGCCGACATGGGCAAGCTGTACGACCAATACGGCAGCGTGGACAAGATGGATCAGGCGGCCAAGATACGGTTGCTCGCCGACCAGAATACCGTCAATGCCATTCTTACCAAGAAGGACGGCGATCGCCTGATTTGCCAGAGCATGATGCCGGTCGGTTCCCATCTACCGGTGAAGACCTGCAAGACTTATGCGCAGATTCAGGCGGAACAAAATGGCGCGCAGGAATTTCTTCGTGTACACGGAGCCACGATTCAAACGAAGACAGGGCATTGACGCTCGTCGAAGGACCGCGTGGGGACGAGATTGCGCCGATATAGTGAGTATGAATTTCAGTCTGATTTTGCGGGTACCTCGCGTACCCCAGTCGCGCTAGATCCCGGTGGGCAGGGCTAAAGGTGATCGTCGGAGTCAATTGTGATGGTCAGCCTCAAGCGAACACTACCTCGACCTACTGAAGCCGAACTTGAAATCCTGCAGGTGCTGTGGGAACACGGTGCCTGCACGGTGCGCGAAGTGCATGAGGTTCTGCACCAGCGGGGTGGCACCGGCTATACGACCGCGCTGAAACAATTGCAGATCATGTTCGACAAAGGCTTGGTCGAACGCGACGAGTCGCAGCGCGCGCACGTGTATCGCGCCGTAGTGAGCAAAGAACGAACCCAGAAGAAATTCCTGTCCGACATGCTGCAGCGCGTGTTCGATGGTTCGCCTTCGCGGCTGGTGTTGCAGGCACTGGGTGATCACAAGGCAAGCCACGAGGAATTGCAGGAAATCCGCGCACTGTTGAACCGGCTCGACAGGGACGCAGGCAAATGAACGCGTTCGATATCGTCTCTGCCGGAATTTCGGCATTGGGTTGGTGTCTGCTGCAATTCGTATGGCAGGCCGCTCTGATCGGGGCGGTGTACGCGGCCCTGCGCCCGTTGCTGGCGCGCGGCAATCCGCGCTACCTGGCCGCGATGCTTGCGCTGGCCGCAATGGCATTGTGTCCGCTGGTCACTTGGCATGTCGTCGCGACGAACCCGGTGACGGTCGGGTTGCCCGACATGATCACAACGGGATCATCCGCGGTTTCGCCATCCCCGGCTGCATCGACGTGGACTTGGCGCACGCTGGTGCAAGCCGCCTTGCCGTGGCTCGTACTGGCATGGGCCTGCGGGGTGGCCGCGCTGGGGATGCGGGTCTTCAGGCAATGGCGCGGCTTGCGCCTGATGTTGAGGATGGCGGAAAACCTGCCGGTCTGGCAGTCGCGCACGCGCGAATTTGCCAACCGCATGGGCCTGCGCCGGGTGGTGCCGGTGCTGGCCAGCGTGCGCGTCGCGACGCCGACGCTTGTCGGCTGGCTGCGGCCCGCGGTGGTGATGCCGCTGGCGGTGCTGGCACGCATGCCGGCGTCGCAGATCGACTTGGTTCTGGCACACGAGTTGGCGCATCTGAAGCGCCTAGACCACGTCGCCAACCTGTTCCAGGTGGTGCTGGAGACGTTGTTCTTCTACCACCCCGTGGTGCACTGGATCTCGCGCGAGGCGCGCAACGAACGCGAATTGTGCTGCGACACGCTGGCGTTGCGGGTGACGGGCGGCGAGCGCCGGGATTTCGTGGCCGCGCTGGCCAACCTCGAAGCGTTGCGCGCCGGCCACGCCGGCCTCGCGCTGGCCGCGAGCGGCGGCGTGCTGGCGGAACGCGCCTGGTTCATCGCGGGTGTTGTGCCGCGGGGTCCACGGCGGCATGTGTGGAACCACGCCGTATTGATGTTGGCCGCATTGGTGCTGGCGGGAACGGGTTGGATGTGGTGGCGCGAAGCGGCGTGGCAGCAGCACACCGCGACCATTGTGGCGGCAAACAACGCATCGATCCTGCGCGTTGCGATGCCGGATGTGCTGCCTACGTCCCCCTCGTTGCCTGGTGCCGATGAAACCCCAGCGAAACCAGTCTTGCCGCCGGTGCACTATGCGACGGTATCCATCCCGGATAGCGAAGCTGCGCCGTCGGCTGTTTCGATCCGGTTAGCATCCGTCGGCCGGCCGACCCTTGATCTCGCGAACGTGGCATTGCCCCTCGCGCCGGTCGCGGCCGCCCCGACTCCTTCATCGCTTAACCTGGAGGCACCATTCGCTCCGCCGCGGGCACTGCGCACGGTGTCCCCCGTGTATCCGCCCGAGGCACTATTGAATGGAATCCAGGGGCGGGTCGTAATCGAGTTTGCGTTGGATGCGGCGGGCGTGCCGCGCGGTATCGAAATCGTGGGGAACAGCGCTGGCCAATTCGACGTGGCCGCGTTGCAGGCGCTGGCCGCATGGAGGTTCGTCCCGCCTGCGGTAGCCGGCCGGCGTTATCGCCAAGCCTTCACGTTCCAGCTTGGCGCGCAGACCGTTGGTGATGCCGCCGCCGCGCGTGCGTGCCTTGTCACGACCGGCACGCATATTTGCCGGCAGATGCCCGACGCCAGCGTTCGCGTGTTGCGGCCCGATCGCTGAAGATCGGACCGCGCGTTCCACAGCGCGCGGAAGCGATTCTCGCTAAGCTTGCGTCAGCGCGGATGAGCGCGTGCCAGTCGGGACTCCCTATGCGTGTGCTGGTGATCGAGGACAACAACGACATCGCCACCAACATCGGCGATTATCTGGAAGATCGCGGGCACGTGGTGGATTTCGCCGGTGACGGCGTGACCGGCCTGCATCTGGCCGTGGTCAATGAATTCGACGTGATCGTGCTGGACCTCACCTTGCCCGGCATGGACGGCATCGAGGTCTGCAAGAAACTGCGCGGCGAGGCGCACAAGCACACGCCCGTTCTGATGCTGACCGCACGCGACGCGCTGGAGCAGAAGCTCACCGGTTTCGAATCCGGCGCCGACGATTACATGACCAAGCCCTTCGCGCTGCAGGAACTGGCGGCGCGTCTGGAAGTGCTGGCGCGGCGCGGCAAGGGGCCGAAGAGCCGGGTGCTGAAAATCGCCGACCTCACCTACAACCTCGACACGCTGGTGGTGACGCGCGGGGGGCAGTCGATCCAGTTGAACCCGATCGGCCTGAAACTGCTGCAGGCATTGATGGAAGCCAGCCCGTCGGTGGTGACGCGCCAGGACCTCGAACAAAAGGTCTGGGGCGAGGAGCTGCCGGATTCCGATTCCCTGCGCGTGCACATCCACGGGCTGCGTGCGGCCATCGACAAACCCTTCGACAAGCCGCTGATCCATACCCGTCACGGCATCGGCTACCGCATGGTCGATCCGGATGCAGTCCCGGCGTAAGCTCCGCTTCCGGCTGATCGTCACCTTCGTGCTGTTCGGCTTCGGCCTCAGCGTCCTGTTTGCCGTGGCCTCGCTGTACGTGCGCGCGAAGGTCGAGAACCAGCTGATCAACAGCAGTCTCGAGGCCGACGTCCAGCAGGCACTCGAGAACAAGCATCAGCATCCCGACCAGCCGCTGCGGTCGAAGCTGGTGGAAGGCTGGTTGTGGAGTGACCGCACCGTTTATCAGGCGCCATTGGCGTGGCAGGGCCTGAAGCCCGGCGTTTACGACATGCACGGCGGAACCGACGGCAAGCCGCGGCATTACAAGCTGGCCGTGGCGCACAAGTACGGCTTGGATGCGTTCCTCACCTACGACATCAGCCGCGAGAGTCTCGGCAAGCGTCAACTGATCACGGGCGTGGTCACGGTGGTGATCGTGTTCACCTTGCTTTCGCTGGCGGTCGGCTACTGGTTGTCGCTGCGGGTGATGCGGCCGGTGACCGAACTCGCGCAGCGCCTGCGCGCGTTCCGCAGCGGGCGGCAACTGGAGCCGCTGGCGCCGCACTTTGCCGAAGATGAAGTAGGCGAACTGGCGGCGGCGCTCGATGATTACGCGCAACGCCAGAGCGCCCTGATTCAGCGCGATCGTGAATTCAACTCCGACGTCAGCCATGAACTGCGCACGCCGCTGGCGGTGATCGCCAGCACCACCGAATTGCTGGTGGCGACGCCCGATCTTCCCGAAAAGCTGCACACGCGGCTGCAGCGCATCGAGCGCGCGGTACGGCAGGCGACCGAACTCACCCAGGCGTTGCTGCTGCTTTCCCGCGCGGAACGTTCCGGACCCGTCGATGGCGAAACCACCGATGTCGGCAAGGTGGTCGAGGAAGTGATCGACACGCACCGTCCCGACATCGCCCGCAAGCCGATCGAGCTGCGCGCCGAGATCGAAGCGCAGGTCACGGTCGAGGCACCATCCTCGGTGGTGGCGGTGGCGCTCGGAAATCTCGTCGGCAACGCCTGCAAGTACACCCAGGAAGGCGAAATCGTGGTGCGGGTGCAGGCCGGTCGGGTGCGGGTCGAAGACACCGGTCCCGGCATCAAGGCCGAGGATGCCGAGCACCTGTTCGAGCGCGGCGTGCGCGGCGAAGGCGAAACCGTGAAGGGCGCAGGTCTGGGTCTAGCAATCGTGCGCCGGTTGTGCGAGTTGTACGGCTGGCGCGTGACCTTGGCGCCCCGCGCGGAACGCGGGGCTGTCGCGACCCTCGATTTCCACGACGAACGTTAGCCGGAAATCGCACGACGCCTGCCAGCGCCGGCATGTGGACCCAGCGCAAATCGGACAGGTATCCGTGACCTAAATCCGTCCAAGGAGAGAATACCAAGCTCAATCCTTCGTCCCTTGTGACAAATCAGAATGTACCCTTCATCTTCGGTTTTTCTCACGGCCGTTGACCGTTCTGGCGGCGGCAACACCACAAGAAGCTGAGTCCCGCGATTCCGAAGGAGAACAGGGTCAAGGTTGAGGGTTCGGGGACAACGACAGGAACGTGATCGGTGAGCGTGTAGCCGTCACCGGTAAATGGTGTGCCGGCGAAGCCGTTCGCTGGGTCGAACGTGAAAGGGGTGGTGCTGAATAACATGCCGGGCAGCGATGAGTTGGTGCCGTTCACGATCGTAAAGGAGTCCCCAAGCTGGAAGCTCGGGATGTCGTGCAGATAGATGTTGAGATCAACCAAGCTGTACAGCGTGCTGTCTGGCACCAGCAGCCCGTTATCGATCAGATACAGATCTGGAATTGGCACCGGGAATGACGATCCGACATGGCCGTCAATGGCGCCCCAGATGTTTTCCAGCTGATACTGGCCGTGACTGTCAATGAACACTGCCTCGAGCGCCAAATCCGCGCTTACACTGAAGCCACCAGCGCCGCCGGCAGGTAAACCGCCCCCACCCTTGGCTATCTTGGCAATCGTCGTGTTACGTGCGTCGAAGACATCGTCGAGGCAAGGTGTCTGTGTATGTGCGCGCCAGTCCTTCGTGCTGTGGTTGAACTGACCTATCAGTGTTCTTGGCCAACCGGGCTTAACCAGATTATTCCCATTCTTGTCAGTGAGGTTGACGATAAAGTTGGCTGGTGCCTGCGAAATCTCATCAACACGACCGCAGCGGGCCGTTCCAGGCATTGAGTTGGCCAATGCCGAGCCGCTGGCGCAAAGCAATGCCGCAACCAAATACATTTTTACGGTGGCGATCTTGGTCATGGCTTGTCTCCCTCGTGGTCGCCACTATGTGGCGCGCTCATTGCCGTATTGGGAAAGATAAGTATTGGCCGGCGACCGGTGGTACTGTTAGGGCCGATCTGCGCTCCGCTGGGATGTTTCTGCGCGGCTGTCCCTATTCGCGTCGTCCGGATCTTGTCCGGGGTTCACGCGCTGGCAATAACGGGTGGGCGGTTCACCGACGAAACGCCTGAATGTTCGCGCGAAATGCGACAGGTCGTTGAAGCCGAACGGCATAGGCGACCTCGGAGACGCATGCCTGCGGCTCGGCCAGGAAATCGCGGTCCACCTCGATCCGGTGGTTCAGCAGGAATCGCCAGGAAGGCACGCTGTGACCTGATGGAATACGGGGCTAAATTTCGGCGCGGAACGGTGGCAAAGCCGGCGGCACCCGAAGCGGGCCCTTGCGACCGTGCGCCGGCTTTGCGAGCTCCACGGCTGGCAGGTGCCGCTGCGCCCCCAAGGCGCAAACGCAAAATCAGCCAAGACTATTCGATGGCCGCTTGCGCGCGTTTGCCAAGCCAGGCATTTGGCAGGGCGCGAGCACCGAGTGGTTTCCGTGCCGTGCGCATTCAGTGAGTCTGCCCATGACAGGCTACCCTTTCCTGGCGGCGCATCCAGTCGATCCCCAGCAGCAAGAACAGACCCACGCCCCATAGGAGGAATGTGGGCGGCTCGGGAACGGGTGATTCAGCGACGGCAGCTTGGAGAACCTCTTGACCATTACCGATGTTTGTAAACCCATCCTGGAAATAGGTCCAGATGTGGCGGTCATCGATGACATCCTGTTCCTCCGCTGTCGTCGCCGCGCCGTGCTGGAATGGATCGTCGCGGTAGGAGAGCAGATGGATGTCGCCCCAAGAGAGGAATCCCTCCACCACCACCCAATGCGTGTTGGTCATGAACTCGACATCCTGTCCTTTCGCCATCTCACTTTCAATCCAATCCCAAGTAAGAGGGGTATTGTTGGGTAGCTTCACCCCGCCGGCATAATGCACCTCTAGCGGCAGGCCATGGTCGGAGATGAATTGCTCCTTGCCCTGCGCCTCCGCGTCATCCCAATTGCCGTCATGATTGTTCATCATGTTCGCTGCCAGTTCGGTCTGTGTTTGCAGCAGGGTCTGGGTTAAACCGAGGTTGTTCTGGTCGCTCAACCAGTGCAGGCTGTTGGTTGCGGCCCCGGGACCGCACCAGTTTTCCTCTTGCGTCACGTTCGGCACGTCCGTGTGCCAGTTGGCTGTCAGCCCGGTGAAGGGGACATTCCAGTTGAGGTTGCCGTTGTCGGGCGCGCCTTGAGCTGTGTCGCCGGACGGAACACCACTATTGATGATGTTTTGTGCCGAGCCGATGTTGAAGGACCCAGTCGCGTCGAACGCTGTCGGGGCGCCGGTTGCCGGCGCCGACGTAATCGCGTACCCGACATCGAGCGAGGAGACCGGGGTTCCACGCGGCGTGCCAAGGTCAAAATAGCTGGCGCTGGTGAATTGGCTCGATCCTGTCAGGCCCGTCGGCAGTAAAGGATGGTTCTGCACAATCCAGCGGGCGTTCGGTGTCCCGGGATTGGCGACGATGTTGATCCATTGCAGGCTGCTACCTTGGTCGTAGGCAATGTCGAATTCCCCCCATTCCGAGTTTGGAATGACCAGGCCGCCGTTCTGAAAAAAATCCACCTGGTTGAAGCTCAGCACCGGGGTTGCGTTGACAAGAGCAGGCGCAAGGAGCAGCACCGCCAATGTCACCCATGTCAAGAAAGGCCTGATCCTGGACATGACTCCGACTCCTCTCGTTTGCCGACCCGGTTTCCTGGATCGGTGCGCCGGGCATTGCGTTGCGAGTGGTGAGGATTTTGTGTTCGTAGCAGTGGCAAATTCCGTAGCCAAACCTCCTGCGCGAGTCGTGCTCCCTGAACCATCCCCGGGGTTTGGGGGGTGTTCGGTTTGAGCCACGCTGGCACATACGGCGCGGCCACCGATCGCGAGTGGCTTCGGCTTCCGCCACGGCAGCGTGACAAAGGACGAGGATCCCGCGGTACCTGGCCCGGCCGTTAGGATCGATTTGCGCTTCGGTGGGATGTTTCTGCGCGGCTGTCGCGATTCGCGTCGTCGTCTGACGAGGGGCTGACGCGCTGGCTGTAGCGGGTGGGTGGTTCGCCGACGAAACGATGGAAGATCCGCGCGAAATGCGAAGGGTCGTTGAAGCCGACGGCATAGGCGACCTCGGAGATGCATGCCTGCGGCTCGGCTAGGAAATCGCGTGCCATCGCGATCCGGTAGTTCAGCAGAAATTGCCGGAACGACGTGCCGTGTTCGTGATGAAAGATGCGGCTGAATTCCGATTCTGAGAGGCGGCAAAGCCGGGCGACGGTCTTGAGCCGGACGATCTCTCCGTAATGTTCGCTGACGAAGGCGATCGCCGGCGCCGTGCGTGGGGCGGCCATGAGCGGCTTGTGCAGATGGCCCGACGGTGCGATCAGTTCCGGAGGTAGGCCGTCGGAGAGCCATCCACGCGGCTGCCTGCCGGACGCGAAACTGGTCAGCGCGTCGAGCACGCGCGACAAGGCTTCGTCGGGAATCGGCTTGACCCGGTAGTCCCAGACCCTGTGGCGGTAGGCCCACACCGCCAGCGCCTCGGAGTGGTATTCGGTGAGCACTAGCACCGGCAGCGCGGGAAAGGCCCGCCGCACCAGCGGTATCGCCCGCAACCGAGCCCCATCCGGATAGTCGTACTCCACGCATACGGCATTGGGTTCGAACGCGTGGGCAGCCGGCAGCACGTCCGCAGGCCCGCTGATCCGCTGCGCATCGCCGCAGCTTTGCGCGACGTGGAACAGGCCGTTGCGCTGCGGCGCGCAACAGTAGTCGAGCCACAACAACCGTGGAGCGGCCATGCCTCCACCTCCCTGGCATCCGCGCGTGATTCCCGGGCCCGTCTGCGCGGCGGCGCCGTTTCGCGAGCTTACACCCGCGGCGCGCAGCCGGATCGAGCGTATGGCTCGCCGCAGACACCGGATCAATCGGACATGGTCCGGGCAAAGACGCCGGCTTTAGGCCGCGCATCGTTCCCCGGGGATTCCTTGACGCGCCGCCCGGTTTGGCACGGGGCCACGGGCGTATACTCCCGCCGGTCCCGGCGGACGGACGTCGCGGGGACGGGATTGGGAACGGCTTGCGGGGTAGACCCGCGTCGTGCACAGTGGCGCCGACCGGCGACCATTGGCGCGGATATTGCAGCCATCGCAGACGGTTTTCGGGTTTCGGGAGGGGGTTCATGGATATCGCCGAACTGCTGGCCTTTTCGGTCAAGAACAAGGCCTCGGACCTGCACCTGTCGTCCGGCTTGCCGCCGATGATCCGCGTGGACGGCGATATCCGCCGCATCAACCTGCCCGCGCTGGAGCACAAGCAGGTGCACGCGCTGGTGTACGACATCATGTCGGACAAACAGCGTCGCGATTACGAAGAATTCCTCGAGGTCGACTTTTCGTTCGAGATTCCCGGCCTCGCCCGTTTCCGCGTCAACGCCTTCAACCAGAACCGCGGCGCCGGCGCGGTGTTCCGCACCATTCCCGCCGAGGTCTGGACGCTGGAGGATCTCGGCACGCCCAAGGTGTTCAAGGAACTGATCGACCAGCCGCAGGGCCTGATCCTGGTGACCGGCCCGACCGGTTCGGGCAAGTCCACGACGCTGGCCGCGATGGTCGACCACGTCAACAAGAACCACTACGGGCACATCCTTTCGATCGAGGACCCGATCGAATTCGTGCACACCGCGCAGAAATGCGTGATCAACCAGCGCGAAGTGCACCGTGACACGCTCGGCTTCAACGAGGCGTTGCGCTCGGCGCTGCGCGAAGACCCGGATTACATCCTGGTCGGCGAAATGCGTGACATCGAAACCATCCGCCTCGCCTTGACCGCCGCGGAAACCGGGCACCTGGTGTTCGCAACGTTGCACACCAACTCGGCGGCCAAGACCATCGACCGCATCATCGACGTGTTCCCTGCCGGCGAAAAGGCAATGGTGCGCTCGATGCTTTCGGAATCGCTGCGCGCCGTGATCACCCAGACGCTTCTGAAGAAGGTCGGCGGCGGACGTACGCCGGCGTGGGAGATCATGGTCGGCATCCCCGCGATCCGGAATTTGATCCGCGAGGACAAGGTGGCGCAGATGTATTCGTCCATCCAGACGGGCCAGCAGTTCGGCATGCAGACCATGGACCAGTGCCTGCAGGACCTGGTGCGGCGCGGCCTGGTGACGCGCCAGGATGCAATGGCGCGTGCCAAGGTGAAAGAAACATTCAAGTGACCACAGGATGTGGTCACCCCGTGCAGGCCGTGGATGGCCGATGGCACGGGTCCGGTTCAAAGCCGCGAGATCCGTTGATCTCGGGAGATAACCCATGAGCGCAGTCGATTTCTCATCCTTCCTCAAGCTGATGGTGCACAAGAAGGCGTCGGACCTTTTCATCACGGCCGGTGTCGCGCCATCAATCAAGGTCAACGGCCGCATCGTGCCGATCACCCAGACGCCGCTGTCCGCGCAGGATGCGCGCGACATGGTACTGAACGTGATGAACCCGCTGCAGCGCGAGGAATTCGAGAAGACCCACGAGTGCCAGTTCGCGATCGGCGTGGCGGGAGTCGGGCGCTTCCGCGTGTCGTGCTTCTATCAGCGCAATTGCGTCGGCATGGTATTGCGCCGGATCGAGGCCAAAATCCCGACCATCGAGGAATTGAACCTCCTGCCGATCGTCAAGCAACTGGCGATGACCAAGCGCGGCATCGTGATTTTCGTGGGCGCCACCGGTGCGGGCAAATCCACTTCGCTGGCTTCGATCGTCGGCTACCGCAACCAGAATTCGACCGGCCACATCATCACCATCGAGGATCCGATCGAATACGTGCACAAGCACGAAGGTTGCATCATTACCCAGCGCGAACTCGGGATCGACACCGACAGTTGGGAAAACGCGCTGAAGAACACGTTGCGCCAGGCGCCCGACGTGATCCTGATCGGCGAGGTGCGTACACGCGAGACGATGGAATACGCGATCCACTTTTCCGAAACCGGCCACCTGGTGCTGTGCACGTTGCACGCCAACAACGCCAACCAGGCGCTGGAACGCATCGTCCACTTCTTTCCCGAAGACGTACGCGAACAGCTCTACATGGACCTTTCATTGAACCTGAAGGGCATCGTTGCACAGCAGTTGATTCCCACCCCCGACGGCAAGGGTCGGCGCGTGGCGATGGAGGTGATGCTGGGCACGCCATTGGTGCAGGACTACATCCGCAAGGGCGAGGTCCACAAGATCAAGGACGTGATGAAGCAGTCCACGAATCTCGGCATGTGCACGTTCGACCAGAACCTGGTCGAGCTGTACCACGCCGGCCACATCAGCTATGAGGATGCGTTGCGCTACGCCGATTCCGCCAACGAAGTGCGCCTTGCGATCAAGCTGGCGCAGGGCGGCGACGCGCATTCACTGTCGCAGGGTCTGGGCGACGTGGAGCTTGTCGAGACGGCCGAAAAAGGACACCGATTGTAAATCGTGGGCGCAACTTGGCACCAACAAAAAACCCGGGCGATTGGCCCGGGTTTTTTGGGTGGTCAACCTTGGGATACGTCGGCATCGGGTCTCAGCGATGCTTCACGTCCGTTTCAAAATGCAGGCCCTTGTCGTCCAGCTTCACGTCGAGGTCACCGGATTCGATCATCTTGCTCATCTGGGTGAACAACGCGACCTGCTGTTGGACCTGTGCCTGGCTTGCCGCGGGCGCCGTGGCGGCGAAGCGGCCCATCCAACTGCCGAGCAATTGATACATCTTGCCGTCGAAGTGCATCCGCAGCAACTTCTCGCCGCTGCCTGCGGAAGCGCTCAACGTGCCGCCGAGCTTGGCGTCCTCGCCGTCACCGGTGCCCACCGCAAGCGCATCCGAATTGGCCGCGATCCAGCCCTGGTTGCTGCCGCCCAGCATTGCCTGCAGCCGCGGCGGCAGGTCGAATGCCACCGGTTTGCCGTCGGCAGGGATGGTCTTCAACGCGAACTGCGGCATCGTCTGCTGGATCTTCTGTACCAGTTCGGTCGGATTGGAACTGGCGACCAGCAGGCGTCCGGCGATCTGCGGGCCGATGTCCCATTTGTCCAGCACGATGCGAAAGCCCAGCAGTGATGCTGCTTCCGGCGGCATCTGCACGGGCGGGTTCGCGGCGGTTTTGGCGAAGTTGTTGAGCGACTGCAGTGCCGGGCACTGGTAGGCCCTGGCGGCGGCCGCTTCCGCGCGCCCCGTGATGAAGGCCTGCCACTTCTGCAGCGGCAGGGCCATCACCATGTCGAACATGGAAGCATCCGACGATTCGTCCATTCCCGGCACCGGTTGCTTCAGCGCGGTCAGCGCACCCAGCAGTGAGGACGACAACTTCACGTCCAGACTGGCGTGCATTTCCTTGGCCGAGTAGGTCTGGAAACCCGCGCTGGCCAGCGGCACCTGGTTGGCGATGGACGCGAACTCGCTGGCGCAAGTCGGATTGGTCAGCGTGCCGCCCAAGTTTTTGGCGAATGCCTGGGTGACTGCATCCTTGCCGTCATACAGATTGGCGAAAAGCTTCGGCAGGTCGACATAACCCGAGCCGTAATCGCTGTAGCCGTGCTGGCTGTCGATGTCGGCCAGACGGTCGGAGGCGTGGCTGGCAGGTTTGGTCAGGCCGAGCAACTGCTTCAGTATTTCCGGCGTAGCGTTGAGGGGCGCAACGGTAGCGACAAGCTGATTGCCTTCGATGGCCACGAGGAAGCGCATCTTGGCGTCGCTGCCGCCGAGCACCCAGTAGGTCTGCTGACCCACCGTGGCGGTCGGTGCCGTGATGCCGGCGCGTTTTTCCACACGCGCCCAGAACGCCTTGAAGGCATCGGGCGAGGCCAGTTCGATCCGTGCCACCGGGACATCGCCGATGCCATAGAGCGCGTACAACGACGATTTCGAGAACCCGATCGTCTGCGCCAGCTCCTTGCTGGAGTGCACGTTTGCGAGTTCGGTCTGGACGGCGTCGAGGATTTTCGCAATGTCCGGATTCTTCTGGCCGACCACTTCTGCCATTTTGCCGAGTTGCTGGATGCGCGCCGCCATCACCGCATCATTGGCTTGCCCCCAGGCTTCGGTAACGTCCTCCGGGGTGCCCTTGAAATTGGCGAACAGGTAAGGTGTGTCGGCGGGCGCGAACGTGATCGGCGCGTTGGAAGCGACGTGCTTGCCGCAGCCCGCCAGCGCGAGGACTGAGACGCAGGCAGCCGCAAGGACTGCGTGACGCAGGACTGGACGCATGGCTTTTCCTTGTTCCCCGAGGTAGCGGCCGATTATGCCGGCGTCGCGAGCAGTTCCGCCAGCACTGCCATGCGCGTCACCACACCGTTCGCGACCTGGTCAAGGATCCGCGATTGCGGGCCATCGGCGACTTCGGGCGCGATCTCGATGCCGCGGTTGATGGGCCCCGGGTGCAGCACTTGGCAACCCGGATTGGCCAAGGCGAGGCGCCGCATATCCAGCCCGTAATGCGTATGGTAGTCGGCCGCGTCCGGAAGCTGCGCGTCGGCCATGCGTTCCTTCTGGATCCGCAGCATGATCACCACGTCGGCACCATCGAGCGCCGCGTCGAAATCTTCCGTTGTCCCGCAGCCGGGGAATTCCTGCAGCGATTCAGGCAACATGGCGCGTGGTGCACACAGCCGGATCGCATCGGCGCCCAGTGCGTGCAGAGCCTGTGCATCGGAACGTGCAACCCGGGAGTGTCGGAGGTCGCCGCAGATCACGATGCGCAGATTTTCGAAATCGGGCCGGCGCTGGCGGATGGTCAGCGCATCCAGCAGGCCTTGCGTGGGATGGGCGTGGGTGCCGTCGCCGGCGTTGATCACCGCAACCTTGCTGCGGGCGTGTTGCGCCAGGTACGCCGGCATGCCGTTCTCGTTGTGGCGCACCACCAGTGCGTCCATGCCCATCGCTTCCAGCGTGTGCAGCGTGTCCAGCAGGCTTTCGCCCTTGCTGGTGGACGAGCGCGACAGGTCGAAATTGACGTTGTCCGCACCCAGGCGCTTGGCGGCCAGCACGAACGAAGTGCGCGTGCGGGTGGAGGGTTCGAAGAACAGCGTCAGTACCGTGCGTCCGGCCAGCAGATCGCGCGGCGCGCCCTGGGCGCGATAGCGTTCTGCGCGATCCAGCAGGCGCATGATTGCTCCGCGGTCCAGGTGTTCGAGGGTCAGGAGATGGTGCATGGGATTCTTCGTCATTCCGGACGCGGCGTAGCGGCGAGTCGACTGCGTTTGCGGGAGTGCAAATGCGAACGCCGAAGGCGGCCCGCAGGGCGAGCGCCGAGGACGGCGCGAGTCAACCCGGTGACTTCATTGTCTTGCCGGAAAAGGCACTGGGTTCCCGCGTTCGCGAACACGACACTGTCTTGCGACGAAACCCCGCATCCCATACTCAGGTATTTCCCTGCAGCCAGCTCTCGAGGATAACGGCGGCGGCCAGCGAATCGATGTTCTCGGCGTCTCGGCGGCGCGCCGAGCCCGCGGCGCGCCGCGCGGCAAACCGGCGTGCGGCTTCCTGCGAAGTATGCCGCTCGTCGACCAGGTGCACAGGCAGCTTGCTGCGCATGCCCAGTGCCTCGGCAAACGCGCGCGCGCCGCGCGTGATCGCCTGCTCGCCGCCGTCCAGCGTCAAGGGCAGACCGACGACCAAGGCCTCGGGTTTCCATTCCGCCAGCAGCGCATCGATGCGCGGCCAGTCCGCTCCGCCGTGATGCGAGATCAATGCGGACAGCGGACGGGCAGATTGACTGATGCGGTTGCCGCTGGCGACGCCGATCCTGCGCGCACCGTAGTCGAAACCCAACACGCAACTCACGCTCTTCCCGAATAGGAGGTCAGATTGGCGGGATTGATCCCCACCAGCGCCACTGCGGCACCCCAGCGGTCATCCAGCGCGGTATCGAACAGGATGCGCTCGTCGGCCTGCACGGTGAGCCACGCGTTTTCACGCAATTCCTGTTCCAGTTGGCCTGCGCCCCAGCCGGCGTAACCCAATGTCACCAGTACGCGTTCGGGACCATCGCCGTCCGCCATTGCGGCGAGGATGTCCCGCGAAGTGGTGACGGTGAGGGTATCGTTGACGTGGTAGCTCGAATCCCATTCGCGCTCGCTCGACGCGTGCAGCACGAACCCACGCTCGGGCTGCACGGGTCCGCCTACCAGCACCGGCGCGCCGGCGACTTCGGCGCGCTCGCACGGCATGTGCATCTGCTGCAGCACGTCGCCCAATTTGTAATCGGACAATCGATTCACCACCAGGCCCATCGCGCCCTCTTCGCTGTGCTGGCACAAGAAGGTGATCCCGCGGGCGAAATTGGGGTCGCCCATGCCGGGCATCGCGATCAGGAAATGACCGGTCAGCGAGGGCGGGGTTCCGGCAGCGGGTGTTTGCGGCTTGCCGGAACGGGCGCCGCGTGATCGGCTGCTGCGTGACGAGGCGGCTGACATGACGCCCATTGTACCGCCGCCCCGTGCAACGTCCCCGTTAATCGGCGACGCGTGTTTGAAGGTGATTACCAGGCAGGAATTGCCATGTGCGCGTGATCACGAGTTCGGTGACGCGGTGGCCGCTGGCGTCCTTCTCGAACGGGATCGGTGGAAATGGCGCGGCCAGGTGCACGATGCGGACCGCCGCGTCGTCGAGCACGCGATGTCCGGAGCTGTGATTGACGGTGACGTCGCGCACATGGCCGTCGGGCGCCAGCACCACGGTAAGAATCAAATCGCCGTGCAGATGCCGCAGCCGTGCCGCGTCGGGATAATTGAGGTTGCCGATTCGCTCGATGCGGTGCACCCACGCGACCTGGTAAGCCGCGTAAGCGACGGTTTTGGTATTGGCGGAAATGTATTTGCGGCGCGGACGGCGCGCGTAGGCTTCCTGTTCATTGCGCACTTCTTGTGCCAGCCGTGCCATTTCCATCCGTTCGGGAACGGGGATGGAGGACACCTGCTGTTCGGGCTGCGGCTGGTCGCGGGTATTGTGTTCGCTGGCGACGCGGGTGTCCGCGCGTGCGGTGGTGGTGAGGATGTGCGGGCCGCTTGCGCTCTGTTGCGCGGGTGCGGCAGCCATCATCGGAACCGGCGCGGCACCGGCCTGGGTGACCGGCAGCGGCCCCGAAACCGGCGCACCCGGTCGATGCGCCTTGTCGCTGTTGCCGCCGCCGGCATTGTTGGCTTGGGCCAGGAAATCCGCCTTGCTTGGCGTTTCGGCATTCGAGATGTTGACCAGGGTGACGTCCAGCGTCGGCAGGCTTGGCGCAGGTTTCGCAAAATGGAAGCCGACGCCGAGGATCAAAATGGCGTGGACCATCAGCGAAAACAGCAGCGCGACACCGATGCGGTCCGCGCCGCCGTTGCCGTGGGCCATTTGGACTGCTGCTGCATTCAAGCTGCCGCACCCCCAATTTCGTCTTTCTGGGCCCCGGTGCTTTCAATCGCATCGAACACCTCGCGGGCGATGTTCAACCCGAATTGGGCGTCCAGTTCGCGCGCGCAGGTGGGCGAGGTGACGTTGACTTCGGTGAGGTAATCACCGATCACGTCCAGCCCGGCGAACAGGATGCCGCGGCGTGCCAGTTCCGGGCCCACTTCGGCAGCGATCCAGCGATCGCGCTCGGAAAGCGGTTGGCCCACGCCACGGCCGCCCGCCGCAAGGTTGCCTCGGAAATCGGTGCCTTGCGGGATGCGCGCCAGCGCGTAAGGCACGGGCTCGCCGTTCACCATCAGGATGCGCTTGTCGCCCTTGCTGATTTCGGGGATGAACTTCTGCGCCATTACGAAGCGGCGGTCGTCGCTTGCCAAGGTCTCCAGGATTGAGTTGAGGTTGGGATCGTCTCCCCGCGATCTGAAAATGCCACGTCCGCCCATGCCATCCAGTGGTTTCAGCACCACCTCGCCGTGTTCTCGCGCGAAACGCCGAAGTTCTCCGCGGTCGCGCGCGACGAGCGCCGGCGCGCAGCATTGCGGAAACCACTGCGCCGCCAGCTTTTCATTGAAGTCACGCAACGCCTGTGGATTGTTGACGACGCGCACGCGTGCGCGCGCGGCGAGATCGAGCACCAGTGTGTCGTACAGGAATTGGGCATCGAACGGCGGGTCCTTGCGCGCCAGCACGATGTCGATGCCGTCCGCCAGCGGCTGCCAGTGCGCCTCGCCCAATGCGAACCAGTCAGTGGTGTTGTCGCGGACTTCCAGCGGTGCCAACCGCGCCCAGGCCGTGCCGTCGCGCACTGCCATGTCGCCTTGCAACATGTAGCGCAATGCGTGGCCGCGTCGTTGTGCTTCCAGCAGCAGGGCGAGCGTGGTGTCTTTTTCGGGATGGATCGTGCCGATGGGATCCATCAGCACCGCAACGGTGAGATTCATGGGCTCATATTACCGACCGGGAACTCCATGCCCCGGCAAGGGCGGACCGACTGTTGGGAGCAACGGTGGGTCGATTGTGGAAGAGCGGGTTTGTGGGAGGGAGCGCAAATCGTCTCATTCGAACAGGCTCCTCTTGGTGTATCTTGGCACAGCGGCCGGCTTTGCCTCAGGAAGGCATCCGGATTCGTCTGCAGGGGGACGAATCGCAGGGGACCACGTGGGCTCGGTGTGACGGCCGTCACAGTGAATTGCGGTGTGGCATCCATGTTGCATGGAGTCTCACCGCCTCCCGACGAGGTGGAACCCTGACCGTGAACGAAAACGTCAACCACGATGGCCTTGCCGGACTCAAGGTAATGGTCATCGATGACTCGAAGACCATCCGACGCACCGCCGAAACCCTTCTGAAGAAGGAGGGGGCCGAGGTGCTGACCGCCGTGGACGGCTTCGAGGCGCTGGCCAAGATTTCCGATTTGCGCCCCGACATCATCTTCGTGGACATCATGATGCCGCGCCTGGATGGTTATCAGACCTGCGCGCTGATCAAGAACAATCACGTATTCCGTTCCACGCCCGTGATCATGCTGTCCTCCAAGGACGGCCTGTTCGACAAGGCGCGGGGGCGGATCGTGGGCTCCGAACAGTACCTCACCAAACCTTTCACCCGCGACGAATTGCTGGACGCGATCCGGCAGCACGTTTCGGCCGACAAATGACGCATCCACCGCAGTGGTGATGCGCGAAGGGGAATCAAACGCAATGGCACATATCCTCATCATCGACGATTCGCCCACCGACGTGAAGATTTTTTCCGGCGCGCTGGAGCGGGCGGGGCACAAGGTCACTTCGGCGGGCACCGCCGAGGCGGGCATCGCCGCCGCGCAGAAGGACAAGCCTGATCTTGTCTTGATGGACGTGATCTTCCCCGGCATGAACGGCTTCCAGGCCACCCGCAGCCTCACCAGGGATCCGCAGACCAGTTCCATCCCGGTGGTGATCGTCACCACCAAGAACATGGAAACCGACCGCATGTGGGGCCTCCGCCAGGGCGCCAAGGACGTGCTGGTGAAGCCGGTCAGCGAGAAGGATCTGGTCGCCAACGTCAGCAAGCACCTGACCGCGCAGGCTTGAGCGAATGAGCAAGAAGCGTTCCCACGAGAAACAGGGCCATCGCAATGACGCCGCGCTGCAGACACAAGCCGCGGCGCCGGCCACGGGAGACGCTTTGGAAATGCTGCAGCCGGCGGGCGGGTATGCGCTGCTGGCTGCGTACGAACGCCGCAGCCTTGAGCACGATCCCGGCGTGCCGGAGCAGATCGAGGCGCCCGGCCTGTGGCGCGCGATCGGCTTTCGGGTCGGCGATCACCATTTCGTCAGCGGCATCGACGAAGTCAGCGAAATCCTGATGTCGCCGCCGCCGGTCACCAGTATCCCGGCGACCCGTCCGTGGTTGCTCGGGGTCGCCAACGTGCGCGGCAATCTGATCGCGCTGGTGGATCTCAAGCAGTTTCTGTTCGAGCAGCGCACCCATGTCACCGGGCGTGCGCGGGTGCTGGTGGTGAAACAGAGCGGCGGCAACGTGGGATTGCTGGTCGACGAACTGCTTGGCCAGCGCAACCTGACGGACGCCGATCGCGTGGATGCCGAGGGCGAGGCCGACGGGCGGCTGGCGCGCTTCGTCACCGAAAACGTGACGATGGGCCCGGTGCGGCTGGGACGCTTCAGTATGGTGGAGTTGACGCGCACGGCGGAGTTCCAGCACGCCGGGATTTAGGGGTCTGGATTGTGCGATCGTCCCTGATCGCGGTTTCGTCGAGTGCTTTGGGTATCGGAGAGGTTGCAGACGATGAATACCAGAACGGACATCCCTGTCCTGACTTTCAACAACAGCCGCTCCGAATCAACTGCGGATATGGCAATGAGGTGGGAATCATGAGCGCGAATTCCGGTGCGGTACGCAAGGGCGCGTCCCTGCAGACCTGGCTGATCCTGTTCCTGCTGGCGGCGATTGTCCTCGCCGGCGCGGATTTCTTCCTGCTGAACCGCCACGACAGCCAGGACCGCGCCGCGGCGCAGCTCACCACGCAGATCCAGGTGAACTCGCAGCAGGTCGCGAACTTCGCGTTGCAGGCAGCCAACGGCAACATCGACGCCTTCAAGGAATTAACCAGCACGCGTGCAGCCATCGCCGCGGCGGTCAACCATTTGAACCAGGGCGATTCCGCGAACGGCTTGCCGGCCTACATCGACGCGATCGGTGTGCGCGAACCGATGTCGGCGTTGACCAAGTCGTGGAACCAGTTGAACGCCGACCTCGGCAAGATCGAAGCGAACAGGGACGCGGTGCTGGATTCGGCCTCGCAGGCCGCGACCTTCAACCAGCAGATGCCGGACCTGAACTCGAAGATCAACCAGGTCATCAACATCCTGCAGTCCAAGGGCTCGGCTTCCAGCATCTACACCGCCTCGCAACTGATGGTGTCGGGCGACCGCCTGATCCGCCGCGTAGGCGACGTGTTGCAGGGCGGCGCCGATTCCGCGTCGGCCGCCAACGGCCTTGCGCTCGACTCCACCAACTACGGCGAAACCCTGAAGCAACTGGCCGATGGATCCTCGGGTGAAGCATCGCGGCTGCTGACCGGCGTGCAGAAATCCTGGACCAGCCTCGAGGCGCCGGTGCAGAAGGTGATTGCGGCGGCGCCAACGCTGGTGACGGTGAAGAATGCCGCCACGCAAGCATCGGTGGATTCGCAGGACGTATTGCTGAAGGCGAATTCGGTTTCTACCGCACTCGGCAAGTTGCCGCAGACCCGGCCGTTCCCGAACGTGTGGTGGGGCTTGCTTGGCGCGGTCGCCGCAGCGGTATTGGCGGTGATCCTCGCGCTCAACTTCATCCGCACCGAACGCAAGCGCTCGGCGGAAAGCCGCAGCCTCAACGAACGCAACCAGCAGGCGATCATGCGCCTGCTCGATGAAATGGGCACGCTCGCCGAAGGCGACCTCACGGTGAAGGCCACCGTGACCGAAGACATCACCGGCGCGATCGCGGACTCGGTGAACTTCGCGGTCGAAGCGCTGCGGTCGTTGGTGACGACGATCAACGAGACCGCGGTGCGGGTGTCGTCCGCCGCGCAGGAAACCCAGGCCACCGCCAAGCACTTGGCGGACGCGGCCAACCAGCAGGCCGAACAGATCACCTCGGCTTCGGCCAAGATCAACGAGATGGCGGTGTCCATCGACCAGGTCTCGCGCAACTCCGCCGACAGCGCGGAAGTGGCGCAACGCTCGGTGCAGATCGCCTCCAACGGCGCGCAGATTGTGCGCCAGACGATCAGCGGCATGGATTCGATCCGCGAGCAGATCCAGGAAACCTCCAAGCGCATCAAGCGGCTCGGTGAGTCGTCGCAGGAAATCGGCTCGATCGTCGAACTCATCAACGACATCGCCGAGCAGACCAACATTCTGGCCTTGAACGCAGCCATTCAGGCGGCTTCGGCGGGCGAGGCGGGCCGCGGTTTCGCGGTGGTCGCGGACGAAGTGCAGCGATTGGCCGAACGCGCAACGGGCGCCACCAAGCGAATCGAGACGCTGGTGCAGACCATTCAGTCCGATACCGTCGAGGCGGTCAGCTCGATGGAGCAGACCACCACGCAGGTGGTCAACGGGGCGCGCCTGGCCGAAGACGCCGGCACCGCACTGGGTGAAATCGAAAAGGTGTCGAACAACCTCGCAGGGTTGATCCAGGGCATCTCCAGCGCAGCCAAGCAGCAGTCGGCGGCGGCCACCAACATCTCGTCGACGATGAACTCGATTCAGCAGATCACCGCGCAGACTTCGGTGGGTGCGAACCAGACCGCGGAATCGATCGGCAACCTCGCGCAACTCGCACAGGAGCTGCGCCGTTCGGTGGCCGACTTCAAGCTGCCGGCCTAAGCGGCACGAGGAGGGGCCATGACCGCAGGCGACGACATCATGACCACGGCAACCGGTGAAGCCGGCGTGGCCATCGTCGTGCCCGACGGCATCGTGGCGCGGGAGGCTGGCGGCAGCGTGCGGAAAGCGACGATGCACCTCGAAGAACACATCGATTTTTCGACCTTGGGTTGGGTCAAGCCGCAGATCGACGAACTCCTGTCGGAAGCGCGCCAGGCGCTGGAAGCGTATGCCGAGGATCCCGAAGATGCGCACCTGATGCAAAGTTGCGTCGGCCTGTTGCACCAGGTGCTCGGCACCTTGCGCATGGTCGAGTTGTACGGCGCCGCCGAACTCGACCAGGAAATGGAACACCTCGCGCAGTCCGTGCTGGACGGCAAGGTGTCCGACCGGGACGAGGCGCTGGGCGCGCTGATGCGCGGCGTGGTGCAATTGCCCGATTATCTCGACCTGATCGAAAGCGGCCACAAGGACATCCCCGTCGTCCTGTTGCCGCTGCTCAATGAAATGCGTGAAGCGCGCGGCGCCGAATCCGTCGACCAGCGCGTGCTGTTCCATCCGGATATCGATCGTCCGCTGCCGCCGGATGCAGCGGGTGCGCGTGTGGCGTTTCCGTTCGCCGACCTGCGCCAGCGCACCACCCGGATCCGGTCACGCTTCCAAGTGCAGTTGCTGGCCTGGACGCAGGGCGAGCAACCCAACTTCGCGGAAATGCGCGATTGCGTGGATGAGTTGCGCGCCGCGTGCCACGCCGAATCGGCGCGCCGGTTGTGGTGGGTCGCCGGCGGCGTGCTGGAAGCCCTGCAGCAGGGTCGGCTGGATCACCATCTTGCCAGCCTGCGCCAGCAGTTCGGGCAACTCGATCGCACCATTCGTCACATGCAGGACCAGGGCGAGGAAGTCTGCGGCGATGAGGACGCGCGCGAACTCGTGCGCGGCTTGCTGTTCTCCGTCGCCCACGCGACGCCCGGCCCGGGCCGCACCGAAGCGATCGCGCAGGGGTTCGCGCTCGATCGCATGGTGCCGTCGGCGGATGAACTCGAGCGCGCCCGCGCGGCGATGTCCGGCCGCAACCGCGCGTTGCTGGATACCGTCGCGAAGGCCGTGCGCGAGGATTTGCTGCGGGTCAAGGAAGGGCTGGACATCTTCCTGCGCCGCGAGGATCACAATCCGCAGCAGTTGGCACCGCAGGTTGATACGTTGCACCGCATCGGCGACACCCTGGCCGTGCTCGGACTGGAGACCCCGGCAAGGATGATCGGTGATCAGCGCAAGCTGGTTGCCGAAGTCATCGACGGCAAGCGCGAAGCCAAGCCCGAAACCATCCTGGACGTCGCCAGCGCGTTGCTGTATGTGGACGCCTCGCTGGACGAACACATCGAGTGCCTGGGCGCCGCCGACTCGTCGGGCGACGCGCTGCCCTCCAGCGAAGCGCGCAAGATCATGCGCACGCTGATGCGCGAGGCCGGTGCCAACCTCGGCAGGGTCAAGGAACGCATCACTGCATTCATCGAGTCGTCGTGGTCGCATGCGCAACTCGCCGAAGTGCCCAAGCTGCTCGCCGAGGTCTCGGGCGCCCTGCGCATCCTCAACCTGGAGCGCCCGGCGGAACTGGTCGACGGCATCGATCGCTACATCGGCAACGAGCTGATCATCGATGGCAAGGTGCCCACGGTCGATGAAATGGACACGCTGGCCGATGCGATGGCTAGCGTCGAGTACTACCTCGAGATTGGCCGCGATTCGAGCGCCAGCGACAACCGCATCCTCGATGCGGCGCAGCACAGCCTCGAAGCCCTGCACTACTGGCCCCTTCCCGAGCGCCGCGTTGCGGCAGGGCCTGCGTCCGGGGAAGCCGCGGAAGCCGCGCCCGTTGCAACACCGGCGGCTGTGTTCATCGAACCCGTGGCCAGAGGTGTACCGACTGCGGTTGACATCCCGGTTGCGGCGCCGGATGGAACGCATGCCTTGCGTGGCGAACAGATAATTCCCGGCGTCGGTCCCGGCGAGTGGGTCGAAGTCGAGGAAGAAGTGCTGGAGCCGACCGACAGCGGCGCGGCCGCACCTGTCGACACATCGTTCCAGGATGCCGTGGGTATCGACGAGGAAATCCGCGAAGTCTTCGTCGAGGAAGTCGGCGAGGAAATCGCCAACATCAACGTCAACCTGCCGGCGTGGAAGGCCTGTCCGGAAGATCTGGACACGCTCAAGAACGTGCGGCGTTCGTTCCACACACTGAAAGGTTCCGGCCGGCTTGTCGGCGCCGCGGCGTTGGGCGAATTCAGTTGGAAGATCGAGAACATGCTCAACCGCGTGCTCGATCGCACCATCCAGCCCGATGCGAACGTGCAGGAAGTGGTAGAGGCGGCGGTCGCGACCTTGCCGAAGTTGCACGCCGGCCTGCAGGGCCGGCCGGTCACGCTGGACCCTCCGCTCGACGCGATCATGCGCACCGCCGACAAGCTTGTCGCGGGCGAGCCGGCGCGCATCGCCGACTTGATCCAGGGTTACCGCAAGACCGTGCGCACCGTGCGCCGCTGGGTGCCCGGGGCCGGACCCGAAACTTCTGCGGTGGCGCCCATTGCCACGCAACACGTCATCACGTCGCCGGAAACCGGCTTGCCGGTGGTGGACCCGATTCTGCTGGATGTCCTGCGCACCGAAGTCGGGCAGCACCTGGACAACATGCGCAGGTATCTCGCGCGCGACGTCGACCACAACGTGCCGGTGGACGACGAACTGATGCGCTCGGTGCATACCATGCACGGTGCCGTCGCGATGGTCGGTGTCGAATCGCTCGCAAGCATGCTGGCGCCCATGGAAGTCTGGGTGCGTCGCGTGCGCAGCGCCGATGCGCCGCTCGACCGCGAAGGCTGCGATGCGGTACGGGATGCCGTGGCAATGACCGAGCACGTGATGGCGCAGTTCGATGCGCCGGTTCCGGACGTTCCGGACACCACCGCGTTGACGGAACGATTGGAAGCGCAGCGTGATCGCTGGCCCGAGGCCGCGCCATTCGGTGCGCCGCGCACGACGATGTTCGACATCGCCGACGAAGCCCTTGCGCCGGAAACACTCGACGAAATGCCGGACGAAGGCGTGACGGCCATTGGCCTGGAAGCGGCCTCCACCTTGCCAACCGAAGATGACGCCGACGTCCTCGCTGCGCGCGAGGCGGCCGAGCGCCTTGCGGCGGAAAAAGCGGAGCACGAGCGACTGGCCGCCGAACAGGCCGAAGCCGGGCATCACGCTGCAAAAAGGGCGGAGCAAGAGCGCATTGCCGCAGATCAAGCGGAGCAGGAACGCCTTGCTGCCGAACAGACCGAGCAAGAACGCTTGGCCGCGGAAGAAGCCGAGCGCGAACGCATTGCCGCAGAACAAGCAGAGCAGGAACGCCTCGCCGCCGAGCAGGCCGAACAAGAGCGCATTGCCGCAGAGCAAGCCGAACGGGAGCGCATCGCTGCAGAGCGGGCCGAGCAGGAACGCCTCGCCGCCGAGCAGGCCGACCAAGAGCGTGTTGCCGCAGAGCAAGTCGAACGGGAGCGCATCGCTGCAGAGCGGGCCGAGCAGGAACGCCTGGCCGCCGAGCAAGCCGCAGCCGAACGCGTGGCCGCGGAGCAAGCGGAACAGGAACGTCTGGCTGCCGAACGGGCCGAACACGAACGCCGGATTGCAGAGCAGGCCGAACGCGAGCGCGTCGCGGCCGAGAAAGCGGCGGCCGAGCGCATCGCTGCTGCACGCGTGCTAGCGGAGCGGGACATCGCGGCGGCCGCCTTGCCCGTCTTCCCGGATGATCCGCAACCCGAAGGTGCATTGGATATCCCGGGGCTCGACCCGGAACTGGTCGCCCTGTTCACCGAGGAAGGCGGCGAGTTGCTCGACGGCAGCGACAGCTTGATGGCCACCCTGCGCAATGCGCCGGATGACGTCGAATCGGTGCGTGGCCTGCAACGCAACCTGCACACCCTCAAGGGTGGTGCGCGCGTGGTCGGCATCGCCGCGGTCGGCGATCTGGCGCACGCGATGGAGACGCTGCTGGAGAAAGTCGGCGACCGCAAGCGCGCGCTCGAACCCATCGAGGTGGATTCGCTGGAGCGCGCCTTCGATCGTCTGCACGACATGGTCGAGCGGGTCGAACAGAACCGTGCGATCGCGACGCCAGACAAGGCAATCGAACGCTTCAACGCGCTCGCCGAAGGCCGGCCGGTGGGCACAGGCACCGAGCTTGCGCCAGCAGCACCGCAGCCTGAAACCGCGGCCGTTCGCAAGCAAGCCGCGCGTGCCGCTGCAGCGGTTCCGCCTCCGCGCCCGGCTCCGCAACTGATCGAAACCGAAATGCACGCGGCGGCCGAAATGATCCGCGTGCGTTCGGACCTGCTCGATTCCCTGGTGAACGCGGCCGGCGAGGCGTCGATCTACCGCGCCCGCCTGGAGCAACAGGTCGGCAACTTCCGCTTCAACCTGGTGGAACTCCACCAGACCGTTGCGCGCCTGCGCGAACAATTGCGCAAGCTGGAGATCGAAACCGAAACCCAGATCCTGTCGCGCTACCAGCGCGAGAACGAAGCCGGCGAAGGCGCAGCATTCGACCCGCTGGAACTCGACCGCTTCTCCAACCTGCAGCAGTATTCACGCGCATTGGCCGAGTCGGTGTCCGACTTGGCCTCGATCCAGGACATTCTGGACGATCAGACGCGCCAGTCGGAAACGTTGCTGCTGCAACAGTCGCGGGTCAACTCCGATTTGCAGGACGGCCTGATGCGCACGCGCATGGTGCCGTTCGAATCGATGGTGCCGAACCTGCGCCGCACGTTGCGTGGCGCGGCCGACGAACTCGGCAAACGCGCGCAATTGCGGGTGGAAGGCGCGCAGGGCGAAATGGACCGCAACGTGCTGGAACGGATGAAGGCGCCGTTCGAGCACATGCTGCGCAATGCATTGAGCCACGGCATCGAGGATCCCGCCCAGCGCGTCGCGGTCGGCAAGCCGATGGAGGGTACGGTCACGATTCACGTCGGCCGCCAGGGCACCGAAGTGCTGGTGCGGGTATCCGACGATGGCGCAGGTTTCGATCGCGACGCGATCCGCGCCAAGGCTATCGAGCGCGGCTTGCTGCAACCAGACGTGCCGATCTCGGACAGCGAGTTGTTCAACTTCGTGCTGCAGACCGGGTTCTCCACCGCCAGTGAAGTCAGCCAGTTGTCCGGGCGCGGCGTCGGCATGGACGTGGTCGCCAATGAAATCCGGCAACTGGGCGGTTCGCTCACCATCGAATCCGAGCGCGGCCGCGGCACCGTTTTCAACATCCGTTTGCCGTTCACGCTGGCGGTGACGCAGGCGATCACCGTGCGCGCGGGCGATACCACGTTCGCGGTACCGATGACGTCCGTGCAGGCCGTGTCGCGCATTCCGCGCGAGGAAATGACCGCGCGCATGACTGGCGGCGATCGCACGATCGAATACGGTGGCGAGCAATACCAGTTGCACCAATTGTCCGAGTTGCTCGGCTTCGGCACCTCGTACGCCACCGAGGACAGCACCGGCCAGTTGCCGCTGTTGATGGTGCGCGCGGGCGACCTGCGCGCGGCCGTCCACATCGATACCGTGATCGGTTCGCGCGAAATCGTGGTCAAGCCGGTCGGGCCGCAGATCAGCAACGTGCCCGGCATGTTCGGCGCCACCATCATGGGCGATGGTTCGGTGATGCTGATCCTGGACCTCGCGCCGCTGGTGCGTCACTTTGTCGCGAAGCAGTCGGCCGCCGCGGCAGGCATCGAGTTGGGCGATCAGCCGGTGGCGGCGGAGCCGGTTCTTCCTGTTGCCGCGCCACGTGCCGACGAGGCGGGTCCGCGCCTGGTCATGGTGGTCGACGACTCCATCACCATGCGCAAGGTCACCACCCGCGTGCTGGAGCGCGAACAGCTCGAGGTCGTCACCGCGAAGGACGGCATGGATGCGTTGGAGCAACTGCAGGAACGTTTGCCCGACGTGATGCTGCTCGACATCGAGATGCCGCGGATGGACGGTTACGAGCTGGCCACGCACATGAAGAACGACGCGCGTTTCCGCCACGTGCCGATCATCATGATCACCTCCCGCACCGGCGAGAAGCATCGCCAGCGCGCGTTCGAGATCGGCGTGGAGCGTTACCTCGGCAAGCCTTACAGCGAAGCGGACTTGCTGCGCCACGTCAATGAAATGCTGGAGGCGCACCATGCCTGATCGTGCGATGGAAGCACTGCCGCGCATCGCGCTGGTGTTTGGTGACGAGGCAGCGGTCGCGCATGTGCGCGAAGCGATGGCTGACCACGCCGACATCGCCTATGCGGTGGCGGCGAATGCGTTCGACGCATCGCGGCTGGTCTCCGCGGGTGCGACGTCGGCGCTGGTCAACCTGGATGGTGGCGACTGGCTGGACGACGTCGAGACCAAGTTGCACGCCGCTGGCGTCGCAGTGGTTTTCAACGATCCCGAAATTTCGCAGAAACTGGAAGGCTGGGAACGCGCGCGCTGGTTGCGCCATCTTGTGGCCAAATTGCGCGGCAGCAGGGATGTTGATCCGCCGCGCCCGAAGGTCGCCCCGTCGCCGTCCGTGCCAACGACCAAAGCTGAATTCATTGCCGCCACGGATGAAAATCCTGCGCCGCCCGCCGGAAGTTTGGTGGTCGAGCGTCCGCTGTCGCCGGAGGAGATCGAAACCATGACCGTCGATTTTGTCGCCGAGCAGGCGTCCGTTCCGGTGGAGTTGAGCAGTCCCGTTGCGGCCGCGGCTGAAGCTGTTGAGGCGGGTGAAAACCTGGTATCGCTGGATGTGTCGAAGCAGGTGGCGGCTGTCGAGTCGTCGATCTCTTTCGAGCCAACGCTGGAATCCCCTGCAGCGACCGACATGGCCGCGGAGCCGGAACCGGAAGCGATCGATTCGCAAGCGGACCCGGCCGGGTTCGATTTCGAGGCGGAGGCAGCGCTCGATGTCGATACGGAAGCATTATCCGCGATGATCGACGCGCGTCTGGCGCAACCGGAAGCCGCCGATTCCGCGGACTCACCGCAGGTCTGGCGGGTCGTTGCGAGCGGTGCAGTACCGGCGGTGCAGCCCGATGCAGTGGCGGAGGCGGCCGCGACGCCAGCTACGCCGCTGCCCGACGCCGCGCCGACCGCTGTGCCCGACGTGGCTCTGGTGGATGGTGACGCCGACGTGCTCGCGAGCCTGCCTTCGCTGGACGATTGGGCGCTGGTCGATCACGATGCCTCCCCGGCTGCGGTCGATGGCGACGGCGTTCGCAAGGCACCGGCGCCCGTGCTGTCCGACGCCTTCGCGGGGCTGGAACTGGTGCCGATGGAAACGGTGGCACCACTCAGGGTCGACGCCGATCCGATCGAAAGGTGGTTCGGGGGAAACCTCGGCAAGAAGGTGGTCGCCAACGATCCCGCCGAGTCGGATGCGAAGGAGGTCAGCCATGAGCGCGGCTGACGCCTTGCCGCACGAAATACGTGGGGTCGTGTTGCCGGTCACGGGTGGGCGCGTGCTGGTGCCCAATACCACCATGGCCGAGGTCATCACCTTCGCGCAGCCGACACCGGTGGCGGGCGCGCCGTCATGGTTGCTGGGGCGCCTGGCATGGCGCGGCTGGGGTTTGCCGGTGCTGGCGTTCTCCGCGCTGGCCGGCACGGCGGCCGATGAATCCACCGAAAACGCGCGCGTGGCGATCCTGAAAGCGCTTTCCGGTCACGCACGCTTGCCTTACTTCGGGGTACTCACGCAGGGTTTTCCGCGCCTCACGCTGATTTCGGAAGACATGCTGGTTCCGGACGAGAACGCCGGCGCGCTGCCGGCCGGCGTGCGCGAACGGGTAATGGTGCACGACGAGCCCGCATGGATTCCTGACCTCGCCGCGGTCGAAAACCAGATCGTCGAGGCCTTGAGCGTCGCCGCCTGAGCGCATTGCCGTCCGCAGCGCCGAAGGTGGCGCATGTCGCGCCCTGCCGCGCCGCGACCGCAGCATGAAGGGCGCGGGTAAAAGCCGGGCAACTTCGATGGTGAAAGCCGTCGCCGCCGTATAGGCGCCGAGATGGCTTGATGCACTTCGCCCGCGTCCCGTTCGTGGTGACCGCTACAAGTCGCCGCAAAGGGCTTGCAGCGCAGCTAGTGCGGCGATGCCGGCGGTTTCGGTACGCAGGATGCGCGGGCCCAGCGCGAGTTCGCGAAAGCCATGCGCTCGCAGGATGGCAAGATCGGTTTCTCCGAAGCCTCCTTCCGGGCCGACCGCAAGGTCCAGCGTCGCCGGCGACGGCGCCTGCAGGTCACGGACGCGGATGGCGCCTTCCGGGTGTAGCGTCCAGCGTGTCGCGGGTACCGGCGTGGCACTTTCCGTCTTCACCCATGCCGAAAGCTCGATGGGCGCTTCGATGCGTGGAAGCGCATTGCGCCCGCACTGCTCGCAGGCCGCCGTGGCGATGGCGCGCCAATGCTCCAGGCGCTTCCGGCTGCGCGCGTCGTCCAGCTTCACTTCACTGCGTTCGGTCGACACGGGAACGATCCGGGCAGCACCCAGTTCGACGGCTTTCTGGATGATCCAGTCCATTTTTTCGCCGCGCGCGAGCGCCTGCACCAATGTGATGCGCAATGACGATTCACGTTTTGGCGATTCCCTCGACGTGATTTCCGCGCGCACTTCGCGGGCGTCGGCTGCAGCCAGTCGTGCGGGATACTCGTGACCGTCGCCGTTGAACAGGGTCACCATGTCGCCGGTCCTCAAGCGCAGTACCCGCACGGCGTGGGCTGCTGCGCTGTCCGGCAGTGCCACGCCAAGTCCCGGCTGGAGCGGCGTGTCGGCGAACAAGCGTATCGAGCGCATTGGCGGGAATCTTCATGGGAGGCGGGAGTCGAAAGTATGAATGAACCCGGAAGCCATGATGACCACGATTGCCTTCGTACGTCGTCGAGCGCACAATGGATTCGGGATGCCAGCAGGAGTCCTGATCATGAACAAGCTGATACTCACAACCGCCCTCGCGCTGACCGGCGCCGCCACGTTCGGCGTGCCGGCGTTCGGGCAAAACGCGGACAATAGCCAGTCACCCACCGCGGCCACGGCGCAGGCAACCAACGGCCAGCGCGCCAAACCAGCGCGTTCGGTGCCGCCGCTGGGGTCGCGCAACTGCATCCGTGACACCGGCAGTCACATTCCGCCGCCCAAGGGACAATGCCTGCCGGTGGCAGGCAACAGTTACAGCCAGCAGGACATCCAGCGCACCGGTGCGACCGACATTGGCCGGGCCCTGCAGATGCTGGATCCGTCGGTGACTGTGCACGGGCATTGATGGTTCAGGCGGTCGCTACGTTGATGGCTTCAAAGGCCACATCGACCATCAAGTCGATGTCCCCTTCGTCGATGCAATAGGGCGGCAGCAGATACACGGTGTCGCCCAGCGGGCGCAGCAGCACGCCGCGCGACAATGCGTGTCGATAGAAGCCCAAGCCGCGGCGTTCTGCGCCCGCATAAGGCGTACCGGAAGCCTTTTCCCTGACCAGATCGAACGCCACGATCCAGCCTGTCTGGCGCAAGTTCGCGACGTGGGGATGATGACGCAGAGGCTCCAGACGGTGCGCAAGATGCGCGGCCAGTTTGCGATTGCGTTCCAGCACCGGCTCATCGCGAAAGATGGCGAGCGATGCCAGCGCCGCGGCGCACGCTATCGGGTTGCCGCTGAAAGTGTGCGAGTGCAGGAATGCGTTGTTGGCGGCATAGTCGCCCAGGAACGCCTCGTAGACCTTGCCGGTGGTGAGCACGGCCGAGAGCGGCAATGCGCCGCCGGTGAGCCCTTTCGACAGGCACAGGAAATCGGGCGTGATCGAGCCTTGTTCGCACGCGAACAGGGTGCCGGTGCGTCCGAAGCCCACCGCGATTTCATCGGCGATCAGATGCACGCCGAATTCGTCGCACAACTCGCGCAGACCGGTGAGATAGGACGGCGCATGCATGCGCATGCCGCCCGAACACTGCACCAGCGGCTCGATGATCACCGCACAGGTTTCGTGCGCATGGCGTCCAAGGATCGTGCGTGTCTCGGCGAGTCGCCGGCGGGCGACATCGTCGGCGGTTTCGCCGGGGTCGGCATCCAGCCAGTCGGGCGATGGGGCCACGATCGGATCGAACAGCAGCGGTCCATACACTTTGCGATACAGCGGAAGGTCGCTCACCGCCAGCGCGCCCAGGGTTTCGCCGTGGTACGCATTCGCCAGCGCGATGAAGCGCGTGCGTTGCGGTTGCCCCATGTTGTGCCAGTAGTGGAAACTCATCTTCAGCGCGATCTCGACCGCGCTGGCGCCATCGCCTGCGTACGACACGCGTGACAATCCGGGCGGCGCGATGCGTATCAGTTCTTCGGCCAGCTGCAGCGCGGGTTCGTGGGTGAAGCCGGCCAGCATCACGTGGTTCAGCCGAGCCGATTGTTCGGCGATCGCGGCGGCGATACGCCGATTCGCGTGTCCGAACAGGTTGCTCCACCACGAACTGATGCCATCCAGGTAGCGGTTGCCCTCGGCATCAATCAGCCAGGCACCGTCGCCGCGCACGATCGGGATCAACGGCAGTTGCGACGTGTGCTCGCGCATCTGGGTGCAGGGATGCCACACGTGTGCAAGATCGCGCGCAGCGAGCTCGGCATTGCGGGAAGGGGGCGTGGTCATCCCGCCATGATCGCGGTCGGGGCGAATCGGCTCAAGCCCGGTTAAGCTCGGGGCGCATGACCAGCAAGCCCGATACCGCATTTCTCGACCACGCCCTGGAAGTCGCGCTGGACGCCGCGCGCACTGCGGGTCGACGCATCATGGATCACTTCAACCGCGGCGTGGCCGTGGAAATCAAGCCTGACGCCACCCCGGTCACGATCGCCGACCGCGAAGCCGAAGACGTCATCCGCTCCGCGTTGAAGCGGGCTTTTCCCGACCATGCCATCCTAGGCGAGGAACGTGGTCGCGAAGGCGAGGGCGAGTTCCTGTGGCTGGTCGATCCGCTGGACGGAACCAAGAGCTTCGTGCGCGGCACCCCGTTTTTCTCCACCCAAATCGCGCTGATGCACGCGGGCGAACTGGTGCTCGGCGTGTCGCACGCCCCGGCTTACGGGGAAACCATGCGCGCGCGCCGTGGCGGCGGGGCGTTCCTGGATGGGCAGCGCGTGCAGGTCGCGCCGACGACCGAAGTGCGCGAGGCGGTTTTGTCGCTGGGCAACATCAAATCACTGACACAAGACGCGGGTCGCTGGGTCGCGCTCGGTGACCTGGTCGGCGAGGTCAACCGCGTGCGCGGTTATGGCGATTTTTGCCACTACCACCTGCTGGCCCGCGGCGCGCTGGATATTGTGATCGAGTCTGACGTGAACATCCTGGACATCGCGGCACTGGTCGTCATCGTGCGCGAGGCGGGCGGCGTGTTCACCGACCTCGACGGCGCGGAACCGGCGCTCGGCATCCGCAGCGTGCTGGCGGCAACGCGGGCGCTGCACGCGGAGGTGCTCGGTCGACTCCAGGCTCGCCAAGGGGGCAGGAGTGTTCCGGCCTTAGCCGACGGGGCTTGACAAAAAGGCGAACTATGTCACGGTTGGGTAATATGCCGCTATCGGTGGAATTGTCGAATTTCCACCGCGAAAAAGGAGAGCCAGCATGTCGGTTACCAAGGTCATCGAGCTGAGTGCCTCGTCATCGAAGGGGATCGAAGATGCTGTGCGCCACGGCTTGGAAAAGGCAAGCAAGACGGTGAAAAATATCAAGGGTGCGTGGGTCAACGACATCAAGGTGGCCACCGACAACAATGGCGCCGTGCAAGAATGGCGCGTCAACATGCGCATCAATTTCGAGGTTGATTGAGGTCGCGTGACCGGCGGCGTGCAAAAAAGGCCGCATGCCAAGCGCAAGTGGCGCGAGGGGATGTTTCGGTTGACGGGGGGCGAAGAAAACAATGAGCGCTGTGACGTGGACGATTGGCTGCGTTGAGGATGATCCGGAGCAGACGGCGCTTTTGCGCCTGTGGCTGGAACACGCGGGATACGGTTGCGCGATATTCCGCTCCGCCACCGATTTCCGCCGTCGCCTCGGCAACGAGGCGGTCGACCTAGTGTTGCTGGATCGCAGTCTGCCGGATGCCACCGGTCTCGAAGTCCTTTCATGGATAAGGCAATCGCCCAATGCGAAATTGCCGGTGATCTTCCTGACCGCCAGTGGCGAGGAATCCGCCATCGTCGAGGGCCTTGCGGCGGGGGCGGACGATTACGTGGTCAAGCCGCCCAAGCAGGGCGAGCTGTTGGCGCGCGTGGCGGCCGTGCTGCGTCGGCGCGGCGGCGAAACCGATGCCAATGAAGTGCTGGAATTGCCCCCGTATCGGATCGATCCGCAACGCCGCCACATCAGCATCAACGGCGAGCCGGTAGAACTGACCCAGCGCGAATACGAACTGGCCTGCTACTTGTTCCGGCGCCAGGGTCGCATCGTCAGCCGGGACGCGCTGCTGGAGAACGTCTGGAACCTTGGCGGCGACGTCAGCACGCGTACCGTCGATACCCATATCAGCCGCCTGCGCAAGAAACTCGGCCTGTCCGGCGAAAACGGCTGGCGACTGACGGCGGTGTATCAGCATGGGTATCGCATCGAGCAGGGGTGAACCGGGCTTTCGCGAGATGCCGGGGGCATCTCGCGCCGGTGACGAGGCGTGCAGGCGCACGCCCGAACGCCGAAGGCGGCCCGCAGGGCGAGCGCCATGATGCTGCGAGTGGCGCCGCACAAGGACGTGCGGGCCGGCGACAGCCGCATGGACGCCTGCTTGCGGTGAATCGCAGGCGTGTAAACTTTGCCGTTGCCGTCCATCCGGTGAACTGCCTTGTTGCTCGATCCGACGATTCTTGAAACTTTCCGCCGCCTCCACGCGGCGGCCCTCGCCAGCGACGATCCCGAACCGAACGCGATGACCGTGGCGACCGCCGGCACGGATGGCCACGTGCATGCGCGCATGGTATTGCTGAAGACCGCCGACGAACGCGGCTTCACCTTCTTCACCCGCTACGACAGCGACAAGGGCGCGCAGCTTGAAGCGAATCCGCGCATCGCGCTGTGCTTTTTGTGGAAGCGATTGAAGCCGGCGTCGCAAGTGCGCATCGAAGGGCGTGCGGAAAAATTGCCGGCGGCGGAATCCGACGCTTATTTCGCGACGCGGGAGCGCTTGAGCCAGCTTGGCGCGTGGGCGTCCCTGCAATCGCAAACCTTGCCGGACCGCGGGGTGCTGGAACGGCGTGTCGGTGAATTCGAACGCAAGTTCGCGAAACGTAACATACCGCGGCCTCTGGAATGGGGGGGATACCGGGTGGTGCCGCACCTGGTGGAATTCTGGTATGCCGGCGAGCATCGCTGGAACGAGCGCCACCGCTGGGAACTGGTCGAGGGCGCTTGGCGCGAGAGGCTGCTGTATCCGTGAACGCGGGGCCGCACCGAATCGTCTGCCTCACGGAGGAGCCTTGCGAAGTCCTTTACGGGCTCGGCGAGCAAGACCGCGTCGTCGGTATTTCAGGGTTCACCGTACGGCCGTCGCGCGCGCGAAAAGAAAAGCCGAAGGTGTCCGCGTTCACCAGTGCGAAAATCGATCGCATCCTCGAGCTGAAGCCGGACATGGCGATCGGATTCTCCGACATCCAGGCCGACATCGCGCGGGAATTGATCAAGGCGGGCGTCGAGGTATGGATCAGCAACCACCGTTCCGTTGCAGGCATCGTTGCGTATGTGCGCAGGCTGGGCGCACTGGTCGGTGCGGCGAACAGGGCCGACGCGTATGCGCGCGAACTCGAAACGCATGTCGAACGGATACGCGCGCAGGGCGCCTCGTTGCCGAAGCATCCACGCGTGTACTTCGAGGAGTGGGACGAGCCGCCGATCACCGGCATCCGCTGGGTGGCGGAGTTGATTCGCATCGCCGGCGGCGCGGATGTGTTCCCCGAAATGGCGGAACAATCCCTCGCGAAGCACCGCATCATCGCCGACCCCGCTGAAGTAGTTCGACGCCAGCCCGACATCGTGCTCGCGTCGTGGTGCGGCAAGAAGTTCCGGCCCGACAACTTGGCCGCGCGCCCCGGCTGGGAGGCGATTCCCGCGGTGCGCGACGGCGAGCTGCACGAAATCAAGTCACCCATCATCCTGCAACCCGGACCTGCGGCGCTCACCGAAGGACTGGACGCGCTGCACGCCATCATCGCCCGTTGGGCGCTCGGCGAGCGCTGACAACGGCGGAAACGGCCCCCCAATTTGTAGATTGGGCTGAAGGTGGTGAAGCCCAACGAGGGATGTTGGGCTTCCGCGGATGAATCCCGGGTCAGTCCAACCTGCGCACGGGCTGCGACATCAAATCGTGTGCCCCACGTTCATCAACCAGGCCACGACCACGGTCTGGATCAGCAGGATCACCAGGATCGCCAGCACCGGTGAAAGATCGAACCCGCCGATCAGCGGCAAGATGCGGCGGAACGGTTTCAGGATCGGCTCGACGATCTTGCCCAGCAGCGGCACCACCGGATTGCGTGCGTCGACCTTGACATACGACAGCAGCGCCCACGCGAAGATCATGATCAGGTACAGGATCAGGAAAAAATCGAGGAGGTCGGCCACGGACAGCACCAGCACGCCCACGTTGCTGGCCCAGAAATCGGGGACGACGAAACCCAGCAGGAAATTCTTGATGATCTCCAGCACCCACGCGATCAGCAGCGCTGCGATGTTGATGCGTCGCCAGGTCGGGATCACCCGCCGCAGCGGTGTCAGCACCGGATTGGTCGCCCGATACAGGAACTGGCAGATCGGATTGTAGAAATCCGCGCGCGCGGCCTCGGCGAGCAGCCGGAACACGAACAGCAGAATCGCGCACCCGAACGCGAACTGGATCAGCAGCGACAGCGCATTGGCGAGGTAGATCATGCGTCGCTATCCATATCGGCCGACATCTGTGCGCCGCGTCGCCGCGCCGCCGCCAAGGCCTGTTCGACGAGTTCGCGAAAGCCGCCCCGCTCAAAAACATCGAGTGCGGCGGACGTCGTACCGTGCGGCGAGGTCACGCGTTGGCGCAGGACCGCCGCGGTTTCGCTGCCGTCGGCCAGCATGTGGCCGGCGCCGAGGCAGGTCTGCTCGGCCAGTGCGCGTGCGGTGTCGCGCGGCAGGCCCAGTTGCACCGCGGCGTCTTCCATCGCCTCGACCAGCAGGAAGAAGTACGCGGGACCGGAACCGGACAACGCGGTCACCGTATCCATCTGCGCCTCGTCCTCGACCCAGCGCACGATGCCGGCGGCGCCGAGCAGGCGCTCCGCCAGCGCACGCTGATCGGCATCCACGTTGTGATTGGCGCACAAGCCGCTGGCGCCCGCGCCCACCAGCGCCGGTGTATTGGGCATGCAGCGCACGATCGCGTGCCTCGATCCGAGCAGCCGCTCGATTTGTGCGATGCGGATGCCGGCCGCGATGGAGATGATCAACGGATGCGATTCGCGCAGCGGTCCGGCGAGTCCCGCGCACACTTCGCGCATCACTTGCGGCTTGACTGCCAGCACCACACCGTCCACCCCGGTGACGGCTTCGGCGTTGTCCGCGAACACGGGCACGTCGAATTCGAGCGCGAGTGCCTCGCGCGTTTCGGCGCGCGGCTCGGCAACGCGGATGGATGCGGGCGGCACGCCGCGCGCGCGTTGTGCGCCGATCAGGCTGCGCGCCATGTTGCCACCGCCGATGAAGGCGAGGCGCGCATGGCTGGCGGTCGGCGGATCAGGTTGGACGGCCATGAAGTTCCGGGTTGTGGCGACCGACTAAGCATAACAAGCCGCGCGTCGGCGGCGGCCGTCTCCCCCCTTCAGGCTTGTTGTGCCGCCGCCTTGCGCCTCAATGCCCGCTGGGCCTTGCGTTCGCGGCGACGGCGTGCCCACGAGCCGAACACCAGATAGATCGCGGGTGTCGAGAGCAGCGTCAGCGTCTGCGAAAAGAGCAGGCCGCCCAGCATCGCAACACCGAGCGGACGCCGCAGGTCGGCGCCGGTACCGATTCCGACCACCAGCGGCACCGAGGCGAGGATCGCGACCATCGTGGTCATCATGATCGGGCGGAAACGCACCAGGCACGCCTCGCGCACCGCGTCGAGCGGCGTTCGGCCTTCGCGTTCGGCCACCACCGCGAAGTCGATCATCATGATGGCGTTCTTCTTGACGAGCCCGATCAAGAGGATCAGCGCCATGATGGCGACCACCGAAATCGGCAGGCCGGTGACCTTCAGCGCGAGCAGCGCGCCCACGCCCGCCGCGGGCAGGGTGGAAAGGATCGTGATCGGGTGGACCAGGTTTTCGTACAGTATCCCGAGCACCAGGTACACCGCGACGATCGCGCCGATCAGCAGCAGCGGCATCATCGCCATCTGCTGTTCGAAGCGCCGGAAGAAATCGCCCAACCCGAGCTTGATGTCGCCCGGCATCCGCATGTCGGCGATGGTCCGATTGATTTGCTGCGTCGCCTCACCCATGCTGGCGCCCGGCGCCAGGTTGAAGGACAGCGACATGCTGGTCATCTGGTTGATGTGCTCGATCTCGCTGGGGGCGATGGTCGATTGCTGGTGCGCGATCGCGCTGATTGGGATCATCTGTCCACTCGACGAGCGCACGTGGATCTGATTCAGGGCGGCGGGTGATGCGGTTTGCGCGGGCAGCGCAGTCAGCACGACCTGGTAGTTGTTGGTGTCGGAATAGATCGTGGAAACCTGGCGTTGTCCGAACGCGTTGTAAAGCGCGTCGTCCACCGCCGCCATGGACACGCCCAGGCGTGCGGCCTTGGCGCGGTCAACCACCATGTTCTGCAGCAGCGATCCTTCGTCGAGGTCGGTGCCGACGTCGCGGAAGATCGGATTTTTCTTGAGTTGCGCCTGCAATTTCGGCAGCCACTCCTCGAGCTCGGTGGCGCTGTTCGCCTGGAGATTCACGCTGTACTGCCCGCCCTGGCTGGTGCCGCCCCCGCCACCGCCCAGGTCCTGCAGCGCACGGAAGCGCACGTCGAGGTCGGGGTAACGGTCCACTTTGGCCGACAGCCGGTTCACCACCTTTTGCGTCGAGGCGTCGCGGCCGTGCCCAAGCGGCTTCAACTGGATGCTGAACCAGCCGCTCGCGCCGCGCCGGCTCGTGCCGATCGAGGCGCCTACGTATTCGACTGCGGGATCGTCGCGAAGCATCTTCACCAGCGCGCTGGTGCGCGACTCGAGATCGGCGAAGGACATGGTGACGCCGCCGGTGGCGCGTCCCCAGATGAGGCCCGTGTCCTGCGGCGGGAAATCGGTGCCCGGCAACACGTGGAACAGGTAGATCGTGAACGCCAGCAGCACCAGCGGCGACCACGCCATCAGCTTCGGGTGGCGGTGCAGGGTCCAGTCCAGCGTGCGCGTGTATATGCGCAGCATGCCGGCATGGAAGCGGTCGAGGGCGTGCCCCAGCTTCGACGGCCCCGCCTCGCGTTCCGGATGGCGGCGCAGGAAACGGCCACACAGGGCGGGCGTCAGGGTCAGCGAAACCAGCATCGAGACGAAAATCGCGGCAATGATGGTGACCGTGAACTCGCGGAACCACATGCCGATGAACGAGGGTGCGAACAGGATCGGCATGAACACGGCGATCAGCGAGGCGGTGATCGCGACGATGGTGAAGCCGATCTCCTTGGCGCCTTCCAGCGCAGCCCGCATGCGGGTCTTGCCAGAATCGAGGTGGCGCATGATGTTCTCGATCACCACGATCGCGTCGTCCACCACGAAGGTCAACGCGATCAGCAGAGCCAGCAGCGACAGGTTGTCCAGCGTGTAATCGAGCGCATACATCACGATCAGCGCGCCGCACAGCGACAGCGGCACCGCGGCCGTCGCGATCAGCGTGGGCGCGAGGCGGCGCAGGAACAGCGCCATCGTGAGCACCACCATCGCGAGGCTGATCAGCAGCGTGATCTGGACATCATTGATCGAGTCGCGGATGGTGGAAGTTTCGTCGAAGTACGGCGTCAGTTGCGTGCCGGGTGGCAGCAGGTTGCGCAGGCCGGGCAATTCGTCCTTGACGCTGTCCACGGTCTCGATCACGTTGGCCTCGGGACGCTTGTAAACCTGCAACTGGATCGAGCGCTTGCCGTTGAAATACGCCGCCTGGAACTGGTCCTGCGCACCCTGGTACACGTTCGCCACGTCGCGCAGATAAACCGGCGCACCGTTGTGGTTGGCGATCACCAGGTCCGCGAAATCCTGCGCGCTGCGCAACTGGTCGTTCGCGGTGATCGCGGTCGCGATTTCGCCGTTGGTAAGGAAGCCCTGCGGCGAGGTCACGTTGGCCGCGGTGATCGCGTTGCGGATGTTATTGCTGGACAGCCCGAGCGCATCCAGCTTGTGCAGGTCCAGGTCGACGCGGACCCCGGGCTGCGCGCTGCCCGAAACGTCCACCGACGCAACCCCGCTCAACTGGGAAAGGCGTGGACTCAACAAAGTGTTGGCCGCGTCGTAGAGTTCCGACATCGGCTGGGTGTCGGAGGTGAGCGCCAGCGTGAGCACCGGGTCGTCGTTGGGATTCGCCTTGTGCCACTGCGGCATCTGCAATCCGCTGGGCAGATCCGGCACCGCGTTGTTGATGGCTGCATCCACCTGTTGCGCCGCCGAGTCGATGTCCACGCCCGAATCGAAGAACAACAGCACGAAGGTGCTGCCGTTGGAACTGCGCGACCGCATCATGTCGATGCCCGGAATCTGGCCGAGGTGGCGCTCCAGCGGCGCGGCCACGGTGGCCGCGATGGTGGTGGCGTTGGCCCCCGGCTCGGACGCCGAGACCCAGATCGCGGGAAACGAAACCTGCGGCAGCGCACTGATGCCCAGCAGCGTGTAGCACAGCACCCCGATCGCCAGCACGCCCGCGGCCAGCAGCGAGGTGCCGATGGGACGTTTGACAAAGGGCGCGGAAATGTTCATGGGGCTTTGCCCCCCCCTCCCTTCGGGAGGGGGGTCCGCAGGCCGAGCGCGTAGCGCTGGGGTGAGGGTACGAGCCTTGCGCGATGTTCACCTGCACGCGAGACCGAACCCTCACCCCGCGCTGCGCGCCACCCTCTCCCGAAGGGAGAGGGGAGAAGCAAGGCAGCTTCGCGCAACAGACGGATCATCGAGAATTGCTCACTTCCCGCTCTCTGGTGCCAACTCGGCATGCGGACGCCCGGCGCGTTGCTGCACCCAATCGGCGAAACGTTCCATGTACAAATAGATCACCGGCGTGGTGTACAGCGTAACCAGTTGCGACAGCAGCAATCCGCCCACGATCGCGACGCCCAGCGGACGCCGCAGCTCCGCGCCGATGCCGTTGCCGAGCGCCAGCGGCAGCGCGCCGAACAGCGCCGCGAAAGTGGTCATCATGATGGGGCGAAAACGCAGCAGGCAGGCGCGCCGGATCGCATCGTGCGCGCTCATCCCGCGGCGCTGTGCGGTGATCGCGAAGTCGATCATCATGATCGCGTTCTTCTTCACGATGCCGATCAGCAGCACGATGCCGACGATGCCGTCCACCGACAGCGGCATCCCGAACAGCATCAGCGCCAGCAGTGCACCCACGCCGGCCGGCGGCAGCGTCGAAAGGATCGTCAACGGGTGGATGTAACTTTCGTACAGCACGCCCAGCACGATGTAGATCACCACGATCGCGGCCAGCAGCAACAGCGCCTCGTTGCCCAGCGAGGACGAGAATTCCGCGGCCTTGCCGATGAAGCCGGCGCGCACCTGCGGCGGGAAATCGAGCGAAGCCTCGGCATTGTTGATCGCGTCCACGGCCTGCGACAGCGAATAACCCGGGGCGACGTTGAACGAGATGATCACCGCCGGCAACTGGTTCTGGTGCGCGATCACCAGCGGCGCGTCGGTGACGGTGGCGGTGGCAAGCGTCGAAAGCGGCACTGTGCTGCCGCCCCCGAGCAGGATGCCGGTATTGGATTGCCCGATGCCGGTCGCGGTGGAGGAATTGGATGACCTCAGCATTCCCAGGCTGGTGGCGTTGCTGCCTGTCAACGCCCCGGTAGCGCCGTTCGAGCGGACCCGCAGCATGTTCATCAGGTCGGAACGGTTGCGGAATTGCGGCGCCACTTCCAGCACCACGCGATACTGATTCTGCTGGGTGAAGATCGTCGAGATCTGGCGCTGGCCGTAAGCGTCGTACAACGTATCGTCAATGGTCTGCACCGGTACGCCGAGTCGACTGGCCGCGGTGCGGTCGATGTCCAGCTTCAGCGCGCGTCCATTCATCGCGAGGTTGTCGGATACATCGGCGAGCTCCGGCAACTGCTTCACGGCCTGCACCATGCGTTGCGCGTATTTCGTGAGATCGTTGGGATCGATCTCGGAAAGCGCGTACTGGTATTCGGTGGGCGCAACGGTGGTATCGAGCGTGATGTCCTGCACAGGCTTCAGGAACAATTCCACGCCCGGAACGTTCGCGACATCTTGTTGCAGGCTGGCGACGACGCTATCGAGATTGTCTCGTTGGCCGCGCGGCTTCAGCACGATGCTGACCTGGCCCTGGTTGAGGGTGGGATTGATCGCGCCGGTGCCAACGAAAGCGGCGACGCCCGCGACCGCGGGATCCTGCCGCAGCGCCGCGCTCACCGCTTCGATGTGTTTTTCCATCGCCGGGAACGCGATGTCGCTGTCGGCCTGCACTACGCCGGTGATCAGACCGGTGTCCTGTTCCGGCAACAGATCCTTCGGGATCACCGCGTACAGCAACACCGTCACCGCCACCGACGCCGCCGCGATCAGGATGGTGGTGCGGCGATGCACCAGCACCCAGTCCAGCGTCCATTCGTACCAGCCCAGCATCTTCGCGTAGAAGCCGCGCCGGTTTTCCATGGCCTCTTCGTCGCCGGTCGGCAGCGACCCGGGCTTCAGCAGGTAGGCGCACATCATCGGCGTCAGCGTCAGCGACACTCCCATCGAGATCGCGACCGCGATGGTCAGCACCCAGGCGAATTCGTGGAACAGCCGGCCGGTGACGCCCGGCATCAGGAGCAACGGCAGGAACACCGCAATCAGCGAGACCGTCAACGACAGCACCGTGAAACCGATTTCGCGGGAACCGATTTCGGCAGCTTCGCGGCCGCTCTTGCCTTTTTCGAGGTAGCGCACGATGTTCTCGATCATCACGATCGCGTCGTCCACCACGAAACCGGTGGCGACCGTCAGCGCCATCAGCGACAGGTTGTCCAGCGAAAATCCCGCGAACGCCATGATCGCGAACGTGCCCATCAGCGACAGCGGCACCGCGACCGCGGGAATCATGGTGGCCCACAGCCGGCGCAGGAACACGAAGATCACCGCGACCACCAGCGCCACCGCGATCAGCAGCGTCACCTCGACGTCACGCACCGAGGCACGGATGGTGACGGTGCGGTCGGCGAACACCGAGAGATGGATGCCGGCGGGCAGCACCGCGCGCAACGACGGCAGCGTCTGCTCGATCTGGTCGACGGTGTTGATGATGTTGGCGCCGGGCTGGCGGCGGATGTCCAGCAGCACCGCCGGCTTGCCGTTGGCCCATGCCGCGAGCTGGTCGTTCTCGACGCCTTCGATGACGCTGGCGACATCCGACAGTTTCACCGGCGCACCGTTCTTGTACGCGATGATGGTCTTCGCGTAGTCGGTCGCGCTCTGCAACTGGTCGTTGGTGCCGATCTCGTAGGTCTGCACCGCGCCGTTCAACGAACCCTTCGCGGCGTTGACGTTGGCCTGCGTGAGTGCGCTGCGCACGTCCTCCATCGTGAGACCGAGATTCGCGAGCTTGCCGGGATCGACCTGCACGCGGACTGCAGGACGCACATTGCCCGCGATCGACACCAGACCCACGCCCGGCACCTGCGCCAGTCTTTGCGCGAGGATCGAGTCGGCGTAATTGTTGACGTCGCGCAGCGGCACCGTGTCCGAGGTGAGCGTTAGCGTGAGGATCGGCGCGTCGGCCGGATTCACGCGCTTGTAGATGGGCGGGTAGGGCAGGCTGCCCGGCAGGCGCGCGGTGCGCAGCGCCGACTGCACGTCCTGCGCGGCGACGTCCAGGTTGCTGTTCATCGCGAACTGCAGGGTGATGGTCGACAGCCCCGCGGCGCTGTTCGAGCTCATCATCGTCAGGCCTGAAATCTGCCCGAGCTGTTGTTCCAGCGGAGTCGTCACCAGGTTCGCGATGGTGGTGGCGCTGGCACCCGGATATTGCGTGGTCACCACTAGGCTGGGCGCCTCGATCTCGGGCAACGCCGAAACCGGCAACGCCTTGTAGCCGATGATGCCGAGCAGCAACACCGCCGCCATCAACAACGAGGTTGCGATCGGCCTGCGAATGAAGATGCTGGAGAAGCTCATGGGTCCGCCGTTCCGGCGAGCGTCGTCAACGCCGGCGCCCGCGTCCGCCGCTCGACGACATCGCCGCCTTGATCTCCGCGGTAGTGGGCGGCGCCGGCACTTCGCCGGGTTTCATGGGCGTCACCTTGCTGCCCTGTTTCAGACGGAACTGGCCCGCGGTGACCACCAGGTCGCCGGTTTTCAGGCCGTTGGTGACGATCGAGCCGCTGTCGCCGGCTTCGCCGCCGGTAACCACCGGTCGCATCGTGACGTATTTGGACGGCTTGTGCTCGGCCGCGCCCGGTCGATCGGCGCGCGCGCGGTGCGCACCCTTCGCATCGGCCGGCTGTCCCGCGCTCGCGGTCGGTCCGGGCGGCGGCTTGTCGGTGATCAGCCACACGTAGTCGCCATTGGGGCCGCGCTGCACGGCCGCCGTCGGCACCACCAATGCGCCGGCGTTGATGCTGACTTTCAGCCGCGTGTTGGCGTACTGCCCGGGAAACAGTTGGTTGTTGGGGTTGGGAAATTGCGCCTTCAACTGGAACGACCCCGTATCGGGATCGATCTGGTTGCCGATCGCGATCAAGCTGCCGTCGCCTTCCACCACGTTGTTGTCGGCGTCCAGGATCGCCACGGTCAAGGGCGCCTTTGCCTGCGCCGCGCGGACTTCGTCCAGATACTTGCCGGCGAGGGTGAAGAGTACATAGATCGGATGCATCTGGGTGACCGTGACGATGCTGGTGGACGTCGTGATCACGTTGCCAGGATCGACCTGGCGGATGCCCGCGATGCCATCGATGGGCGAGATGACCTTGGTGAAGCCGAGCTGCACCTTGGTGTCCTGGATGCTGGCACTGTCCGCCGCCACTGCGGCCTGCCACTGGGCGACCGTGTTCTTCTGGGTGATGCGGTCGATCTCGGCGACGTAGGGCGCGTATTTCGGATTCGACGAACGGTCCAGGTTGGCCTTGGCCGTGGCGAGCTGGGTCTGGTCCTGGGCGCGCTTGGCGGTGGCCTGGTCGAGTTGCGCCTGCAAGGTGCGCGGATCGATCTCGGCCAACACCTGGCCCTTCGTCACTTGGCCGCCTTCGACGAAGTCCAGTTTCAGCAATTGGCCGCCCACCTGCGGTTGCACGTTGACGGTATTGAGCGCCTGGACCGTGCCGGCGCCGGTGAGGTAGACCGGCACGTTTTCGGCCGCAGCCGGCACAACGGTGACCGGCACCGGCGCGTCGGCGCCGAAGTCGCCGGGGCCCTTGGACTTGCCCGGATTGGCAAAGATGCGCCACAGGATGAAGGCCACGATCACGACGCCGACGAGCGTCAGAATCCATTTTGTGCGCGACATCGAAAGTCGTCCGGGGTATGAGGGCGTCCGTTGGACCGCCCGCGCGGCGATGGGTTCGCGGCGCGGCGGTCGGACGGGGTTGGTCCTAAATTAGCCGAACGGCTTCGCGCGCGCCCCTGCCGAACGGCATGCCGGGCGGGCATGACAACCGTCACGAAGCGGCGTCACCGTTCGGCTGCGATCGTCGGCACCCCGGCAGGATCGACCGCGGCATGCTCGGCATGCGCTTTCGACAATCGCTTCATCGGCCACACGAGCGCGATCGCGATCACGGTGCAAACCACCCCGGCCCAGCCGAGCTTGGTGAACAGCGCGGTGTAGATCGGCAGCGTCTGTATCGGATCGGTCACGTTCTGCGGTACCGCCGCGAAGTTGGCCACGAGGCCACCGAGATATTGCGAAATGCCGACGCCGACGTAATAGGCGCCCATCATGAAGCCGCCCATCCGCGCCGGCACGTAGCGCGCGATCATCGCGAGACCGAGGCCGCTGACCAGCAACTCGCCCAGCGAATACAGGCCATAGCCCCAGATCAAGACCCATGACGAAGCCTTGCCCGGCTCGGTGACGAAGTCGCCGGCCATTCCGTAGACGAAGTAACCCGCCGCAACCATCCCGAACCCCAGGGCGAACTTGGACGCGATCGACAAGTCCTTGCCGCGTTTGCCGGCAGCGGTGTAGCTCCACGCGAGGATCGGCGAGAGGAGCATGATCCAGATCGGATTCAGCGCCTGGTACTGGCCCGGCAGCCACGTAAAAAGGTGCACACCGAACACGCTCCAGTTCAAGTCGGTGTTGCGCAGTGCGAACAGTGCGAGCGAGGTCGGCATCTGCTGGTAGAAGATGAAAAAGAAGATCGTCTGCAGGGTCAGGATCAGTGCCGCTGCCAATCCGGCGCGTTCGCCGCGCCGGGCGTTCACGATGAGGTACACGAAGATCGCCAGCAGCGCGATCGCGGCCAGGATCACGAACCAGCGGGCGATCGCTTCATGCTGCAGGATGAAAGCCGCGATGACCGCCAGCACTGCGCCCACGACCAGGACCTTGAGCAGTCTTGCCCAATTGAATGGGTGGGAATCCGGGTCCGAACCGATGTGCGCCAGCGACGCACGCATGAAGAAGAAATTGACCAGGCCCACCAGCAGGCCGATGCAGCACACGCCGAAGGCGGCGTGCCAGCCGAACCCGTTCTGGTAGATGCCGTTGACGTAGTCCTTGATCCATGGCGTCAGCAGCATCGAGATGGTCGAGCCGACGTTGACCGCCATGTAGTAGATGGTGAAGGCGCTGTCGATCCGGCTGTCGTCGCCTTCATAGATCTTGCGCACCAGGTTGCCGGCGTTCGGCTTGAACAGGCCGTTGCCGACCACGATCACGCCCAGCGAGAAATACAGGAAAGTGGGGTCGGCACTCGGCAGGGTGATCAAGCCGTAGCCGATGGCGAGAATGGCCGCGCCGGTGAGCATGGTGCGGCGCGTGCCGAGGATGCCGTCTCCCACCCAGCCCCCGATCGCCGGGGCCACGTAGATCAGCGCGGCGGCGGCGCTCCATACCAGGTTGGCGCGCACATCATCGAAGCCCAGGCGCTGCACCATGTAGTAAACGATCAACGCCTGCATGCCGTAGAAGCCGAAGCGCTCCCACAACTCGATCAGGAACACGGTGGAGAACGAGCGGGTCCTGGAAACGGCGGGCATTGCTGAATTCATTCGAGAGCTGCCACGGCAAAAAACGATCGGTCAAGCCTACCCGAACCGAAGCTGAATGTGGCCGCGGAGCCGGTCCCGTGGGTCGGACTTGAGACTCGAGAACCGCCGCATCCAGGATTTCGTGTCGTCATCCCGGGCTGTCCGCAGCGCCTCCGCGGGCAGAACCCGGAATCCCTTTGTTGCAAGGCACAAGGGATGACTTCCGGATGGTGCGCTACAAAACGGGCGGCGGCCCCAGAATGACGCTCGGTTGTTACACTTCCGATCTTCGATCCAAGAGCCCGAATCCCGTGCGCATTTACCTCGACCTTCTCCGCGACGTACTGGAACACGGCGCCCGCAAGGACGATCGCACCGGCACCGGCACGCTATCGGTGTTCGGGCGCCAGATCCGGATGGACTTGGCTGAAGGCTTCCCGTTGCTCACCACCAAGAAGCTGCACGTCAAATCCATCGTGCACGAGCTGCTGTGGTTCCTGCGTGGCGACACCAATGTCGCGTATCTGAGGGAACACGGCGTCAGCATCTGGGACGAATGGGCGGATGACAACGGCGAGCTCGGCCCCGTTTACGGCAAGCAGTGGCGTGCGTGGCCTGCGCCGGATGGCCGCAGCATCGACCAGATCGCGCAAGTGATCGGGCAGATCAAACGCAATCCCGATTCGCGGCGGATGATCGTGTCCGCGTGGAACGTGGGCGAACTGGACAAGATGGCGCTGATGCCGTGCCACGCGCTGTTCCAGTTCTATGTCGCGAATGGAAAGTTGTCGTGCCAGCTCTACCAGCGCTCGGCCGACATTTTCCTCGGGGTGCCGTTCAACATCGCAAGCTATGCGCTGCTCACCTGCATGGTGGCGCAGGTGTGCGCCCTCGCGCCCGGCGATTTCGTGCACACTTTCGGTGATCTGCATCTTTATTCCAACCACATCGAGCAGGCGCGCGAGCAGTTGACCCGCACGCCGCGATCGCTGCCGAAGCTGGTACTGAATCCCGATGTGCATTCGTTGTTCGATTTCCGCTACGAAGATATCCGGATCGCCGATTACGACCCGCATCCAGCGATCAAGGCGCCTGTCGCGGTATGAGGACCAAAGCCGGGGTCAGAGTGGACTTTCCACGTCGCCCCGGCCGTGCAGGCTGATAAAACCAGCCTGCATGCACGATGCCGCGCGCATACCTCTCGAAAGTCCACTCTGACCCCGGTTTTCGTATGTCGGACGATTCCGAAATTGCCCTTGTCGCTGCACTCGATCGCAACCACGCGATCGGCCGCGGGGGCGCAATGCCCTGGCATTTGCCCGATGACCTGAAGCGCTTCAAGGCGCTCACACTGGGCAAACCGGTGCTGATGGGGCGCAAGACGGCGATTGCGATCGGACGGCCATTGCCGGGGCGTCCGAATCTGGTGTTGACGCGCGCCGCTACGGCGCCATTCGATGGCCAACTCGTGGTGCATTCGCTGGACGAAGCGATCGCGCGTGCCGGCCATGGCGAATTGGAGGTGATCGGCGGCGGAGAAGTCTATGCGCTGGTGCTTCCGCGCGCCGCGCGCATGCACCTGACCGAGGTGGATACCACCACGCCCGATGCGGACACGTTCTTTCCGACGGTCGATCCGCGCGACTGGCGTGAGGTTGCGCGCCAGCATCATCCCATCGACGCGAGGCACGCGTTCGCGTTCGATTTCGTCGATTACGTGCGACGATGATCGAAGTCGCCGCAGGTGTCCTGACCGATCCGCAAGGTCGGGTGCTGCTGATGCAGCGCCTGCCGGGCAAGCATCTCGCCGGTCTTTGGGAGTTCCCGGGCGGCAAGGTCGAGCCGGACGAAGCCGTGAAACGGGCGTTGATCCGCGAGCTCGACGAAGAGTTGGGCATCGAGGTACTCGGTGCGGCACCGCTGATTTCGCTGCCGTGGCGGTATCCCGAAAAATCGATTCGATTGCATGCGTTGCGCGTCACGGCCTGGCGCGGTGAACCGCGGGCGCGTGAAGGCCATCCCTTGAAGTGGATTGCGCCGCGCGACATGGACGCCGCCGAAATGCCGGCCGCCGATGCGCCGATCGTGACCGCGCTGCGGCTGCCGCCTTATTACGCCATCTTGGAAAATGCGCAAGCGGGTCGTTTCACTGCGGGCGAAGCGCTGCGGCAATTGCGCATGCCGGGCGCGGACCGGGAACGCGTGAGGCGCGTTGCGCGGCGTGCACTGGCGGACGACCCCGGTCGCCGCGAATCGCTGCTGGTCAATCATGACATCGAGCTGGCACGTGAGTTGTGCGTTGGCGTGCATCTCAAGTCGAGCCAGTTGTGCGAATTGCGCGAGCGTCCGCTGCCCCGCGATTCCTGGGTCGGCGTCTCGTGCCACGGTGCGGAAGAACTGGAACGCGCTGCGAAGTTGGGCGCGGACTTCGCCACGCTGTCGCCCGTTTGCGCCACGACATCCCATCCCGATGCAAAGCCGCTGGGCTGGGAAGGGTTCGCACAACTCGTCGCCGATGCGCGCCTGCCTGTCTATGCGCTGGGTGGAGTAGTGCCGGAGGATCTCGACCGCGCGCGCGCAGCCGGAGCCCAAGGCGTCGCAGGCATTCGCGCGTTTCTCGAATAGCTCGCCATTCCGAGGCGACCTGCGGTTGCGCCGCAGGCAGACAGGTTGGGCGGAGCGGCTTCATCCGCGAGGCCCAACGAAAACGCTCGATCCAGCTTCTCCGGAATGAATCCGGCGTCAGCCCAGCCTGCAACGACGGGCAAGTTCCAGATATCGCGCGTGCAGAGCCTCGACCTGCGGATCCAGTGCGGCTTCCGCGCCGTCGTTAACGATCACGTCGTCGGCGATCGCAAGCCGCTGCGCGCGCGTCGATTGCGCATCCAGTATGCGTTGGGCCGCTTCTTGCGTGACGCCATCGCGTTGCATCAGGCGATCGATCTGCGACGTTTCCGGGGCGTCCACCACCAGGACCCTGTCTACCCAGTTGTAGTCGTCCCGGTTCTCGAACAACAACGGAATCGCGAGCATGCAATACGCCCCATGATCCATTCCGACGCGTCGTCGCAGCCATGCGCGCACACGCGGATGGATGATGGCTTCCAGCTTGCGGCGCGCGCCGGAATCGGCGAACACCCGTTCCCGCATCGCGCGGCGATCGAGCGAGCCATCCGCATTCAATGCGCCGGCGCCGAACACGAATTCGATTTCCGCCAGCGCTGGCTCGCGTGGTGCCACCACTTCGCGTGCCGCGACGTCGGCGTCGTAGACGTGCACGCCGTGCGCCTCGAAGCGTCGCGCCACCGCGCTCTTGCCCGCAGCCACGCCGCCGGTCAAGGCCACCACGTAGTGACGAAGAACGGGGTCAGGTTCACTTTTCACTTCGATTGGCCTTGTCCAGTCCGTCGCCCGAAAAGTGAACCTGACCCCCTTTCGGGCCGGGCTGCACCCGCTGGCAAAGCTTTTCGATGTGCGCGGTATCGAAATCGATGTGGCGCGTTTGCGCCACCCAGCGCGTGTGATAGCGCCAGTGCGGGCTGAACAGGCTCCAGGTTTCGTCGTGTGAGGGGAAGGTGACGCCCGCCATGTCGATCAATGATTCGAAAGTATCGGCTGAAAGCGTGCGCTTGCCGGCATTCGCGCGCAAGGCTGCCACACGTGTCGGAAAATGTTCCAGGTAAGAATCCGAATACCAGAACAGCGTGGGGATCTCGTACTCGGGTACGGTACCGACCCCATGGCCTTCCTTGTCGCAGGTGGGTGTGGGGATCAATTCACCGTGATCCGATTCGAACCACAACGCCGCGACGGCATGGCTCGATTTCAAGGCGTCAATCACCTGCGCCAGCACGTGATCGGTGTAAAGGATGCTGTTGTCATAGCTGTTGCGCGCGCGCTCGATGCCGCTGCCCTGACCGGGCGGCGAGACCTGGGTCGGTTTCCAGTGCTCGAATGCAGGCGGGTAGCGGTAGTCGTACTTCACATGGCTGCCCATCATGTGCAACACGATGAAGAGGTTCTTGTCCGACGCGTGCAGCGCATCCTTCAGCGGCTGGATCAGGTCGCCATCGTAGCTTCCGGGCGCGGTCCACGAGGCATGGTTCAACCATTCCACGTGTTCGGCTTCGTAGGCGTACATGGATACCGGCGAATCGAATTCTCCGATCGCCTGCTGGTTGGAAATCCAGTAGGTCTCGTAACCGGATTCCTGCATCGCGCGCAGGATCGACGCCTCGTGCCACGGCGCGTCCCACGCCATGTCGGGTTTGCGGCGCGTCAGGATCATCGGAATCGCCGCGATGGATTCCGGCCACGTACTGATGAAGTGGATGATCGGCACGAGGTTCTTCAGCTTCGACAGTTCCGGGTTGGTCGCGCGGTCGTAGCCGAACAGTTGCCAATTCGCGCGCCGGCTGCTTTCGCCGATCACCAGCACGTACACCTGTCGCTGGTGCGACGTAGCGCCGACGCGGTGCGCGTGGAACTGGAACGCCTTGAACCTCGCCGCTTCCGCGCGCATCTGGTCCCATTCACGCCGGTAGTCGACGATGCGGGGCACCACGCCGAACGGATAACCATCTTCGATGGCGTGACCGTAGTCGCGCAGCGGCGCCGAGGCCGACTCGGATTCCGCCTTCGCGGCACTGGATTCGTGGCGGGCCATCGCGAATCCGGCGCCAAGCGGAGCCAGCATCGCCCCGATGCCTGCGCAAACCAGGCCGATTCGCATGCGGCCGCGCCAGCGCAAGCGGGCGCGAAAGCTGCTCCATGAGGCCAGCAGCGCCACCGCCGCGCCGCCCAATAGCACCAGTGCGAGCGGAAACAACGAACGCCCGAAATATTCCTGGGCTTCCAGCGGATTGGTCGCGACGATCGTCGCGATGATCTGTGCCGAAGTCGGGTGGTGGTATTGCGCGATGTAATAGGTTTCCAGGGGTGCCAGCATCGCGAACGGCGCCAGCAGCAGACACGCCAGCCATGGCAAGCGTCCCAGTGCTGCAAACCAAATCGTCAATGCAGCCAGCGGCAGGAGCAGCGCCGCCACCCATACCGCGCCGCTGGGGTCGTGGGCCAGCCACACGATATTCGGCAGCAACATCAACGCAATCAGCAGCGTGATGGAGGCGCAGGCAAGGAGTTTGCCGGTTCCTTCTCCCTTCGGGAGAAGGTGGCGCGTAGCGCCGGATGAGGGTGCGAACTTGCGGATAACCCACTCCACTGCAGCTCGATGCGGTTGCGCTAGCGTACCCTCACCCGCCCCTTCGGGGCACCCTCTCCCGGTGGGAGAGGGATTTTCTCATCGAGCACCGACCAGTTGCATATATGCCGCGAAAATTTGATCGCCGGCGATCAGCCAGGTCCACATCGCGATCGCCAGGAAGGGCCCGAACGCGAACGGCACCGAACGGTCCTGCCCGCGCACGCGCAACAGGATGATGCCGATGATGGCGCCCGACAGCGCCGCAATGATGATCACGGGCAACAATGCGGCGTAACCCATCCACGCGCCGGCCGCGGCGAAAAGTTTGAAGTCGCCGTAGCCCATGCCTTCCTTGCCGGTCGCGAGCTTGAACAGCCAATACACCGACCACAGCGCGATGTAGCCGGCGGCCGCGCCGATCAGGGCCTCGCGCGTGCCCGCAAACAAGGGCACCAGCGAAAACAGCAATCCCAGCCAAAGCAGCGGCAAGGTCAGCGAATCCGGCAGAAGCTGCGTGCGGAAATCGATGCCGCCGGCCGCGATCAACATCCACGTGAACACCAGCCCAGCCACTGCCTGCCAGGTAATGCCGAAATGCCACACCACGACGGCGCTGGCGAAGCCGCACAGCAGTTCGACCAACGGGTACTGCTTCGAGATGGGTTGCTTGCAGTAACGGCAACGGCCGCCGAGCAGCAACCACGACAGCAGCGGAATGTTGTCCCACGCGGCCAGCGGGTGCTTGCAGTGCGGGCAATGCGAGCCCTTGCGGACGATGTCCGGCGGCGCCTGTTCGTCATTCGCGCCGAGCTCCAGCATTTCGCGCGCGTCGCGCTTCCAGAAAAACTCCATCCGCGCCGGCAGGCGCAGGATCACGACATTCAAAAAACTCCCCACGATCAGGCCGAGCACACCGGCCGCGGCGATCCAGAAGGCGAGGGGGAGGCCGAATGGGTGATCCGTGGGGTTCAAGTTTCCTCGCTACCGCGGGAGGAACCCCGCTGCTCTTCCCCTCTTCCTCCGGAAGAGGGGGCCCCAAAGGGGCGGGTGAGGGTACGGGTTCGCGCAATGTTGCAGATGGCCTCCGGGACTGAATTCATTTCCTGTAGAACCTGGTTGTGCCAAAAGCGAAGTATCTGGAATCCTTGGCGCTCCAACGCCGTGGTAAGCGCAGCATCCCTGCGTTCATTGTGCCGGGAACCATCGACCTCAACGCTCAATTCAGCTCCCTGAAAGTAGAAATCCACGATGTAGGGTGGAATCGGATGTTGGCGCCGGAATTTCAAGCCGCTCAATCGCCACTCCGAAGGCGGTACCACCATGCGCATTCGACGTCGGTGCTGTCGTGCCGAAGGGCTCGTGCCCATTTGTGCGTTCTGGCAGGTGCGCGCGGTTTGATTTGCATTGGCGCTGGCGGACCCTCACCCGGCGCCGCGCGCCACCCTCTCTCGACGGGAGAGGGATTCCTTTGAACCCACCTCAGAACGTGCCGGCCAGCTTGAAGATCGGCAGGTACAGCGCGATCACCATGCCGCCCACCAGCACGCCGATGATGACCATGATCAAGGGCTCCAGCAGGGTGGACAGGGTGTCGACCGCGTTGCTGACCTCTTCCTCGTAGAACTCGGCGACCTTGAACAGCATCTTGTCCAGCGCACCGGATTCCTCGCCGATCGACACCATCTGGGTGACCATGTTCGGGAACAGGTTGCTCTGCGACATCGCCAGGTGCAACTGATGGCCGACCGCGACGTCATCGCGTACTTTTCGGATGGCCTGTCCGTACACCACGCTGCCGGTGGCGCCGGAAACAGAATCCAGCGCCTCGACCAGCGGTACGCCGGCGTGGAAGGTGACACCCAGCGTGCGCGCGAAACGCGCGATCGCCGACTGCCGCAGGATGTTGCCGATCACCGGGATCTTCAGCGACATCCGGTCCACGGTATGCGCCATTTTTTCCGAGCGCTTGTAGGTCACTATGATGGCCACGATCGCGCCAATCAGCACCACTATGAATGGCAGCCAGTAGTGCTGCATGAATTCCGACATCGATACGACCATTTGCGTGAACGCCGGCAGCGCCACGCCCGCGCTTGCGAACACGTTCTGGAACACCGGCACCACGAAGATCAGCAGGATCAGCATCACCAGGAACGCAACCACCATCACCATCGCGGGGTAGAACAGCGCCTTCTTGATCTTGCCCTTGATGCTTTCGATGCGTTCCTTGTAGGTGGCGACCGTGTCCAGCACGGTGTCCAGGACGCCTGCCGATTCGCCTGCGCGCACCAGGTTGCGGTACAGCTCGTCGAACTGCACCGGGTACTTCGCCATTGCCTCGTGCAGCGCCGAACCGCCCTCGATGTTCTGCTTGACGTCGGTCAGCATGTTCTTGAAACGGACGTTGCGCTGACCGCCGGCGATGATGTCGAACGCCTGCACCATCGGTACGCCGGATGCCATCATCGTCGCGATCTGGCGGCTGAAGATGGCCACGTCGCGCGGTTTCACGCGCGAGCCGGCAGCACCGAACAGGGGCTTCGGTTTCTCCTTGACCGCCTGCGGGTTCATGCCCTGGCGCCGCAACTCGGCCTTGACCAGGCTCGCATTGCGGCCTTGCATCTCGCCCTTCATCTTGATGCCGCGTTTGTCCAGCGCGGTCCATTCGTACACGGTCAACTGCTTGACCGTGGCGCGAGCCGCGCCGAGGCTGCCGGCAGATTTGGTTGCAACGGTGGCGGTGGGCATGAGTCGGGTTCCCCATTTACTTGTCTTCCCCTTTCCCTTCAGGAGAGGGGTGCCCCGAAGGGGCAGGTGAGGGTTCGGGAACGCGAAGCGCCTGCACTTCGCCGGACCCTCACCCCTGCCTCTCTCCCACAAGGGAGAGAGGTTTTCGTACTAATCCTTGGTGACGCGATTGATCTCGGCGAGGCTGGTGACGCCTTGCTTCGCTTTCATCAGTGCCGATTGCCGCAGGTTGCGCACGCCGGCCCGACGCGCGGCTTCGGCGATCTGCATGGCATTGCCGCCTTCCAGGATGGCCTTGCCGATCTCGTCAGACATCGGCATCACTTCGTAGATACCGACGCGGCCCTTGAAGCCTTCGTTGCACCCCGAGCAACCGACGGCATCGTACAGCGTCATGCCGCGATCGACCTCTTCCTCGGTGAACCCTTCCGCCAGCAGCGCCGCCTTCGGCAGCTCGATCGGTTTCTTGCAATCGTGCAGGCGGCGTGCGAGGCGCTGTGCGACCACCAGCGACACCGACGAGGTGAGGTTGTACGGCGCGATGCCCATGTTCATCAGGCGGGTGATGGTTTGCGAGGCGTCGTTGGTGTGCAGGGTGGACAGCACCATGTGGCCGGTCTGCGCCGCTTTCACCGCGATCTCGGCGGTTTCGAGGTCGCGGATTTCGCCCACCATGATCACATCCGGGTCCTGGCGCAGGAACGAGCGCAGTGCGGCCGCGAAGGTCATGCCGCGCTTCTCGCTTTGTTGCACCTGGTTGATGCCTTCGACGCGGATTTCGACCGGGTCTTCCACGGTCGAGATGTTGCGCCCGACCGTATTCAGGATGTTGAGCGCGGTGTACAGCGACACGGTTTTGCCCGAGCCGGTGGGCCCGGTCACCAGCACCATGCCGTACGGTTTTTCGATGGCCTCCAAGAACAGTGCCTTCTGGTCTTCCTCGTAACCCAGTTTTTCCACGCCCAGCTTGGCCGCCGCGGCATCCAGGATGCGCAGCACGATCTTCTCGCCGCCCAGCGTCGGCAAGGTCGAAACGCGAAAGTCGAACGATTTGGTCTTGGACAGGTTCAACTTCATGCGCCCGTCCTGCGGCACGCGGCGTTCGGCAATGTCCAGGCGCGACATGACTTTGAGACGCGACGCGATGCGCGGTGCCAGCTTCAAAGGTGGCGACGACACCGCGCGCAGCACGCCGTCCATGCGCAGGCGCACGCGGTATTTGGTTTCATACGGTTCGAAATGGATGTCCGAGGCGCCGCGCTTGATCGCGTCCAGCAGGATCTTGTTGACGTACTTCACGACCGGCGTGTCATCGGTGCCATTGGCATCCATCACCGCGCTGTCCGCGCTGCCGCCTTCCTCTTCGCCGATCGTGAGGCCTTCCAGGCCGTCGTCTGCATCGCTGTCGCCGCCAATGCTGATGCTCTGGGCGTTTTGTGCCTGCTCGATGCCGCGCTTCAACTGCTCGGCTTCGATCAGGATCGGTTCGACCGCGCAGTTGGTATGGAATCGGATCTCCTCCAGCACGCGTGGATTGGCCGGGTCTTTCAGGCCCACGAACAGGCGGCTGCCGCGCCTCAGCAGCGGCAGCACCGTATGCTTCTCGATCAACTCTTCGGAAAGCTCGCCGATCGGCAACTGGGTGACGTCGATCGCGGAAGTGTCGAGCATCGGCACGCCGAACTCGGCCGACAATGCCTGCGCCATGCGCAAACCATCGACCATGCCGTTCTCGACCAGATAGCTCGCCACCGGCAGCTTATGCTTGGCGGCATCTTCCACCGCCTGGCGCGCGTCGGCT
>Ga0207707_10000178_pt1 | contig 66057 bp, 56 predicted proteins | sample KBSC83BmetaG_FD_184336 | JGI IMG/M metagenome (GOLD analysis project Ga0207707, IMG submission 184336) | Corn rhizosphere microbial communities from Kellogg Biological Station, Michigan, USA - KBS C8-3B metaG (SPAdes) (version 2) | ecosystem: Host-associated > Plants > Roots > Rhizosphere ... | reverse complement strand
CCACGACGCTGGTGTCGCTGAGCACGACTTGCGCCGACAAATTCGGCTCGACACGCCAGGCGGCGGCGAGCTTCGGGCGCGAGGTGATGATGACATTGCCCTTGATCTCGGCGCTGGCGTTCAGCGACTTGATGTTGATGCTGCCAATCTGCTTGGCGGCCTTGTCGCCGAGCAGGCCGCCGATCGCATCTCCCACCGCGCCGGTTGCCTTCGACGTCAGCGAGCCCGTGACGTTGAGCTTGCCGTTCAGCGGCGTCGTCAGCGAAAGCACGTCCTGTGCGCCGGTCGCCGCGATCGGCCCGCGTGAGGCGGTCCAGCCGACGTCCGCATTCTGCAGGATCTGCGACACCGCATTGTCGGCCTTGCCGTTGAAGTTGCGTGGCGTGGCGCGATCGGCAGCCTCGCGGATCGCCGACAACGCGATCGCGACCGGCGCCATCACGAAGGAGGCGCGCGAGGCCGCCGGCAGCGGCGGCAATTCGACCTGCGCATCCTTCGGCAAGGTGGCACGCGGCGACAACCAGTCGATGGCTTTCAGGCTGATGAAAAACGACACCGCGATCACGGCGATCGCGACAAGGCCGGCCGTGAGGCGAAACGTCAGGCCGTCCTTGAGCCGAAATGGCAGTTGCATCATCCCCCCGGGTTGATTCAGGTCGATTCTACTGGGCGCTGCGGGGCGGCGCCAGCCAACCGGGGGAACTCATACACAAAGGCCCCGGCAATACCGGGGCCTTTCCTGGCTCTTACGAGAAGTTAATGTCAGCGGACCGCGGAGGAGAGATCGGCGCGGCGTTCGGTCATCGGCAGCACGACCACCCTGGTGCCGACGTTGACGCGGGAATAGAGATCGGAGACGTCCTCATTGGTGAGGCGGATGCAGCCGGACGAGACATGCGTGCCGATCGTCTCCGGCGCGTTGGTGCCGTGAATGCGATAGACGGTGCCGCCGAGATACATCGCGCGCGCGCCGAGCGGGTTGCCGGGGCCGCCGGCCATGTGGCGCGGCAGATAGGGCTGACGGGCGATCATCTCGGGCGGAGGAGTCCAGTCCGGCCACTCGGCCTTCTTGGTCACCGACTGGGTGCCCGACCAGGTGAAGCCATCGCGGCCGACGCCGATGCCGTAGCGCATCGCCTGGCCATTCCCGAGCACGAGATAGAGATAGGTGTTGGGCGTATCGATGATGATCGTGCCAGGTGCTTCGCGGCTCGCGTAGCTCACGACCTGGCGGCGCAGGCGCGCCGGCAATTCGAAGGTCGCGTTCTCGTCGGGGGCGGGCGCGGCTTCGACGGCCGGCGGCGGTGCATATTGCGGCTGCGAGTATTGCGTTGGTGGCACCAGGAAAAACGGGAAGAGCGGCGCCTGCGGAGCAGCCGCTGCCGAACCGGTGAAAGCGACCGCACCGATCGCGAAAGCGGCGAAGGCGGCGGCACGGCGGGAATGGCGCGTGAATGCGTTGAGCTTGAGCATCTGTTCGTCCCCTGTTGTCGCCCTGACTGGCTTGGCGCCAATTCAGCGTATCGTTAACCCCTGCAGTACAGGCCAAAGGTTTCGGGACGTTTGCCCGTTAACGGCAAAACGGTTTCGTCGCGTTAGGGAATTGTTTCATGACGGTTTCACGACCGGGCCGGCCCTGGTGACGCCGGTCTCGTGAGCCTGCCGTGCAGAACGTGCAAAAAGCCACTGCAACACTTTGATGATGTCACACGCCTGATACATCCATGACCGATTTTCGGGCCCTGAGAATCAAACCAACTTTCGGGGCTCCGTTATGCGGATCTTGATCGCGACAGACGCCTGGCGGCCGCAGGTTAACGGCGTGGTTCGCACGTTGACGTCACTGGCCCGTGCAGCCGCGACACTCGGCGGCGAGATCGAATTTCTCACTCCGGACGGTTTCCCGTCGATGGAGCTGCCGACTTATCCGGGCCTGCGGATCGCGCTGCCGAACCGCAGCGAGATTGCGCGGCGGATCGAGGCGGCTGCACCGGAAGCCATCCACATCGCGACCGAAGGTCCGATCGGCTGGTGGACGCGCGCCTACTGCCTGCGGCAAAAGCTTCCCTTCACCACCTCCTACACCACGCGCTTCCCGGAATATGTTTCGGTACGGACCGGCATTCCCCAGTCGTGGGGTTACTGGGTGCTGCGCCGTTTCCATGCGGCAGGCGCCGTGACCATGGTCGCCACTAACTCGCTGCGCGAGGAGTTGCGGGGCAGGGGATTCGTCAGGCTCGGGGCGTGGACGCGCGGTGTCGACACAAATCTCTTTAATCCCGACGAGCCGGCAGAGCTCGATCTTCCGCGGCCGATCTTTGCGGTCGTCGGCCGTGTCGCGGTGGAGAAGAATCTCGAGGCATTCCTCTCGCTCGATCTGCCCGGCACCAAGATCGTGATCGGCGACGGACCGCAAAAGGCGGAGCTCGAGCGCCGCTTCCCGTCGACAAGATTCCTCGGAGAAAAGACCGGCAGGGACCTGACCTCGCATATCGCGGCCGCCGACGTGTTCGTATTTCCGAGCCTCACCGATACCTTCGGCGTGGTGCAGCTCGAGGCGCTCGCCTGCGGTACGCCGGTTGCGGCGTTCCCCGTCACCGGCCCGCTCGACGTGATTGCCGATCATCCGATCGGCGCGCTGGACCACGATCTGCGCGCCGCTTGTCTGCGCGCGCTGACCATGTCGCGCGACACCTGCCGTGCCTTCGCGCTGGAACGTTCCTGGGAGAGCAGCGCGAGGCAATTCATCGGCAATCTCGCGGTCCTCAAGCCGGGCCTTTTGCCGCGGCCCACGCCCATCATCGCCGGCTCCAGCCCGGTGCGCGGCTGAACCATCCAACAACACGATAACAGGTGAGAACCATCGCTATGGCAGAGATCATGAAGCTCGACGGTGCAAGGCAGTTGGATTTCGACCGCGAGTCGGTCGAGCAGGCCTATGATCGCTGGGCGCCGATTTACGACCTCGTGTTCGGCGGCGTGTTTTCCAAGGGCCGCGATGCGGCGATCCAGGCCACCAACAAGATCGGCGGCCGCGTGCTTGAGGTCGGCGTCGGCACCGGCATTTCGCTGCCGCTCTATTCGTCCAACGTCCGCATCTTCGGCACCGATATTTCGGAAGCGATGCTGAAGAAGGCCAAGCAGCGCGTCGCCGGGAGCCGGCTGAAGAACATCGAGGGGCTTGCGGTGATGGACGCCGAGAAGCTCGAATTCCCCGACAATTCCTTCGACGTGGTGATGGCGCAATATGTTGTCACCGCGGTGCCGAACCCGGAGGCCGCGCTCAATGAGTTCGCGCGCGTGGTGCGGCCGGGCGGTGAATTGATCATCCTCACGCGCGTCAGCGCCGATGACGGCATGCGCCGCTTCATCGAGCAGAAGCTGCAGCCGGTGGTGACCCGGCTCGGCTTCCGCACCGCCGAGTTCGCCTGGTCGCGCTACACCAGATGGCTTGCGGATGCGAAGGGCATCGAGCTGGTCGAGCGCCGGCTGATTCCGCCGCTCGGCCATTTCTCGCTGGTGCGTTTTCGCAAGACCGAGATCGCTGCCGCTGCTTGACGCGCGATCACGGTGCCCCGCAGCGAATATGACAGCAGCATGACATTATCATCATGTCATACGCCGGTAATGCAACTCGTGTAAAAACATCACGACTCACCTCCTTGAGGATCGCAATGATCAAGAATTTTCTCGAGCAGCTCCGCACTCAGCGCTGGGATGACCATCGCTATTATCATCACAGCCGCATCAACCAGAGCCTGCACTTCGTCAGCGCGATTAGCTTCATGATCGGCTACGTCATGATGTTCTTCGATCCCCTTATGTCGGCACTGATCGGCTGGCTGGTCTCGATGACCTCGCGCCAGGCCGGGCACTTCTTCTTCGAGCCGCGCGGCTACGACCACATCAACCAGGCGACCCACGAGCACAAGGAAGAGATCAAGGTCGGCTACAATCTGCGCCGCAAGATCGTGCTGATGACGATCTGGGCGGCCTCGCCGCTGGTGCTCTACGCCGATCCGACCCTGTTCGGCCTGTTCACGCCCTGGACGACGCCGGCCGATTTCATGCGGCAGGTCGCCAAGATCTGGCTCGTGGTCGGCATCGGCGGCCTCCTGTTCCGCACCGTGCACCTCTTCTTCATCTACAACGTCGAGACCGGCCTCGTCTGGATGACCAAGATCATCACCGATCCCTTCAACGACTTCATGCTCTATCGCAAGGCGCCGCTCGCGCTGCTCCGCGGCGAGCTGATCGATCCGGGCCTCGACATCCTCGAGCACGAGGGCCTGGAAGAAGCGCACGCCTGAACGCTCGTTTTATCAATGCCTCCAAATCCTCGTCATGCCCGGCCTTGTGCCGGGCATCCACGTCTTTGCACCAGAAAGACGTGGATGGCCGGGACAAGCCCGGCCATGACGAAGAGCGAGGAACTGCCCTTATCGCCTGAACGCGCTGGCGAGCATCTCCTTGAGGATCTTGCGGCGGATGTTCTTGTTGGTCAGAGCGCCGTCATGCCACCACCAGCCGTCCTGCTTCATCTTCGCGGCCGCCACGACGAAGCGGCCTGCAACCTCGGTGAAGTCGGCATCGGTATAGTTCAGGCTGAAGATCAGCCGGCCGGTTCCGACCCAGCTCAGTGCAAGGCCCTCGGCGCGCAGGTAATATTGCAGCATCCAGTTATAGCGGGACGGCGTGGTGTAGTTGACCGTCCAGATCGACGACAGATTGGCGAAGCGCACCGGAAGCTCGGCCTTCTCCATCATCTCGTTGAGCTGCCGGGCGTGGCCATCCCACTGCGCGTCGATGCCGTGATAGACCGAGCGGAAGTTCGGGCTGGCGAGCCGGCTCAGGAACTCGTCCATCGCCGACATCACGTAAGGGTGCGAATTGAAGGTGCCGCGCGCGAAGCAGACGTCGGCCGGCCGCTCGTCGCGGAAGCGGCGCATCAGCTCGCGTTTGCCGCAGACGACGCCGATCGGCAGGCCGCCGCCCAGGCTTTTTCCATAGGTCACCATGTCGGCGCGCACGCCGAAATATTCCTGTGCGCCGCCGGGCGCGAGGCGGAAGCCGACGAAGACCTCGTCGAAAATCAGCACGATGCCGCGCTGGTCGCAGACCCCGCGCAGCTTCCTCAGCCATTCGGTGTAGGCGGCGCGATCGAAATGCGCGGTCCTCGAGGAATCGACCAGCGCGGAATCGCCGGGTGCATTGGCATTGGGATGCAGCGCCTGCAGCGGATTGACCAGCACGCAGGCGATGTCGCGGCGGGTGCGCAGCACATGCAGCGTCCTTTCGCTCATTTCCGCCAGCGTATAGGTCTCGTGCGGCGAGACGGGATTGCCGACGCCGGGCTGCACGTCGCCCCACCAGCCATGATAGGCGCCGGCGAAGCGCACCAGATGCGTGCGCCTTGTATGGTAGCGGGCAAGCCGCACCGCCTGCATGACGGCTTCGGTGCCGGACATGTGGAAGGAGACTTCGTCGAGACCGGAAATCCCGCAGAGCCGGCGCACATTGTCGGCGACGACGGGATGGTAGGCGCCGAGCACCGGGCCGAGCGTATGTGCGCGCTTCTCGCCGATCTCGATGCACTCCTTGTAGAAATCATGACCGAAGATGTTGACGCCGTAGGAGCCGGTCAGGTCGTAGAAGACGTTGCCGTCGAGATCGGTCACCGTCACGCCAGACGTTGCCTGCAGGAAGGAGCCGGCGCCGAGATTTTCGCGCACCAGCCGGCTGTACTGGAACGGTACCCGGTAGGCCTGGGTGAATTGCAGATCGGAGATCTGGGTTGCCGCTTCAGTGGTCGCCTTTCGGCTTTGCGCGAAGCGCTGCTGGTAGAGCGCCGCAAGCTGGAAGAAGCCGTCCTGCCGCTTGGTCGCGATGTCATTCGGCGCATCGTCGGTGCGGAAGAAGTCGTTGATGTCGAACTCGTAGAACGGGACCAGCCGTGCCATCCGGCGCGACATCTTCGAGTGTCCGGCGAGCGACCGGTGCTTTGCCCGCGACAGTTCAATCCGGGCCTTGACCCTGGGGGCAACGGCCACGGTGGCGGCGACCGCGCCCGCGGCCAGCGAGAGAATCGGGAAAGACGTATCCATGACCAAAGCGCTAGCCACTCCTGCTGACAGATTCATGACAATGAAGAGCCTGATCGCCTCCCTGACCCAACAGGAAGACCTTAACTTCCTCCTGACCAACCGCGTGCCGCGCGCGGCACTGACCCGTTTCATGGGCTGGTTCAGCAAGATCGAGAACCCGCTTGTCAGGGACTTCTCGATTCTGTGCTGGAGGCTGTTTTCCGACCTCGACCTGTCGGAAGCCAAAAAGACGGAGTTCAAGAGCCTGCACGACTGCTTCGTGCGTGAGCTCAAGCCCGGCTTGCGGCCGGTCGACCGCGATCCGAAAATCGTGGCGAGCCCGTCGGACGGCATCATCGGCGCCTTCGGCACCATCAGGGATGGCGAGCTCTACCAGATCAAGGGCGCGCCCTACGCGCTGATCGACCTCGTCGGCGATCCCGCGCTGGTCGAGACGCACCGCAACGGCAAGTTCGTGACGCTCCGGCTGACGTCCAGCATGTACCACCGCTTCCACGCGCCCGATGACGCGCATGTCGAGCGGGTCACGCTGATCCATGGCGACACCTGGAACGTCAACCCGATCGCGCTGAAGCGGATCGAAAAACTGTTCTGCAAGAACGAGCGCGCGGTGATCCGCACGCGGCTGAACTCGGGCGACGCGCTGACGCTGGTCCCGGTCGCGGCCATTCTGGTCGCGAGCATCCGCCTGCATTTCCTCGACCTCGTGCTCAACGGCCAGACGCAGGGACCGCTTCAGTTTCCCTGCGATGTGAATGTGAAGAAGGGCGAGGAACTCGGCTGGTTCGAGCACGGCTCGACCATCATCCTGCTCGCCCCGGAACATTTCGAATTCTGTGACAATGTCTCGGAGTGGGGACGGATCCGTGCGGGCCAGGCGCTGCTGCGAAATCCGCGCGGATAGATTTCGAATTTTGTGGTGACATTCCGCGCGTCGCGCCGTTATAGAATGACATTTCTGTTCTGGAACGCGCGAGCAGCGGGATGGCGAGAGCGCCGGTGATGGCAGCGGGCGGCATCGTGATGCGGCGGGAGCAACCGCCGCTGATCGCCGTCGTGCGCGTGCGCAAGCGCGACGAGTGGGTGCTGCCGAAGGGCAAGCTCGATGACGGCGAGACGCCGCGCGCCGCCGCCAGGCGCGAGGTGCTGGAGGAAACCGGGCATAACGTCACTGTCCACGAATTCCTGGGCACGCTGGTGTACGACTCCGGCGGCCGTTCCAAGGTCGTGCATTATTGGCGCATGGAGGCGGCCGACACCCAGAGCCGCGCGTTGATGCACGACGTCCGCGCGGTCGACTGGCTCCCGCTCAATGCCGCCATCGAGCGGCTGTCGCGCGGCTACGAGCGTACTTTTCTGGAAAATGTCGGGCCGCTTGCGGTCGGCGGCGTGCTGTCGCGCAAGCTGAAGGCGGCCAAGGCGCCGCCAGCGATCAAGGCGCCGCCAGCGATCAAGGCGCCGCCAGCGATCAAGGCGCCGCCAGCGATCAAAGCGCCGGCCACGGTCAAGGCACCGGCCGCGAAGCAGCGCCGGATCAAGCTGCCTGTCGTGGTCGCGCCGCACCTTCCGGTCGACGAGCCGATGCCGGAAGTGCCGATGTGGGCCGGACTCGTGCCGGAGCCGACCGTGGACAATGTCGTCGTGGCGGAAGCGCCGGCAGAAGCGGTGGCGCCGGAGATGCCCGTGCTGGCGGAAGAAGCCGAGTTCATTCCGCAGGACGACGAAACCGCGCCGACAACTGCGCCGGAAGACGACAGCGCCCGGCGCGAACGCCCAAGCCTCGCGCAAAAAGTCCGCAACTGGTTCAGCCGCGCCGCCTGATCCGCTCACCCGCTCTTTCATCGAAGCGGAAATCTGATCGGCCCCGATTCGGGGCCAGTGGCGTTTTGCTCAGTGCTTCTTCTTGTCCTTGGGCGGCGGACCTTGTCGCGCCGGCCGCGGCAGAGTTGGCCTGTTCAACGCCGGGCGGTTCAGGAGACCGGGCCGCGGCGCGCCCGGGGCAAATTGCGGCTGTCCCTGCCGCAGGATCGGCTGGCCGTTCGGCAGCGGCGGCGCACCCGGTGCACGCGGCTGAACGTTCGGCTGCCCCGGTGTGGCAGGCGGCAGGTTTTGTTGTCCCTGTTGTTGGCCTGGCCGCGGCACAGCGCCGGGCTGCGCCGGATTGATCGGCTGTCCGTTCGGACCCGGGCGCGGTGGTGCACCGGGCTGTGCTGGATTGGCGGGCAGTGCGTTTTGACCGGGACGTGGGGCCGCGCCGGGTTGCGCCGGGTTTGCGGGCAACGCGTTCTGGCCCGGGCGAGCCGTGCCCGGTTGCGCGGGAGTTGCCGGCTGGGCGGTCTGGCCCGCGCGCGGCAATTGCCCGGGCCGTCCCGGCTGCTGCTGACCCTGACGGTTGTTGGGCGCGCCGGGTTGCTGCTGCTGGCCCGGACGGTTTTGGCCCGGCTGACCCGGACGGTTCTGGCCCGGCTGCTGCTGGCCGCCTTGCCGCCGCGGCGCGTTGGGATTGATCCGGCCCGGATTGGCGCGGCGGAAGGCGCGCTGCTCGGTCACGATCCGCCGGCCGACATTCTGCGCGGAATGAACCTGGCGCACAAAACCCTGGTCGCGCCCGAGCTGTTGCGGCGAGATCGCAATCGGCACCGCGGCGAAGCGCGCGCCGCCCGCGCCGGCCCGGATCGCAAAGCCGCTCGCGCCCTGCGTCAGGGCGCCAAGGCGAGCGCCCTGCCGGTCGTTGATCTCGATCTGCCCCACGCGGCCATCCGCATCGGGATAAAGCTTGATGTTGACGTTGTTGGCCGACGTCGCGGTAACGCCCGCCGGCACGTCGACCACGCCCGTGGTGCCGCGAATGCCCATCGTTGCGGTGGGTGTCGTGATCTCCATCTTGCCGGTCTTCGCCACCTGCGCGGCGACAAAGGCGACGGTGCCCCTGGCGATGTCGAAGGTGCCCGCGTTGCCGGCGCCGCCTTGCTCATAGACGTAATTGTCGATGGTGACCTCGGCGTTCGCCGACAGGCGGAAGGTGGTGGCGTCGTTGAAGGTGATGCTGAGCGAGGAGCTCGCCTGGGTCTTCACGATGTCGTTGAGGTAGATGTCGTCCTTGAGCTGCAGCGGCGTGTCGGTGTTGTTGCGCGTCACGGTGGCGACGCCGGTCAGCGTCGCGACGTTGCCGATCGGCTCCTCCGGAGCGCTTTGCTGATCCGGCACTGTGGCAGCATCGGGCGTCGCCGGCGTCTGCGCTTGCGCGAGCCGCATGCGGGGCGCGACGTTTTCCATGAGCAGGGCACTGCCGCTGTCGGCCGGCGCCGGCATGGCGCGCGCGGCCGGAAAGACGTTCAGCGCGAGGAAGCCGACAAGCCAGATCGCGTGAAAGAACCGTTTGGATGTCACAAAGGGGTATCCGGCAGGACGAAGCGGCGGGCGTGCAGGGATTTCAGTCCGGTGTGGCTGAATGCCGAATGAACGAGGAGAGGTTCGCAGCACCGTCGCCGGGAAATCTGGCACGATTTGCAGGAATGCGACGTTGAAAAACGAAAAGCCGCGCCCGGGAAACCAGGACGCGGCAATGCGTGATCCGCCGTTAACCCGCTAGCCGCGCTTCAGAGCCGGCGTGATGGTGAGCGGCTTCGACGGCCTGGTCGTCGCCGGAGAATAATTGACCGATGATGCCGGTGTCGGCGTTGGCATCTGGAATACGGACTTGCAGCCGTCGCTGAGCTGCGAATATTTCTGGACCATGCAGGCGGTGATGCGGTCGACACTTGGGATGAACTCGCCGCAGAGCCGCATCGCGTCGCCCGAGCACATCTGTTCCTGCTCGGCGGTATGGGCGAATGCGCTGGTCGTTAGCATGCCAAATGCCAGCACGGAAGCGACAAGCCATTTCGTGGAGCGGATGAAAGCCATCTTCAAGTCCCCCTTTGACCGCGAGGGGCGCCGCCTCGGCGCCCGCGTTGGAACAAATTTCTAGGACCCGATCGTTTCGGCATCTCTTCGCGGAACAAGCAAAACGGTTTCGTCGCCAACGGCAATTGTTTCGTCGCCACGATACGCGGTTCCTGTCCTGACAAAGAGAGCTGATGATTTTTCGTCTGTTACATCATCCGTTGCGATGCGTGATCGATGTGCCGCCACAATTTGCGCTTCAACTTGATTCCAACGAACAAAGGGTTCGGGAGGAACTCCCGATGCGCCGCAGTGTGTGCGGGTTGGTTATCGCTGCGATGAGCTTGCTGGTGAGCGGCTCGATCGCGGACGGCGGCGAGGGGACACTCAAGGTCGCGGAGGCCTGGATTCCCGTCACGGAGAAGGTCGGCGCGGACGTGCCGCTTCTTCTGACCGTGCGCAATGAGTCAGATGCCGGCGACGCGCTTCTGCGCGTCAGATGTCCGGTTTCGAATTTCTCCGAGAAACATACCGTCGATCGTGGCGAGGGCGCGCCTGCGATGCGGGTGATCCGTTCCATTCCGATTGCCGCGGGCGGCACCACGGTGCTGAAGCAGGACGGCTATCACGTCATGCTGCTGCAAACCCGTCAGCCGCTCGCGGCCGGCGAGAAGTTCACGTGCTCAATCGCCTTCGAGAAGGCGGGAACGGTCGAAACGGAGGTGAGTGTACGAACGCTGCGGTGAAGCGGAGGAGAAGCCATCTGAACAATGAGCGTCCGCCTGTGCGGGCACTCGCATGCGACAAGACGTCATCAACAAAGAGCCCATCGACAAAGAAGCCATCGACAAAGAAGTCATACAAAAGGAGGAAACAACATGAGGAAACACGCAAAACGCAGGCCATCGCTGCAGGCCGCAATGCTAGCGTCCGCCGCGGCGGTCGCATTGATCGTGGCAGCGCCCTCGAGGGCGGATGAGGTTACCCCGGAGCGGCTTCTCAATGCCGAGAAGGAGCCCGGCAACTGGCTGCATCATCACAAGAATTTTTCCGCGACCCGTTTTTCCACCCTTTCCGACATCAACAAGGGCAATGTGAAGAACCTCAAGGTCGCATGGACCATGCACCTTGGCGGCGTCGAGGGCGGCGGCATCTGGACGCATGGCGGTCTCGAAGGCACGCCGATCGTCGAGAACGGCATGATGTACGTCACCGACGGGTGGGGTTCGGTCTACAAGATCGACGCGCATGGCGGTAAGGGCGTGCTGCTCTGGAAGATGGATCCGAAGACCGACCACGACTGGGCGGGCGCCGTGGCTTGCTGCGGCGTCGACAATCGCGGTGTGGCGCTGTGGGGCAATCTCGTCGTCTCGCACACGCTCGATGGCCGCCTGATCGCGACCAACAAGGATACCGGCCAGGTCGCCTGGCAGCGACAGGTGGCCGATCCGAACAAGGGCGAGGTCATCACCGGCGCACCGCTGATCGTCAAGGACATGGCCATCACGGGCGTAGCCGGCGCGGAATACGGCATCCGTGGCTGGATCGCGGCGACCGATCTCAAGACCGAGAAGGAAGTCTGGCGCACCCACACGATCCCCGGCAAGGGCGAGCCCGGCAGCGAAACCTGGAAGGACGACAAGAACGCTTCCGCGAGCGGCGGCGGTTCGACATGGGTGACGGGAAGCTACGATCCGGCAACCAACACTCTCATCTGGGGCGTCGGCAACCCCGGCCCGGACTGGGATAATGAATATCGGCCCGGCGACAACCTCTATACCGACAGCTCGCTGGCGCTCGACGCCGATACCGGCAAGATCAAGTGGCACTACCAGCACACGCCCAACGATCCCTACGACTACGACAGCGTGGCGGAGAACGTGCTGGTCGACGTGCCCGGCCCCAACGGGACCACGGCGAAGCTCGCACTCGAAGCCGACCGCAACGGTTTTGCCTATGCGATCGACCGCACCACCGGCAAGTTCGTCTGGGGCCTGCCCTTCGTGAAGAAGGTGACCTGGACCAAAGGCCTCGACGCCGAGACCGGCAAGCCGATCGAATACGATTCGAACAAGCCGGTTCAGGTCTACAACGCCTCCGTCACGCCAAGCCGGCAGAACAAGGTGACGGATATCTGCCCGGGCAATATGGGCGGCAAGAACTGGCCGCCGACCGCCTATAACCCGCAGTTGAAGCTCTGGTACATCCCGGTGATCGAGAGCTGCAACCGGATCACGGTCGAAGAAGCGACGCCGGACAAGCTCAAGGCACGCGAGTTCTGGACCGGCGGTGGTCCGAGCCAGCCGGTCAAGATCACGGGCAGCATCACGGCGATCGATGTGACGACCGGCAAGGTTGCGGGCAAGCATGAAACGCCGTTCCCGAATCTCGGCGGCATTCTTGCGACCCCCGACCTCGTGTTCTCCGGGGAGCCGTCGGGCGAAGTGACGGCGATCGACGCCAAGTCGATGGAGAAGCTCTGGGAGTTCAACACGGGCGGCGGCGTGAATGCCCCTCCGATGACGTTCTCGGTCGACGGCAAGCAATACATCGCGATCCTCGTCGGACTCGGCGGCGCCTGGGACAAGTGGTTCATTGACGCCACGCCCGAGCTGAAGCGGATCCAGCCGGGATCGATGCTGTACGTGTTCGCGCTCTGACGCATCGCGAGCGGGCGCAAGGGATTGCAAGCCTTGCGCCCGCTGGCTCCCAACCAACCGTGCCAGCAAGATGAGTCGAAACAGCAAATCTCCCCGGCGAGCCATTCTTGCGCTCGCCGTGATCGCGATCGCAGTGATGACGGCAGGTGCTTCTGCGCAATCGCCGGACCCCACCGACGCCGGCAAGGCCGTCTTCAAGCGCGCCAACTGCTTCGGTTGCCACAAATGGCACGGCAACGGCGGCGGCGGCTATGGCGGCGATGCCTTGTCGCTGCGCAAGACCGAATTGACGCGCGAGCAGATCGTCGAAACGGTGAGTTGCGGCAGGCCGGGAACCGGCATGCCGTTCTTTACGCGCGGTGCCTACGACACCGTCAAATGCCACGACATGAACCGTCAGGATGCCGGCAATCAGATGCCGCCGGAAGCCAACACATTCCTCCGTCAAGCCGATATCGAGGCGGTCGCGGATTACGTCCTCGCCCACATCAAGGGCAAGGGCGAGCCCAACCACACCGAATGCATCGACTTCTTCGGCAACAAGTCGCGCGTCTGCGACATCTACAAGGCGGGCGGCGAAGCGACCAACGCGGGACAATCGAAATGAAACCCTGGATGAGCCCGGTAATGATCGCGTCCGGCATGCTTCTGACATGCCTGCAGGCCGCCGGGCAGGATTTTTCCGGCAACGATCTGCGCGACATCCGCATCGGACTGGCGGTCGCCGACGTGCCGTCCGCGGGCTACGCCAATTTTTCCTGCGCGGAGGCCGCCGACGTCAAGCTATCGGGCTGGTCGGCCTGGCGCGAGTGTCCCGCCGGGGCCGACGGGCTGCGCGCGCTCCGTTTCGGCTACGACCCGGCGACGAGCCGTGACGGCACCGTCGTGGCGGGACATCCGGCGGTCCTGACCGCGCTGATCGACAAGGAGGGCACGGTTGCCGGCCTCAAGATCGAGACCGACCCGAAGGCCAGGCTCTATCTTCGCAAGAAGGCTTTCCTGTTCGGTCCGCAGGTGAAGGCCCGCTATGGGGCCGATGGCTGGGACTGTGTACAGGGCGAGCTGGCGACCGGCGAGCAAGCCGTCGGCGGCGTCCACGTCAAGGAGAGATGCACGAAAACGACACAGGGACGCGCGCTCGTCATCGAACGCAATCTGTTTCGCAAGGCCGCTCAGGACGAGAAGAGTTTCGTGGACGAAACGCGGGTCACCATCCTTCGCGCGCACGGGTAGGCCGGGACGAGTTCGAAATGATCGATGCCGATCATGCGCCAATAAAAGAGGGGTGCGATGAGGACATCATCGCACCCCAGTCTCGGGAGAGACCGCTTAGCCGATGCGCTTCCAGGTCTGGCCGCCGCAGAACAGGCCGCCGAAGGCGCAGCCCTGGACCTTGAGCAGGTTCGGGCCCTTCATCGCAATGACGGAGTCGTAATTGCTGCCGGAGTCGGGATCGTGGATGCGGCCGGTCCATTTGCTGTTGTCGGACGACGGCTTCATGTTGATCAGGATCCGATCGTTGCTGTGCTCGCCGAAGCCGCACAGATTGGTGCCGCACTGCTCGATGCGAACGTTGCCCTTGTTGTCGGCGGTCTGCCACAGGCCGAGCGGCGTGGTCGGATCGGCGGCCGGGGGAGCCCGGTCCGCAACCGGCTGCTGGGCCGGCGGCGCGTTGTTGGCCACCGGCGCCGGAGCGGCAGGTGCGGCGCTGGCGGCAGGTGCGGGTGGGGCGGGCGGTGCAGCCGGCGCGGTGAGTGTCGTCGTGTTCGATGGCAGTCCCGAGATGCGCTCGCGTGATGCGTCGGGCGCCGGCGCCGGCGGCGCGGCATTGGCAACCGGTGGCGGCGGAGCGGGCGGGGCATAGACGGTGACCGGAGCCGGCGCGGGCGGAGCGGCAGGCGCTCGCGCGGCGGGAGCCGGGGGTGCGGCGGCAGGGGCAGGTGCCGGCGGCGGCGCGTTCGAGGCGACATCATCGTCGTCGGACTTCTTGCCCTTCAGATTGAGGTTCTTCAGGTTGACCGACGAGCCGTTATTGGTGATCGAGATGCAGGACAGCGAATTGCAATTCCGCGGCGCCTCGACGTGGATCCTCTGTCCGTCGATCTGGAACGAAACCCCGCTGCCGGCGTGGGCTGCGGTGGAGGCCATCAGCAAGGCTGCGGCCGTGATGTAAAACGTCTTCTTCATGAGAGCCTCCGTCTGCTGGCTTGGCTTTGAGCGCTGGAACGTGAGAGGACCCTACGCCCGCGTTGGGGGGCGTTCTGTGATTGGCGTCACAAGAGGGCTATGCCCAGGTTTTCGCGAGACGCGCTGCCGCGCGTGACTCTCGTCACATTCAAGGCGGCCCACGGGAGTCTAGCCTGAACTGTTCTCAGGGAGACTCCCGATGAAGCGAATTGCTTGCTTGCCAATTGCTTGCTTGATGGTGCTGACGGCGGTCGGTTCACCCGCTTCTGCCCGCGCTTCCCATTTCACCTTCCGCGGACACCGCATTCATTTTCATTCCGTGCGGCATTGCCGTTCGCTGTCCTGCATCTCCTTGTCCATTCCCGGCGTCCACTGGCGCCGCGGACGCGACGCCGACGATGTCGCCAATTCCGCCGATCCTGCCCAGATGCCTGCGCCCGCTCCCGCACAAGTTCAATCCGCGCCGGCTCCGTCGCAGGTGCAGCCACCGCCCGTGCAGGCCCAGCCTTCGCCGCCGCCTCTTGCGACGCAACCGCAAACGCGGCCTGCCCCCCTGATCGCGCAAGCCGCCCCGGCGCTGGTCACGCGCACGCCGACCGCGCCAGCGCCGGTCGCGGTGGCGGTGCCTCCGGCTCCCGCGCCGGTGCAGACCAGGCCCGTGCCCGCGCCGACATTGGCGGCGGTCGCGCCGTCCGTGCAGGTCGCGCCGCCTGCGAGCAAGCCCGCAATCCAGGTTACGAATTCGACGCAGCCGCCACCGCCGTCTGTCGGATTCGATGTCGCAAAACCGCAGGACAGACCCGCGCAGAACCCCGCCGTCCCGACGGCAAAACCCGCACCGCAGGCGGCACCACAGGCCGCGCGCGGCCCGGAAGAGAGCGACGACGCAGACATCGACACGCCGATCGGCGATTGGCAGACCGAAGGCAAGGGCGGGCTGGTCCGCATCGAAGCCTGCGGCGAAGCCCTGTGCGGCTACGTGCTCAACGTGTCGACGCGGGCGAAGGGCGAAACCGTGCTCGTCAACATGAAGGCGAAGAACGTCACCCAGTGGACCGGCAACATCTACAGCCGCTCCAGCGGCAACAGCTATTTCGGCACCATGACGCTGAAGGAGGTCAACACGCTGCGGGTCGAAGCCTGCGCGGTCGGCAAGTTCTTCTGCTCCGGCAACAACTGGACGCGTCTCGAGGACGGCCGGTCGATCGGGTCGAACGAAATGGCGACCTCGCGGCGGCACGTGGCAGGCGCGCGCTCCTGACGCGGCGGCGCGCGGCAGGTGTCGCGCATGAAAAAGCCCGGCGGTCGTTGGGACCACCGGGCTTTCTGAACACTTAAGCCGTTGAGCTAGATCACGCCGAGCACGATCGCGCCAACAAAGGCAAAGGCGAGATATGCAGTCAGTACGCTCAGCCTGTTGACGAAAGTCATGGGAATGCTCCCTTGGTTTACGTCACTGCCCACATTAACGCGAAATCTAGCAGCCGGTTCCGGCTGCAAAAAGTAAGCGCTGCTGCCCCTCCCGCAGGTTCCATCGCGACCGGCGTGGTTAAAGACCCGTGAAAACAACGCGTTGACAAGTCCTTAAATAAAATCGTCGAAGGTCGCGCGATGACGCGCGGGGTTCGTTTGTATCTTGTCGGCTCCATCGTCCTCGTCTCGCTTTCAGGTTGCGGCCGCGGGTTTTTTCAGTCCGGCGAGCGCGAACCCTGGCGCGCCGAGGCCGAGATCGCGTGCCTGAAGTCGGGCGCCGTGAAAGAGAATGCCGAGATCGTCCGCATCGATCCGATCTCCGGTCCCGGCATTTGCGGCGCCGAGTTTCCGCTGAAGGTCGCAGCCCTCGGCGAGGCGAACACCGCTTACAGTTTTGCCGATGAAAGCCTGCGTCCGCCCGGCAGCATCGGCAACCAGCCGCGCTGGCCGGTATCACAGCCCGCGTATTCGCCGCCGCCCTATCGCGCCCAGCCGCAGAACTACCCGTCGCCGCAGAATTATCCGCAGAACAATTATCCGCCGCGCTCCAACTATCCGGAGAGCGCGGTGCGCCAGCCCAATTACGGCGCGGCGCCGAACGGCCCGATCTCGCTGGCCGCGCCCGGCCTCGCGCCGCCGGACGATGGCGAGATCGACCTGCCGGCGGAAGGCGTCCCGCCGCCGCGCGAGCGTTACGACGCGCCGTATTCCGCACGCCCCGGCGCCGCGCCGCCGCCGCTTCCCGCGCTCGGGCCTGCGCGCGGCAATGCGGTCGCTGCCGTCGGCCCCGTCGCGGTGAAGCCGGCCGCGACGCTGGCATGCCCGATCGTCTCCGTGCTCGACAAATGGCTCGCCGATTCCGTTCAGCCGGCGGCGCAGCGCTGGTTCGGTGCGCGCGTGGTCGAGATCAGGCAGATCTCCGCCTATTCCTGCCGCGGCATGAACGGCAATCCCGGCGCGCACATCTCAGAGCACGCCTTTGGCAACGCGCTCGACATTGCCGCCTTCACCCTCGCCGACGGCCGCCGCGTCACGGTGAAGGACGGCTGGCGCGGCATGCCGGAAGAGCAGGGATTCTTGCGCGACGTGCAGGCCACGGCCTGCCGCGAATTCAACACCGTGCTGGCGCCGGGCTCGAACGTCTATCACTCCGACCACATCCACGTCGATCTGATGCGTCGCGCGTCGCGGCGGCAGATCTGCGAGCCGGCGGCGATGTCGGGAGAGGAGATCGCCGCGCGCGCTTCGCGACGTAGTCCCTATGTTTCTCGCCGCGATCCCTACGTGACGGGATCGCTTGGCGACCGGAAAGAGGCGGCGCGTCGGCGGAAAGGCGGCGAGCGCATCAACGAGGACGACGAGTTTCAGGACGATTAGCCGTCGTTTTTCGTCACTTTCGCTTTTGACCCGCTCGCTTTTCCATCCCGTTAAGACTTTGCTCACCTCGTTCTTCGTCTTCGCACTGCCGTGCCTATCCCTGCCACAGTCGGGGCCAACAAGGCGCGCCACGTTTACAACGTACAGCGCGCTGGGACAGGACACGGGACATGCTTGCCTATCGCATCACTGAAATCGATTCGCGCATCGTCGTCGGCACCGACGACGAGCCGATCCTGGTTTGCACCAGCCTCGAAGTGGCGCGTCAGGCGGTCGCCGACGCCAAGCTCCTGGAGACGCTGCCCGCCAGGCTGATTTTTTCGCGGCGCGCGGCGCGTCCGAAGACCGGAATCAAGGACGTGAGTTAGACAGCGCGTGTGCTCATCAATCAGCTCCACAGTCAGGCTGCTATGGGGATAGCGGCTCCTGAAGTCGGAATTGGCCGATGCGCCGCCCCCATGCTATGTTCCCTGCAACTTTGAAGGAGAACACGATGGCTGAAGCGAAACTCGCTCCGAATCTGCCGGACTGGATGCTCGAGCACGCGAACCGCTATCTCGCCAGCGGCGGAACCGACGGGCACATGTACAAGGTGACCCTGCCCCAGCGAGGTGAGATCACGGCGCCGGCACTGCTGCTGACCACCACCGGCCGCAAGTCCGGCGACAAGTTCATATTCCCGCTGTTTTACGGAACGGACGGCGGCAGTTACTTCGTCGTCGCCTCAAAGGGAGGTGCGCCCCAACATCCGGGTTGGTATCGCAACATTCTCGCGAACCCCGACGTCGAAGTGCAAGTCGGGACCAAGAAGATCAATGCGCGGGCCAGGACAGCGGCGGGCGAGGAACGCGTCCGACTTTGGAAAAAGGCGCTCGAATTCTGGCCGCCCTATGCCGACTATCAGCTCAAGACCGACCGCGAGATACCGGTGGTCGTGCTGGATCCGGTTCATTAGCGGCGTCAAAAGCTGACATCCCACGCCTTTGTGAGTACGTGCCCTAAGCCGAAATCCGTTCCAGGAGATCGCGCACCAGGCCTGAAAGCAGATCGAGCTTGTAGGCGGTCATCGGCAGCGGCTTCGCGCCGGAGACTGCGAGCCTTGCGGCCTCCGCGATCGCAGCCGTGTCGGCCGGCTTGCCCTGAAGTGCGGCCTCCGCGGCTTCAAGCCGCAATGGTACCGGCGCGATGCCGCCGGCCGCCAAACGCACGAACTCGAAGCGGCCGTTTGCAATCGCGGCGCGTGCGCAGAGTTCGACCAGCGGCCATTCGGCGTGCGTGCGGCTGATCGCGCGTCGGTAGGCCGCGCGTTCGCCGGCGAGCGGGGGAGGCAACACGATTTTCGTGATCATCTCGCCTGGATGCAGCGCGTGATCCGCGCTTCCGTTCGTGCCGTCGCCCAGCACGTCTGCGATCGCCAATCCACCGCGCCGGTCGGTGACGATCCTGGCGTCATAGGCGGATAGCGCCGCGGCCATGGTCGAAGGATGCGGCGCGACGCAGGGGCCGAGATCGAAGGCGACGCCGTAGAGATGATTGCCTGACCGGGCAGGGCAGGCGCTGCCGCCTTTCTTCAGGCAATCGAAATGCGGATTGCGGAAGTACCAGCAGCGCGAACGCTGCGCGAGGTTGCCGCCGAGTGTCGCGAGGTGCCGCACCTGCGGCGTGGCGAGGCCTTGCGCGCTCGCGGCGATGCCGGGATAGACCGCCACCAGCCGTTCGTCGGCCGCAATCGCGGCGATGGTCGCGAAGGCGCCGATCGTGGCCGCGCCATCCGCATCCCACGAAATCGCGCTGTCGCCGGTCGAGGCGATATCGATCAGCGGGCCTTTCGAGACGCCGCTGCGGCGGCGCTCGGAAAGATCGGTGCCGGCGGCGCGGAATTCCGGCGTGATCGCTTGCATCGTGATGGTGCTCATGCGGCGGCCCTCCCTTTCAGCGCGGCGACGATCCGGTCGGGCCGGATCGGGATCTGGGTCGGCCTCACCCCGATCGCGTTGCAGATCGCGTTCGCAATTGCCGGCGAGGTCGGAACGGTCGAGACTTCGCCGATGCCCACCGCGCCGCCCGGCACATGCTCGAAGCCGGCCTCGTCGAAATGCACGTCGAGCCGCGGCATGTCGGCGATGCCGGGAATCCGGTAGTCTTCCATGCCGGCGCTGAGCACGCGACCCGTCGATGGATCGGTCTCGCGCGCCTCATGGAGCGCGTAGCCGATGCCCTGGATGACCGCGCCCGCCGCCTGGCTCCGCGCCAGCGCGGGGGCTGCGAGCTTGCCGATGGCAAGCCCGGTATGCGCGTTGAGCACGCGGACATGGCCGAGCCAGGTGTCGACCTCGACCTCCATCACCTGAACCGAGCTAGGGACGCCGGCGCCGACCACGAGGTTGTTGAAGGTCTTCAGCATCCAGCCGAAGATGAGACCCATCAGCCCCGCCTGCCTCAGCGGCGAGGTGATGCCGGCGGCGGGCCTGTTGTCCTTTGGCCGCTCCGCCGACACGGCAAGATCGGCAGACGCCGCGATCAGTTCGCGCCATGGCGCATTCGAGCCCGGCATCGGCGGCCGGGCCGCGGTGCGCGCAATTTCCGCTTTCAGCTTTTCGATCGCGAGCAGGGCCGGCGGCACGATCGAGGAGGTGACGCGGCTGCCGCCCGAGCCCGGTCCCTCCGGCAGGTTCGAGTGTCCGATGTGGACCTCGATGTCCTGTGGCTCCAGCGAAAACTCTTTCGCAACGATGTTGGCGAGCACGCTGCGCGTGCCGGTGCCGATGTCCTGCACCGCGCAGCTTGCGACGATGCGACCGCCCTTGATGGCGAGCTCGACGGAAGACCCCGGCTGCCAGAGATAAAGCCAGTAGCCCGCGGCGATGCCGACGCCGCGGCGGTAACGGCCGCTTTGTGCGGAGGCCGGCTTGCGGTTGCGCCAGGTGTCGAGACCCGCCGCCCAGTCGTAGAGCCGCTGCCGGTTCGGATCGGGATCCCAGCGCTTGCGAAGCGCGATCGGATCGACGTTCATCCGCAGCGCCGCTTCGTCGATCGCCTGTTCGAGCGCGAACGCCATCGGCGGGCCGCCGGGCCCGCGGAACGGAGCGCCGGGCGGCAAATTGCTCAGCACGTCGTAATCGGCGAGCTCCTTGGCTTCCGCCGGATAGATCAGGCGCGCAAGCGCCGCGATGGTCGAGTTCACGCCAGCACCGGTGTCGGCATGCGCGGTGAGCGACAGCGCCTTGAGCGAACCTTCGGCGGAAGGCAGAAGCGACACCTTCATCTCCGCCGCCGGGCGATAGCCGGTCACGGAAAGCTCCTCCTCGCGGTCGAAGGCGACGCGCACCGGCGCTTTGGCTTCGCGCGCAAGCTCGATCGCGGCAATGGTCTCCACGCCGAGCGCGGCCTTGGAGCCGAAGCCGCCACCGACATGGTCGGCAATCACGCGCACCTTGTCGTGCGCGAGCTGATAGCGTTTGGCGATCTTCTCCATGATGTCATGGACCGCCTGCGTCGAGGCGTGCACCGTGAGGTGGTCGCCGTCGAAGCGCGCGACGGCGGCATGCGGCTCGAGGCAGGCATGTTGTTGGGTCGAGACGCGAAACGTCACATCCACCAGCAGCGGGTTGCGCGCCTCGCGCGCCTCGGCGAGCCAACCCTTCGCGCGCTTGGCTTTCTGCGAGAACGCCGCCGAAGGCCCGCGTACATTGCCTTTCCAGGGCGCGGGACCGCCGCCGCCCTCGGATACATTGCCGGCCCGCTTGCGATCCTTCTTTTCAAACACCACCGGCGCGTCCTCGCGCCGTGCGGCATCGAGCCCGATCGCGGCGGGCAAAACCTCGCGATTGAATTTGATCGCGGCCAGCGCCTGCAGCGCGGTGCGGCGGTCCTTCGCGGCGACGGCCGCGATCGGCGCACCGACGAAGCGCACCGTCGCGTCTTCCGCAAGCAGCGAGACCGCGGCACCGACGCCGGAAATCGCGCGTGCCGGCGCGAGATCGAGGCCGGTGATCTTCGCATGCGCGACGTTGGCGCGCAGGATCACGCCTTCGAGCTGCCCGTCATGGCGGATATCGACGGTATAGCGCGCCAGTCCCGTCACTTTGTCGCGCGCTTCCATGCGCGGCGCGACGGGATCGTTGCCGTCGAAGCGCCCCGCGCAGGCTTCGGCGACAGCGCGAAAAATTCCTTCATAGGCGCCGCAGCGGCAGAGGTGGCCTGAGAGCGCCGCGGCGATCTCCTCGCGCGAGGGCGTGGCGGTGCCTTTGGCCGCGCGCCAGCGGTCGTGGAAGGCTGCGGCCTCCACGACAAACCCGGGCGTGCAGAAGCCGCATTGAAGCGCGTCATGCGCCATGAAGGCCTTCTGGACCGGATGCAGTTTTTCGCCGCCGATGCCTTCAATCGTCGTCACCGACTTTCCCGCGATCGCCTTGGCAGGACTTAGACAGCTCACGACCGGCGCGCCGTCGACCAATACCGTGCAGGCGCCGCAGACGCCGGAGCCGCAGACGAGCTTGGTGCCGGTGAGGCCAATCCGGTCGCGGATGACATCGACCAGCATCGCGTCGGGGTCGTCGGGCAGCGCCTCGGGGCGGCCGTTGATCGTCATGGTGTTCATTTTCGAACTCCCGGTTTGCGTGGGGACTTCTTCGCTTGTGGCGCCGTTTTCCTTGCCTGCGGCGGCATTTTTTTTGCTCGCGGCGCGACTTTCTTTGCCTGCGGCGCCGTGGCACCGGCGATCAGCATGCGCAGCATGGTTTCGAGCTGCTTCAGGAAGGCATCGAGCGGCTGCATTGAGGGGTAGGCGGATTTGGTGCCGTGGATCGCCATCTCGACGCAGCGCGCGAGATCGCGCACGGTGACGCCGCTTGCGAGCTTCAGTTTTCTGGCGCGCGTGACGCGCGCGACCGTGGCCGCGACCTCGCCCTCGAAGCGGGTCGCGTAGGTCTGGTAGAGGTCGCGCCCCTGCACGAGATGCTCGGAGAACAGCTCCTCGATATGCGGCGAGCCCTCGAGCGAGGCGAACAGCGCGCCGAGCCGCGCGGCGATTTCGGCGACCAGGATGTCGGCGAGGTCGCGGCCCTTCTCCTCGGCAGCTTTCGCAGCCGCGCTCTCGGCGGCGAGCGAATGTTCATAGAGCCGCTCGATGACGGCGCGGAACAGCACCTCTTTCGATGAGAAGTGATGGTACAGCGCCTGCCGCGTCAGCCCCGCTTCTTCGGCCGCCTGCTCGATCGACGAGCGGCGAAAGCCGTGGCGGCGAAACACGCGCATGGCGGCGTCGAGGATGCGGTCCTGGGGCGGCTGTTTCGCCTGCATTTGTCGAATTTGACAAAATGGAACGAAATGTCAAATCACGGATCGATGATGGCAGAAGGCCTTTGAGCCGCCCCGCAACCTAACTAGGGTGCGCTCATAATTCGGGGGGCGTTCGGATCAGACGCGCTCGATCTCCGCTTATCCTCCAATAGCGGCGCAAGAGCAGTCATCGGCGGACGCCCCCGGATCGTGCCAATAAGCGACATCACTCGATCACCTCATCGGCCCGGCCGAGCAGCATCGCTGGCATTTCGAGGCCGAGCGCCTTCGCGGTCTTGAGATTGATGACGAGCGCGAATTTGGTCGGTTGGTAAAACGGGATATCTCCCGGATTAGCGCCTTTAAGAATTCTATCGATGAGGTTGGCGAGGCGGCGAGAAATGTCTGCCAAGTCGACGGAATAAGCCATCAGCCCGCCAACATCAACATAATCGCGGAACGGATAAATAGCGGGAAGCCGGCCTTTCGCGGCCAATTCGACAATCGTCTCACGATGGGTGCTGTTCTCGGGCTCATCAGATACCATGAACGCACTCGCTCGATTTTGTTCCATTGATCTGAAGACGCGTTGGTACTCTGCCTCGCCAAAAGCGCTCAGGATAACAGGCGACAATGAAATGCCTGCCTGTTTGGCCGCCTCTTGCACTGCCGCGCCTCTCGGATCTTCCCAGAATGGTCGCGATGCAAGGTAACCGACGGTGGACAGTTTTGGCATCGCCTCGACCAGCAGCCCCATACGTTTGCCGATGATTTCCAATCCGCCAGCGATAGTCACGCCCGTGATGTTGCCGCCCGGTCGCGCGATGCTCGGCACAAGTCCCATTGCAATCGGATCAATGATCATTGTCACAATCGGGATTGTCGTCGTCGCCATTTTGAAGTCCAACGATAGCCGACCGCCCACCGCTAGAATCAAGTCGGGATGCGTGTTGACGACATCGCGGGCCAGTTCGGCATAGCGTTCGGTTCGCCCTTCTCCTGAGTACCGTTCCACCCCGAGGTTTTGGCCCTCGACGTAGCCAAGACGACTCAGCTCCTCGAAAAAAGCGCGGTAAAACGGTACACCGCTCGCGCTTATTCGGCTGACGTTGCCTGCCGAGTGAACGTAAGCGATCCGCTTCATCTTCGCCGGTTGCTGCGCTCGGGCCGCGAGTGGCCACGTGGCCGCAGTACCAAGTGCCGCGATGAAATCGCGCCGTCTCATGTATCCCTCCGAGGGAAAGCTCATCGACGCATCCAGTCTAACACTTTGCGACACGCGCAGGTGAGAAAGGGCGGTCAATCGACCGCAAACACCGCGACTGAATGTCCATTCGGGACCGCCATCAGGCCGATGCCTCCGCATCTGAGTTAACCGACGCCTCGGCTCAACAGCCGTTGGTCAAGGTCACATGGCTGCCACTTGGCGTGTCAGGCCCAGGCGATGCCCTCGAGGGCAGGATATTCGTCGTCGGGTCTGCTTCGCACGGTCAATTGTTTTCGACTTCGCGCGTCGGCTTCGCGCCGGTGGCGGAAACCGAAACGTTGCACGCAAACCAGCGCTCTGCTCGCCAGTTCAACGGCATGCTCTGCCGCCTGCCTTGCGAAAAGCCAGACGGCCGTGACCCGACTCAGGATGCTGAGCAACAATATCACTGAAAAGATGTCGATATAGGCCAGCACATCCCCTACCAGCATCAGCTCAGGCGGAATCGGAATTCGATGGGCGTAGGCCAGGATCAGAAGGACGGCCGGGATGATGGCGATGATCCGTCTCAGCGTCAGCCGATCGAGCCAGGCGGCGAACTGCACGACAAGGACCTCCCACAGCAAATCGCCGAACGCCGCAGGCTTGTCGAGGGTCCACTTCTTCCATAGCTGCCTGAACATCGCGCCGGTTCCTGCGTCGGTGAGACCCGGAAAGTTTAGCTCAGACGTTTAATTGAGAGAACTGCTTTTCAGTCAGATCAAAAGCGCCGCCAGCGCCAGGATCAGGGCCGGAAACATTACGAGCCAGCCGAGTTTCAGGAAGCGCCAGGCGCTGACCTCGATGGCCTCGCGCCGCAGCGCTACCAGCCAGAGGATGGTGGCGAGCGAACCGGTCACCGACAGATTGGGGCCGAGGTCGACGCCGATCAGGATCGCGCCGGTGACCGCCTGCGGCAGGTGATCGCTGTTCGCGACAGAGCCCGCAACGAGGCCGACCGGCAGGTTGTTGGCGATATTGTCGGCGATGGCGGTGACGATGCCGACTTCCCATACGGCCCGCGTCGCCGACTGCGCGACGGCCTCGTGCAGCAGTGCGCTCAGCTTCGCGATGACGCCGGTGCGGATCAGCGCTTCCACCATAACAAAGAGGCCGGCGACCAGCGGCAGCACGCCCCAGGCGATGTCCTTCAACAACGGCAACGGCGATTGGCGGCTCAGGATCAGCACCAGCGTCGTTGTGACCGCGCCGCAAAGGAAGGTCGGCAGCCCAAGCTGCACGTCCATCGCCGATGCTCCGATCAGCACGACGCCGATCGCGGCGATGCCGACCGCCGTCAGTCTGCCCTCGTGGCTGAGTTTTGGCCGCGGCACGTTGCGTTCGAGGTGCTCGTCGCCGAGGTCCTTGCGCAGAGCGAAACGGAGTACGACGTAGGTCGCGACGATCGAGGCGATCGAGGGCAGGGTGTATTGCCGCAGCCATTCGGCGAGATGAGGCATGCGCTCGCCATAGACGACGAGGTTGGCCGGATTGGAAATCGGCAGCACGAAGCTCGCGGCATTCGCGATGAAGGCGCAGACGAAGAGATAGGGCAGGGGCGCCGCCCCGGCCGCGCGGGTCGCGGCATAGACAGCGGGCGTCAGCACGATCGCCGTCGCATCGTTGGAGAGCAGCACGGTCACCACCGTGCCGACCACATAGACGAGCAGGAACAGCCGCTGCGGCGACCCCTGCGCGTGCTGGACCGCCAGCGCTGCCATCCAGTCGAACAATCCTTCGCGGCGCGCGAGCTCCGCGATCAGCATCATGCCGATCAGGAACAGATAGACGTCGACGCCCTTGCGCATGCCATTAAGCGCATCGCCGGCCGGAAGCAGGCCGAGCGCGACCAGCAGCACCGCGCCGGCCACGGCCCAGATCGCTTCCGGCCAGCGAAAAGGGCGGATGATGACGCAGGCGGTGGCGACCAGGATGATGGCCCAGGCGATGGTATCGGGTTGCGGCAGAGGGCACACGGCGGGTTGTGGTTAATGATTCCGTGGTGCTTCTAGAATCCTGAGCCCATTCTTGGCCAGACCGGAAAGTGCGCAAGTCGGCGCCGATCCTCTGGCACCGATCCACTTGCAAGGCACCCGCAATCCCTGTTAGCTCCGGCCATATCCGCTGGGGGACACTGGTGGCTCGACCCGAGTATTGGCTGAGATTGAATCCCTGGTCGCTTCCGGCGCTGCTGGTCGCCTTGATCGGCCTCGCGCTGGCGATCGCGCTGCGGACTGTGCTGGCGTCGCTCGGGCTGCCGCTTTATTTCGGCACCTTCTTTCCGATCATTCTCGCGACCTCGCTGATCGCAGGCGTGCCGGCCGGCGTGTTCACCGCGCTCTCCGCGGTCGTCATCGTGTGGTGGGCCTTCATGCCGCCGGTGTTCGAGTTCAGCCCGCTCGGTCACGACGACATCGACAGGTTCGAGCTATTCCTGCTTGGTATCTCGGTGGTGATCTGGTTCTCGCATCTCTGCCGCGTGATCGCGCGGATGCGGCGTCAGCGGTCGAGGTGAGCCGATCGCCGCTGGCGCTCATGCGGGCCGCGCCGACGGGCCCGTTCGATACGCCGCCAGGAACATCCGGATCGCGCTGTCGACCACTTCGCGGATGCGCTCGGCCGACGGCGCCGGAGAGGCCTGAAAGATGTAGGGCAGGAATAGCGAGGCCTGGCACATCAACTGGAATTGCGAGGCGGCGAGCCGGCAGTCGTCGATTCTGAGGTCGCCGAGTTTCACGCGCGCCTCGAGATAGGCCGCGAGCTTGTTGATGCGGCTTTCCAACACGCATTCGTAATAGCGCCGGCCGACGTCGGGCATCCGCTCGGCGATCGCCATCACGGTGCGGATCGACGAGCCGCCGCCCGGCCGGCAGACGTAGCTGATCCAGGTCTCGCCAAACTCGCGTAACGTTATCGTGACCTCGCGCACGGGGTCAAAGTTAAAGGTGACCTCATCCCGCTCCCGTGCCTCCTCCTCGACGATGGCCTCGAACAGGCGGTTCTTGTCGGCAAAGTAAACATAGAGTGTGCCCTTGGAGACCCCGGCGGAGCGGGCGATCTCGCCCATGCTGGCGCCGTCAAAACCCAGGTCCATGAATACCTTACGGGCGCCATTCAGGATCTGGCGGCGCTTTGAGGTCTCCTCCTCGCCAACGAGGTGGAGGGAAGTGCGGTCGGCTACAACCATTGGTTTAGCTTCTCTCGAAAGATCCGGTTTTTGACAACGCTTTGAAAGGAACCGCGGTCTAGGTTGCCGCTCATGAAAAGATATATTGACCGAACGGTTCGGTCAATGATAATTTCTGGAACAGGCGAGATCGCAGGAGGCCGGGTTTCGGCTGCCGCGCCGAGCGACATTTTGGGAGGCCTTGATGGCCGCAGCGAGAGACCAGGCCGCACGCGTTCTTCGTGCCGAGCCGGAAGCGACCGAAGCCGGGCATGACGCCGCGGCCGGCATAGGCGAGCAGCTTCGCACCCATGTCGCCGAGGAAGGAAAGCGCCGCCCGGCCGAGACGCCGGCCGCGCCTCCGTCCGACAAACCGGCAGCTCCGCAGGACGCCGCGTCCGCATCCGCGCCAAAATCGGGCAAGCGCAAATTCGTCCTGATGGGCTTTGTTGCACTGCTCGCGCTCGCGGCCGCTGCCTATGCTTCCTACTATCTGCTGGTCGGCCGTTTCTACGTCTCGACCGACGACGCCTATGTCCGCGCCAACAACACCATGCTGGGCGCGCGCGTGGCCGGGCACATCGCCGCGATCCTGCCCGGCGACAATACGCTGGTCCGCAAGGGCGACGTGATCTTCAGGATCGACGACGGCGACTACAGGATCGCGGTCGACGCTGCGCGTACGAAGATCGCGACGCAGGAGGCCACCATCGCCCGCATCGGCCGGCAGGTTTCGGCGGCCGTGAGCGCGGTCGAGCAGGCGCAGGCCAATCTCGCTTCCGCCGAAGCCGGCCTGAAGCGGGCCGGCCTCGACTACGACCGACAGCAATCGCTGAGCACCAAGGGCTTTGCCTCGCATGCGACCTTCGAGCAGTCCGAAGCTGCGCGCGACCAGGGCGTTGCCGGCGTCAAGGCCGCACAGGCGTCCTATGATGCCGCGCGCGACAATGTCGACGTGACCAAGGCCCAGCAGGCCGAGGCACAGGCGCAGCTCGCGGAATTGAAGACGCAGCTTGCGAAGGCCGAGCGCGACCTCGATTTCGCCTATGTGCGCTCGCCCGTCGACGGCACCTTCTCCAATCGTCTCGTCAATGCCGGCGACTACATCGCCGTCGGCCAGCGGCTCGGCAATGTGGTGCCGCTCGATGACGTCTTCATCGACGCCAATTTCAAGGAAACGCAGTTGAAGCGCATCCGCCCCGGCCAGCCCGTGACCATCAAGGTCGATGCCTACGGCTTCCGCAAGTTCACCGGCACCGTCGAGAGCCTCTCGCCTGCGGCGGGCTCGGTGTTCACGCTGCTGCCGCCCGACAACGCCACCGGCAATTTCACCAAGATCGTGCAGCGGCTGCCGGTGCGCATCCGCGTGCCAAAGGAGGTCGCGCGTCAGAACCTGCTCCGCGCCGGCATGTCGGTCTACGCCACCGTGGACACCAACAAGGGCGCCGACGATGCCGACAGCAATGCCGATCTCGACCAGATGACCCATCCGCAATAGGCGCGCGAATGAAAATTCGCAGGCGCCTCGGCATCTCCTCTTCTTCACCTCGCCCGTTCTTGTCCGCCGAAGCCGCCTTCTGGCGAAGGCGGATGCGGGGAGAGGTCGCGCCGAAGGCGCGGGTGAGGGAGAGTCTCCGCGAACTCCTCTTGCCGTATTCGCGGATAGAGGTCCCTCAACGTCTCTCCGTAAGAACGGGGAGAGGGAGCTCACCGCAGCCGCGGTGAAAAGCCCGACTTGAACTGAGCACACCATGGCGAACGCCACCACCGCATCTCCGGCCATGATGCCCACACCCGAGGTCTCCGATCGGATCGAGCCGAAGCGGGTGGTCGCGTTCGTCATCATGGTGTTCGGGATGTTCATGTCGATCCTGGACATCCAGATCGTCTCGGCCTCGCTTTCCGACATCCAGGCGGGCCTGTCGGCAAGCTCGACCGAAGTGTCGTGGGTACAGACCGCCTATCTGATCGCCGAAGTGATCGCGATCCCGCTGTCGGGTTTCCTGTCGCGCGCGCTCGGCACGCGGCTGCTGTTTGCGATTTCGGCAGCCGGCTTCACCTTCGCGAGCCTGCTTTGCGGCTTCGCCTCCTCCAGCGAGGAGATGATCCTTTGGCGGGCGATCCAGGGATTTCTGGGTGCCGGCATGATCCCTACCGTGTTCGCCTCGGCCTACACGATATTCCCGCGCTCGAAATTCCACATCGTCGCCCCGATCATCGGGCTTGTCGCGACGCTCGCGCCAACCATCGGACCCACGGTGGGCGGCTACATCACGGACGTGATGTCGTGGCACTGGCTGTTCTTCATCAACGTCATTCCCGGGATCATCATCACCATCGGCGTGCTCGCGTTGATCGATTTCGACCAGCCGAATTTCCCGCTGCTGCGGCACTTCGACTGGTGGGGCCTGATCCTGATGGCGGGCTTCCTCGGCGCGCTCGAATACGTGCTCGAGGAAGGCCCGCAATATGAGTGGCTGCAGGACACCTCGGTTGCGGTGTGTGCCGGAATCAGCTTCGTGTCGGCGATCGGCTTCTTCTGGCGCGTGCTGACGGCGAGAGTGCCGATCGTCGATCTGCGCGCCTTCACCGACCGGAATTTTTCCGTCGGTTGCCTCCTGCAGTTCTGCGTCGGAATCGGCCTCTACGGGCTGACCTACATGTATCCGCGTTATCTTGCCGAAGTTCGCGGCTACAGCGCGATGATGATCGGCGAGACCATGTTCGTCTCCGGCGTCGCCATGTTCCTGATGGCGCCGGTGGTCGGCCGCCTGATGCTGAAGGTCGACCTGCGCTACATCATCGCCTTCGGCCTCGTCACCTTCGCGCTCGGCACCTACCAGATGACGTACATGACGCGCGACTATGATTTCTACGAGCTGCTGCTGCCGCAGATCCTGCGCGGCGTCGGCATGATGTGCGCGATGGTGCCGACCAACAACATCGCGCTCGGCACCTTGCCGCCGGACCGCGTGAAGAACGCCTCGGGCCTGTTCAATCTGATGCGCAATCTCGGCGGCGCGCTCGGGCTCGCCATCATCAACCAGATGCTGAACGACCGCACCGACCTGCACATCTCGCGCCTGCAGGATCGCGTCACCTGGGGCAACACGACGGCGGTCGAGACGCTGAACATGCTGACCCAGCGCGCACAGGGGATGGGCGACTCCGCGCTGATGGCGCTCAAGCAGTTGTCCCAGATCGTGCACCGTCAGGCCGCGGTGATGAGCTATAGCGATGCGTTCTTCATGCTGACCGTGTTCTATGTCGGCCTGAGCCTGCTCGTTGTGCTCGTGAACAAGCCGGCGTCGATGGCGGCCGGTGGCGACGCGCATTGAGGCTTCACGCGCTCGTCAGGTGCGCGAGCTTGCAAATCAGGGCTGATGCATCTATAAGCGGCGCTTCGTCGCTCGAACCCGTGGGAGGATTTGCATGATTATCGCATTTTCGCAGATCACCCGTCCGCGTCCGACGCTCATGCCGGATGCTGTATCCGGCCTCTGAGGAGGCCGCCTCCGCGAGCCCCGATCGGGCGACTGTCCCGATCTGAAGAAATCTCCGTAAGTCAATGATTCTTATCGACGCTTGCGTTTTGCCTTCGGGCCGGGCGCGCGTCCAGAAATGGAGCCGGCGACCCGCGCGGGAGCGCGAGCCGGATGATGCCATGACCGCTCGACGCAACAAGCCCGCGGCGATACGCGTGGTGATTCCCTTTGTCACCCGGCACTGGCTGAAGCAGCCGTGGATGACGGCGACTGTCGCCTTCGGCCTGCTCGGGGCCACCATCGCCGACCTGTTCATGCCGCTGTTCTCCGGCCATCTGGTCGACGCGCTGACCCAGGGCGCCGGCAATGCCGATGCACGCCGTGCCGCGCTTGTGGCGTTTGGCGCCATCGTCGCATTGGGCCTGGGCTCGATCGTGCTGCGGCTGATCGGCCTGCAGGCGATCGTGCCGTTCACGCTGCGGATCATGTCCGACGTGGCGCAGGATGCGTTCGTCCGCGTGCAGCGCTTCTCGACCGACTGGCACGCCAACTCCTTTGCCGGCTCGACGGTGCGCAAGGTCACCCGTGGCATGTGGGCGCTCGACCTCTACAACGACACCATCCTGATGGCGTTGCTGCCGTCGCTGATGGTGCTGTTGGGGTCGATGGTGCTGCTCGGACTGCACTGGACCTCGCTCGGCCTCGTGATCGCGGCGGGTGCGATCGTCTATGTCTCGATGACGGTCGCGCTGTCGACGCTTTTCATCGCGCCCGCCGCGCGGGTCTCCAATGCCTGGGACACCAGGGTTGGCGGCACGCTGGCGGATGCCCTGACCTGCAATGCGGTCGTGAAGTCCTTTGGCGCGGAGACGCGCGAGGACACGCGGCTGGAACGCGTGGTCAGCCGCTGGCGGGCGCGGGTGAAGCGGACCTGGCTGCGCTACAACGCGGCCAATGCGGCGCAGCTCCTGGTGCTGCTGTGCCTGCGAGGCTCCGTGATCGGCGGCTCGGTGCTGTTGTGGATCGCGGGCAAGGCCTCGCCCGGCGACGTCACCTATGTGCTGACGAGCTATTACATCATCCACGCCTACCTGCGCGACGTCGGCATGCACATCAACAACCTCCAGCGTTCGGTGAACGACATGGAGGAGCTCGTCGAGATCCACGACCAGCCGATCGGCATTGCCGACGTGGCGGATGCGAAGCCGATCGACATCCAGGGCGGACGCATCGAGTTCGAGGATGTGACGTTCCACTATGGCGGCCATGTCGCGCCGCTCTATGACGGGTTGTCGATCGACATCCGCGCCGGCGAACGCGTCGGCCTGGTCGGCCGTTCCGGCTCGGGCAAGACGACCTTCGTCAAGCTGGTGCAGCGGCTCTACGACGTCAGCGGCGGCCGCATCCTGATCGACGGCCAGGATATCGCGAAGGCGACGCAGCAATCGCTGCGCAGCCAGATCGCGATCGTGCAGCAGGACCCGATCCTGTTTCACCGCACCCTGGCCGAGAACATCGCCTATGGCCGGCCCGGCGCCAGCCTGGCGGCGATCGAGCAGGCCGCGCGGCTTGCGAACGCGCACGACTTCATCCTGCGCCTGCCGAAGGGGTACGGCACCCTGGTCGGCGAGCGCGGCGTGAAGCTGTCGGGCGGTGAGCGGCAGCGCGTCGCGCTGGCGCGCGCGTTCCTGGCGGATGCGCCGGTGTTGATCCTGGACGAGGCAACCTCGAGCCTCGATTCGGAATCGGAGGCACTGATCCAGGAGGCGATGGTTCGGCTGATGAAGGACCGCACCTCGATCGTGATCGCGCACCGGCTGTCGACGGTACGCAGCCTCGACCGGATCCTCGTGTTCGACCGCGGCGAGATCGTCGAGCAGGGCACCCACGCGGCGCTGACCGCGCGACGGGATGGCATCTACCGCTCATTGTTCGAGCGGCAGGTGACGGAGTTCGCGCAAGTGACGGCGGCGGAGTGAATTTGTGGCGCGTGACTGGCGGGCAGATGTCCGAAAGTCCGCGCCACAGCAATGGATGTGAAAGATGAAAGACCTGACACGCGGCTCCATTGTGAGCCACATCCTGATCATGGCGCCGCCCATCGTCGTCGGCATGATCACGATCATGATCTGCCAACTGGTCGACCTGTATTTCGTCGCATCGCTCGGCGACGCTGCCGTTGCGGGCGTGGCTGCGGCGGGCAACGCCGGATTCCTCATCAATGCGCTGATGCAGGTCCTGGGCGTCGGTACGGTCGCGCTGATCGCGCATGCCGTCGGGCGCAAGGATCGCCGCGACGCCAATCTGGTCTTCAACCAGGCGGTCGTCCTGTCGGTGCTGTGCGGGCTGCTGACGCTGGCCGCAGGCTCCGTGCTGTCGCGCCCCTATATGCGCGCAGTGGCCGCCGACGAGGCGACCATCGAAGCGGGCACTCTTTATCTGTTGTGGTTCATGCCCGCGCTGGCGCTGCAGTTCATCACGCAGGTGATGGGGGCGGCGTTGCGCGCCACCGGCATCGTGCGGCCCAGCATGCTGGTGCAGGCGCTCGCGGTGATCATCAACATCGCACTGGCACCGGTTCTGATCGCGGGCTGGGGTACCGGCCACGCGTTCGGCGTCGCCGGTGCGGGCCTCGCGAGCTCAATCGCCGTTCTCATGGCTGTGCTGATGTTGTTTGTTTATTTCCAGAAGCTCGAGCGCTACGTCGGTTTCGATCCTGCGCAATGGCGCCCGCAATTCAGGCAATGGCAGCGTATCCTCAATGTTGGTCTGCCGGCCGGCGGCGAGTTCGCGCTCATCTTCGCCTGGATGGCCGTGATCTATTACGTGCTGCGCGATTTCGGGGCGGCGGCGCAGGCCGGGTTCGGCATCGGCACGCGGGTGCTGGGCCTGATCCAGATGCCGGCACTGGCTGTCGCACTCGCCGCCGGCCCCATCGCCGGGCAGAATTTCGGCGCCGGGAATGGCGCGCGCGTGCGGGAGACCTTCGTCAAGGCAGCTTTGATCGCCACCGGCGTGATGATCGCCTTCATGATCCTGGCGCAATGGAAACCGGGACTATTGCTCGACGGTTTATCGACCGATCGGGAAACCATCGGGGTCGCCGCGACGTTCCTGCACTTCGTCTCGCTGAATCTCGTGGCGCAAGGGCTGATCTTCACCTGCAATAGCATGTTCCAGGGACACGGCAACACCAGGCCGGTACTGCTGAGCTCGCTGACGCGCCTGTTGACCTACGCGGTGCCGGTGATCTGGCTTTCGACGCGGCCCGGCTTCCGGATCGAGCATGTCTGGTACCTGTCGATCGCGACAACGACGCTCCAGGCCGGCTTGAGCCTGTGGTTGCTGCGCCGCGAGTTCAGGAAACGGTTGCTGCTGCCGGAGCCGAAAGGTCACTCCGGAAAGATCGGGTCTGAGCCGGTGGCGGAATAGGTTGTCGCGTCCCGGCGGCCTGGGCTAGTTTCGCCCGCGCCGCCGGGACGCAGGGGATGGAGTGGGATGGCCGAAGCCGTGAGAAGAGACGCCGATACCTCATGGTTTTCCGTGATCTGGTCCGCGCGGCACGATCCGGCCGCGCGGATATTCAATATCGATCTGGTCACGGCGCTCATTGCGATCCTGCTGCCGTGGACCACGACCGGCGTGGCGATTGTGGTCGTGCTCTGGGTGATCGCGCTGGGATTTGCGTGCGAGCCGCGGGCGTTGCTGCGCTCGCTGAAGCGTCCCGCCAGCGCGCTGCCGATCGCCTTCTTCGCGCTGGTGATGATCGGCATGCTGTGGTCGGACGCGCCGGCGGAGGAGCGTTTGCATCAGTTGAGCCAGGCCGGCAAACTCCTGATGCTGCCGCTCCTGATCTATCATTTCCAGCGCTCGCCCCGCGGGATGTGGGTGTTCGCGGCCTTCCTGATCTCCTGCGCGCTGCTTGCGATCGTGTCCTTCATCACCGCGATCGATCCGAATCTATCCGCCAAGCTCTATCTCTCGCGTGGGGTCTACCTCCCGGCCAGCGGCATCTTTGTCAGGAACTATATCGATCAGGGCCAGGAATTTTCGCTGTGCGCGGTGGCGCTGGCTTACCCGGTTGTGACGTTGCTGCGGGACGGACAGATGAAGAAGGCGCTGCTGCTCGCGGCCGTAGCCCTCGCACTGATCGCCAACATGATGTTCATCGTCACCTCCAGGACGGCGCTGGTGACGATGCCGGTCATGCTCGTCATCTTCCTGCTGTTGCATCTGCGCGGACGTGTCGCGGTGGCGGCGCTCTGCGGCATGGCGCTGCTCGCGGCCGTGGCCTGGTTCGGCTCGCCGCATTTGCAGACCACGGTCGGAAAATTCTTCATCGACTACCGCGAGACCATGATCCAGAACAATGAGAGCGGCATGGGTTCGCGGCTGATCTATTGGGGCAAGTCGCTGAAATTCCTTGCCGAAGCGCCCTTCATAGGGCACGGCACGGGCTCGACGCGCGGCCTGTTCGAAAAGGCTGCCGCAGGCCAGATTGGCGCCAAAGCCATGGTCGTGAGCGATCCGCATAACCAGACGCTGAATGTCGCCGTACAGTGGGGCGCGGCCGGCGTGATCCTGCTCTATGCGATGTGGATCGCACATCTGCTGCTGTTTCGCGGCGAGGGGCTCGTCAACTGGATCGGGCTGTTGGTGGTGATCCAGAATTTCCTGACCTCGGCGCTCAACTCGCATCTGTTCGATTTCAACGAGGGCTGGATCTATGTGCTGGGCGTCGGCATCGCCGGCGGCATGACGCTAACCCGGCGCGTCAGCCCTCAGGCACCGCAAGAGGCCGGCTCCGCGTCCGCGTAGAGATCGCGACCGTCACCACGACGCCGGAGGCGAACAGCAGGATTTGCGGCGTGATCGGCTCGCCGATGAAGATCGATGCCAGTGCGAAGGTGATGAAGGGCTGCAGCAACTGCATCTGCGACACCCGTGCGATCCCGCCCATCGCCAGGCCCGCGTTCCAGGCGAAGAATCCGATCCATTGCGGGAACAGCGCGACATAGAGCAGCGCAAGCCACGGCTTCAACGCGATCTGATCGATGTCCGCGGGCAAGGTGAGCGCGGCAGCCGGCAGCGAAAGCGGCAGCGCGATCACGAGCGCCCAGCTGATGACTTCCCAGCCCGGCATGCTCGCGGTGAGCCGGCCCGAAAAGGCGTAGCCGATCGCGGAGGCCGCAACCGCGGCAAACAACAGGAGATCGCCCGGCGTGAGCGTGCCGCCGCCCTGGCGCAGCGCGAACGCGACGACCAGCGCGGCGCCCGCGAGCGAAGCGATCCAGAACAGCGGTTTGGGCCGCTCATGGGTGATCAGCACCGCGACGAAGGCGGTTGCGATCGGCAGCGCGCCCATCACCACCCCGCCATGCGACGCATCGACGGTCTGCACCGCGAGCGCCATCAGGAACGGAAACAGGATCACCACGCAGATCGAGGCGACCGCCAGTTGAAACCACAAATGGCGTGGCGGAAATTTCCGGCGCAGCACGATCACCAGCACGAGCGAGCAGACTCCCGCGATCGCCGTGCGCAGCGCGGTCAAGGCCAGCGGATCGATCGCCGCGACCGCGATGCGTGTCGCCGGCAGGGTGCCGCCGAAGATCGCCATGCCGATGAAGCCCAGCACGAGGCCAAGGCGTTCACGCGACAGGGAGGGCGAGGATTCGCGCAGCAAGGTGGGGGAGGACATGGCGCGTGACAATTATCCGCTTTGGCCGTCCGCGTACAGCACGGCCGCAACCCGCATGGCGGCTATGCGCGCGTCAGCCCGCGCCCAAGCTATTCCAGACGAGAATCGCGCCGGAGAGAAACAACAACCCGAGCACGACGTCGCGAAAATTCCGGTCGCTCAGCGCGTGATAGAGCCGCGCGCCGAGCCAGCTTCCGACGATCGTGGCAGGAAAGGCAAGCAGCGCAAACCACAGTACCTCGCGCGCGACCAGGCCGCTTGCCGCCTGCACGCACAGCGCCGCAAACAGCACGGCGGTATTGAAGGTCTGAAAAATGCCGCGCCGCTCATCCTTGCCCCAGCCGCGGACGCTGGCCCACAGGATCGGCAGCGGGCCGGACAATCCGGCGAGTCCGCCGAGGATGCCGCCGGCAAAGCCGACCGCGGCGTCGGCGAGCTTGCCGCCGATCGCAAACGCCATCGGCTTGCTGAAATAGAGCGCGGTTGGAAACACGAGCAGAAGCGCTCCCACCGTCAACTTGAATATCCTGGGATCGGCGTGGGCGATCAGCATGGTCCCGAGCGGCACGCCGAGCAGGCCGCCGATCACGAACGGCCAGACCAGCGAGAGATCGAAGCTCCGCCACATCGAGGGCAGCGTCGAGAGTTGCGATATGACGGAGCAGATCAGGACGAGCGGCACCGCCATCGACGGCGGCAGGACATAAAGCCAGATGCCGAGCGCCATCAGCGCGGTTCCGAAGCCGGATAGGCCCGCGACAAAGCCCCCGGCGAGCGCGCCGAGAAGCAGCAGCGCATAGGAGGCCGCGTGCATGGTTCATTCCTTTTTCATTCCGGGTTGGTGCGGCAGGCAGCCGCGAAAATGGCGAGCGTCAACTCGCGCGTCATTTACACCGGACGACAGGCAGGTACTATCGCCATTGCCCTGCGATGACAATTTCATGGACCGTCCAATGGCTCCGCCGTCCGACAAGACCTTTCTCGTCTGCCACGGCGCGTGGTCCGGCGGGTGGTCCTGGAAGAAGATGTTTCCGCTGATGCAGGCGGAAGGCTATCGGCTGCTGGTGCCGACCTATACGGGCCTCGGCGACCGCGAGCATCTGGCCAATCCGTCGATCGACCTGGAGACGCATATCCAGGATATCCTCGGCGTCATCAAGTTCGAAGACCTCGGCGATATCGTGCTGCTCGGCCATTCCTACGGCGGCATGGTCGCAACGGGCGTGGCCGATCGCGCGCGCGAACGTGTCGCCCAGCTCATCTATCTCGACGCTTTCGTGCCGCGTCACGGGCAGTCGCTGCTCGACCTCAATGAGCCGGCGCGCGCGCCGATGGAAGCGCTGGCAAAATCCGGCGATAGCTGGCGCGTCCCGCCGAACCCGACCCCGCCCGATACGGCGGAAGCCGACCTCGAGTGGCTGACCAGGCGCCGCGTGCCGATGCCGCTCCAATGCTTCCGGACCGGCCTGAAGCTGCAGAACGGCGAACCGAACCTGCCGCGCAGCTATATCTATGCCACGCACATCACGCCGGCCGACACCTTCGGTCAGTTCGCGGCGCGCGCAAAGAGCGAGCCCGGCTGGCGCTATTTCGAGATCGACGCGAGCCATGCGCCGAACATCACTGCGCCGGACGCGCTGACGGGCGTGTTGCGGAAGATCGTGGGGTAGGTTGCGATGTCGCGGAGCCCGGCGAGCCTTGCAATGGCAGTTCCGGCGTCGATCGCGGCCCTGCTGATCGCGACAGGCCTTGGCCCCGCGGGTCGAGCCCAGTCATCCACGAGCGGAGTGGAGGAAGTGCAAATTCCGCTCAATCCGCTGCCCTTCGATCTCAAGGGCTATCTCCGGCGGCCGAATGGCACCGGGCCGTTTCCAGGTGTCGTCCTTGTTCCTGCGTGCAGTCGGCTTGGAAGTTCCGCCGATCAGGGCTGGGGAGAGACTTTATCATCCTGGGGCTATGTCACACTGACACTCGATATCTTCACGGCTCACGACATTCCCGGTCAAACGACTTGTCTCTATTCGGCGCGCCCTGAACTCGCCGGGGATGCCTATCGAGGCCTGGACCTGCTGATCGAGCGCAAGCTCGTCGACGCAAGGCGTGTCTTGATCGTCGGATTTGGACGAGGTGGTTCGCTCGCTTTCGCCGCCGTCGGCCGCGACGGTCCCGTGCGGAATGCAAAGCATAAATTTCGCGCTGCCGTCGCGTTCTATCCACCTTGCGGTGACGTCAAGGGCATCATGACGGTGCCCACTCTGGTGATGGTGGGTGCGCGCGAGCGGACGCTGGATAGTTGCCGGAAGATGGCGGCCGGCGAGGATGACATGGGAATTTCGCGGCAACCCGACGCCGGAGCTCCGATCCAGTTCATCGTCCTGCCCGACGCCTACGCCGGCTTCGATATGCCGGCCCTTCAAAAGCCGGTCGACGTGCTGGGGCTTCATTTCGAGTACAGCAAGGCGGCGACCGAGGAGGCGAAAGAGGTGTTGCGGCAGTTCTTGAAAACCATCGCCGAGCAGGCCCAGTAGAAATGGCGAGGGGTCCGGCGGATCAGCGCCGAACCCCTCATTTGGTCTACCAAGACGCGTTCTCTTCACGCGAACCGGAAGAGTATCAGCCGGCCTGTAAGCCGGGTTCTGTAGGGCACCGGCGTGCTTGCGCGCGACGATGCGTGACGGCCATTCCTCTGGGACAATGCTTGCACATTGCCTCGAGCAACCTACCCGGACGGCGAGCCTGACATCGCTCCCGCGGCGTTATCGCTTTCGCGAACTGCCCGCGTTGCCGTCCCTATTCGGTCTTGCTCCCGGTGGGGTTTACCTTGCCATCTCCGTTGCCGGAGACGCGGTGCGCTCTTACCGCACCTTTTCACCCTTGCTCACCCCTCCCTTTATCCCTCCCCCGCAAGCGGGGGAGGGCAGGGTGGGGGAAGCGGTTCGTTCTCTGTGGCACTTTCCCTGGGGTCGCCCCCGCCGGGTGTTATCCGGCACCGTATGTCGATGGAGCCCGGACTTTCCTCTCCCGCCGCCTTTCGGCGCTTGCGGGAGCGGCCGTCCGGCCGACTGACGCCTTAGCCATGGGGATTTCGGGCCGCCGCGTCAAGCCGACAACGTGCCACCAGACCGACCAAAATAATTTATCCTGAACATGTCGTTCCGGCTGTCTTCCGTTCGACTGGATGTCGGCGATCCAGCCAATCAACAGGAGTGCAAACCATGCAGTATTTGCTGATGATCTACCGGAACGAAGCCGAATTGGCCAAAATGGACCCGGCCGCGCGCCAGAAAATGTCGGCGGAATACGGCACATTCACCCAGTCGATCATCCAGAGCGGCCATTTCAAGGCCGGCGACGGCTTGCAGCCGACAACGACCGCGACCACCGTGCGTGTCCGCGACGGCAAGACGCTGACGACGGATGGTCCGTTTGCGGAAACGCGCGAGCAGCTCGGCGGCTATTATCTGGTCGAGGCCAAGGATCTCGACACCGCGCTCGGCATTGCCGCGCGGATACCAGGCGCCAGGGATGGTTCGATCGAGGTCAGGCCGGTCATGATCTACAAGTGACGGCCTCGGTGTCGTTCCGGGATGGTCCGACTTGTCCGCCGTAGCTCGAAGAGCGAAGGGGGAAGGACCAGACCCGGGACCTCGAGATTCTCTGGTGCGCAATTGCGCACCATAGTTCGACGGTTTCGCGTCGCCCCGGAATGACGGTGCAAAAGCGATGATCCCCACCGAGATCGAAAAGATATTCCGTGACGAGGCGGGGCGCGCGCTGGCGACGCTGATCCGTCTCGTCGGCGATTTCGATCTCGCCGAGGATGTCCTGCAGGAGGCCTTCGCCGCGGCGCTGGAGCGCTGGCCGAACGCCGAGCTGCCGGCCAATCCGCGCGCCTGGCTGGTCAATGTCGGGCGCAACAAGGCGATCGACCGCATCCGTCGGCAGATCGCGTTTCGCGGCAAGCTCGGCGAGCTGACGCAGGAGTTGTTGCAGAACGCGTCCGTCGCCGACGAGGCGGCCGATGCCGGCGTGCTCGATGACGACATGCTGCGGCTGATCTTCACCTGCTGCCATCCGTCCTTCGCGCCCGAGGTCCAGGTCGCCTTGACGTTGCGCACGGTGTGCGGGCTCTCGACCGCGCAGGTCGCGCGCGCGTTTCTCGCCAGCGAAGAGGCGATGGGACAGCGGCTGGTGCGCGCCAAGCAGAAGATACGCCTTGCCGGGATCGCCTATGAAGTGCCGGAGCGCGAGGCGCTCGAGCCGAGGCTGCGCGGCGTGCTGGCGGTGATCTACCTCGTGTTCACCGAAGGTTATGCCGCGACCTCGGGCGAAGATCTGATGCGGCCGGATCTGGCGCGCGAAGCCATTCGGCTTGCGCGACTGCTGGACGCGTTGATGCCCTCCCGGCGCGAGATCAAGGGATTGCTGGCGCTGATGCTGTTGCACGACGCGCGCCGGGCCGGGCGCGAGACCGCGGCGGGCGACATCGTGCTCCTGGAAGAGCAGGACCGCTCCTTGTGGGACGGGAAGCAGATCGCCGAAGGTTTGCTGCTCGTCGAGGACGCGCTGCGCCTGCCGGGCCCGCCGCAATCCTATGCCGTGCAGGCGGCGGTCGCGGCACTCCATGCGCGCGCGCCGAATTTTGAGGATACCGACTGGCCGCAGATCGCGGGCCTCTACCAGGTGCTGCTGCGGATTTCGCCTTCGCCCGTGGTCGAGCTCAATCACGCCGCCGCGGTGTCGATGGTGGATGGGCCGGCGCGCGCGCTCGACCTGATCGACGCGTTGCAGGCGAGGGGCGGCCTGGACGGCTACGAGCTATTGCCGGCCGTGCGCGCCGACCTGTTGCGCCGGCTCGGCCGACGTGACGCCGCGCGCGAAGCCTATCTTGCCGCGACGGCGGCGACGAAACTCGAGCCGCTGCGGCGACTCTATGCGCGAAGGATGGCAGAGCTTGGTAGCTGACGCGAGGCGTCACCTCGTCACGATAGCCGCAGGGGTCAGCGCATCCGGCGGCAGGCTCGACAGCAGCGCATGCAGCGTGTTCAGCGTCGAGTGATCGGCGATCCCGTCGACGCGGGCCGGGCGGAAGTGACGCTGGAAGGCCGTGACCACTTCCATGGTCGGTCCGTCATATTTGCCGGTGATCGGGATGCCGTAGCCATATCTGGCGAGCGCAAGCTGGAGATTGCGGACTTCGTCGCTGATGATGCCGAGCTTGAGCGTGTCGCTGCGAACGATCGGCGCCGGCTGCACCCAGTGACCGACGCCGGAGTTGGCGAGCGAATGCCACGGGAATTTCTCGCCGGGATCCTTCTTGCGCGCGGGCGCCACGTCGGAATGCGCCAATACGCGATGGCTCGGCACCTTGCGGCGAAGCATGATACCGCGGCACAGCGCGATCACGGCCGCGGTCTGGCGCAGCGGAAAGTCCGGATAGCCCCAGTCATGGCCGCGGTTGATGATCTCGATGCCGATGGAGCAGGAATTGATGTCTTCCTCGCCGGCCCACGAAGACACGCCGGCGTGCCAGGCGCGCTTGGCTTCCGGCACGCTTTGCACGATGCGGCCGTCCTCGAGCACGATGTAGTGCGCGGAGAGTTCGGTTCCCGCCGTGCAAAGCTGCGCGATCGCGCCCTCGACATCGGGCATGCCGGTGTAGTGCAGCAGGATCATGTCCGGCTGCCGGTCCTTGTTGCGCTCGCCGTAGTTCGGCGAGGGAATCACGTCGGACGCGATCGAGGAATCCGGGTTGAAGGTCTTCATGCCGCTATTGCCGCTCGGAACCGGAAGCGCCCGCCGGCGCTTCGAATCGGTGGCATCATACGTTTGGGAACCGAGAGGCATAGGGACACTTTTAACCTGGCACGAGAACGGCAACTGCGAGTCGTGCGGCAACTATTCCTTTACGAAGAGACAGACGCAATCGGAGATCGGCGCGCGGGTCCAGTTCCGGCAAAAGTGTGTGGGCCCTGCATCACCGGCCCTGACGGCCCGGAACGGGACACCGCTCGACAAAAGTCAACGACTTCATCAACCTTTTCTTAACGCTGCGCGTCGTTACTAAGTGGTGAAGCGCCAAAACCGGTTTGGCGCCCCTCGTCATGCTCGAAACCCGATGGCAGCCCAGCAAATTCCATGCGGAAACCAGGGTTTGTCCCCTGGGGCGCGCGGGATCGGCGATCGTACGCGCGTTTGGCAATTTGCGGCGAAAAGCGCTGGAAAGGCCAGGAATTCGAGGCGCAATGGGCCCGTTCGATCCCAGTTTGCTCGATTCACGCTCGCCCGGGGCCGGCGCATGAGCGAACCCGTCCGCCATGTTCCCGTGCTTGGCCGCGAGGCGGTGGAGATGCTCGGCCCCCGCGAGGGTGGCGTCTACATTGATGCGACCTTTGGCGCCGGCGGCTATAGCGGCATGATCCTGGCAACATCGGGCACGAAAGTGATCGGCATCGACCGTGACCGCACCGCCATCGCAGGCGGCCTGGAACTGGTTGACCGGTCGGCCGGACGGTTGACGCTGGTCGAGGACCGCTTCTCGAATCTCGCCGAGATCTGTGCGGCCCAGGGTGTCGAAGCCATCGACGGTATCGTGATGGATGTCGGCGTCTCCTCGATGCAGCTCGACCAGGCCGGACGCGGCTTCTCGTTCCGCCTCGATGGTCCACTCGACATGCGGATGGCCGGTCACGGCCCGACCGCAGCCGACGTGATCGCGAAGGCTTCCGAGGCCGAGCTGGCCGACATCATCTACATCTTCGGCGAGGAGCGCCACTCGCGCGGCGTCGCGCGCGCCATCGTCGCCGCGCGGAAAGAGGCGCCGATCGCAACCACGCGCGCGCTCGCCGACATCGTGGCGCGTGTGGTGCGCGGCAAGCCCGGCGACATCCATCCGGCGACGCGGACGTTTCAGGGCCTGCGCATCTTCGTCAACGAGGAGCTCGACGAATTGCAGCTCGCGCTCGACGCTGCAGAATGCGTGCTCAAGCCGGGCGGACGTCTCGTGGTGGTGTCGTTCCACTCGCTGGAAGACCGCATCGTCAAGGACTTCTTCAATGGGCGCGGCAAGACCGGCGGCGGCTCGCGGCACCTGCCGGAAGTGAAGCAGGCGGCGCCGAGTTTTCAGGTGCTGACCAAACGGCCGGTGGCGCCGGGCGAGCAGGAAGTCGCCGCCAATCCACGCGCGCGTTCGGCCAAGCTGCGCGCCGGCGAGCGCACCGGGGCGCCGGCTCATGTTGCTGCCGAGCCGCCGTCGTGGCCAAGGCTTTCCGATGTGATGAGGGGAGGCTGACACATGCGGCTCCTTCATCTCCTCGTGATCGGCGCGCTGGTGTTCGCGGCGGCCTATGTCTACCGCATCAAGATGGATTCGACGGTGCGCACCGAGCGCGTGCTGAAGCTGCATGCCGAAATCCGCGAAGAGCGCGACAAGATCGCGGTGCTGCGCGCCGAATGGGCGCGGCTCGACTCGCCGCTGCGGCTGCAGGGCCTGGTCGAACGCCATTTGCCGCTGAAGCCGCTCAACGCCAATCAATATAACGACCTCAGGAACCTTCCCGAGCGGCCGCCAAGCCTGGTCAAGCCGGGCGATCCCGATCCGATCGGTTCGATGATCGGGACGCTGCAGGCCGCCGCCGATGCGCCCGCCGTGACCGGCTCGGTCCGGCAGCCGGAGGATCGGCAATGACCGGGTCAGCAATGGTCAAGCCGACGGAGTCCTGGTGGCAGCGGCTGATCCGCAGCCTGCTCTATGGGCGCAGTGTCGACCGGACCGCGAAGGCGCGCGCCCGCGTCGGCCTTGCGATCCTCGCCTTTGCCGCGATCTATGCCGTCATCGGCGGCCGGCTCGTGATGTATGCGGTCGGCGCCGACAGCCACAGCGCTCGCCGCTCTGCCGCGCAGGATGCGATCGCCACCGCGCGGCCCGACATCGTCGACCGCAACGGCGCTATCCTTGCCACCGATGTCAAGGCGCCGAGCCTGTTCGGCGAACCACGCCGCATCATCGACAAGGACGAGGCGATCGAGCTTTTGACCGCGACGCTGCCCGACCTCGATGTCGCCGAGGTGCGCGAGCGCCTGTCGTCGAAGAAGGGCTTTGTCTGGCTGAAGCGCGAGATCAATGCCAAGCAGCAGCAGGACATCCACCGCCTCGGCATTCCCGGCATCGGCTTCCTGCGCGAGAACAAGCGCGTCTATCCGACCGGCAACGAGGTCGCGCACCTGATCGGCCTCGTCAACATCGACAACCAGGGCATCGCCGGGATGGAGAAGTGGCTCGACACTAACGGGCTCGCCGATTTGCATCGCGCGGGCTTCGCCACCGACCGCCTGCAGCGGCCGGTGGAATTGTCGGTCGACCTGCGCGTCGAGCACGCGCTGCGCGACGAGCTGCTCAAGGCCAAGGAGAAATTCCATGCCAAGGCGGCGTCCGGCCTCGTCACCAATGTCAATACCGGCGAGATCGTCGCGATGGTCTCGCTGCCGGATTTCGATCCGAACAACCCGAAGGAAGCGCACGATCCCGACCGCATCAACCGCCTCACCACAGGCGTCTACGAGATGGGATCGACCTTCAAGGCGTTCACGCTCGCGATGGCGCTCGACACCGGCAAATACGATCTCAACTCGATGTGGGACGCGCGCGGGCCGTTGCACTACGGCAAGTTCGCGATCCACGACGACGAGCCGAAGGGCCGCTTCCTCAACATGAAGGAAGTCTTCACGTTCTCCTCCAACGTCGGTGCCGCGCGCATCGCGCTGTCGCAGGGCGTCGAGGCGCACAAGGCGTTCCTGCGCAAGATGGGCCAGCTCGACCGGCTGCGCACGGAGTTGCCGGAGAGCGCCTCGCCGCTGGTGCCGCGGCACTGGGTGGAACTGAACACGGTGACCATTGCGTTCGGGCACGGCATGGCGGTGGCGCCGCTGCAGGCGGTGATGGGCGTCAGCGCGCTCGCCAATGGCGGCCTGCTGATTCCGCCGACCTTCCTGAAGCGCACCGAGGAAGAGGCGAGGGCGGTCGCAAAGCGCGTGATCAAGCCCGAGACGTCGGAGAAGATGCGCTTCCTGATGCGGCTCAACGCCGAGATCGGCACCGCGCGCAAGGCCGACGTCAAGGGCTATTATATCGGCGGCAAGACCGGCACCGCCGAAAAGGTCGTCAACGGCCGCTATGCCAAGAAGCGCGTGCTCACCGCCTTCACCGCCATCATCCCGGCGGACAAGCCGCGTTACCAGCTCCTGATCATGCTGGACGAGCCGCAACCGCTGAAGGAAACCTACGGCTTCATCACCTCCGGCTGGAACGCCGTGCCGACCGCGGGCAACGTCATTACCCGCATCGGGCCGCTTCTGGGCATCGAGCCGCGTTTCGACCTGCCGCCGCCTGACCGCCTTATTCTTGCGGCATCCAGAGCAACGCAGTAAGCCTTGTCCGGCCGCTGTTTCTGAGTCTCCGCGAGCGGCCTGCCGCGGGTTTCCTGCGCGTCACTCCGACTGGAACAATATGAAGCTTCGTGACCTCTTCAGCGACGAGGCAGAGATCGACGCGAAATTCGATCCGCAGGCCGAGACGACCGCCGTCACCGGGCTCGCCGTCGACAGCCGCGTGGTGAAGAAAGGCGATCTCTTCTTCGCCCTGTCCGGCAGCAAGACCGACGGCGCGCGCTTCATCGATGCCGCGGTCGCTTCCGGCGCGGTCGCGATCGCCGGCGATCATCCGCCATCACGCATTTCCGTTCCTTTCGTGGCGACGTCGAATCCGCGCCGCGCGCTGGCGCTCGCAGCGGCGAAATTCTATGCCTTGCAGCCCGCGACGATCGCGGCCGTCACCGGCACCAGCGGCAAGACCTCGGTCGCAGCCTTCACACGCCTGATCTGGGAGCGGCTCGGCCACGCCGCGGCCAGCATCGGCACCATCGGGCTGGTTTCGCCGAAGCGCACTGTCTATGGCTCGCTGACCACGCCCGATCCGATCGCGCTGCATCAACAACTCGACGAGATCGCGCGCGACGGCGTCACGCATCTGGCGTTCGAGGCGTCATCGCACGGCCTCGATCAATATCGCCTCGACGGCGTGCGCATCGCGGCCGGCGGCTTCACCAACCTCTCGCGCGACCACATGGATTATCATCCTGATGTCGCGCATTATCTCAATGCGAAGCTCCGCCTGTTCCGCGATCTGATACCGCCCGGCGGTGCCGCGGTGATCTCGGCCGATCATGAGTGCTCGCCGCAAGTGATCGAGGCGGCGCGGACGCGCGGCTTGCGCCTTGTCGCCGTTGGCGCCAATGGCGACGGCAAGGGCGAAGGCATTCGCCTCGTCGAGGCAGGTATCGACGGCTTTGCGCAAAAGCTTGTGCTCGAACATCGCGGCAGTCGGATTTCAGTCAAGCTGCCGCTGGTCGGCGCCTTCCAGATCGAGAACGCGCTGGTGTCGGCGGGACTCGCAATCGCGACCGGCAGTGAGGCCGGGGCCGTATTCGCAAGCCTCGAACATCTCGAAGGCGCCAAGGGACGGCTGGAACGGGTCGGCGAGCGCAACGGCGCGCCGGTCTTTGTCGACTACGCCCACAAGCCGGACGCGCTGGCGAAGGCGCTGCAAGCGCTGCGCCCCTATGCGAAGCGCAAGCTCGTCGTGGTGTTTGGCGCCGGCGGCGACCGCGATGCCGGCAAGCGCCCGCTGATGGGGGCGATCGCGAGCGAGAACGCCGATCGGGTCATCGTCACCGATGACAATCCGCGCAGCGAGAAGCCTGAAACGATCCGCGCCGCCATTCTTGCCGCCGCTAAAGGCGCCACCGAGATCGGCGACCGCGCGGGTGCGATCCGCGCCGCGATCGATGATCTCCAGCCGGGCGATGCGCTCCTGATCGCCGGCAAGGGGCACGAGACCGGACAGATTGTCGGCGACAGGACATTGCCGTTCAGCGATCACGAGGCGGTCGCTTGCGCACTTTCGTCGAGGGTGACATGAGCGCGGCGCCATCGTGGACATCGCAGGCGATGCGCGAGGCGATGCAGGCCGCCGTCAGCGGCGTGCTGCCGGAAGCGATCACCGGCCTTTCCATCGACAGCCGGACGATCCGGCCGGGGGAGGCGTACTTCGCGATCAGGGGCGACGTCCATGACGGCCATGATTTCGTCGACGCCGCGCTGAAGGCGGGTGCCGCGCTTGCGGTGGTCGCGACCGCGCAGCGCGCAAGATTCGCACCCGATGCGCCGCTGCTGGTTGTCGACGATGTGCTCGCGGGCCTGTGCGATCTTGCCCTGGCTTCGCGCGCGCGCCTGACAGCGCAGGTGATCGCGGTCACGGGTTCCGTCGGCAAGACCTCGACCAAGGAAGCGTTGCGCGCGGTGCTGTCGGCGCAGGGCGAGACCCACGCTTCCGTCGCCTCCTTCAACAATCACTGGGGCGTGCCGCTGTCGCTGGCGCGTTGCGCGCCCTCGGTGCGTTTCGCGATCTTCGAGATCGGCATGAACCATGCAGGCGAGATCGAGCCGCTGGTAAAAATGGTGCGGCCGCATGTCGCCGTCATCACCACCGTCGAGCCGGTGCATCTGGAGTTCTTCGCCGGCATCGAGGCGATTGCGGACGCGAAGGCCGAGATCTTTGCCGGCGTCGAGCACGGCGGTGCGGCCGTGCTCAACCGCGACAATGCGCAATTTGCGCGGCTTGCGGCGAGCGCCGGGGCGCGCGGCATTTCCCGCATCGTCTCCTTCGGCGCGGATAAGAAATCCGAGGCGCGGCTGCTCGACCTGTCGCTGCACGCAACCTCATCCGCGGTGCACGCGAACATCCTCGGCCACGACGTGACCTACAAGCTCGGCATGCCCGGCCGTCACATGGCGATGAATTCGCTGGCCGTGCTCGCGGCCGCCTCGCTCGCCGGCGCCGATCTCGCGCTCGCCGCATTGTCGCTGTCGCAGGTCGTGCCGGCCGCCGGCCGCGGCGTGCGGCGCATGCTGGAAGTGGGGAACGGCGAGGCGATCCTGATCGATGAGAGCTACAACGCCAATCCGGCATCGATGGCCGCCGCCATCGACGTGCTCGGTGCGGCCGGGATCGGACCGCAGGGCCGCCGCATCGCAATCCTCGGCGACATGCTCGAGCTTGGGCCCGCCGGTCCGGATTTGCATCGGGGCCTTGCGGAAGCGGTGAAAGCCAACCGGATCGACCTGGTTTATTGTTGCGGTCCGTTGATGCGTAACTTGTGGGACGCGCTTTCCGCGGGTAAACGAGGCGGCTATGCGGAAAACTCGGCAAGCCTGGAGGCACAGGCGGTCTCCGCCATTCGCGCGGGCGATGCGATCATGGTCAAGGGATCGCTGGGCTCGAAGATGAAAACGATCGTGAACGCGCTGGAAAAGCGCTTTCCGGGCTCCGCGCATGACGCAGCCGCGGGTTAAGGCGGAAACTGAATGTTTTACTGGTTGATCGAAATCTCCAATTCATTCCCTCCGGGGTTCGGCGCGTTGCGCACGGGCCTCAACGTGTTCCGCTACATCACCTTTCGCACCGGCGGCGCCGTCGTGACCGGCGCGCTGTTCGTGTTCCTGTTCGGCCCCTGGATCATCGATCATCTGCGGCTCCGGCAAGGCAAGGGGCAGCCGATTCGCGCCGACGGTCCGCAATCGCACATCATCGCCAAGAAAGGCACGCCCACCATGGGCGGGCTGATGATCCTGTCGGGGCTCGTGGTGTCGACTCTGCTCTGGGCCAATCCGCTCAACCCCTATGTCTGGATCGTGCTCGCGGTGACGCTCGGTTTCGGCTTCGTCGGCTTTTATGACGACTATCTGAAAGTGACGAAGCAGACCTCGAGCGGCTTTGGCGGCAGGTTGCGCCTGCTGCTCGAAGCCATCATCTCGCTTGCCGCCTGTTACGCGCTGGTCCGCCTTGGCCGCGATGTTTCCTCGACGTCGCTCGCGATACCGTTCGTCAAGGAGCTGGTCGTGAATTTCGGCTGGTTCTTCGTGATCTTCGGCGCCTTTGTCATCGTCGGCGCCGGCAATGCCGTGAACCTCACCGACGGTCTCGACGGTCTTGCCATCGTGCCCGTGATGATCGCCGCCGCGAGCTTCGGCCTGATCGCCTATCTGGCCGGCAACGCGGTGTTCTCCGAATATCTGCAGATCAATTATGTCGCGGGCACCGGCGAGCTCGCGGTACTGTGCGGTGCCGTGCTCGGCGCCGGCCTCGGCTTCCTCTGGTTCAACGCGCCGCCGGCCTCGATCTTCATGGGTGATACCGGCTCGCTCGCGCTCGGCGGCCTGCTCGGTTCGGTCGCGGTCGCGGTGAAGCACGAGGTCGTGCTCGCGGTGATCGGCGGCCTGTTCGTGCTGGAAGCGGTGTCCGTGATCGTGCAGGTCGCGTCCTTCAAGCTCACGGGAAAGCGCATCTTCAAGATGGCGCCGATCCATCATCATTTCGAGCAGCTCGGCTGGACCGAGGCGCAGATCGTGATTCGCTTCTGGATCATCTCGGTGATGCTGGCGCTCGCCGGCCTCTCGACGCTGAAACTGCGCTGATGAAGTTGCTCCAACAGGGTGTCATTCCGGGGCGATGCGAAGCATCGAACTATGGTGCGCAATTGCGCACCAGAGAATCTCGGGATTCCGGGTCTGGTCCTTCCCCCTTCGCTCTTCGAGCTACGGCGGACAAGTCGGACCATCCCGGAATGACGGTGTCCAGATCATGATCCCCGTCACCTCCTTTGCGGGCAAGACGGTCGCGGTGTTCGGGCTCGGCGGTTCGGGCCTTGCGAGCTGTCACGCGCTGAAGGCGGGGGGCGTCGAGGTCATCGCCGGCGACGACTATGCCGAGAACGTCGCGAAGGCCGCGCAGGCCGGTTTCATCACCGCCGATCTGCGCATGGTTTCCTGGAACAATTTCGCCGCGCTGATCCTCACCCCGGGCGCGCCGCTGACCCATCCGGCGCCGCACTGGAGCGTGCTGCTGGCGCGCGAGGCCGGCGTCGAGGTGATCGGCGACATCGAATTGTTCTGCCGGGAGCGCCGCCGTCACGCGCCGGACGCGCCGTTCGTCGCGATCACCGGCACCAACGGCAAATCGACCACGACCGCGCTGATCGCACACCTGATGAAGGTCGCGGGCTACGACGCCCAGATGGGCGGCAATATCGGCACCGCGATCCTGTCGCTGGAGCCGCCGCGGATGGGCCGCGTGCATGTGATCGAGATGTCGTCCTACCAGATCGATCTCACGCCGTCGCTCGATCCGGCGGTCGGCATCCTCATCAACATCAGCGAGGATCATATCGACCGTCACGGCACGCTGGATCATTACGCCGCGGTGAAGGAGCGGCTGGTTGCCGGCGTGCAGACGCAGGGCACCGCGATCGTCGGCGTCGACGACATCTGGTGCCGCAACATCGCCGATCGCCTCGACCGCGCGGGAAAACGCGTGGTGCGGATCTCCGTCAAGAATCCGCTGGCAGACGGCATCTATGTCGAGCGCGAGACGGTGGTGCAGGCGTCCGGCGGCGCGCGCGGCGAGATCGCGCGGATCGGCGGCATCGGCTCGCTGCGCGGCCTGCACAATGCGCAGAACGCGGCCTGTGCCGCGGCTACTGCGCTCGCGCTCGGCGTCGGCGGGGATGTCTTGCAAAACGGCCTGCGCAGCTTTCCCGGCCTTGCCCATCGCATGGAGCAGGTCGGCCGCCGCGGTCGCGTGCTGTTCGTCAATGACTCCAAGGGCACGAATGCGGATGCGGCCGCGCACGCGCTGTCGTCGTTCGCCGACATTTTCTGGATCGCGGGCGGCAAGCCGAAGGCCGGCGGCATCACGGGCCTCACGGAATTCTTCCCGCGTATCCGCAAGGCCTATCTGATCGGCGAGGCCGCGCAGGAATTCGCCGGTACGCTCGGCAACGGCGTGCCGCACGAGATTTCGGAGACGCTCGATGTCGCAGTGGTCAACGCCGCGCGCGATGCGGAAGTATCCGGGCTGCATGATCCCGTGGTGTTGTTGTCGCCGGCCTGCGCATCCTTCGACCAGTACCGCAATTTTGAAATCCGCGGCGCCAGGTTCCGCGATCTCGTGAATGCGCTGCCGGGCGTGAAGCCGGTGGTGTAAGAGCCGGCGTCATTCCGGGGCGATGCGAAGCATCTAGCAATGGTATGCAATTACGCACCTGGGAATCTCGAGATTCCGGGTCTGGTCTTTCCCCCTTCGCTCTTCGAGCTACGGCGGACAAGTCGGACCATCCCGGAATGACGTGCCAACCGTCAAAACTTGAGCTTTCCATTAACCCCTTGGAAACCACCATGGGCGCCAATGGGAGGACCCTTCTGTATCCGGGGACCGCCCATGCTCTCCCGCGAAGAACGCAACCCGTTGTCCGACTGGTGGTGGACGGTGGACCGTCCGCTGCTCGCGGCGATTCTTGCGCTGATGCTGAGCGGCGTCGTGCTGTCGCTCGCGGCGAGCCCGCCGGTCGCGGTCCGGATCGGGCTCGACCCGTTCCATTTCTTCAGCCACCACGTCATGTTCCTGCTGCCGTCCATCGTCGTGATGATCGGCGTCTCCTTTATGTCGCCGCGCCAGGTCCGCCGCAGCGCGATGATCGTGTTCGCGATCTCGGTGGTGCTGATCGTCGCGACGCTCGGGCTCGGCCCGGAGGTCAAGGGCTCGCGGCGCTGGATCACGCTGCTCGGCCTCAACATCCAGGCGTCCGAATCTGCAAAGCCCGCTTTCGTCGTGCTCGCGGCCTGGCTGTTTGCGGAATCGACCAAGCGGCCGGAAATGCCGGCGACATCGATGGCGCTGGGGCTGTTGTTGACGCTGGTGGCGCTCTTGGTGATGGAACCCGATTTTGGCCAGACCATGCTGATCCTGATGGTATGGGGCGCGCTGTTCTTCATCGCCGGCATGCGCATGATCTGGGTGATGGGTCTTGCAGGCGTGGCGTCCGCAGGACTTTTCTTCGCCTATCTCCTGGTTCCGCATGTCGCCGGCCGCATCAAGCGTTTCATGAATCCGGCTTCGGGCGACACCTTCCAGGTCGACACCGCGATGGAAGCCTTCGCCAACGGCGGCTGGTTCGGGCTCGGGCCGGGCGAGGGCATCGCCAAGCGCAGCCTGCCGGACAGCCACACCGATTTCGTGTTCGCGGTCGCCGCGGAGGAATTCGGCATCATCCTGTGCCTCGCGCTGCTCGCGCTGTTCGCCTTTGTCGTGATTCGAACGCTGTCGCGGGCCTATTCCAACGAGGACATGTTCGCGCGCTTCGCGGCGTCGGGCCTTGCGATCATGTTCGGCGTGCAGGCCGCCATCAACATGGCGGTCAATCTGCAACTCATCCCGGCCAAGGGCATGACCCTGCCGTTCATCTCCTACGGCGGCTCGTCGATCGTCTCGCTTGCCTATGGCGTCGGCATGATGCTGGCGATGACGCGGCTCACGCCTCGCGCCGAATTCGCTGCGCTGGGCCATGCCGAGGGCGCGCAGAACTACGCCTGACTTCGTCATTGCGAGAAGCGTGGGCGACGAAGCAAGCCAGACTGTCTCCGCCGAGACACCCTGGACTGCTTCGCTTCGCTCGCAATGACGAAAGTTTCCTTGTAAATACCGTCGCATGGACACTGCACCCCTGATCCTGCTGGCCGCGGGCGGTACCGGCGGTCATCTGTTTCCCGCCGAAGCGCTGGGCGTCGAGCTGATCAAGCGCGGCCTTCGCGTCCGGCTCGTCACCGACGACCGCGCGCTGCGCTATAGCGGCCTGTTTACCAGGGACATGATCGACGTGGTGGCGAGCGAGACCGCGCGCGGCCGCAATCCGCTGCAGCTTGCTTATGCCGGCTTCACGCTTGCAGCGGGCACGCTCTCCGCGCTCCGCCTGATGCGCCGGTTGAAACCCGTCGCCGCCGTTGGCTTCGGCGGTTACCCGACCTTGCCGCCGCTGATCGCCGCCCGGCTTGCCGGCATCCCCAGTATCATTCACGACGCCAACGCGGTGCTCGGCCGTGCCAACCGCTTTCTCTCGCGCCATGTCAGTGCGATCGCCACCTCGCTGCCCGGCGTGCTCGACCGTGATGGCGCATTGTCGGGGAAGGCCACCACCGTCGGCACGCCGATGCGGCCGGCGATCCTCGCTGCCGCGGCGGTGAGCTACATTGCGCCGGCGACGAACGGGCCGTTGCGCCTGCTGGTCGTCGGCGGCAGCCAGGGCGCGCGCGTGATGAGCGACATCGTGCCCGGCGCGATCGAACGGCTGGAGCCCGCGCTCTGGAGTCGTCTCATCCTCACCCAGCAGGTGCGCGAGGAGGACATGATCCGGGTGCGCGCGGTCTATGACCGGCTGAAGATCCAGGCCGAGCTCGCGCCGTTCTTCACCGACCTGCCGGCGCGGCTCGCCTCCAACCATCTCGTGGTCTCGCGCTCCGGCGCGGGCACCGTCGCCGAGCTCGCCGCGATCGGGCGTCCCTCGATCCTGGTGCCGTTGCCGGGCGCCATCGACCAGGACCAGATGGCCAATGCCGGCGTGCTGTCGCAGGTCAACGGCGCGCTGCGGATCCCGCAGTCCGAATTCACCCCGGACCGGCTGGCCTCGGAAATCTCCGCGCTCGCGGCCGAGCCGCAGCGCCTCGCCGCGATGGCAGCCGGCGCCCGCAGCGCCGGCCGGCTGGACGCCGCCGAGCGGCTGGCCGATCTGGTGGTAAAGACAGCCGGAATTTAGCATTCGTCATTCCGGACAGGCCGCGAAGCGGACTGATCCGGAATCTCGAGATTCCGGGTTCGATGCTGTCGCATCGCCCCGGAATGACAGGGAATCACAAGAATTTCGCGCATGTTTCGTCGTGGTCGGGCTTGTCCCGGCCATCCACGTCTTTAATAAGTCGGCTAGAAGACGTGGATGCCCGGCACAAGGCCGGGCATGACGAAGGTGAATCTGCATGAGACTGCCGCGCGAGATCGGACCCATCCACTTCGTCGGGATCGGCGGCATCGGCATGAGCGGTATCGCCGAGGTCTTGTGCAATCTCGGTTACACCGTGCAGGGCTCGGATGCGGCCGACGGCGCCAATGTCGCGCGGCTGCGCGAGAAGGGCATCACGGTTTCGATCGGCCATAAGGCGGAGAATGTCGATGGCGCCGACGTCGTCGTGGTGTCGACCGCAATCAAGCGCGACAATCCCGAATTGGTGGCGGCGCGGGCGCAGCGCATTCCCGTGGTACGCCGCGCCGAAATGCTCGCCGAACTGATGCGGCTGAAAAGCTGCGTCGCGATCGCGGGTACGCACGGCAAGACCACGACGACGACGATGGTTGCAACCCTGCTCGATGCCGGCGGGCTGGACCCGACCGTGATCAATGGCGGCATCATCAACGCCTATGGCTCCAATGCGCGGCTCGGCGCCGGCGACTGGATGGTGGTCGAGGCCGACGAGAGCGACGGCACCTTCCTGAAGCTGCCGAGCGATGTCGTCATCGTCACCAATATCGATCCCGAGCATCTCGATCATTTCAAGACCTTTGACGCCATCCAGGATGCGTTCCGCGATTTCGTCGAGAACGTGCCGTTCTACGGCTTTGCCGTGATGTGCACCGACCATCCCGTGGTGCAGAGTCTCGTCGGCAAGATCGAGGACCGCCGTATCATCACCTATGGCCAGAATCCACAGGCCGACGCGCGGCTGGTCGATCTCACGCCGATGGGCGGCGGCTCGAAATTTGCGGTCGCGATCCGCGACCGCAAGACCGGTGCCGCGCATGAAATCGCCGACCTCATGCTGCCGATGCCGGGATGGCACAACGCGTCGAACGCCACCGCGGCGATTGCGGTCGCCCATCAGCTCGGCGTTTCGGAGGACGCCATCCGCAAGGCGCTCGCCGGCTTCGGCGGCGTGAAGCGGCGCTTCACCCGCACCGGCGAGTATAACGGCGTCACCGTGATCGACGATTACGGCCATCATCCCGTGGAGATCGCGGCGGTTCTTAAGGCAGCGCGTGAATCCACCAACGGCAGGATCGTCGCCGTGGTGCAGCCGCATCGCTATACAAGGCTGCAGTCGCTGTTCGAGGAATTCTGCACCTGCTTCAACGACGCCGACGCGGTCGTGGTCGCCGAGGTCTATCCGGCCGGCGAGGCGCCGATTCCGGGCGCCGACCGCGATCATTTCGTCACCGGCCTGCGCGCGCACGGCCATCGCGAGGTGATCCCGCTCTCGAGGCCCGCCGATCTGGCCGGTATCGTCAAGGGCCTCGCCGGCAAGGGCGACCTCGTCGTCTGCCTCGGCGCCGGCAGCATCACGCAATGGGCTTATGCGTTGCCGGGCGAATTGAAAGCGCTGGGGTGATGAAGGCGCCATTCCTAGCTTCGTCATCGCCGGGCTTGTCCCGGCCATCCACGTCTTTACTGCGTGATTGTCGGATAAAGGTTGTCCCAGTTCGGATTTGCCGCGACGATTGTTCGAACCTTCCAGGCGCGAGACCAGTGCTTGATGTTGTGCTCGCGTTGGATGGCGTCACGGATATCGTCGAATTGCTCGAAATAGACCAGTCGTTTCAAGCCATATCGCTTGGTAAAGCCATCGACGAACCCCGAGCGATGCTCGAATATCCGGCGGACAAGATCGCTTGTCGCGCCGACGTAGAGGATACCGTTCGGACGGTTGGTCAGAATGTAAACATAGCCGCCTGCCATGCGGGTAGTCTGCAAGACGTGGATGGCCGGGACAAGCCCGGCCATGACGAGTTGAGAGAGCTCGCGTGACCTTTCCCGACATCACGCCTGAGCTGAAGGCCGCGATGCCGGAATTGCGCGGGCGGCTGCTTGCGAACCAGCCGCTGGCGGAGCTGACCTGGTTTCGCGTCGGCGGTCCGGCGCAGGTGCTGTTCACGCCGTCGGATCAGAACGATCTCGCTTATTTCCTGAAACGCCTGCCGGAGCAATTGCCGGTCACTGTCGTTGGCGTCGGCTCGAATTTGATCGTGCGCGACGGCGGCCTGCCGGGCGCGGTGATCCGGCTTGCGCCGCGCGCGTTCGGCGAAACGAGAACGGAGGGCGATATCGTTACGGCGGGAGCGGCGGCGCTGGACAAGCGCGTGGCGGAGACTGCGGGGGCTGCGAACCTCGCCGGGCTCGAATTCTATTTCGGCATTCCCGGCACCATCGGCGGCGCACTGCGCATGAATGCCGGCGCCAACGGCGCGGAAACCAGGGACGTGCTGATCGAGGCGACCGGCGTCGATCGCAACGGCAACGTCCACACCTTCTCCAACGCCGGCATGAAATTCGACTACCGCCATTCGGGCGTCGATCCCTCCATCATTTTCACGTCAGCGCAGTTCCGCGGCAAGTCCGCATCACCGGAGGCGATCCGGGCGCGCATGAACGAGGTGCAAACCCATCGCGAGACCGCGCAGCCGATCCGGGAGAAGACCGGCGGCTCGACCTTCAAGAATCCGCCCGGCAACAGTGCCTGGAAACTGATCGATGCCGCCGGCTGCCGGGGCCTGAAGCTCGGCGGTGCGCAGGTCTCCGAGATGCACTGCAATTTCCTCATCAACACCGGCAACGCCACCGGCCATGACATTGAAGCGCTTGGCGAAACCGTGCGCGAACGAGTCAAGCAAAACTCCGGAATTGAGCTACATTGGGAAATCAAGCGGATTGGGATCGAGCAGGCATAATGCGGACCACCATCTTATTCGGCGGCACCAACAAGGAGCGGCTGGTTTCGGTCGCAAGCGCGCAGGCGCTGAGCGAAGCCTTGCCGGAGGCCGATCTTTGGTTCTGGGACGCCGATGACAGCGTGCATGAAACAAGTGCGAAGACGCTGCGCGAACATTCGCGCCCCTTCGAGCACGAGTTCAAGCCCGGCGGAAAGCGCGTTGGAAAGTCGATCGAAGAGGCGCTGGATCAGGCGAGCGGCCGCGTGCTGGTGCTCGGCCTGCATGGCGGCCGCGCCGAGAACGGCGAACTGCAGGCGATGTGCGAGATTCGTGGAATTCCGTTCACCGGATCGGGTTCGGCATCCTCGCATCTGGCCTTCGACAAGATCTCGGCCAAGCACTTCGCCGCGCTCGCCGGTGTCGAGGTGCCGAACAGCGTGAAACTCGACGAGATCGAAACGGCGCTCAATCAGTACGGCCGGTTGATCGCGAAGCCGACGCATGACGGATCGAGCTACGGGCTGATCTTCGTCAACGCAAAGCAGGACCTCGTCGCAGTACGTACTGCCGCCAGGACCGAAACCTATCTGATCGAACCGATGATATCGGGCGTGGAGGGGACTTGCGCTGTGCTGGAGCAGCAGGACGGCTCGCTCATGGCCCTGCCGCCGATCGAGATCGTGCCGGCCGAGGGCGTGTTTGATTATCACGCCAAGTACATTGCCAAGGCCACGCAGGAGATTTGTCCGGGCCGTTTCGCGTCGGAGGTAGCTGCCGCTCTCAAGGACCAGGCGATCAAGGCCCACCGCGCGTTATCGTGCAGCGGCTATTCGCGTTCGGATTTTATCGTCTCCGCGAAGGGGCTGGTCTATCTTGAAACCAACACCCTGCCGGGACTGACGAAGTCCTCGCTCTATCCCAAGGCGTTGAAGGCGCAGGGCATCGAGTTCGCCGATTTCCTCAAAGACCAGATCGTGTTGGCGGAACGGCGGATTCGCATCCGCCCCGGGTCTTAACGGGGGCAGGGGCGGGCACCTCCGGATAACCGGTTCCCGGAAGGCTAAAATCCTTAAGATTTTGGGGTAAATACCTCACAGGACGCATCAAAAATCGCCCCGTCCTTCCCGATTTTACCATTTGTTTACCAGGAAGCCCGAAGGTTAACGCCGGCGGCGCGTGTGGCGCTTGGCTGCCGGGGCGTTGTCGCGGGTTTTTCCGCGTCGACGCAACCGCAATTCGGGAGACGGACCTTTCGTTTCAAATCCCGACCGGCATCGCCGAGCGCCATCTGTCCGCCCCGCAAAGATCTTTTGCGGGACCAGTGGTTGACGAGCTCGTGCAATGGATGGCGCAGGACGCCTCGCAGAAAAGCTGAGGCCTCAAACCGACCTGAAGGCGGCCGCGATTGGCGCGGCCGTGCTGCTGTGCGAGCATCTGGGATTCAACCGTGCGCCCGCCAAAACCATCAAGAGGCCGATGATCGACCGTGATCCGCCGCCGCGGCTGATCGCGTGGATCCAGCGCTACGTGCCGCGCCGTGCCGGCCTGATCGCGACGCTTTCGCTACTGGCCGCAAGTGCCGGCCTCGGCATCGTGAAGGGCGGCCACTACGACGATTTCGTCGTTGCGGTGAGCGACACCCGCAATGCTTTCGCCAATTCGATGGGCTTCCGCATCACCACCGTCGCAATCAACGGCCGCAAGCAGTTGAGCCAGGACGAGATTCTCGCGATCGGCGGCGTCAATGGCCGCTCGTCGCTGCTGTTCCTCGATGCCGCCGCCGTGCGTGACAAGCTGAAGTCGAATCCCTGGATCGCGGATGCCACCGTGATCAAATATTATCCGGGCGGCCTGCAGATCGACATCGTCGAACGATCCGCCTTTGCGTTGTGGCAGCAGAACGGCAGGCTCTCCCTCATCGCCGATGATGGCGCCGTCCTCGAACCCTATGTGACGCGCCGCTTCGTGTCGCTGCCGCTCGTGGTCGGCAAGGGCGCCGAGACTCATGCCCGCGATTTCCTCGCGCTGCTGGCGCGCTACCCGCAGGTCAATTCCGTCACCCTTGCCGCGGTCTATGTCGGCGAGCGGCGCTGGAACCTGCGCACCAAAGACGGCCTCGACATCCGCCTGCCCGAGAACGATGTCGGCAATGCGCTCGCCACCCTGAGCCGGCTCGACAAGGAAGACCGTCTGTTCTCGCGCGACATCGTCGCCATCGACATGCGCCTGCCCGACCGCCTGACGGTGCAGTTGTCCAATGACGCGGCCAAGGCGCGCGAAGACCAGATCAAGAAGTCCGCCAAGAAGAAGCCGGGTGACGCAGCATGAGCGGCCTGGATCGTACCTTGACGCCGAAGACGCGGCCGATGTCGGGCAAGCGCACCGCGCTGGTCGCCTCGCTGGACATCGGCACCAGCAAGATCGCCTGCATGATCGCGCGGCTGAAGCCGTGCCCGCCGAGCGAGGCGTTGCGCGGCCGCACGCATGCGGTGGAGCTGATCGGCTACAGCCAGATCCAATCGCGCGGCATGAAGGCCGGCGCGGTGGTCGATCTCGCCGAATGCGAACAGGCCGTGCGCCAGGCCGTGGCGCTCGCTGAGAGAATGGCCAGGGTCCGCGTCGAATCCGTTCTGCTTCCGGTGTCGGGCGGCAGGCTGCAGGGCCAGTTGATCGAAGCCGCCGCCAACATCCGCGGCAATACCGTGACGCCCGCCGATATGAGCCGCGTCGTTTCGACCGGCATGCATCACGCCACCGGCATTGGCCGCACCGTGCTGCACGCACTGCCGGTCGGTTACGCGCTCGACGGCGTCAAGGGCATCCGCGACCCACGCGGCATGGTGGCGGGACAGTTCGGCGTCGACATGCAGGTCGTCACGGCCGACGCCACCGTGGCGCGGAACCTGATGATGGTGGTTGAACGGTGTCATCTCAATGTTGAGGCGATGGCCGCAAGTCCCTATGTGGCCGGCCTTTCCGTCCTGACCGATGACGAGGCCGATCTCGGCGCCGCCGTGGTCGAGATGGGAGCAGGGACCACCACGATTGCGATCTATTCGGGCGGCCGTTTCGTCCATGCTTCCGGCTTCTCGGTCGGCGGCCAGCACGTCACCATGGACCTTGCACGCGGTTTGTCGGCATGCATTGCGGATGCCGAGCGAATCAAGACGTTATATGGCACCGTGCTGACCGGCGGGTCCGACGCGCGCGAGTTGATGTCCGTGCCAGCCGCGGGCGACGACAACGAACGGGATGTTCCACAGATCGTATCGCGAGCCACGATCGCAAACATCGTCAAGCACCGCGTCGAGGAGATTTTCGAGATGGTCCGCGACCGGCTTAAGGATTCCCCCTTCGCGGCGGAGCCGAAGGCGCGCGTCGTCCTGAGCGGCGGCGCCTCGCAGCTCGCCGGCATCCCCGAACTCGCCACCCAGATCCTGAACCGGCCGGTGCGTATCGGCCGCCCCCTCGGCTTCGGCCGGCTGCCCAGCGAGGCGAAGACCGCTTCGTTCGCGGTGCCGACGGGCCTGTTGGTCTACCCGCAATACGCTCACCTCGAACACACCGAACCGCGGCATACGCGGCAGCTGCTCAAGACAGGGACGGACGGTTATTTCGGAAAGGTCGGACGATGGCTTCGCGAGGGCTTCTGATGACGGCTTTCCGCAACATGAGAATTTCACCAACTCCTGCGGCCGAGGGCCGGGGCGAATCCACGCGCGCGTGACAAGAGGCAACCATGGCACTCAACCTTACTCCTCCCGATATTTCTGAATTGAAGCCTCGGATCACCGTCTTCGGCGTCGGCGGCGCCGGCGGCAATGCCGTCAACAACATGATCACTGCCGGATTGCAGGGCGTCGATTTCGTCGTCGCCAACACCGACGCGCAGGCGCTGACGATGTCGAAGGCGCCGCGCATCATCCAGATGGGCACGCAGGTCACACTGGGTCTCGGCGCGGGCTCGCAGCCGGACGTGGGCGCTGCCGCCGCGCAGGAAGTGATCGACGAAATCCGCGATCATCTCACAGGCGCCAACATGGTGTTCGTCACCGCCGGCATGGGCGGCGGCACCGGCACGGGGGCTGCTCCCGTGATCGCCAAGAGCGCGCGCGAGATGGGCATCCTCACCGTCGGCGTCGTCACCAAGCCCTTCCATTTCGAGGGCCAGCGCCGCATGCGCACCGCCGAAGCCGGCATCGCCGAGCTGCACAAGGTGGTCGACACGCTCCTGATCATTCCGAACCAGAACCTGTTCCGGGTCGCCAACGAAAAGACCACCTTCGCCGACGCCTTCGCGATGGCCGACCAGGTGCTCTATTCGGGTGTCGCCTGCATCACCGACCTGATGGTCAAGGAAGGCCTGATCAACCTCGACTTTGCCGACGTCCGCGCGGTGATGAGGGAGATGGGCAAGGCGATGATGGGTACCGGCGAAGCAAGCGGCGACAAGCGCGCGCTGACCGCCGCGGAAGCCGCGATCGCCAATCCGCTGATCGACGATAGCTCGATGAAGGGCGCCCGCGGCCTGCTGATCTCGATCACCGGCGGCAAGGACCTTACGCTGTTCGAAGTCGACGAAGCCGCGACCCGCATTCGCGAGGAAGTCGACCAGGACGCCAACATCATCGTCGGCGCGACCTTCGACGAATCGCTCGACGGCCTGATCCGCGTCTCGGTCGTCGCGACCGGCATCGAGCAGGCGAGCATCATGAAGCACTCCGCGCCGGCCGCTGCCGCTTCGGCGACGCCCGCGGTGACCACGGGCCACCACACCGGAGAAAACCGCCTCGCCGACCTGACGGCGCGCCTGCGCGCCGACAATGCAAGGCTCGCCGAGCGCGCCGCCAAGCTCGAGGCGCAGACCCCCACCTCCGCTTCGGCGCTCGCCCACACGCCGCAGCGCGCCTCCAGCAATATCGAGCGCGCCGCGCTCGCCGCGATCGCGGCCGCGGTCGCTCCCGACGCCCCGTCCGCCGCTCCGGCCGGGCAGGTCTATGGCGACGTCACGGTGCGGCCGATCGCGCAGAAGCCGTCGCTGTTCCCCGACCATAATGTCGCGCGGGCCGAGCCGGCCGAAGAGCCGATGACACCGGAGACCTTCATCCCGCAGCAGGCCGAGCGCCCGGCCACGCGTACGCCGCGGATGCCGAAGTTCGAGGACCTGCCGATGCCGGCCCAGGCCGAGATTCGCCAGTCCCGGGGCGAGCAGGCCCGCGGCGATTCGGAGGAGGAGCATCCGCAGAAGAGTCGCCTCTCGCTCTTGCAGCGGTTGGCCAATGTCGGCCTCGGCCGCCGCGACGAGGAGCATGAGCCGCCGATCGCCGCCCGCGCCTCCGGTCCCGCCATGCCGTCCATGCCGCCGATTCCCGACCGAAAGCTGCTGGCCAAGCGCTCTGTTCAGGATCAGATGACAGCAAATGAGCCGGTATCGGAGTATGCCCGCCGGCCGGCGCCGCAAGGTTTGGACAGCCATGGCCGTCCGGCCCCTGTTGCCGCCACGCCACAGGGAGACGACCATCTGGATATCCCCGCCTTCCTGAGGCGCCAGTCCACCTGAAATTGTTACAATCGTGGCGATCCGAAAGGCCTCGGCGGGTAACCGTCGGGGCCTTTGCTTTTGGCTGGCCGATAGCCTGCACGCGTGCGGCAAGCAACTGATTTTAAGCGATTAATTATTCAGTTCGTGCGTGAATGAAGTCGCCGGAGCGGGTCCGAATCTGGTTAACCTTTGGCGCCAATGCGGCATGGATGGGGTAACAATCGGTAAAGAACCGTGAGTTGGTGTTGTTTGAGGCAAAGTTTATGTTCCGCGCGACTTGGGGATACCTGAAGCGCGAATCGGCACGATGCTCACGGGGTGGTGAGCTGATTTTACCTGCAGGTAAGTCGTAGTTGGGCAGTCTTTGATGAAATTCAGCCGGCAAACAACGCTTCGCTCGCAAGCCACCGTCACAGGTGTGGGTGTTCATTCCGGTACTCCGGTCAGCCTGACCATCGGGCCTGCATCCCCAGATGCAGGTCTTGTTTTTGTCCGCACCGGGCTTGATGGCGGCGACCGTGAAGTCCAGGCCAACGCCAACAGCGTCATCGCCACCGAATTTGCCACCGTTCTGGGCGACAGCGAAGGTCCGCTGGTTTCCACCGTCGAGCATGTGCTGGCTGCGTTGCGGGGCATGGGCATCGACAACGCCACCATCGAAATCGATGGCCCCGAAGCGCCGATCATGGACGGCAGCGCGGCGGCCTTTGTCACCGCGATCGATCAGGCCGGTGTCGTCAGCCAGTCGGCGGCGCGCCGCTTCATCCAGGTCTTGAAGCCGGTTCAGGTTGCGATGGGCGACGCCTTCGGTGAAATGCGCCCGCATGCGTCGGGCTTCCGTGCCGAGATCGAGATCGACTTCGAAAATCCGGTGATCGGCCGCCAGACCTACGCGCTGGAACTCAGCCCGGAAGGGTTCCGCCGCGAACTCGCCCGTGCCCGCACCTTTGGCTTCATGAGCGACACCGCGCGGCTTTGGAGCGCGGGCTTCGCGCTCGGCGCCTCCTTCGAGAACTCGGTCGTGTTCGACGAGGAACGGCTGCTCAATCCGGAAGGCCTGCGCTACGCCGACGAATGCGTGCGCCACAAGGTGCTCGACGCGATCGGAGATCTCGCGCTGGCCGGTCTGCCGCTGCTTGGCGCCTATCGCTCGTACCGCGGCGGCCACAAGCTCAACCACGCCGTCCTGACTGCGCTCCTGGCCGACCGCACCGCCTGGCGGGTGGTGGAAGGCGAGACCGTGCGCCGTCCCCGTACCCAGGCCGAGGTTGGCCGCGGGATCGTGGCCGGACGCATCGCCGCAGCCTACGGCCCGGACGTGTCCTGAGGGACTATTCGTCCGATTCCCGGGCCGTTTGGCCGTCAATTCACCACCGGTAACCATGATTGCTCGGCCGGACGCCTTGCCGCCTTAATCCGGGCGAAATGCCTGCCTATCCGGTTGGTTAGCGGGGTATTTTCGGATACACAGGCCGCCGTGGCTGCGTGACATGCGCCACAAGCACGTCAATATCTGCGTCGGTGACAAATTTCATGACGCAGGACGGGGTACCGCACAAAGTGCACCAACGGCATCGGGTTCTGAGGGTCATGTCGGCAGAGCGTGTAACGCGCGGATTTCGCAAGATGGCGGTGGTGGCACAGCAGGCGCGATTCGCTGCGTCGTTGATCGTGCTCGCCTTGCCGCTTTCCGGCTGCGGCACCGGCGCGCTCTGGGACAAGTTCATGGCCAAGGACGAAAGCGCCTTCGCCGACGAGCCCGCGGACAAGCTCTATAATGAGGGCTTGTACCTGATGAACCAGCGCAAGGATAACAAGGCGGCCGCCAAGAAGTTCGAGGAAGTCGATCGCCAGCACCCCTATTCCGACTGGGCGCGCAAATCCTTGGTCATGTCGGCCTACTCGTATTATCAGCAGGGCGACTACGATAGCTGCATTGGCGCTGCCACGCGCTACGTGACGCTGCATCCGGGCAGCCCGGACGCGGCCTATGCGCAGTATCTGATCGCCGCCTCGCATTACGACCAGATCCCGGACATCTCCCGCGACCAGGGCCGGACCGAGAAGGCGATGGCCTCGCTGCAAGAGGTGATCCGCAAATATCCGACGTCGGAATATGCGATCAGCGCCAAGGCCAAGCTTGAGGGCGCGCGCGACCAGCTCGCGGGCAAGGAAATGGAGATCGGGCGCTATAATCTCGAGAAGCGCAACTTTACGGGTGCCATCAACCGCTTCAAGACCGTGGTGACCCAGTACCAGACCACGCGCCATGTCGAGGAGGCGCTGGAACGCCTGGCCGAAGCTTATATGGCGCTCGGCATCGTCGGCGAGGCGCAAACGGCCGCCGCCGTGCTCGGACATAACTTTCCGGACAGCAAATGGTACAAGGACGCCTATAACATTGTGAAATCCGGTGGCGCCGAGCCGACCGAGAATCAGGGGTCCTGGATCAGCCGCGCCTTCAAGAAGGTGGGCCTCGGCTAGCAGCGAGTTTGCATTTGACATTCGGCGGAAGGATTCGCAGCTATAATGGCTCGAATGTCGAATCCACCGTACGAGGAACTGGCTCTCCATGCTGGCGCGTCTATCGATCCGTGACATCGTCCTGATCGAACGCCTCGATATCGAATTTTCCCGCGGGCTTGCGGTGCTGACCGGAGAGACCGGCGCCGGCAAATCGATATTGCTCGATGCCTTTGCGCTCGCGCTCGGCGGCCGCGGCGATGCCGGCCTGGTCCGCCATGGCGCGGAGCAGGGGCAGGTCACCGCGGTGTTCGATGTGCCCAAGGGCCATCCCGCCAGCAGCATCCTTTCCGACAACGGCCTCGAAGACAACGGCGAGATGATCCTGCGCCGCGTCCAGATGGCCGACGGCCGTACCCGCGCCTTTCTCAACGATCAGGCGATCTCCGTGCAGACGCTGAAGGCGGTCGGTTCCGCGCTGGTCGAAATCCATGGCCAGCACGACGAGCGCGCGCTGGTCGATGCCGCGACCCACCGCCGGCTGCTCGATGCCTTCGCCGGGCTGGAAAAGGACGTCTCGGCGCTGGAGAAGCTCTGGGAGGCACGGCGCACGGCACACGGTGCGCTCGACGAGCACCGCGCCGGCATGGAGCGGGCCGCGCGGGAAGCGGATTATCTGCGCCATGCCTCGGATGAGCTGAAGAACCTGGCGCCCCAGGACGGCGAGGAGACCGCGCTCGCCAACCGGCGCACGGTGATGATGCAGGGCGAGAAAATCGCCGCCGATCTGCGCGAGGCGCAGGAGGCGGTCGGCGGCCACCATTCGCCGGTCGCAGCGCTGTCGGCGGCG